>Ga0111539_10010103_pt1 | contig 11897 bp, 13 predicted proteins | sample RhiMethybrSRZTD1_FD_79667 | JGI IMG/M metagenome (GOLD analysis project Ga0111539, IMG submission 79667) | Populus rhizosphere microbial communities from Tennessee, USA - Rhizosphere MetaG P. TD hybrid SRZTD1 (version 2) (version 2) | ecosystem: Host-associated > Plants > Roots > Rhizosphere >...
AAGCTCGCCCTCCTCCCGGACGTGACGCTGATCCGCGGCGGCGGACATTTCCCCGGCGGCACGATGCTGCATTGGGCCAAGGGAGCGGAGGGGCGCGGCGTCGTCTGCGCCGCCGACATCGCCACGGTCAACATGGACCGCAAATCCTTCACCTTCATGCGCAGCTACCCGAACTTCATCCCCCTCTCCGCCAACGGCGCGCGCGCCATCGTGGCGGCGCTCGAGCCCTTCGCCTTCGATACCGTCTACAGCCACTTCTTCGATCGCTTCGTCGCCACCGACGCCAAGCAGGTGCTGCGCGACTCGCTCGAGCGCTACGTCGCCGCCGTCGGCGGGGCCTACGACCGCGGACCGTAGGGCGCAATAGGCGCTAGCCGTATTGCGCCGTTCTTGGACAGCGGTGGATCGGCGCAATGCGGCTGACGCCTTGTTGCGCCCTACGCCGCACGCATGCCCTTCAAGACCCGCGGCAGCGTCTCCGGCAGATCCTCGGCGATGAGCCCAGGCCCGAAACCCGTCGCGCATTCGCCATGCAGCCACACGGCGGCGCAGGCGGCTTCGAAGGCCGGCATCTGCTGCGCCAGCAGGCCCGCGACAAAGCCTGCGAGCACATCGCCCGCGCCCGCGGTGGCGAGCCACGGCGGGGCGTTGGCGTTGATGGCGGCGCGGCCGTCGGGGGCGGCAATGACCGTGTCGGGTCCTTTGAGGATCACGACGGCGCCGCTGGCTGCGGCGGCGTGGCGGGCGCGGTCGAGCTTGGATCCAGCCTGCTCCCCGAACAGCCGCTTGAACTCGCCCTCGTGGGGGGTGAGCACGACCGCCGCCTGCCGCGCCTTGATGGCCGCAAACAGCCGATCAGGTGCCGGACCGGGCTCGGCGCCGCGCACGACGAAGCCGAAGCCCGCGGCGCGCACGGGCTGGTTGTCCTCGCCGGGCGCAAAGGAGGTCAACGCATCGGCGTCGAGCACCACCGCCGCCGGCGAGGCGAGCACCGTCTGCACGGTGGCCGCCGTGCCCGCGCCGACGCCGGCGCCCGGGCCGATCAGCACGGCATTGCGGCGCACATCGCTCAGGAATTCCGTGAGCGCGCCGTCGGAGCCGACCGCCTTCAGCATGATGGCCGTGAGGTGCGTGGCGTTGATGGCGGTCGCCGTCGGCGGACCGACCACCGTGACGAGCCCGGCGCCGATGCGGAGCGCGCCGCGTGCGCCAAGCCGGGCCGCGCCCGTCTGCTCCGCCGGGCCGGAGACGACGACGGCATGCCCGCGCGTGTATTTGTGCCCCTCGAGCCGCGGCCAGGGATAGCTTGCGCCCCACAGCGACGGGCCGTTGGCGAAGGTGCACGGCGCGATGTCGGCGAGCACGCGCTGGGGGATGCCGATGTCGGCGAGCCGGACCTCGCCGCACAGCGTGCGACCCGGAAGCAGCAGATGGCCGGGCTTCAGGCGAAAGAAGGTCACCGTGCGCGTGGCCTGCACCACCGGTCCGCCGGCCGCCCCCGTGTTGCCGTCGAGGCCGCTCGGCACGTCGACGGCCACGACCGGCCTGCCGCCCGCGTTGATGGCCGCCACCACGCCGGCCGCGATGCCGTCCAGCGGCCGCGACAGGCCGGCGCCGAACAGGGCGTCCACGATGACGTCAGCGTCGGATACCAGGGCTGGCGTGAGCGCATCGATGGTCGCGCCCCAGCGCTTCGCCATCTCGGCGGCGTCCCCCTTCAGCCGATCGCGCCCGCCCAGCAACCCCAGGCGCACCCGGTAGCCCCTTTCGCGCAAGAGTCGCGCCGCCACGAACCCATCGCCGCCGTTATTGCCGGGCCCGCAGGCCACCGCAATCGCCGCACCAGGCGGCCCCGCCAGCTCGGCGGCAGCCTCCGCGACGGCCCATCCAGCGTTCTCCATCAGCGTCAGCCCGGGCACGCCGTACTCCGCAGCCGACGCATCGGCGCGGGCCATTTCAGCCGCCGTCAGCACGTCGTGGCTTGCCAAGGGATCACCTTTCCGCGGGAGCCTTGTCGGTTGTCGGCATCATGCTCCGCTGCGACCTTCGCGCCAATGGCGTCCAGCCGCCTCCTGAACGCCGTAATCTTAGGCAACAGCCCAATCCGTAGGCAGCGACCCGACTTGCCCCGGCGTCTCGTTGCCCTGTAGATACGCAGGACTCCTTCGTTGCGCGCGGATTTGTTGGCGCGTAAACCTTGGCATGCCACGTGCTTAATCTGCCCGTGGTGAGGACGGAACGACCTCGTTTTACGAGGCTGGGAGGTGAAGGCACGCATGAAGAAGATCGAGGCCATCATCAAGCCCTTCAAGCTCGACGAGGTGAAGGAGGCGCTGCAGGAGATCGGCCTGCAGGGCATAACCGTCATTGAGGCCAAAGGGTTCGGCCGCCAGAAGGGCCACACCGAGCTCTATCGCGGGGCCGAGTATGTGGTGGACTTCCTGCCCAAGGTGAAGATCGAGGTGGTGCTGGGCGACGAGATGGTGAGCAAGGCGCTCGAGGCCATCCAGAAGGCCGCCAAGACCGGGCGCATCGGCGACGGCAAGATTTTCGTGTCGACGGTGGAGGAAGCGATCCGCATCCGCACGGGCGAGACCGGAACGGACGCGATCTGAGACGATATCGGGATCGGCGAGGGGACCGCTGCCCGCCGGCAGCAGCATCGCATCGCCAATTTTCAGTCGAGTGAGACAGGGGAACAGCAATGGCAGATAGACCGAAGAATGTGGGCGAAGTGCTGAAGATGATGAAGGACAAGGAAGTCAAGTTCCTCGACCTTCGCTTCACGGACACCAAGGGCAAGATGCAGCACGTCACCGCGGACGGCTCGATCGTCGACGAGGGCATGTTCGCGGACGGCTTCGCCTTCGACGGCTCCTCGATCGCCGGCTGGAAGGGCATCGAGGCCTCCGACATGACGCTGATGCCGGACCCGCCGACCGCCCACATCGATCCGTTCTTCGCGCAGACGACGATGGCGATCTTCTGCGACGTGCTGGAGCCCTCCACCGGCGAGATGTACGAGCGCGACCCGCGCTCCATCGCCAAGCGCGCCGAAGCCTATCTCAAGGAGACCAAACACGGCGACACGGCAGTGTTCGGCCCCGAAGCGGAGTTCTTCATCTTCGACGACGTCCGCTTCCACACCGATCCTTACAACACCGGCTTCAGCATCGACAGCGCCGAGCTGCCCACCAACACCGGCAAGGACTTCGGCGAGATGGGCAACCTCGGCCACCGCCCGCGCACCAAGCAGGGCTACTTCCCCGTGCCGCCGGTCGACAGCGCCCAGGACATCCGCTCCGAGATGCTCTCGGTGATGGCGGAGATGGGCGTGACGGTGGAAAAGCACCACCACGAGGTGGCCTCCGCCCAGCACGAGCTCGGCATCAAGTTCTGCCCGCTGGTTCAGAGCGCCGATGCCATGCAGATCTACAAGTACGTGTGCCAGAACGTGGCGCAGGCCTATGGTAAATCAGTGTGCTTTATGCCGAAGCCCGTCTACGGCGACAACGGCTCGGGCATGCATGTGCACCAGTCGATCTGGAAGGGCTCGACGCCGGTATTCGCCGGCAGCAAATACGCCGACCTGTCGGACACCTGCCTTTATTATATCGGCGGCATCCTCAAGCACGCCAAGACCATCAACGCCTTCACCAACCCGACCACCAACTCCTACAAGCGCCTGGTGCCGGGCTACGAGGCCCCCGTGCTGCTAGCCTACTCGGTGCGCAACCGCTCGGCGTCCTGCCGCATCCCCGTGGTGACGAGCCCGAAGGCCAAGCGCGTCGAGGTACGCTTCCCCGATCCCGCGGCCAACCCGTATCTGGGCTTTGCCGCCATGCTGATGGCCGGCCTCGACGGCATCGCCAACAAGATCAATCCCGGCGAGGCTGTGGACAAGAACCTCTACGACCTGCCCCCCGCGGAGCTCTCCGAGATCCCGACCGTGTGCGGCTCGTTGCGCGAGGCGCTCGACAACCTCGACAAGAACCGCGACTTCCTGAAGAAGGGCGGCGTGTTCTCCGACGACATGATCGACGCCTACCTCGAGCTCAAGATGGCCGAGGTCGAGCGCTTCGAGATGACCCCGCACCCCGTCGAGTTCGACATGTATTACTCGGTCTAGGGCCGGAGCGAGGTTAGGAGATGGGCGAGGGCGGCCGGGAGGCCGCCCTTTGCTTTTTGGGGCGTCGATGCGAAATTTTACCCGTCATCCCGTGCAGGCGCCGAGCTGCGGCGAGGCGCCGAAGGCACGGGACCCAGGACACGCCTCCACCTCCCATGGTGGAGTGGGCCCCGGCCTGGTCCCGCTCGCGCGCTTCGCTTGCGAGCGGCGCCGGGATGACGTTCGGGCTGACGCAGGATGACGGTGGCCGCCGAAAGAAAAAAACGGGGACCGGGGTGTCCCCGGGCGGGCGCGGGCGGCAGCCCGCTTGCGAAGCAAAGCCTCGCTTCTAGGCAGCCCGGAAAGAGGCTATCATCCGACCTCGGTGCGAAAACGGGAGGTCAGCTTGCAACGCTTAGCGACACGTACGTGCGCCGTCGCCATCGGGCTCGGCGTCATAGCCTTCGCAGCAATCCATGCAGCGCCAAAGGCGACCGGCCAGACCGGCCCCGGCTGGGTCTCGCTGTTCGACGGCAAGACCATCGGCGATGAATGGGACAGGGTCGGCGAGACCAACTGGCGGGTCGAGGACGGTGCCATTGTCGCCGACAAACGATCGGGCCAGGCCGCCGCGCATCTGGTCAGCAAGGCCAAATACAAGGACTTCGAGATTTACGCCGAGTTCTGGGCAAGCGACGACGCCAACAGCGGCATCTTCCTTCGCTGCCAGGAGCCCACCAAGATCACCGACCGGTCCTGCTATGAGGTGAACATCTTCGACCAGCGCAAGGACCCGACCTACGGCACCGGCGGGATCGTCAACTTCGTCGAGGTGAACCCGATGCCCAAGGCCGGCGGCAAGTGGAACACCTTCGAGATCACCGCCAAGGGACGGCAGATCACCGTCGTCCTCAACGGCAAGAAGACCGCAGAGCTCCACAACGGCCTGTTCGTTGAAGGGCCGATCACGCTGCAACACGCCGACGGCGTGATCAAGTTCCGCAAGGTGGCGATCAAGCCGCTGTAGCGGGCAGGACGCCGAGGCCCGGGTCTTCACGCGCGAGTGCCCGAGCCTCGACCCGATGTCGTGGATGGCCGCCTGTTGGCGGCCGCCAGGCGGATCAGCGGCGTCGCCGCTTCGCCATGAGCCGGCCGAGCCGCGCGCTCCTTTCGGCGTCGTCCCTTTCAGCCGCGAACCCGGCTTCCAAGTCCGTCTCGAGCTGCACCAGATCCTGCGGCAGAGGCATGCCATAGGTCTTGAGCTCGTTGAGCTTCTGGCGGATCAGCTCGTGGAGCTCATGCAGGTCCTGCGGCTCGTTCTGCATCCGCGTCAGAAGCAGGCCCAGCTCGGCTTCCTTGTCTTCGAATGCCATCTCTTCTCGGCCTTGGCTCTCGACCTCCCCGGCACCGTCGACGGGGAGGCCGCAGGACTGTCCGCTCGATCAAGTCTGAGCCCACGGGGCGTGGCGGCACATCAGGGTGCGACCCGAGGCGGAAGAGGGACTTCTACGTATATCTCGGAAAGGCACCCGCGCGGCGATGCGCGAGCCTGGCCCGCGAGGCTACGCGTCGAACTGGATGACGCTGCGCACGACCTTGCCGGCCTTCATGTTGGCGAAGCCCTCGTTGATCTCGGAGAGCTTGATGCGGTCGGAGATCCAGTCGTCGAGATGCAGCTTGCGCTGGCGGTAGAACTCGATCAGCCGGGGCATGTCGACGCGGAAGCGGTTGGAGCCCATCGATGAGCCCTGGATCTTGCGCTCGCGCAGGAAATCGAAGCCGTGCAGCTCGATCTTCTGCCCGAACGGCACCATGCCGACGATGGTTGCCGTTCCGCCCGCCGCCAGCATCTGAAAGGCCTGCTCGGCGGTCGTCTTGGTGCCGAGGCACTCGATGGCGTGATGCACGCCGCCCTTCATCAAGTCCTTGACCCGCTGGACCGGATCGCCATCCCTGGGGTTGATGAGGTCGGTGGCGCCGAGCTTGGTGGCGAGTTGCAGCTTCACCGGATTGGTGTCGACGGCGATGATGCGGCCCGCGCCGGCAATCGCGGCGCCGTTGATGGCGGCCATGCCGACACCGCCGCAGCCGATCACCGCAACCGTCTCGCCCGGGGCGACCTTGGCCGTGTTCACCGCCGCGCCGTAGCCGGTGATGATCCCGCAGCCGATCAGGGCGGCGCGGTCGAGCGGAAAGTCTTGGCCGATCTTCACGACGGCATTCTCGTGCACCAGCATCATCTCGGCGTAGGAGGAGAGGTTGGTGAAGGTGTGCAGCGGCTTGCCGTCGAGGCTCAGGCGCTTGGCGACACCGGGGAGCATCTTCACGCTGGTGTCGGTGCAGATGAAGGGTCGCCCCGTCGTGCAGTTGTCGCAGGTGCCGCAGAACACCGACAGGCAGGTGATGACGTGGTCGCCCTTTTTCACATAGCTCACCTCCGAGCCCACCGCCTCGACGATGCCGGCGGACTCATGCCCCAGCACGACCGGCAGGGGATGGGGATAGAGGCCCTCGATGAAGTGCAGGTCGGAGTGGCAGAGGCCGGCGAAGGCCGTGCGGATCAGGACCTCGCGCGCCGCCGGCGCGTTGATGGCGACCTCCTCGATGACCAGCGGCTTATTGACCTCATGCAGAACGGCGGCCTTCATCGCTTCCTCCCGGGAGTTCTACGCCTCGCGCAGGCCAGACTAACCCGCCCGCGTTTTGCGTGTCAGCAGGCTTGCGCGGCCGACAGGGCAGCCCGCGATCCGCCGCGCTTGAACGGCCCGGCGCGTTGGCCCTACTGTCCTGGAGAGCCGGCCTGGGCGCGCGAGCCGCCTCGGCCCCGACGGGAGACGTTTGGCCATGAAATTCCTGTGGTTCCACCTGATGCCCTACAAGGAGCTGCCCGACGACTTCAAGGATAAGCACCCCTCGGTGTGGGTCGACATCCACTCCTCGCTGTTCGACCCGCGGCGCGCGCACCACATGTACAACGAGTTCCTGGATGAGCTCGAGCACGCGGCGGCCTGCGGCTTCGATGCCATCTGCTGCAACGAGCATCACTCCAACGGCTACGGCTTGATGCCCTCGCCCAACCTGATCGCTACCGCGCTTGCCCGGCGCACGACGAGCACGGCGATCTGCGTGCTCGGCAACAGCCTCGCCCTCTATAACCCGCCGACGCGGGTGGCCGAGGAGTTCGCCATGATCGACTGCATCTCGGGCGGACGGCTCATCGCCGGCTTCCCCGTGGGCACGCCCATGGACACCACCTATGCCTACGGCACCAACCCGAGCCAGCTGCGCGACCGCTACTACGAGGCCCACGACCTCGTGCTGCGCGCCTGGACGGAGAAGGACACCTTCGCCTTCAACGGCCGCTTCAACCAGCAGCGCTACGTCAACATCTGGCCGCGGCCGATCCAGCGGCCGCATCCGCCGATCTGGATTCCCGGCGCCGGCTCGGTGGAGACGTGGCGCTGGGCGGCCGAGATGGACTACGTGTTCTGCTATCTCTCCTACTACGGCTACAAGATGGCCCAGAACGTCATGAAGGGTTTCTGGGAGGAGATGGCCCGCCTCGGCAAGGACCGCAATCCCTACCGCGCGGGCTTCGCCCAGGTGGTGGGCGTCGCCGAAAGCCGGCAACAGGCGCTCGATCTCTACACGGAGGCCGCCGAGTACTTCTACGGCCGCTGTCTGCACGTCGATCCGCGCTTTGCCGCCCCGCCGGGCTACGTCACCGAGGCGACCCAGCGCGCCGGCATCGAGAGCCAGATCAAGATGGCCGCGCAAGGCACAGCGGCGGGCGGCCCGTCCGCCAACGCCCCCTCGGCGCAGAAGATGCAGTCGCTCGCCCGCGATATGAAGGGGATCGTCGACAACGGCTACGTCATCGTCGGCTCGCCGGACGAGGTCGCCGAGCAGCTCACCGAGCTTGCCACCACGCTCAACATCGGCCAGCTCATGCTGATGATGCAGTTCGGCAACCTGGCCTCCGATACCGTCAAGTACAACACCCGCCTGTTCGCCGAGAAGGTGATGCCGAAGCTCGCCCCCCTGTTCTCCGAGTGGGAGAACCGCTGGTGGCCGCGGCCGATGGACGGCAAGGAGCGTGCGCGCCTGCCGGCCTTCACGCCCGCCGTGGCCGCGGCCGAATGATGAGCGCGCCCGACACAGCCACCATCGACGTCAACGGCTTTGCCACGCGCGTCTGGCGCAAGGGCAGCGGCCCCAGGATCGGCTTCCTCGCGGGGTTCGGCGGGTTGCCGCGCTGGGTGCCGTTCCTCGACATTCTGGCCGCCACGCGCACGGTGATCGTGCCCTCGCTGCCGGGCTTTCCCGGCGGCGACCGCGGGCACACGGTGCTCGACAGCCATCTCGACTGGGTGCTGGCGGTGCGCGATCTCATCGACAAGGCCGACCTCGCCGGCGCCGATCTGGTCGGCAGCTCGGTCGGCGCCTCGTTTGCCGCTGAGGTGGCGGCGATCTGGCCCGACAAGGTGGCGCGGCTGGCGCTGATCGCGCCCTTCGGCCTGTTCGACGAGAAGGACCCGGCAACCGACCCATGGGCGCAGAAGCAGGACGACATCGCCGGCCTCATGACGGCGCAGGCAGATACCTACAAGAAGCTGAAGGAGATGCCGCCTAGCGCCAACTCGATCGAATGGCCCATCGAGCAGACCCGCGCCGCCGAGGCCGCCGCCCGCATCTTCTGGCCGCTGGGCAACACCCGGCTCGAGCGCCGCCTGCCGCTCATAGAGGCGCCGACCCTGATCCTGTGGGGCGAGCACGATCGACTGCTGCCGAGGAGCTACGCCCGCACCATCGCCGACGCCATCAAGGCGCCGACCGAGGTGCGGATCATCGCCGGCGCTGGCCACTTGGCCGAGCTCGACAAGCCCGAGGAGACTGCCGCCGCCATCCTCGGCTTCATGCGCTGACGGCGGCACCGATGACGCTAGTGAGGGGCGATCAGACCTGATTGCAACGCGGCTCGCTCCTCGCGGAGCAGATCGCTCATAAAATTTTCCAGCTCGCGCCCGGTCATCGAACGAACATCGTACCAGTCATCGTTGTGCGAGAGCACCACGTTTGCATTGTGCGATGAAGCGCCGGTCTCGATGATGCGCCCGGCGTCAGCCGCGCTGATGCCCTTCGCCTTGTGGAAGCGCACGTCAGCCTCACGAAAACTGCGCGCGCCGTGACTTGACCTGCCGCAAGCCCTGGATCATGCCATCGAGCACCCGTTGCGCCGCCGCACCCTGCGCGGGGCTACCCGAGGATTGCGCGACGTGGAAGCCTTGCTGCTCGATGCGTAGGGTGGCTGAATGGATCACCCGGTCGAGTTCGTCAGCGAGAAGGTTCTCCGAGGTGTAGGGCGTGGCCATCACTTGCGCGGTGCTTGCGTGCTGGCTGGGGCATCGCTGCCAGTCACGGGATTGGCTTCGTCGCGGCCCGTGTAAAGCCATGCTCCGATGACGACGACCGCCGCGGCGCCGAGAACAATCGGCAGCGTCAGCCAATTTTCGCTGGAGCGGCTGCGGGTGACCTGCGGTCTATCTTCTTCATGAGTCGTCATGTAGCTCTCCTTTGTGCGTCGCTGGCTGCTGCTCGGCCGCGCCCTCTGATCTCGCGGTGTTGTGACCGCAGCCGAGCGCCTGCCCTGCTGCGGCATCGGGAAGTATCAGAATGTCGGGAGTGCCAGAGGAGGTCGTGTCGACCGGGCCCGCAACATCTGGTGTCGCTTGTAGGGACCTAAGCATCTAACTGACGAGTTACAAGGGGTGCTGTCTCGTCTCACGAAAGGATGCGCCGCGGATCAGGTCCCTGATGGGGGCTTGGCAACACGCCCCGGTGTTGCCAGCATCAGGTCGATCAGCGATTTTGCCCGGCCGGAGACGATCATGCCAGATGCAAGAGCGGCCCTCGTCATCGGCGCCGGAGATGCCACCGGCGGGGCCATCGCCCGACGATTTGCCCGCGAGGGCTTCACGGCCTGCGTCACGCGGCGAAACGCCGACAAGCTGGCTCCCCTCGTTGCCCGCATCGAAGCCGAGGGCGGCAAGGCGCGCGCGTTCGGCTCGGATGCGCGCAAGGAGGAGGCGATGGCGGCGCTCGTCGACACCATCGAGCGCGAGGTGGGCCCCATCGAGGTCGCCGCCTTCAACATCGGCGCCAACGTGCGCTTCCCGATCCGCGAGACGACCTCGCGCGTCTATTTCAAGGTCTGGGAGATGGCCTGCTTCGCCGGCTTCCTGATGGGCCGCGAGGTGGCCAAGGCGATGGTGCCGCGCGGCCGCGGCACGATCCTCTTCACCGGCGCCACGGCGAGCGTGCGCGGCAGCGCGGGCTACTCGGCCTTCTCCGGCGCCAAGCACGCCTTGCGCGCGCTCGCGCAGAGCATGGCTCGCGAGCTCGCCCCACAGGGCATCCATGTCGCCCACGTGGTGATCGACGGAGCCATCGACACGGAGTTCATCCGCACCAACTTCCCCGCGCGCGCCGCGCTGAAGGACCAGGACGGCATCCTGAACCCCGAAGCCATCGCCGAGGTCTATTGGCAGCTGCATCGGCAGCCGCGCAGCGCCTGGACGCACGAAATGGACCTGCGTCCCTGGATGGAAACATGGTGATCCGGGGTCAGACCCCTCGCTTGGCGTTGCGAAATATACGACGGAATGAGGCGAGGGGTCTGACCCCGCAGCGACGGAGAAGGCCACATGACACCCAAGGTGGAGTTTCATTTCGATTTCGGCAGCCCCAACGCCTATCTGGTGCACAAGCTCATCCCGCAGGTGGAGAACCGCACGGGCGCCAAGTTCGCCTACGTGCCGATCCTGCTCGGCGGCGTGTTCAAGCTCACCAACAACCAGCCGCCCATGGTCCAGTTCAAGGACGTCGTGAGCAAGCAGAACTACCAGCGCCTGGAAATGGTGCGCTTCGTCAGGAAGCACGGACTGTCGCAGTTCAGGATGAACCCGCATTTCCCCGTCAACACCGTGCAGATCATGCGCGGGGCGGTGGCCGCCGAGATGGACGGGCAGCTCGCCAAGTATGTCGACGCGGTGTTCCGCCATATGTGGGAGGAGGGCAAGAAGATGGACGACCCGGAGGTGATCCGCGCCGCGCTCGACGGCGCCGGGCTCGACGGCGCGCGGACGCTGGCGCGCATCCAGGATCAGGCCGTCAAGGACCGGCTGCTCGAGAACACGCAAGCCTCTGTCGCGCGAGGCACTTTCGGCGCGCCGACCTTCTTCGTCGGCGACGAGATCTTCTTCGGCAAGGACCGCCTGCGCGACGTCGAGGAGGAGATCACGGCGGCCTCGCGTGGGGCGCACTGAGACCGGCACTAGGGTTGCCTCGAGTACGCGACGCCGTGCCAGGCGCGCACCCTAGTTCAACGCGTGTGCGAGATTCACCACAGCTCGTCGTTGGATGACGCCGGACGAGTTTTAAAACTTGACTCTAATAGTCTAGATTTCTAGCGTGCGCGATCTCGTGGTGGCCGCCTAACGCCCGGCCTGCCAAGAGCGCCGACGAGGGCGTGCAGGCTTACGTGCGTTGGGGGTGTCATGAGTTCGGTCCGCATTCCCGGTTCGCTTCGCCGTCCGATCGGCAAGCCGGCGAGCGCCGGCACCGCCAAGAAGGACGCTTCCGTTACAACGCTGGTGACGGCGGCGTGCCTTGCCGCCGCGAGCCCGGCGACGATCGCGGTGGCGCAGACCACACCCTTGCCGCCGCTCAGCGTCGAGGCCAAGCAGCAAAAGAAGAAGGCCACGCCCGCACCCGCCAAGAAGTCGGGCGG
>Ga0111539_10010104_pt1 | contig 11896 bp, 6 predicted proteins | sample RhiMethybrSRZTD1_FD_79667 | JGI IMG/M metagenome (GOLD analysis project Ga0111539, IMG submission 79667) | Populus rhizosphere microbial communities from Tennessee, USA - Rhizosphere MetaG P. TD hybrid SRZTD1 (version 2) (version 2) | ecosystem: Host-associated > Plants > Roots > Rhizosphere >...
GGCCGAGGTTCCGGATCTCCCCGGTGACGGTGTCGAGTGACCAGTACGTCGCCACCCCGGCGCCGGCCTCCTCCCGATAGGTCACGTAGTAGACGCGGTCACCCTGCGTGGCGACGAAACCAAACGTCGGATCGCGAAACTGCGCGACCTGGTGTGAACCGAAACCGCGCTGAACCGGCCCGCCGTCCTCGCATGCGGGCAATCCGGCGGCCAAAGCCGCGATCAACGCGCTCCAGCCGGACCTTCGCCAGCGCACCGGGCGATCATGCCACAAGGATGCGCGGGTGGGCCGGTGGGCGGGTCAGCGTGGCGCGCGGGGCGCGCGGGGCGCGCGCGCCCCGGGTGCCGGGGATGCCGGCTGCAGGCGGTGGGTGTGGCACGGTTCGGATTCGTCGGCGTGCCCGGGATGCAGCCGTCGCCAGCCGTCGCGCAACGCCAGATCGGTCTCCAGCGCGGCCCGGTACTTCTCGTAGTGCGCGGCGGCCAGCTGCGCGTCGTCGCGGCGGCCGAGCTCGGCGAGCGCGAGTGACCGCTGGTAGAAACCCTCCTCCGATTCGGGATCGATCGCCAGCAGGCCGTCGGTCGCCGCCAGCGCGCCGGGTGCATCGCCGGTGAGCCCGCGGGCGCGCGCCACCAGGGCCAGCGCGATCCGATCGCCGGGCAGCCGCCGCGCCAGACGTTCAGCGACCGGGCGCGCGGGCGCGAAGCGGTAGGCGTCGAGCAGCGCGCGCGTCTCGAGCGCGAGCGCCGCCGGATGTTCGGGGACGCGGGCGCGCGCCTCCGCCGCGTAGCGGATGACGTCCTCGGTCTGGCCGAGCCGATACGCCAGCCGCGCCAGGCCGATCAGCGGCTCGACGCGCGTCGGCCACTTCGCGCGCGCGGCCTCGAGCGGCGCGCGTCCCTCCTCGGCGTGGTCGGCCGTCGCGTCGGCGAGCGCGATCCCCCAGTCGACCAGCGTCGCCGGATCCTCGCTGGGCGGCGCGCCCGCGGCGACGTCGGCGGCGGCGATCTCCGCGATCGGCAGGTCGAGGCAGCGGGCGCGGACGTCCTTCGGCAGATCCGCGCAGGCGAACGCCGCGTAGGCCGCCGTGAACTTGCGGTAGAGCAGCCGCGCGCGCACGCGCGCGGTGCCGGGCGGCACCTCGAAGCGGACGACCTGTGGGTCCGACGGCGTCAGCGCCGCGTCGAACGCCATGCCGCGCTGGTGCTGGGGATCGCGCTTCGCGAGCGGCGCGCCGCGCGCGTCGACCGGCTGCGCGCGCACGAGGTGCGCTTCCTTGTCCAGCGTGCCGTCGGGTCCGCGCGCGCCCGACATCGCGATCACCTTGCCGGCGGCGTTGAACGCGGTCACCTCCAGCCACACCTCGTTCGAGTCCATCGTTCCGCCCGGCAGGCGGTGGCCGACGCCGCGCGCGCGCATCAGCGCGTCGACGCGCGACCGGCCCGACCACAGCAACGCCAGCGACGCGCGCCCGCGCAGGTTCTCCATCGTGCGCCGTTCCTGCTCGGCGTCGCCGCGCAGGTGGGGCAGGGCCGTGTTCGCGCCCAGGAACCGGTGCGAACGCACCATGCCGTTCTTGGCGCCCGCGTCGCCCTGCACGGCCGCCTCCAGCGGCATGTGGCAGTCCTGGCAGGTCTTCGCCGCCTCGGGCCGGTAGACCGAGCCGGCGCCGTTGCCGGACACGGCGCTGATGTGCCAGGCGTCGTAGTCGTTCTGGCCGCGCAGCCAGCGCTCGCCCGCGGTGACGTCGGTGCCCAGGCCGACCTTGTGGCAGGCGGCGCAGAACAGCGCCGTCGACATCAGCGCCGGCCGCAGCCGCGCGCCGTGCACGCCCTTGGCCGTGGGCACCGGGCGCAGGTCGGCCTCGTAGCGGCCGTTGCCCTCGCGATCGACGTGGGCGATCGAATGGCAGACCAGGCACGTGACGCCCGCCTGCGCGGCGCGCGTGCCGCGCTGGATGGGACGATCCATCGCGCCGGTCGCGACCAGGAACGGCTCGTGGCAGTTGCCGCAGAAGCGCGACGCAACCGCGCCCTTCTCGTCGCGGAACGCGTCGGTGGCGACGCGGTAGTAGGGGTTGTTGAAGGACGAGAAGCGGTGCGCGGACGACGCCCACTGCGCGGCGACGTCCTTGTGGCAGCCGATGCAGTCGCCGCTGCCGACGGGCGCGCCCGCGTAGAACCCCTGGCGCGCGACCTCGGCGGCGACCTCCTCGTTGCTGGGTCCCTCCTCGATGCCCAGCGCGACGCCGACGTCGCGGTCGTGGGGTTCGAAGCGGGGCAGGGGCCCGCGCGCAGGCGCCGATCCGCGCGCGATCAGCGTCACCCCGGCGACGACCATCGCGGCCGAGACGCCGAAGATCCAGCGCGCTTCGCGGCTGCGGTCGGTCATTTCTGCCTCAGCGGCGGCTTGCCCGGGATGCCGAGCAGCGGCACCGGCGAGCGCACCTCTGTCTTGAGCGCAACCTTCCCGCGCGGCGCCGTGGCCAGCCCCTTCGCCGCGGTCGGCTTCGGGCGCGCGTCGGGGTTGCCCGGCGCGCCGCCCCACTGGTCGTACACCGGCGTCTTGCAGGCGACGGGTTTGTCCCAGTAGTGGCGGATGATGTAGCGCCCTTGAAAGTTGTTGATGCCGTCCGCGCCGGCCACGCTGGCGCCCTCGTCACCGTTGGTGCCGTTCCAGTTCGCGCGGCCGCCCATCGCCGGCTTCGCCTCGCGGAAGATCAGATCCTCGGCCAGCGTCTCCTTGCTGTAACGCGCGTGCAGGCGGGTGAGCACCCACGACGGGCCGCCGCCGAAGATCATGCCCCCGCGCGGCGCATTCGAGGGCCCCGTCGGTGCCGCGCCCTCGAGGACGTCGAGGCCGAGCGTCGCGAGATCCTCGGGGGATAGCGGTGGCACGGGACACGGATCGCATCCGGTCGTCTGCCAGGCGTATTCGGTGACGATGACCTTGCGCCCCATCTTCTCGACGGTTGCGTCGAACAGCTCGGCGAAGAACGCCGGGAAGTTATTGCGCACGCCGTCGGCCACCTCGAGGTTGGTCGGGATGAAGGTGTTGGCATAGTTCGCGACCTCGAAGCGTGACTTCGGGTGGATGACATAGACGATCAGGTCCTGCTTGCCGGCGGCGTTGAGCAGGCCGAGGCGCACGGGGAGGCGCAGCTCGTTGGCGTCGAAGCTGAAACGCAGCGGCGAGAGCTGCACCACCCCCTGGGCGTCGCGCTTCACCTTCTTGATGTTGACCTTGGCGACGAAGAACTTCGATTTGTCGCGGATGTAAGGCGCCAGCGCCTCGGACGCGCCCTGCGGGATGTTGTATTTCTCGCGCCGCAGCCAGGTCTCCAGCCCTGACGAATCCGTCGCCGAGAGGATCAGGACCTCGTATTCGCCCGCGACGAACTTCGCCTCGATCGTGACGCCGAGATCTCCCTTCGCCTTTCCGCCGCCGCCTGAGCCTGTCCCCACCAGGCCCAGGCCGCCCACGCCGTAAGCTTCCGCCACGCTCGGACGACACGGATCCTGCTCCCAGTATTCGACCAGCCGCGGCGCCGACAGCGAGTCGACGCGGTCGAAGACGTCGGCGGGCAGCGTCTTGACGTCTTTCTTCTGCAACACGACCGGCACGGGCACGACCATCGCGAAGTTCTGGGGCGGCCCCTGGTAGGTGTTGGACATGGTCATCACCGTGCGGTTGCCCTTGCGCATCAGCACGACCTGCGACGCGTTGTTGGTCAGCTTCTGGTCGCTGCCCGCGACGAAGAAGCCGCAGAACGCCTGCGCGCGCCCCGGCGCCGACGCGACGGCGGCGCCCGCGAGCGCCGCGATTTGCAAAATACGAAACGGCGACATGGCCACGCTCACTTTCCCTTCTGCCGCCGGTGCGGCGGTTTGCCCGGGATGCCGAGCAGCGGCACCGGCGAGCGCACCTCCGCCGTGAGCACCACCTTCCCGCGCGGCGCCGTGGCCAGCCCCTTCGCCGCCGTCGGCGTCGGGCGCGCGTGGGGATTGCCGGGCGGTCCGCCCCACTCATCGTATTGCGGGTTCTGGCAGGCGACCGGTCCCTTCCAGTAGTGACGGATGATGTAACGCCCCTGGAAGTTGTTGACGCCGCCCTCGGCGACGGTGGCGCCCTCGTCGCCGTTGGTGCCGTTCCAGTTGGCGCGCCCGCCCATCGCCGGCTTCGCCTCGCGGAAGATCAGGTCCTCCGCCAGCGTCTCCTTGCTGTAGCGCGCGTGCAGGCGGGTCAGCACCCACGACGGCCCGCCGCCGAAAAACCGACCCGGCGGCGGGCGGCGCATCGGCGCCGCGGCGCCGGGCTTGGTCGGAGCTTGCGGCGGCGGCACCGCGACGCCGATTCCTTCGAGCACGTCGAGGCCCAGCGTCGCGAGATCGTCGGCGGTCAGCGGCGGCGTCGGGCAGGGGTCGCAGCCGGTCGTCTGCCAGGCATATTCGGTGATCACGACCTTGCGCCCCATCTTCTCGACGGTGGCGTCGAACAGCTCGGCGAAGAACGCGGGGAAGTTGTTGCGCACGCCGTCGGCGACCTCGAGGTTCGTCGGGATGAAGCTGTTGGCGTAGTTCGCGACCTCGAAGCGCGCGGTCGGATGGATGACGTAGACGATCAGGTCCTGCTTGCCGCCCGCGTTGAGCAGGCCGAGGCGCACGGGCAGGCGCAGCTCGTTGGCGTCGAAGTAGAACCGGAGCGGCGAAAGCTGCACGACGCCCTGCGCGTCGCGCTTCACCTTGCTGATGTCGACCCGTGCGACGAAGAACTTGGATTTGTCGCGGATGTAGGGCGCCAGCGCGTCGGACGCGCCCTGCGGGATGTTGTATTTCTCGCGGCGCAGCCAGGTCTCGAGGCCCGACGAATCGGTCGCCGACAGAATCAAGATCTGATATTCGCCGGCGACGAACTTCGCCTCGATCGTGACGCCGAGGTCTTCTCCGCGCGATCGCTCCGCGACCGCCGATGCCGGCGCCGACATCCTCTTCGCTCCCTTCTGCATCATTTCACGCCGTGGGCTGCACGGGTCCTGCTCCCAGTATTCGACCAGGCGGGGCGCCGACAGCGAGTCGACGCGATCGAACACGTCGGCGGGCAGCGTCTTGACGTTCTCCTTCTGCAGCACGACCGGTACGGGGACGACCATCGCGAAGTTCTCGGGCGGCCCCTGGTAGGTGTTCGACATGGTCATGACCGTGCGGTTGCCCTTGCGCATCAGCACGACCTGCGACGCGTTGTTGGTCAGCTTCGCGTTGCTGCCCGCGACGAAGAAGCCGCAGAACGCCCGCGCGCGCCCCGACCCCGCCGCGACGGTCGCCGCCGCCACCGCCGCAATTCCCAGACACCGAAATAGAACCCTCATGCCGCCTCCCGGTTTGATCATCACTTCGCCTTTTGCTGCTGCCGCCGCGGCGGCGCCTTGCCCGCGATGCCGAGCAGCGGCACCGGCGAGCGCACCTCCGTCTTGAGCACGATCTTTCCCCGCGGCGCTGTCGCCAGCCCCTTGGCGGCGGTGGGCTCGGCGCCGCCGAACGGGTTGCCGGGCGGGCCGCCCCAGTTGTCGTAGCGTGGGTCCTTGCAGGCCACCGGCCCGTTCCAGTAGTGGCGGATGATGTAGCGGCCCTGGAAGTTGTTGGTGCCGCCGGCCTCGACCTTCGCGCCCTCGTCGCCGTTGGTGCCGTTCCAGTTCGCGCGCCCGCCCATCGCCGGCTTCGCCTCGCGGAAGATCAGGTCCTCGGCCAGGGTCTCCTTGCTGTAACGCGCGTGCAGCCGCGTCAGCACCCACGACGGCGCGCTGCCGAAGAACGGCTGCGGCGTCGCGCGCGCCCGCTCGCGCGCCGCGACGCTTGGCTTGGTCGTCCCCGACGGCGACGCCGGTGGCCCGGCCGCGACGCCGATCCCCTCGATCACGTCCAGCCCCAGCGTCGCGAGATCGTCGAGCGACAGCGGCGGCGTCGGGCAGGGATCGCAGCCGGTTGTTTGCCAGGCGTATTCGGTGACGACCACCTTGCGTCCCATCCTTTCGACGGTGGCGTCGAACAGCTCGGCGAAGAACGCCGGGAAGTTGTTGCGCACGCCGTCCGCGACCTCGAGGTTGGTCGGGATGAAGGTGTTGGCGTAGTTGGCGACCTCGAAGCGCGACTCTGGATGGATGATGTAGACGATCAGGTCCTGCTTGCCGGCCGCGTTGAGCAGGCCGAGGCGCACCGGCAGGCGCAGCTCGTTGGCGTCGAAGAAGAAGCGCAGCGGCGATAGCTGCACGACGCCCTGCGCGTCGCGCTTCACCTTCTTGATGTCGACCTTGGCGACGAAGAACTTCGACTTGTCGCGGATGTAGGGCGCCAGCGCCGCCGCCGCGCCCTGCGGGATGTTGTATTTCTCCTGGCGCAGCCAGGTCTCCAGCCCCGACGAATCCCGCGCCGACAAGATGACGACCTCGTATTCGCCGGTCACGAACCGGGCCTCGACCTTCACGCCCAGGTCCTTGCTCTTTTTCCGGGGCGCTGCGTCCTCGCTCTCCATGACCACCGACGCCGACGCGGGCGATGGCGGCGGCATCGGGGGCTGACAGGGGTCCTGCTCCCAGTATTCGACCAGGCGTGGCGCCGACAGCGAGTCGACGCGGTCGAACACATCGGCGGGCAGCGTCTTCACGTTCTCCTTCTGCAGCACCACGGGCACCGGGACGACCATCGCGAACCCTTCGGGGGGGCCCTGGTACGCATTGGACATCGTCATGACGGTCCGGTTCCCCTTGCGCATCAAAACGACCTGCGACGCGTTGTTGGTCAGCTTGGCATCGCTGCCCGCGACGAAGAAGCCGCAGAACGCGCGCGCCGGCCGGGCCGGCCACGCCGCCACCGCCAGCAGCGTCACCAGCGAAACACGGACGACGACGGATCGAGTGGGGGACATGCCGCCTCCTTGTGTGCGAGGGCAGCCTCAGACGCGCTGGCGGCCCGAAGGATCTACGGCAGCAGGATAACGGTTTCGATGCGTCAGGGGTGTGTCGTCAGCGAGCCCATCGCCCGGATGTCCGCGGACGATGCGCCGACCTGGATCGACACCGTGCCCGCTTCCACCGCGAACCGGTTGCCGGCCTCGTTCCAGTAGGCCATCGCCTCGCCGCGCAGCGGGAAGCTGACCGTCTGGGTCGCGCCGGGCGCCAGGTGGATGCGCTTGAAGCCGCGCAGCTGCTTGATCGGACGCACCATCGCTGTGTCCGGGTAGCTGACGTAAAGCTGCACCACCTCGTCGCCCTCGCGCGTCCCCGTGTTCTGCACGTCGACGCTGACGGTGGTCTCGTCGCACGGCGCCAGGCTGGTCGCGCCGATCTGCAGGTTCGAATACCCGAACGTCGTGTACGACAGGCCGAAGCCGAACGGATACAGCGGCGTGCCCGTGAAGTACTGGTAGGTGAGGCCCTTGCCGGCGCGGATGTCGTACTGGAACACGTCGCTCGGCAGGTCGGTCTCGCTGGCGTACCAGGTCATCGTGGTGCGGCCAGCCGGGTTGTAGTCGCCGAACAAGACGTCCGCGACCGCGGTGCCCAGCTCCTGGCCCGAGTTGGCGATGTGGACGATGGCGGGGATGTTGTCGCCGATCCAGTCGAGCGCCTGCGGGTAGCTGGACACCAGCACGACGACCGTGTTCGGATTCGCCGCGAACACCTGCTTCGCCAGGGTGATCTGGGCCGGCTCGATGGTGATCAGCTTGCGGTCGATCGCCTCGCGCCCCTCGTTGGGCGAGTCGCACTCCAGCCACCTCGCGTTGTCGGAGCAATACGGGTGGTTGCCCAGCACCAGGATGGTCAGGCTGGCGCCGGTCGCGGCCGTGATCGCGGCGCCGGCATCCGCATCGGACGCCGTGGTGACCGTGACGCTGGTGCCGGCGAACTTGGTCCTGACCGCGTCGGTGACGGTGATCTTGTACGGGGGGTTGCCGCCGTACCAGTCGCGCGTGATGTTGTTGGCGCGCGGGCCGACGACGGCGATGCTGGTGAGCCCGTCCTTGGCGAGCGGCAGCTTGTTGTTCGCGTTCTTCAGCAGCACGACGCTCTTGCGCGTGACGTCCAGCGCCGTCTGCTTCGCGGCCGGCTGGGCCCACGGCGTCTCCGTGCCCAGGATCCGCTTGCCCGGGACGCGGTCGGGCGGATCCAGATCGCCGACGCGGAAGCGGACGCGCAGGTTGCCGCGCAGCGCCGCGTCGATGTCCGCGACCGTCATCAGCCCCTTCGTGTAGGCGCTGGTGATGTTGTCGCGGAAGCCGGCCTGGTCTTGCAGGATCAGCGGCGTCCCCGCCTTCACGATGGCCGCGATCGCGGTCGGGTAGTCGGGGAAGGCCTTCTGGCTCTCGACCAGCGTCGAAGGAACATACGCGTCGGTGGACAACACGCCGTCGAAGCCCCACTCGCCGATGACCAGCGACTTGAGCAGCCCGGTGGTGGCCGACGGCTCGCCGTTGATCTTGTTGTACGCCTCCATGATCCCCTGCGCCTTGGACACGCGGATCGCGTGCTCGAAGGGGGCGCCGTAGTACTCGCGCAGGTTGCGCTGGTCGAAGTCGGACGAGCTGGTGTTGCGGTTGGTCTCGTTGTTGTTCCCGAGCCAGTGCTTGAGCGTGGACGCCGTGAACAGGTACTTCGGATCGTCGCCGTGCAGGCCGGCGATGGTGCCCTCGGCCAGCTTGCTGACCAGATAGGGATCCTCGCCCGATGATTCTTCGGTGCGTCCCCAGCGCGGGTCGCGTCCCAGGTCGACGAGCGGCGCGCGGATGACGACGCCGACGCCGCGGCCCATCGCGTTCACGCCGCGCATCGCATTGTAGACGCGCGCCTCGTATGCGGTGGTTTGCCCGACGACCTTCATCGCGTCCACATCCCACGACTCGGCGAGACCGAACGTTTGCGGGAACTGCGTCCCGGTCAGGTAAAGAACGTTGCTTCCACCGTCGCTCGCCCAGCCGATGCCGTGCAGGCCCTCGGTGAACGTGGTGAACCCCGGGATGCCCAGGCGGGGGATCGAAAACTGGTATTCGCTCATGAGGCCCAGCTTCTCGTCGGCCGTCATCTGCGCCAGCAGATCGGTGATGCGCTCCTCGATCGGGGCGCAGGGATCCTGAAAGAGGTACTGATAATCCGAAGGATTGCTGCTACATGCGGGCGGCGCCGGTGGGCTGCCGCCGGTCGATGGACACAGGGGCTGGGCGGGGGGGCCGCCCGTGCCGCCGGTGCCGCCGGTGCCTCCCGTCCCGGCGGTGCCGCCGCCACCTCCGCCACCGCAACCCCCGAGTGAGCCAAGCGAAATAGCCAGTGCAACTAGTCCTGCGTACTTCATGGGCGGGACCTTAACACCGCGGTTTCGGGCCGTGGATCACTAAGTTAGCCAGATTTACTAAGTCACCGGCGGCGGTCCGCGCGCGCCTCGAAACCACGATCGCGTATCGTCGGGCGGACTTCCTCGGAATTGACGGTTTTGCCTCACCGGCCGAAGCTGGTTGAGGGTGGAGGCTATCTCGTGAGCCCGATTCGATACCTCGCACACCTCTTCGCTGTTTGTTTGCTCGCCGCGAGTGCCTGCGCGACGGCGCCACAGGAGGAGCACCCGATCTCTCGAATGGCGCAATTCGACTTGAACTGTCCCCGAGCCAAGCTCTCCTTCACGATCCTCGACGAGAACACCGTCGGTGCGACCGGGTGTGGGCGGCGGATCAGATACGTCCGCGTCTGTCGGCCGGGCGATCTTGATGAAGACTGTCGCTGGATCGCGAACTGATCCAACGCCTACGGCCGATCGGGCTCGTAGTCGAACCAGTCGAAGTCGGCGGGGGCGGTCGCGGGGCGGCCGTGGCCCGTCGCGTAGAGGCCGATCATCACGCCCGTGAAGTGGTTCCTGCCGTGCTTGCCGATCTCCTCCGCCGCCAGCGTGCGGGTCGGGAGCACGCCGAGCACCTGGCCGGCGGCCGCGCCGCCGGCGCCGACCGTGAACGTGTACGACGTCTCGGTCGCTGACACCTCGAACACGACGGGCCCGTCGGGGACAGGCATGCGGCCGACGATCGCCGACTTGCCGGCGATGCGGGTCGACAGCACCGCCTCGCGCGCGCCGGCGTTGGTCCGCACACCGACGTCGAAGTGAAACGCGTCGCTGGCGCGCACGGTCAGCCCGGCCTCCTCGTTCGCCTCGCGCGGCATGAACTCCAGCGCCGCGCGGCAGCGGACGCGGAAGTGCCGCTGCCGCTGCACGATCGCCGCGGGCGACGCCATGTCGTCCAGCGTGACCGCCGAGCCGGTGAGGCGCAGGAAGCCGGGGCGCGCGGTCAGCGAAGCGTCGGCCGGGTTCGGGTTGCGGATGAAGTTCCACACCGGCGTCAGCGCCGGGTGATCGAAGTCGTCGCGCGCCGGCCGGGCGGGCGGCGGCTGCTGCGGCAGCGCGGGCGCCGGCATGCGCAGCTCGACGCGGCCGCCGTCGCCGATCATCGGCCAGCCGTCGGGCGAAAAGGTCACCGGCGCCAGAAACGTCTCGCGCCCGAGGTGCTGGAAGCGGCCCCCCTGCGGGCGCACGCCGAGGAACACCGCCCAGGTCGTCCCGTCGTCGAGTTCCACCAGATCGACGTGGCCCGTCGCCTGGATCGGGTGCTCGCGACGATCGCGGTGCGACAGGATCGGGTTGCGCGGCGATGGCTCGAACGGACCGAGCGGGCTCGTGCTGCGCCCGACGACCTCGGCGTGGCCATATTCCGTCCCCCCTTCGGCCGCGAACAGGTAGTAGGCGCCCTTCATCTTGTAGACGTGCGCCCCCTCCGGCCAGATGCCGCCGGTCCCTTCCCAGATGACCCGCATCGGGTCGCGCAACGTGCCCATCGCCGGCTCGATGCGCGCCTGGTAGACGCGCGGGTGATCGTTGGTCGGCCCCTTGCCGTCGCGCAGGTAATACACCTCGCCGTCCGCGAACAGCAGCGACGGATCGAAGCCATCGCTGTCGATCCAGATCGGATCCGACCACGGGCCGCGCGGATCGTCCGCCGTGACGTAGAAGTTGCCGCCGCCCCTCGGCGACCCGACCAGCGTGGTGATCATGTAGAAGCGCCCTGCGTGGTGGCGCAGCGTCGGCGCGTAGATGCCGCCCGAGCTGTACACGCCCGCGAGATTGAGCTGACGCGGGCGCGTCAGCACGTGCCCGATCTGCGTCCAGTTGACGAGGTCGCGGCTGTGGAAGATCGGGACGCCGGGGAAATATTCGAAGCTGCTGTTGACCAGGTAGAAGTCGGCGCCCACGCGGCAGATGCTGGGATCCGGGTACATGCCGGAGAGGATCGGGTTGGCGAACGTCCCGCCCGCGATCGGCGCGGCCGCGGCTGCGGTCGTGGTCCCGGGCGCGGGGGCAGGGGCCGCAGACTTGGGTTTGCCGGCGTCAGTCACCGCCGCGCAGCCTCCACACAGCGCCGCGACGGCCGTGACAGCTGCGATTGTCGAGCGTGGGGCGCCAGGCATCGTCGTCCATCCAAAGACGCGCCCATCCAAACACAGGACGGCGCGACGGGCGACGGGATTGTGCCGGGCGCGGACGGAGGCGACGCTCAGTCCTCCAGGCCCTTGATGACGATCTTGCCCATTTTCTCGACGGGCGATGGCTTCGCTCTTCCCATCAGGCGCGGCTTGCGCGGCGCCGATGGTTTTCCGAGATCCGGGGCTCCGGGCGCCGCCACCTCGCCCATCAGGACCGGCGGCGGGGGCGGCGCGCCCATCAGCGGGACGACCGGCACGACCTGCCCGGGCACCGGCGCCACCTCGCCCATCGTGGGGCCGCCGCCGATCAGCCGCCTGAGGCCCATCATGCCGACGAACTGCGCGCAGATCTGCGCCCACAACACCACCAGCAGCGCGCCCGCGAA
>Ga0111539_10010105_pt1 | contig 11896 bp, 7 predicted proteins | sample RhiMethybrSRZTD1_FD_79667 | JGI IMG/M metagenome (GOLD analysis project Ga0111539, IMG submission 79667) | Populus rhizosphere microbial communities from Tennessee, USA - Rhizosphere MetaG P. TD hybrid SRZTD1 (version 2) (version 2) | ecosystem: Host-associated > Plants > Roots > Rhizosphere >...
CTCGCTCGACACGACGGTGCCGGTCTCGGAAGGCATCAAGGAGATCGTGCACACGCTGTTCGAAGCGGTCGTGCTCGTGATCATCGTCGTGTTCGTGTTCCTGCAGAACTGGCGCGCGACGCTCATCCCACTGCTGACGGTGCCGGTGTCGCTGATCGGCGCGTTCATCTTCTTTCCCTTCCTCGGCTTCTCGATCAACGTGCTCTCGCTGCTCGGCCTGGTGCTCGCCATCGGCATCGTCGTCGACGACGCCATCGTGGTGGTCGAAGCGGTGATGCACCACATCGAGCATGGCCTGTCACCGAAGCAGGCGACCCTCAAGGCGATGGAGGAAGTCACCGGGCCCGTGATCGCCATCGGCCTGATTCTCATTGCCGTGTTCGTGCCCGTGGGCTTCATGGGCGGCATTACCGGTCGTCTCTACCAGCAGTTCGCCATCACGATCGCGCTGTCGGTGTTGCTGTCGGTGATCAACGCGTTGACGCTGAGTCCCGCGCTTTCGGCGCTGCTGCTGCGGGCACCGACCGGCAAGAAGACACTCCTCGGACCGTTTTACAGATGGTTCAACCGGATCTTCGGCCGAACGACGGACGCGTATGTGAGCTTTTCGGCAATCCTGATCCGCAAGACGCTTCGCAGCCTCGCGTTCATCGGCGTCCTCGTTTACGTGATCCTCGTCCTCGTCCGCCACATCCCGGCCGGCTTCGTGCCCGAGGAGGATCAGGGCTACCTCCTCGTGAACGCGCTGCTCCCCGATGCGGCGTCGCTCGAGCGGACCGACGCGGTGGTGCGCAAGGCGGAAGCCATCCTCGCGCGCAATGACGCGGTCGAGGGATACAACTCCATCACCGGTTTCAGTCTGCTCACCAACGCATATTCGTCGAACATGGGGTTCTTCTTCGTCCAGCTCAAGCCGTGGGAAGAGCGGCACGGCGCGGAGCAGACGGCGGCGGGACTCACGGAAGCGCTGAACCGCGCCTTTGCGCGTGACATTCGTGAAGGACTGGTCGTGGCATTCGGGCCGCCGGCGATTCCCGGGCTGGGCACCGGCGCCGGCTTCACGCTCCAACTCCAGGATCGCAGCGGCGGCCCGCCGGAGTACCTCTCGGCGCAGGCACAGCGTTTCATGGAAGCCGCGCGCAAGCGGCCCGAGATCGGACGCATCAGCACGCTGTATCGCGCGGCCGTTCCGCAGATCTTTGCCGATATCGATCGCAGCAAGGTGTTGAAATCCGGAGTGGCGCTCAACGACGTGAACACGACGCTCGGCGCGCTGCTCGGGAGCTCGTACGTCAACGACTTCAACCGCTTCGGCCGCACCTACAAGGTGTACGTGCAGGCCGAGCCCGAGTTCCGGCGCGATCCGTCGCAACTGGGCCTCTTCTACGTCCGCAATCAGACGGGCGGGATGGTCCCGCTCGATACGCTGCTGATGACACGCGGCAGCGCCGGACCGGAGTTCACCAATCGCTTCAATCTCTTTCGTGCCGCGGAGCTCACCGGTGTGCCCGCGCCCGGCTATTCGTCGGCGCAGGCGCTCGACGCGCTCGAAGAGACCGCACGCTCGGTGCTGCCTCCGGACATGAGCTTCGATTGGGCCGACATGTCCTATCAGGAACGCAAAGCGCCTGGCGTGGCCGTCGTGTTCGCGCTGGCGATCTTTCTCGTCTTCCTGATCCTCGCCGCGCAGTACGAAAGCTGGGGCCTGCCGTTCAGCGTGCTGCTCGGCACTCCGTTCGCCGCCTTCGGTGCCTACCTGGGACTGTGGGCGGCGCGCTACTTCATCGGCGAGAGCTACGTGAACAACGTGTTCGCGCAGATCGGACTCATCATGCTCATCGGCCTCGCCGCCAAGAACGCGATTCTCATCATCGAGTTCGCCAAGATGGAGCACGACGCCGGCAAGGGGCTCGTCGAGTCGGCGCTCACCGCAGCCAAGCTCCGTTTCCGCCCGATCCTCATGACCGCCTTCGCCTTCATTCTCGGCGTCGTTCCGTTGCTCACGGCTGCCGGCGCCGGGGCCGAGGCACGCAAGGTCATGGGGATGACGGTTTTCTGCGGCATGCTCATCGCGACGATTCTTGGCGTCTGCCTGATCCCGGTGCTGTTCGTCGCCGTCGAGAGGGTGATCGGCAAGGCGAAGCACGCGTCGGTCGCCGTTCCCCCATCGACGCTCGCGACCGAGCACGGCCCGGGGAGCGAGTGAATGGTTCGCGGCCTGACGAGTCTCGGCGTGCCGCTCGCGCTGGCGGGTGCTCTCGTTGCGTCGGGATGTGCTCCGGTCGGTCCGAACTACACCCGGCCGCCGGTGCTGACGCCACCGGCGTACCGCTTCGTCGACACCCCGCAACAAGCCGCGTCGCTGGCGGATCTTCCCTGGTGGCAGGTCTTCGAGGACCCCTCGCTGCAGGCGCTGGTCCGCGAGGCGATCGCCAACAACCTGGACCTCCAGGCCGCCGTCGCACGGCTGGAACGCGCGCGGGCGGAAGCCGGCATCGCCAAGTCGTTTCTCTATCCGCAGGTCGATGCGACGGGCACCTACACGGTGCAGCAGAACCTGGGCGGAGAGGGCGCCGCCGACGATGTGCAGCACGGTGGGCTGTACGGCTTCCAGTTGTCGTGGGAGCTGGATCTCTTCGGGCGAATCCGGCGTGAGCACGAGGCGGCGTTCGCGCGCATGCTCGCGAGCGAACAGGGGCGACGCGGCGTGCTGGTCACGCTCGTCGGCGACGTCGCATCCACCTACTTCCTGTTGCGTCAACTGGATCTGGAGCTCGACATCGCGCGCCGCACGCTGAGCAACAACGATCAGACCGTGACGCTGTTCGAGAATCGGCTCAACGGCGGGCTGTCCAACCGCCTCGAGGTCGATCGCATTCGCGCCAATCGTGCAGTGACCGCCGCATCGATTCCCGATCTCGAGCAGCTAATCGCGCGGACGGAGAATGCGGTGTCGCTGCTGCTCGGACGGGCGCCGGGGCCCATCATGCGGACGCCGCTGGGCAGCGAGCTGCCGCCGCCGCTGATTCCGCCAGGCCTGCCGGCATCGCTGCTGGAGCGACGACCCGACGTGGTCGCGGCCGAGGAACTGCTGCATGCCGCCAATGCCGACGTCGGCGCCGCCAGAGCCTTGTTTTTCCCGACGATCCGTCTCACCGGCCTTCTCGGCGCCATCAGCGGCGATCTGACATCGCTGCTCGGCGGCAGCGGCGCCGTGTGGTCGGCCGGCCCCTCCGTGTTGCAGCCGCTGTTCCGGGGTGGACGCCTGCGCAGCAACCTGGAGGCGGCGCAGGCGACGTTCGACGAGGCGATGGCGCAGTATCGACGGGCGGCGCTCAACGCGTATCGAGAAGTGGCCAATGCGATCGTCACCATCGACACGCTGGCGAACGTCCGCGTGGAGCGCGAGACGGCCGTCGCCGCGCTCGAGGACGCGGCCGATCTCTCGCGCGCCCGTTACGACGCCGGCCTCGCCAGCTATCTCGAAATCCTCACCGCCGATCAGGACCTCTTCCGCGAGCAGGTGCTGCTGGCGCAGGCGCGCGGCGCCGAGCTGCAGGCGCGCGCCGAGTTGTACCGCGCGCTCGGCGGGGGATGGCAGCCATAGAGCGCTTGGCGCTGCAACGCAGAAATGCAAAATGCAAAACGCGGATTCAAGAATGCCAAGGCCAAACACTGACATGAGATCAGTGCATCGGATCATTCATTGTGAATTTTGAATTTTGAATTCCAGGGAATTCATTCATGTCCAAACTGCCCCGCAAGAAATATGAGAAGGAGCTCGTCCGCCTGCAGGCGAAATTGTGTGTCATGCAGGAGTGGGTCAGGGCCAAGGGCCTGCGCGTGGTGATCGTCTTCGAAGGGCGTGACGCGGCGGGCAAGGGCGGTCTCATCAAGGCGATCACGGAACGAGTGAGCCCGCGCGTGTTTCGGGTCGCGGCCTTGCCGGCGCCCTCGGATCGCGAGAAGAGCCAGATGTACATCCAGCGCTACATCCAGAACTTCCCGGCGCAGGGTGAGATCGTCATCTTCGATCGCAGCTGGTACAACCGGGCAGGCGTCGAACGCGTGATGGGTTTCTGCACCGATCACCAGTACAAGCAGTTCCTGCAGCGCTGCCCGCTGTTCGAGCGCTATGCGGTCGACGGAGGTCTGCTGCTGATCAAGTACTGGCTGGAAGTCGGCAACCAGGAGCAGGAGCGGCGTTTCCAGGCACGCATCGACGATCCGGTGCGGCAATGGAAGCTGAGTGCGATGGACCTGCCGTCGCGCGAGAAGTGGTACGAGTACTCGCGGGCGCGCGATGCCATGTTCGCGGCCACCGATACGAGCCGCGCACCGTGGTACATCGTGCGCTCCGACGACAAACGGCGCGCACGTCTCAACTGCATTGCGCACCTGTTGCGGCTGATCCCGCACAAGCGGATCGCCCGTCCGGCGGTCACGCTGCCGGCGCGATCGCGGAAACACGCATACGACGACGAGAAGCCGTTGCGCAAGCGCCGCTTCGTGCCGGACCGATACTGAGGCGTGGTCAGCGCCCGGCGATGACGGCGCGCGCGTGCGCTTCGCCCCGCACCCGGCCGCGCTCGCCGATGGCCTCGCCTGTAAAGAGGTAATCGCCCGCCGGCAGATCGCGCAAGAGAATGGTACGAACGCGCGGCCCCCGGTCGCCGTCGATGGAGACTTCGCTGCTGGTGAAGTAGGTCGCCGAATCGGCGATGATTCGCATCGCCCTGTTCTCCGGATCACGTTCAACGACAACCAGGACGCGCACACTCGCGGGCTCGATGGCCATGCTCGGCGTGACGCGAATCAGCACGTGCGTGGAATCACCAGCCGCGCCCAGCGACGCCCGGCTGCCGTGCGGAGCGGCGACGACCATCACCAGAAAAAGAAAGACGACGCGACGAAATGACGATTGCTGTCGTGCACCCATGGGGACCTCGAACGCACTGCGAGGGACGGACGCCTTGTGTGAGTCAGCGACCGTCCTGGCACTGGAGAGCCGCGACGGACACTCCCGCATCGCGCGGCGGTGGTATTGCGGATGGCGGTGGCGGGCCGGGAACGCGAGCGGCGCGCCATGAATCGATGACGGCGAGCAGCTCGCGCGGACGTTCGGCGACCGCATCGATGCGGCCCGCATAGATGTGTCCGGTGGCGCCGTCGATGGTGATCACGTCGCCCTCACGAAGGTGCTGCGCGCCGAGGTGGCATCCGCGGGCCATGTGATCGACATGGAGATCCGCGCAGCCGACCAACGCCACTCTTCCGAGCTGACGCGCGAGGACGGCCGTGTGCGACGTCCGCCCACCGGAGGTCGTCACGATGCCGGCGCTGGCGGCAATGCCCGCCAGATCGTCGGTGCTGAGGTGGGGCCGCAGCAGAATCACCGGCCCGTGCGCGGCGAGCTGCTGTGCGCGACTCGCGTCGAACGCGACCGCCCCGGTCGCCACCCCAAGGCTCCCACCTGCCGCCCGTGCCAGCGGCTGCTCGGCTGGCGTCAGCAACAGCGATAGCCGGCCGATGGAGTCCAGGTCGTATGGAGCGAGCCGCTGCAGCCCCGTGTCTGCATCGATGATCCCGGTGGCAACCAGATCCGTGGCGATACGAGCCGCGGCCCACGGCGTCCGATCGCCACGGCGCGTGTGCAGGAAATAGAGCCGGCCCTCCTCGACCGTGAACTCGAACTCCTGCATGTCGCGAAACTCGTACTCGAGTGCGCTCCTGACGGTCTGCAGTTCGGTCCACACGTCGGGCAGCACGCGTGGCAGACGGCTGTCATAGACAAGATCGTGTCCCGATGCGAGATCCGACCCCTGGGCGTCGAAGACGAAGTCGAAATAGAGCTCGCGCTCGCCTGACACGGGATTGCGCGTGAATCCGATGCCGGTTCCCGACCGCGCTCCGGCGTTGCCGAACACCATCGCCTGGACGATGACCGCGGGCCCGGCCTCTTCGTCGACGTCGTTGGCGCGGCGACATTCGCGCGCGCGCGACGAATTCCATGAGGCCAGGACGGCATCGAGGGCGCGTCCCAGCTGCTCGACCGGATCCTGAGGCAGCGGCTCGCGGGCGAGGGCACGCAGCAGCGCCGCGGACTCGAGCGCGAGCTCGCGCATCGCAATCGGATCGAGCTCGTGGCAGCTCGTGGCCCCGACTCGCGCCAGATGTGTTGCGGTCAAGGCCTCGAACGCCGTCGGCGCGAGGTGGTGAACCGATTCGGCGAAACCGCACACCAACCGGCGATAGGCATCCCACGCCAGGGCGGGGTTGCCGGTGCGCCGCGTGAGCGCACGAACCGCTTTTTCCGTCAGGCCGACATTCAGCAGCGTGGTGAGACCACCCGCCATCGCGCTGACCGGACTCGGACGGATCGCCAGGAGCAGCGGCGGGTCGCCGCCGAGCGTCAGGCCGGTCGTGTCTTCCAGCCAGCGCAGCGATGCGGACAGACGTGCGGCGAAGCCGTCGGGAAGTCGACCGCCCTGATCCCGATAGTGGCGGAACAGGGCGGTCGTCAGGGCTAGCGCCGGAGGAATACGCAGCCCCATGCGATCGAGGCGCGCGAGGTTCGCCGCCTTGGCGCCAATCTGCGCCGCGGTGAGATCGGTCTCCGATTCGCCGCCACCGATCCGGAACGCGCGGCGGGCGTCTTCGGCGCTCATCGCCCACCTGCCGTCGTGGTCAGGACGTAATCGCGAACAATCATGCTGCATCGCGACAGCGACTCGATCGCGCGCTGGAACGATCGCGCCATCGCCGAGAGGACGTGCACCTCGCGAAAATCGTTCGAACGCTGCAGCAGCGAGGTCTCGAGGGCACGCTCCGCCGTGGCGGACTGGTGCTCCAGCTCGCTGAGGCGATCGACCGCGACGAGAAGCCGCTCCAGTTCGACGCGCGTCGTGGCGCGACGGATCTCGCGCGCGTCTTCGACGCAGCGCACGTATTCGCGCGCGCCCTGGTTGACGAGATCCGCGAGGTCGTCGAGCAGGGCCACTCCCTTGTGGTCGGTCTGCGCCGGCACCAGGGTCAGCGTGAACGCCGCCTGCTCGAGGACCTCCGCGACCGACTCGGCCTCCGTCAGCAGCCGGCGCAGGTCGTGTCCGTCGTTGGTGTGGGCGAGCAGTCGCGTCGAGCGGCGAACGATCTCCTCGGCGCGCTGTTCCCACTGCTTGGCGACGTCGGCCGTTCGTGTCGCGTCCTCGATGGAGTCATGCCCGCGCAACTGGATCACCGCGCCGCGAAGCCGATCCGACAACGCCGACAGCAGCGCGGCATGATCGGCGACGGCGGTGAGCACCGTCTGGTCCACGGTCTCGAGATAGGTGATCAACTCGGCTTCGATCTCGTCTTCGATCAGGCGCTGCGATCGATGGTTGGTCAATCCGGCGGAGGTGATGGCAAGCGCCGTCATGAGGAACGCACAGGCCGAATCGCGGCCGAGCAGCTGGTCGAGACGGACACCGACGCGCATCTGCCGCGGCGCGGTCCGCTCGAGCGCGGTGTGGATCAGATGCGCGTCGCCGGCCTGCAGGAAGGCGCGGTGGCCGACGTTGTTGTCGGCCGCCCATTTGAGCAGCATCGTGGCGTCGGCCTGCTTCACGAGACGCGCGAGACGCTTCCGTGCGCGGTTCCAGTCGATGAGGAACACGAGCCGTGAGCCGAGAAACGTGAGGTACTGCTCCAGTTCCTCCTGGCGCTCGGTGGTACAGCGACCGACGTACATCTCATGCGCGCCGTCGCCATTGCCCGGCACCGGTTGCCACTGCACGCCGCGCGACTCCAGCAGCCGCTGCAGGAACGCCGCACGCGCCTTGTGGCTGTCGGTGTAGATGAGCGTCGCCGTCAGGCCGCTCACCTGCACCACGATCGTGTGCGCATCGCCGCTCCCGAGATCGTTCTGAATCGTGAGGCGCTCGCGATCGCGCGTCGCGGTCGTCCCCAGTCCTTCGTGGTCGAACTTGAGCGGCGCGGTCTCGTTGACGCCTCTCATGAACGCCCGCAGCAGCTGGCGATCGGTCTCGGTGAGCCCGTAGGCCGTCGCTCCTTCGAGTGATTCGACCGACACGCCGACGTGCAGATGATTCAGCTCCCAATGCAGGTCGGTGATCAGCTGGTGGACGGTGTCGTGACCATCGCTCCCCCTCCGGGTGAGGGCGTCGAGGGCGCGCGTCGGGATGTGGTCGTCGTCGTTGCGCGGCAACTGCGCGAGGTGCTCCGCCACGCGATGCTCGTAGCCGTCGACCCGCTCGTTCAGTTCGGCGTCGGCCACCGCCGCGATCCGCAGCGGCTCCGCCATCAGTCGCAGATCACTGGAGAGCGCGTCGAAGATCTCGTTGGCGCGGGGAATCAGACACGCGTCAGGCGACAGCTGCCGGCTGTTGCCGACGACCGCGTCGAGCGTCTCGTCGTCGATGCCACTCGCCTCGCGCTCGTCGTTGAGAGTGCTCGGCGGCTGATGTGGCGACTGTGCGTGAAGGACCGCCGCCTGCAGGAGGGCCAGGTAATATTTCGCTCGATCGGCGGCCGCGAGACTGCGGTTGATCAGCTCGGGCAGCAGAAGGCCCCGCGCGCCGATTCGTTCGATGATGCGTTCCTTGGTTGACATAGCGATTGGAGTGCCTCGTGGTGGTTCTCCTCGGCGCCGTTGTGCCGGATGACGCCTGTGCAACTTGCGCTCCCGCACGCGCGCGTGCGAATCAAGCAATGACTCGCGTGGCTACGGGTGTTGCGCGCCGGACGGCGCATTCCCGACTCACCGCCGATCGTCACGAAACGACGATCAGCGGGTGGCCGGCGGCCGCAAGGGTGGATGCGAAGGAGAAGGTGCAGTGAGGTGACCGTCGCGGGTCATCGCAGGCGCGCCATCGCCTCGCGCGAGGACGCGGAGGTCGCACGGGTGCGAACGATGCCGAGACGCTTCATTCGGAATCGCAGGGTGTTGGGGTGCATGCCGAGACGCTCGGCGGCGTTCCCGCGTCCGTTGATCCGGCCTCCGCACTCGCGCAGGATTTCTTCGATGTGCGACCGCTCGACCGACTCCAGCGTCGTGTCGGATGGCGAGTCGTCGGACGGAGACTGGATGTCGTCGTCGAACAGCAGCAGCGTGTCGCCGGTCGAATGAATGAGGGCGCGCTCGACGACGTTCTCCAGCTCGCGGATGTTGCCGGGCCACGAGTGCTGCTGCAGGCGCTCGAGGATTTCGTCCGGGATCCGCTTGATCCAGCGATGCATCTCCGCCTGCCGTTTGCGGATGAGAAACCAGACCAGGGCGGGGATGTCGCTGCGACGCTCACGCAGCGGCGGCAGCCGGATCGCAAACACGTTGAGCCGGTAGTAGAGATCCTCGCGAAAGCGCGCCTCGCGTACTTCCTCGTCGAGATCGCGGTGCGTCGCGGCGACGATGCGAACGTCGACCTTTCGCGAGTGCGAGGCCCCGAGCCGCTCGAACTCGCCCTCCTGCAGCACGCGCAGCAGCTTCGCCTGCAGGTCGAGCGGCAGATCGCCGATTTCGTCGAGGAACAGGGTGCCGCGATGTGCCAGCTCGAAGCGGCCCTGCCGCTGCGTCATCGCGCCGGTGAACGCCCCGCGCTCGTGGCCGAACAGCTCGCTCTCGATGAGCGTGGGCGGCAGCGCCGCGCAGTTCACCGAGATCATCGGGAACGGTCGGCGCGGACTGCGAGCGTGCAGCGCGCGGGCGAAGAGCTCCTTGCCCGTGCCGGTCTCGCCGAGCAATAGCACCGTCGTGTCGCCGGCCGCGACTTCCTGCAGGCGCTCCAGTGCGGCGTGCAGCGCCCGGCTGTCGCCGACGATCTCCTCGAAGCTGGGCACCACCTTCGGCGGTTTGGCAGTTTCGTGGGTATCGCGATCGAGACGCGTGGCCAGCCGCGCCAGCTCGGAGCGGCTCTGGCGCAACGCGAGCTCCTGGGTGTGTCGATGCCATGCCGTGGTGAGGATTTCGGCAACCAGGCGAAGCCGTTCGACGATGATCTCGGGCCAGGAGCGGTAGCCGTGAACGACGGCCACCGCGAGCGCGCATCGCAACGCGTCGGGTATGGTCACCGGCACCACGACCGCCGATTTCAGCGGCGACGGCGAATCGTACCCGTCCGACAGGCCGCTCGTGACGCCAGTCAGCAGCGGATCGATGCGGTCCAGGACGATTGGCGTGTCGGCGATCGGCGGCGATTGAATGAGACCTTTGAATGGTTCGCTGTCGGCGTCGACAGGGAACGGCAAGGCAGGGTTCAGCCATTCAGAGACTTTGGCGATCGACGTGTCGTCGACGATCTGGATCAACGCGACGCGGTCGACCTCGAGCTCCTCGCCGACACGGCGCAGCGCATCGTCGATGGCCGCCGTCAGTTCCTCGAATGGAACACGGATCATTTCGGACGACAGCTCGGTAATCAGCCGCTCCATCCATCCGAGCGACTCGCTGCTATTTGTTGCGACGGATTCCATTGGCAGCCTCTCGCGGCGCCACCGTCGCGTAGGTGCGCGTCCGCATCGATTCGTATTCGGCGCGCGGCGCGATCAGCGATCGCAGTCGTATCGTGGTCATCCGTCGCGTGCACCGCCCGATTGCAAGGTGGCGATGTCGGGCCGCTGCCGTGGGGGAACCGATTGCACGCACGAGCGCCGAGTGGGACGGACGCCGCGCCATCACAGGCAACGAACGTCTCGGCGTCGCGCGTGTATCGGCAGCAGGCTCGACATCATCCGCCCGTTGTGCATCGCGTGTACCGGACTGTTGGTGAGGGCAAACCGATCGATCACCAACAAAACGGTGATCGGATGGCGGGTGCGCCACCAGCCTTTGTCAGCGCACTCACCGTATCTGGTCAACGTCGAGTGACAGACCCGCGTCGGCACAGGGGACGGGGCTGCAGCCGTCCGGCATGACTGCTGCCCCGAGACGACGCGAGGATGACACATGCTGAAGGTCAACATCGACAGCGAACGCGACGCGAGCATGAGGTGTCGCGTGGTACCCGCAGCGAGCGGCGGTTGGGATGTGATTGTCGAGAATGGCCGTTCGGTCGTCTCGAGCACGCACTGCGCCGACTGGCATCGCGTGGAGCGCGTGTGCACACGGATCGGAGCGTGGCAGGGCGCCGTGCGAACGCGGCCGTCCACGAAGGCTGCGTAAAACCACCAGCCGATGAGGAAACTCCGCTGAGGCGGACAGACGTCGGAGTTCCGGGAGCCGTTAGGAACGCCGCGCCTGGCGCAGAGAAGTGCTGCGTGTCGACGGCACAGCTGAGGATGCTCGTGTGAGACCGAGCTTCTTCATCCGGAACCGCAGGGTATTGGGGTGAAGTCCCAGACGCTCGGCAGCGTTGCCGGCGCCGTTGATGCGCCAATCGCAGGCGCGCAGCACTTCCTCGATATGCGCGCGTTCAACGGCGTGCAGCGTGTTGCCGGTCGCGCCGGATTGCCGCTGGACGGGCAGGTCCTCCTCGATCAAGTGGAGCTCGCTGCCAGTGGAATGGATGAGGGCGCGCTCGATGACGTTCTCGAGCTCGCGAACATTGCCGGGCCACGAATGTGCCTGGAGCACGTCCATCACCGCCTGCGGCACCGTCGTGATCGACCGTCGCATCGAGGCCTGCCGTTTTCGGACGATGGCAAACACGAGCGCTGGAATGTCTTCCCGGCGGTCGCGCAGCGGCGGAACGCGGATCGGAAAAACGCTGAGCCGGTAGAAGAGGTCGTCGCGGAACTGGCCGTCGGCGACCAGCGCATCGAGATCGCGGTGGGTGGCTGCGACGATGCGCACGTCCACCGTCCGTGTCTGCTCCGAGCCAAGCCGCTCGAACGTCCGCTGCTGCAGCACACGCAGCAACTTGACCTGAATCTCCAGCGGCAGATCGCCCACTTCATCGAGAAA
>Ga0111539_10010108_pt1 | contig 11893 bp, 7 predicted proteins | sample RhiMethybrSRZTD1_FD_79667 | JGI IMG/M metagenome (GOLD analysis project Ga0111539, IMG submission 79667) | Populus rhizosphere microbial communities from Tennessee, USA - Rhizosphere MetaG P. TD hybrid SRZTD1 (version 2) (version 2) | ecosystem: Host-associated > Plants > Roots > Rhizosphere >...
AGCGCGTCGCGATTCAAGGTCAACCCGTCGTCGCTGTCCGCGAGGTTGAGCGCGGGTTGCGGGCTCTCGGAGCTTCCGGCACGGCCCGCGCGCCGTTGCTCCGGACGCGGCACGTGCTCGCCGCCGCCCGCCACCACGAGCCTGGGCTCCGGGATTTGCGCGCGCTCCGGCGCCCCCGCGATACCGGCCTTCGACATCGGGGGCAGGTCGAGCCCGTCGACCGCGACGTCCACCTCGACGCCCTTTGCGGGCGCTCGCCCCGCCTCCGACTCGTCGAGCAGCGAGCGCGACACCAGCCACGCCCCCACGACCAGAGCAAACCCGTGCAGCGCGAACGACGTCAGCAGCGACAGCGACGCGACGGGCCTTCTCATGCCTTTACAGTCTGGCAGAGGTCCACGGCAGCGGCCAGGGCGGGGCCAAACCTCCGGCACGCATTCTTCGTCGTGGTTTCGGCGATCCGTGCCGGGCTCACTTTACGGAGCTCCGCCAGACGCGCCGCCGTGTGGACGATGTAGGCGGGCTCGCAGGGTTTGCCGCGCAGCGGCACGGGAGCGAGAAAGGGGCTGTCGGTTTCGACCAGGATCCGGTCTTCCGGCGCAAAGGCCGCTGCGTCGCGGATCGGCTCGGCGTTCTTGAAGGTGAGAATGCCGGAGAACGACAGGTCGAAGCCGAGCTCGAGCGCGGCGCGAGCGAACTCGCGATCTTCGCTGAAGCAGTGGATCACACCGCCGACCGCCTTCGCGTTTTCGGCCGCCAGGATCTCGAGCGTGTCGGCGCGCGCGTTGCGGGTGTGGATGACGATCGGCTTCTTGTGGCGGACCGCGAACGCGACGTAGCGCGCGAACACCTCGCGCTGCACCTGCCGCGGTGAATGGTCGTAGTGGTAGTCGAGGCCGATCTCGCCGACACCGACCACGCGCTCGTCGACGACCAGCCGCTCGAGCGCGGTCTCGAGCTCGGGCGTGTTGGAAGCGGCGTCATGCGGGTGCACGCCGACGGTGGCGAGGATGTCCCCGCGCCGGTGCGCGAGCTCCACGGCGCCTTCGGCCGCGCGCAAGCCGCCCACGCCGATGCCGATCAAGGCGCCCACACCCGCGGCGCGTGCGCGCTCGATCGCGGGACCCGACCCCGCCTCGAAGTAGCGCCCGTCCAGGTGGCAGTGGGTGTCGACCAACACGTGAGCTTAGAGTTCCTAGCGTCGCTCGCTCGTTTTCGCCAGCACGCCCGGTTTCACCAGCGCGCGGCGCAACAGCAGCAGCACCGCGCCCAGCGCGAGCACGCCGCCGGCGACGAGAAGCTCGCTCACGCGGGCCGCCCACGCCACCAGCAGCACCGCCACGAGCGCGAGGGGCGCAGGCCAGAGCTGACTCGGTCGCAACGCGTTCTGGCGGCGGCAAGCCAGAACGACGAGCGCCGCTGCACTGACGCCGTACTGAGTCAGCACCGCCACGCTCGACAGCACGAAAAGCTCGCTCACGCCACCGGCCAAGAGCGGAAGCAGCGCGAACCCGGCGCTGATCAACAGCGCGCGCCGCGGGACGCCGCGAGCGTCTTCGCGGCTCAGCCAGCTGCCGAGCCCGTCGTCGCTGCCGAGCACGGCCAGGTAGCGGGGCGTCATCGCGAGCATCCCGAAGGCGATCCCGAGCGCGGAGACGTTGGTGCCGACCGCGATCAGCCATGCCGTACGCGGCCCGCCGTAGACGGAACCTGCGTCGATCAGCGGCGAATCGCTGTGGGCGAGCTCGGGCAGAGCGCGCACGCATGCCGCGTGCAAAAACAGGTACATCACCGCCGACACGGCGAGTGACAGCACCGTCGCGACCGGCACCGTCCAGCGCCCGGCTCGCGCGTGACCGGCGGGCACCGACACGACTTCGAAGCCCTGGAACGCGAAGACCAGGAGCAAGGCGCCACGCCACAGCTCGCCGAGGCCGATCGGCCGTGTCGCGACCGCTTGCGCCGGCGCTGCGAAGCGTAGGCTGAGCGCGATCAGGAGCAAGAGCGGCAGAAGCTTGAGCACCGTGATCGAGTTCCAGACCCAGGCGCTCAAGCGCAAACCGCTGGCTGCGATCGCTCCGAGTACGAACAGCGAGGCCACCCCGAACAGCTTGCGCCCGAGCTCGCTGTGCAAGCCGAGCTCGGCGCCGGCATAGGTACTGAAGCCAAGCAGCACCGCCGACAGGCTGAGCAGCGCCGACGCCCACATGATCCAGCCGACGAAGAAGCCGACCGTCGAGCCGAAAGCGGAGCGCGCCCAGACGTACGGTCCGCCGTCTTCACTGAAGCGCCCGCCCAGGATCGCGTACACGATGGCGACCGGCGTGAGCGCGAGCGCGGTGACGGCGTAGACGGCGATTCCCGTCGAGCCGGGTACGAGCTCGGCCAGGCGGCTCGGCACGAAGAAGATCCCGACCCCGACGATGCCGTTGATCCCGAGCAACAGCAGCGAAGCGAAACCGAGCGCTTGAGACGGGGCTCTGACGGTCAATGCAAAAGGTCGGCGAAGCGCTCGCGCACCAGCGCCAGGGCGGCGTCCGCGGCCGAGCTCTCGTCGTAGCCGAAGCGCTTCTCGAGCTCCGCGACGACGGCACGCGCCGCCGAGGTTTGCTGGTCGTTCAGCCCCGCCCCTTCTTCGCGCACCAGCACCACGACGTCGCGACACAGGCGCGCCACGGCGCCGCGGCGCTCGGCGAACACCGCTTCGCGCAAGCGCTTCAGATGGCCGGCAAACACCTTCGCGTGATCGACGCCGGCCCCGGGGTGATCGATCGCCCAGGCTGCGATCGCGCTGATCAACGAGTGGCGGAGCTGCTCGGCGCGGTCCGGCGAGCCCAACAGCGCTTCGACCTCGCGCATCATCCGCTCGTCGGGATCTTCGTACTGTCCGGTCACGGGATTTCGCAGCTTTTCACCTTTCACCCAGAAGCTGACGTGGGTCACGTAGCGGTCGAACATCTGCTTGTAACGCGTCTCGTCCACGAGCCCGCTCGCCACGCGATACTCGTCCTCGAACGCGTCGAGCAGGCGCTGCTCCAGGGTTTCGCGAAACAGCGCGTGGTCGTGATAACCGCCGGGCAGCCGCTCCTCCTGGAGCCACGCATACTCGCTGGTGCGCTCGCACAGCTCGTCGAGCCCCTCGAGCACGGCCAGCGGCGAGAGGCTGTCGAAGCGCAGGCTCTGCGCCGCGTCGAGCAGCACGGTCCGCATCTCGCGCGGGCTCGCTCCAGTGCTCCCCTCGTAGATCGGATAAACGTCGCTTTCCTCGTAAAGCTGCGGGATCGACGCGCGCAAAAGCTTCGCCGCCTCCTCGTCGAGGCGCGCCGGCGCAGTGCCCGTCGAATAGAGGTCCATCTTCTCGACCGCGGTCAGATCGCTGACCAGCGCGCGCAACGGCTTCTCGTAGCGGTCCGGGTTCGGGCGCCGCATCCGCGTCAGAGTCGCGAACATCGCGGCCATCTGGGTCGCGTGCGGCGCGACGTGTTTTCGCACCTGCGGCGCGATCTGGGCGTCGTAGATGCGCTGCTCGTCGATCCAGCTGCGCAGATACGCCATCTTCACGAGCTCGAGCCGGCCCCGAAAGCTTTCGAATTCCGGGTGCTCGCGGAACGCCGACAGATGCACCTCGTTCCCGCTCGCGATCATCACGCAATTGACCTGTACGTTCTGCGAGCGCAGCGCCACCTCACCGGTCTCGGCGGTGATCTGCAGGTACTTGAAAGCATCGAGCGGTCGCTTGAGCAGGTCCGAAAATTCGAGCAGGCCGCCGGCCGCGTCGATCAGCTCGCCGAAGGCCTCGAACAACGTCACTGCCTGCAGCGACGAGGGCAAGGCGCCCAAGCTGCGATCGGCCGTAACCTGCCGCTCCCCGGCGTCGATCGAAAGCTGCGGTCCGAGCGTGACCGCGCCGACGCGGTAACGGCGTGACATGAAGTAGCGCTCGACCTGGACGTGCCGCAACACCTCTTCCAGAGAGCCGTCGTAGCTGGCGAGCAGGGCTTCGTAGACCTGGCGGCTCTTGTGCGAGAGGCTGCCGCGCAGAATCCACGCCGGCGGTGGTTCCTCGGCGCCGGCATCGCGGTACAGGCTCTCGAGCAACTCGGCACGCTGCTGCTCCGGAATCAAAAACAGCGGATGGTCGCGAACTTCGATGAACAGCCGCGCGTCGATCTCGTCTTCCGGCAAGTGGGCGTAGCTATCGGCCGAGCTCGGACTTGCGCTCTTCTTGCCGCCACCGAAACCGATCGAGCCGCGCAGCGTGCTCTGATTGGGAAACACCCAGTGAAAGCGATAGAGCGCGCCCTCGTCACGCGTCGAGTAGTCCTCGAGCGCCCGCATGATGCAGGCAGCGGCGGTGCTCTTCGCCGAGCCGTTCGGGCCGTGCAAGAGCGTGATCCGATTGGGCCGGCCTTCGCGCGCGAAATTCGAGAGGATCCGAAACAGCTCGGCCTGGACCGCCTCCTGACCCACCAGCGCGTCGCGTTTCGCTTCCGCCTCGCCGAGAAACCCCAGGTCGAACAGGCGAAAACGCGTGAGCGTCCCCCATGGCCGCTGCACGCTCGACTTGCCGTAGAAGTCGAACATGTCGCGCAGATAACGCGAAGCGTCCCGCGAGTACCGAATCGGGCTCGAGGCGAAGAGCTCCAGGTACTCCTGAAAGTTCAGGAGCCTGCGCTCTTCCTTGAACTCACGCTGAACCTTGCGAGCTATCTGGCCGAGCTCGTCGAGGATCTTCCGCGACGCCATCGTATCGACGATACCACGGCCACCGCCGCAGTCCGCCCCGCAGCGCAGCGCTATTTACTTGACGTCGATCGCCAACGCCAATTCGCGCTTTTCGATCAGACAGCGCTCCGGCGTGCACACCGAAAAATCGAAGCGGCCGGCGACTTCTTTCTTGCCGGCAGACTCGGGCGTGAAGGGCACGGCAAGCGTCACGCGCATTTTCTCGAGCTTCGCGTCCTTGATCACCGGCCCCGGGTATTTCACCCCGGCCCCTTCCTTCACTTTGAACTTGTAAGGATACTTGTCGTTCACGTGAAAGGGGTCCTTGGCGGTGAGCACGATCTCGACCGTCCCCGGTTGGCCGGCCTTGTAGTCGCCTTTCGGCGCGATCGAGAGATCGAAGTTCGCCTCGTTCACCTTGCTCGTGCCAGCCAGCGCCTCGGCGCTCTCAGCGGGTGGAGCTGCGGCCGGGCTGCTCGCCGGCTCCGGGGTCGGCTGTGCGGCAGCCGCCGCGGAGGCACTGGGGGTCTCGACCCCGGGTCGGGCCACGGCGTTCTGCGGCTCGGCGCCCGGCGTAGCCTCTTTGCTGCAAGCCCACGCGGCCGCTGAGCCCAGCAGCGCGACCGCCACCACCTGACGCCAGCGATGGCGCCTCTCGACCGGACGACGAGCCTGATCGCTCATGTCCCGGTCAGCTATCACGACGACCCAACCCTCACCAGAAGCGCTGTCGGCTTTCTCCATTGGCCCATTCTACGCCTGAAGGCGCCCTCAGGTTCCCGACCAGAAAAGTCCACCACCCTCAAAATCAGCGGAAGACCACGAGAACGACGACGATTCCGATCAGGAGGGCGACCCCACCCACCAACACCGCAACCAACCAGCCCAAGCTGTTTTTGGGCACCCCGGGCACCCCCTGGGGATCGGTCCACGCCTGGCTGGCGGCGGAATATGGCGGCGGGGGATACGGCTGAGGGGCCGGCGCGAAACCGGGCATCGGCGCGGCGGCCGGGGCGATCGGGGCCGTCTGGCCTGCACCCGGGGGCGCGTCGAAGCCGAGGGCGTCGTTCTCCCCGAAGAATCCGTCGGCTAGCGCGTCCGCCGGTTTGCCGGCCGGCACGGCTTGCATCAAGGCGGGAAGCTTGGCGTTGATCCGAGCCCCGAGCTCTTGCTGCGGTGTCGCGGCCCACGCGAGGTGCGTCCCCTCCAGACCATAGGCGCCACCGACGGCGTCGGCCAGCGCGCCGACGGAGGCGATGCGCATGCCCGGCGCCTTCTTGAACGCGTGCGCGAGCACCCGGTCGAGCGTCGGCGGGATCGGAAACTTCTGCCCTTTGCCGGTGACGCTGACCGGCTGCGGCTCCTTGGTCAGGATCTCGAGCAGGATGCTGGGGCCGTTGTTGCCCTTGAACGGCACCTGACCCGCCACGCACTCGTAGGCGATCGCGGCGAGCGCCCAGACGTCGGCACGATGATCGAGCGTGTCGAGCCCCTGCGCCTGTTCGGGAGCCATGTAGAACGGGGAGCCGATCGTCGTACCGAGCACGGTCAGCTTCTTCGAAGGATCGCTTTTGTCCTTCACCGAACCGAAGTCGAGCAGCTTGACGATGTCGCCCTCGCTGGTCTGGCAAAGAAACAGATTGTCGGGCTTGAGGTCGCGGTGCACGAGCTTTCTCGCATGCGCCTCGTCGAGCGCGATCGCGACCTGGCTCAGCATGCGCACCACGCGCTCGGGCGGCATCACCTTTTCGCGCTTCAAGGTGTTGCGCAGCTCTTCGCCGTACAAGAACTCCATCACCAGCACGTAGCTGCCGTCGTGCGTCGGCTTGAAGTCGAGCACTTCGACGATGTGCTGGTGCGGCAAGAGCTTCGAGATCTCGAACTCGCGCTTGAAGCGCTCGACCGAGACGTCGTCCTTGGCCACATCTGCGTGCAAGACCTTGAGCGCGAGGTTGCGCCGATCGACCAGATCGAGCGCTTCGTAGACGCGGCCCATGCCCCCGTCCGCGACCACGCGCCGGACCTGGTAGCGCTCGCCGAGCATCTGGCCGATTCGAGGATCGTTCTGGTCCCCGGCGACCGGCACCTGGGTCGCGCTGTAGAGCTGCTGCCCATCCGCCGGGCAAAAACCCGCATCGGGAGGATAAAGGCGCCCGCAGACCGGGCACGCCTTCATCGGCTAGCCCCAGGTTTGCGGCGACAACGCGGGGAAGCGGTCTCGGCGCGACGTAGCCGCGACCCGTCGCTCACGGTCCGCTGCTCGACTGCGTGTCGGCAGCACCCGCCGCCGCGCGGAAGTACAGAATCCGGTTGCAGCTCGGACACTGGCCGAAATCGGTACCACGCGCGAGCTGCTGAAACAGCATCGGCGATAGGCGCATGTGGCAAGCGCTGCACGTGCCGTCGAGCGTGGATGCGATACCGGTGCCGCGCCGCTTGCGGATCAGCTCGTAGCGGCGGAAGAGCTCCGGCTTCACCTTGCTCACGGCTTCCTTGCGGGCTTCGTTCTTCACCGCGGCCACCTGCTCGAGCTCGCCCAGGCGGTTGTTGACCACGCCCTCGCTTTGTCCGAGCTCGCCGGCCAACGCGTCACGCTCGACGGTGACCTTCTCGATTTCGCCCCGCGCCTGGTCCACCAAGCCGCCGAGCTTGTCGATCTCGAGCTCCCGATCCCGGTAGAGCTTGCGCAGCTCCTCGAGCTCGCGCTGAGCGGCATTGGCCTCGCGCTCCGTACGGCAGCGGCTCAGCTTCTCTCGCGACTTTTCGACCTGGATGCTCATTTGCCGCATCTCTCCGACCAATTCGCCTCGGGTGCGCTCCATGTCGTCGACGCTGCGCTGGTCGCGAGCGCGGCGCCCTTCCAACTCTTCGAGACGCTGCTTCTTGCCCGACAAGGCCTCGCGCTCACGGCTGAGCTCTTCGTTCAACTCCTTGAGCTCCGCATCGATTTCTGCCAGCCGTTCGAGCGCTTCTATCTGCACTTGCATCGTCACTTTCGAAAGACACTCCTTGCGGCGGGCCCTAGCGAGCCGCGCACAGTGGGCCCACCTGGGTTCGAACCAGGAACTGCCCGGTTATGAGCCGGGGGCTCTGACCGATTGAGCTATGGGCCCGCGTCGGGCCGTGGGCCGGCGCCGGCCGGAACCGTCCCCGGCAGGGCCGTCGTAGCGGAGCGCAATTGCCGGCGGGGACGTTGGGGCGACGGGCGCTGACGCATGCAAGCTCCACGCCCGCAAACCTAGTCGAACCGACCCAACGGGGCAACAGGGCGCCCGCGGAAGCCTCAGGGAGCCCCGCTCTGCATCGCGAGCCCGCTCGCCAAACCCGAGCGGCGTTCGGCGTTCGGGACCGGCCACCCGTCGCGGCCGGCGCGCTGCTCGAGCCGAGGCGGCGGAAGCCATTCCGATGCGCTCGCCGCTTCGATGCCGTCGCGCGGGTCGGAGCAGCAGCGAAAACCGATCTGATAAAATTGAAATCTCGGTCCGTGCGTTTTCGTGGTCAGCCGGTACGTGTTGCGCACCGGACCCCGGTAACCGCCGTTGAGCGTCGAAAAGCGCTCGGGATCCGTTTCCCGATCGTCCGTCCACTCGTCGACGTTGCCCACCATGTCGTAGGCACCGAAAGCGCTGACACAATCGGGATGGCTGCCGATTGCATCACCCTGCCAGAGCTGCTCGAGTTCGCGAGCGCGCCTGCGCGGATCCAGAAGCTCGCCGACGCGGACGGGCAGGCTCGCGCGGCTCACGTTGCACGGGCTCGGCAAGCGTTCGCAGCCGTACGGATAGGGCGCGCGCTTGGGCCCTTCACACGCCAATGTCCACTCGCTGCGCCGGCACAAGCGCTTGCCGCTCGCCTGGCAGAGTTCCTGCGCTTCGTACCAGGTCACGAACACCTTCGGCCGCTGCCCGACACGGTTCGGCCACTCGTGGCGATCGATGCAGAAACGCTTGCTCGTGGTGTTGTACCGGCACTGCGGCTTCCTCGCGTATTCGGCGCAGCTCGGCGAGGCCGGCTCGACGAAGCGATCGCACTGGTAGTCGAGCGCGGGGCAAAATTCGCCATCGACGAGCGTCATGTTCGCGGGGCAAGCATCGGGCAGACGCGCCAGCATTTCGACACCGGCAAGGGCCGCGAGATCGAGCTTTAGACCGGCCGGTAGTCCCGAGGGCAGAGGCAAGACGAGGGCCAGGAGCCGAGCCAATGGGCCGAACGACGCCGGGTGCATGGTGCCGCACGCTCCATAGGCAACGCTTCGGCGAACTGGCCAAAATCCCGGGAGTTCCATGGAGCTTCGGGGGTCGCGTGCCGACGATCGCCCGGCCGGTCCGGCTGCCGTGGTAAAACCGCCGATTCCGAGCATGGACAAGCTCGTCGTCAGGGGCGCTACTCAGCACAATCTGCAAAACGTCAGCTGCGAGCTGCCCCGCAATCAACTCGTGGTGATCACCGGCCCTAGCGGCTCCGGCAAGTCCTCGCTCGCGTTCGACACCATCTACGCCGAAGGCCAGCGCCGCTACGTCGAGTCGCTGTCGGCGTACGCACGGCAGTTTCTCGATCAGCTGCCGAAGCCGCGCGTCGAAAGCATCGAGGGCTTGAGTCCCGCGATCGCCATCGAGCAGCGGGCGCTCGGCAAGAGCCCGCGCTCGACCGTGGGCACGGTCACCGAAATCGCGGACTACCTGCGGCTTTTGTACGCCCGCGTCGGCGTGCCTCACTGCCCGAAGTCGGGCAAGGTGCTCAAGGCCTACACCGTGCAGGAGATCGTGGACGCGATCCTTGAGCGCGGCGAAGGCGCTCGGCTCGCCGTGCTGGCGCCGATCGTGCGGCGCAAGAAGGGCGAGCTCCGGCCCGAGCTCGAGCGGTTGCGGCGCGACGGCTTCGTGCGCGCGCGCGTCGACGGCGAGCAGATCGATCTCGGTGACGACTTCGCGCTCGACCGCAACAAGGCGCACGATCTCGACGTCGTAGTCGATCGCATCGCCGTGCGCGACGGCGTCAAGGGCCGCGTCACCGACTCGGTGGAGCTAGCGCTGCGCCTGGGCGACGGCACGCTCTTGATCGATCCGCTCGACGGCGGCGAACCCGAAGTGATGAGCGAGCGCCTGGTGAGCTGGGAGTACGGCATCACCTTGCCGCCGCTCGAGCCCCGGCTGTTTTCGTTCAACAGTCCGCACGGCGCGTGCCCGGGCTGCGACGGCCTCGGCGTGCGCTCGGCGATCGATCCCGCACGCGTGGTTCCCGACGAGCTTCGCACGCTGCGCGAGGGCGCGATTGCCGCGTTCGGACGGCGCGGCTCGGTGGCCACCGCGGCCGAGGTGGCGCGGGCGGTCGAAGCGCTGGGCGTAGACCCCGATCTGCCCTGGCGCGAGCTCTCCGAGGAACAGCGAACCGCGATCCTGTGGGGCCAGGCCAGCACCGGCCGCGGCCGCCGCCGTCGCGACACCAGCTACGACGGCATCATCACCCGGCTCGAGCGCATGCTCGAAAGCGGCGAGATCGAGGAAGGCGCCGATCACGAAGCCGATGACGGCGCGATCGGCCCCGAGGACCTGGGCCGCTTCATCGTCACCCAGACCTGCGAGACCTGCGGCGGACGCCGCCTGCGCCCCGAGGCGCTGGCGGTCCGGCTCGGCGACAAGGACATCGCCGAGCTCAGCACGATGCCGCTGCGCCCGTTGCAGCGCTTCCTGGCCGGGCTCGGCGCCGGCGACGCGCTGCCCGCGCGCGAGGCCGCGATCGCGGTGCCGCTGATCCGTGCGGTGACCGAGCGGCTCGGCTTCTTGATCGACGTCGGGCTCGACTATCTGTCGCTCGATCGGCCCGCTCACACGCTCTCGGGCGGCGAGGGACAGCGCATTCGCCTGGCGACTCAGATCGGCGCGTCGCTGGTCGGCGTGCTGTACGTGCTCGACGAACCGAGCGTCGGGCTCCACGCGCGCGACAACGCGCGCCTGCTCGAGGCACTGCGCAAGCTGGTGGAAAAGGGCAACAGCGTGATCGTGGTGGAGCACGATCGCGACGCGATCCTGGCCGCCGACCACGTCGTGGACATGGGGCCGGGCGCCGGCGCTCACGGCGGGCAGATCGTCGCCCAGGGCTCACCCGAGCAGATCGTGAGCGCGGCCGACTCGGTGACCGGGCCCTATCTTTCGGGAGAAAAACGCCTGCCGCTGCCGACCTCGCGCGTCAAACCGACGGCGAAGAAGCTCAGGGTCGTTGGCGCGCGCGCCCACAATCTTAAAGAGGTGACGGTCGAGATCCCGCTCGGCCTGATCACCGCGGTCACCGGCGTCAGCGGTTCCGGCAAGAGCAGCCTGATCGTCGACACCCTGTTGAGCGCGGCGCGCGCCGAGCTCTACGGCGCGACCGGCTGGGTCGGACCCTGCGATCGGATCGAGGGACTATCGCAGATCGACAAGGTGATCAGCATCGATCAGGCGCCGATCGGCCGCACGCCGCGCTCGAATCCAGCCACCTACACCGGGATTTTCACGCATCTGCGCGAGCTCTACGCCGGCTTGCCCGACGCCCGTGCGCGCGGCTACAAGCCCGGCCGGTTCTCGTTCAACGTCAAGGGCGGCCGCTGCGAAGCTTGCCAGGGCGACGGCGTGCTCCGGGTCGAGATGCACTTTCTCCCCGACGTGTACGTGATGTGCGACGCGTGCTCGGGCCAGCGCTATAACCGCGAGACGCTCGAGATCCGTTATCGCGGTTTGTCGATCGCCGAGGCGCTCGATCTCACCGTCGACGACGCCGACGCGCTCTTCGAGTCGATCCCGCGCATCCGCCAGCGCCTGACCGCGCTGCGCCAGGTCGGCCTCGGCTACATGAAGCTCGGTCAGCCCGCCACCACGCTGTCGGGCGGCGAGGCGCAGCGCGTGAAACTCGCCACGGAACTCGCGCGCAAGGCCACCGGCCGAACGCTCTACGTGCTCGACGAACCGACCACCGGCTTGCACTTCTCGGACGTCGAGCTCTTGACCCACGCGCTTTTCGGGCTGCGCGAGGCCGGCAACTCGATCGTGATCATCGAGCACAATCTCGATCTGGTCGCGTGCTGCGACTGGGTGATCGACATGGGTCCGGAAGGCGGCGAACGTGGCGGCGAGCTCGTCGCCCAAGGCACCCCCGAAGACGTCGCCAAGGTCGCCGCGTCGCACACGGCCAC
>Ga0111539_10010109_pt1 | contig 11893 bp, 8 predicted proteins | sample RhiMethybrSRZTD1_FD_79667 | JGI IMG/M metagenome (GOLD analysis project Ga0111539, IMG submission 79667) | Populus rhizosphere microbial communities from Tennessee, USA - Rhizosphere MetaG P. TD hybrid SRZTD1 (version 2) (version 2) | ecosystem: Host-associated > Plants > Roots > Rhizosphere >...
ATGCCCGAAGGAAACACGGCCCTGGCGCAGGCCACCCTCTATCTCGCCACGGCTCCCAAGAGCAATGCCGTCTACGAGGCGTACAACCAGGCTGCGGAGGATGCGCGCACGAGAATCGCCGAGCCGGTGCCTCTCCACTTGCGAAACGCACCGACCAAGTTGATGAAGGATCTCGAGTACGGTAAGGGTTATCGCTACGCGCACACCGAACCCGACGCGGTTGCCGATATGTCGTGCCTCCCCAAGCTCTCGAGGACCGGAAGTACTACAAGCCGACCGAGCGCGGATTCGAGAAGGAGATCAAGCGACGCCTTGAGGGATGGGAAGAGATCAAGAAGAAGAACAGAGACAGGGCCAAGGGCTAGAGGGCTTCAGGGCTGCCTCACCTCTTCGCGAATTTCGTGAGCCCCCATCCAACCAGAAACACCGCGACGCCGGCCGCAAACAGCCGCGGATTGGGGCCGAGCGGTCCGGCCGTGAAGATGTCCACGACCAGCAGCCACATGCCGAGAACCTGCCCGAATCGCCCAAGGTAGTAAATCGCCGACAGCAGCATCCCTAGATCCGTTCGAAGTTCTTTTCAATCTCCCGGCGCGTCAGACGGAGCATCACGGGACGTCCATGGGGACAGATCGTGGAGTACGCGGTCGCCCGCAATTCATCGAGAATGTGCGCCATTTTCTCGTACGGCAGCGGATAGTTCGCCTTGACCGCCGCGTGACAGGCCATCGTTGCCGCCAGCCGCTTCAGCGCATCCTGCACGTGCGCGCCCCGATCGAAGCCCTCGAGGTCGTCGGCGAGCGCCCGCAGGGCGGTCGAACTCGCCTCGATCTTGAGCAGCGCCGGCACCGCGGAAATCTTCACGGTCGTCTCGCCAAAGCCTTCGATCTCAAAGCCCAACTGGTCCAGTTCGACGATTCGTCCGAGCAGCGCCTGATGGGACGCTGCCGGCAGTTCGAGCAGCAGCGGCACCAGCAAGCGCTGGGATTCCAGCCGTCCGGCTGTCAGCCTCTGCATGACGCGCTCGAAGAGCACGCGCTCGTGCGCGACGTGCTGGTCGATGATCGCAATCCCCTGGTCGTCGACGGCGATGATGAACGTGTCGCGGAACTGGCCCAGTGGAATCATCGGTCGACTGGCCTCGTCCGTCCCGTTCATTTCCATCGGTCCAGAGCCGGACACGACGCCGGATGGCCCACCAAAGCCGGACCTTGCGTCGGCTGTTCGGCCGAAGCCGGGCTCCCCCGCTGGACCCGGCGCGGCCATCCACCGGCTTGGGAACACGCCGCCTGAGAGCACACCAGGAATCGTGGCGTCGATCGGCATCTGGATCGTCGGCTCTCGCCGCAGCTGCAGCTCCGGAACTCCTCCCTGGCCCAACGCGTCCATGAGGGCGCGGCGGACGACCTCGTGCACCAGCGACTGCTCGCGGAACCTCACTTCTGCCTTGGTCGGATGAACGTTCACGTCCACGGCCTCCGGCGGCATCTCGATGAACAGATGCACCTCCGGGCTTCGTTCCTTGATGGACGCGGTGCTGTATGAATCGATGATGGCATGCGAGATCGTTCGGTCCTTGACGATCCGGCGATTGATGAACACGTGCTGGGGGCCACGCGTCGGCCCTTGATCGGCCAGTGCCGCCACGAAGCCAGTGACGCGAAGCCCACCAGCCTCCTTCCGGACCTCAATCAGATCGCTCCGCTCGCCATACAACTGGAACAGTCGATCGCGAACCGATCCAGCTGGAGGGCATTGCAGCACTGTTCGAGCGGCGCTGGTCAGCGTGAATCCAATCTCCGGATAGGCCAGAGCGAGCTGAGTCACGAGTCGCGAGACCTGTGCTGACTCGGCGCCGTCGGCCTTGAGGAACTTGCGGCGGGCCGGCAGGTTGTAGAAAAGATCGTTCACCTCGACCACGGTGCCCTCTGCCGCGGCAACCTCTTGCTCTGCCGCTACGGCGCCGCCGTTGACGCGAATCTCGGTTCCGCTCGATCGCCCGCGCGCACGGGATCGCAGAACGAAGTGAGACACCGACGCAATGGAAGGCAGCGCTTCGCCGCGGAAACCGAGAGTGAGTATGGCGGCGAGGTCGTCCGAGCGGCGAATTTTGCTGGTCGCATGCCGCTCGATCGCGAGGCGAGCGTCCTCGGGCTCCATGCCCTCGCCATCGTCTTCGACCCGCACCTGTTTCTTGCCGCCAAGCTCGATGTGGATGGCGAGGCGGCGGGCTCCGGCGTCGATGGCATTTTCAACCAGCTCCTTGACGACGGATGCCGGGCGCTCGACGACTTCTCCTGCGGCGATCTGGTTTGCGAGTTCTGACGAGAGCCGGGTAATCCTCCCCACGTCAGATCCAGCGTCGGCTCCGAAACATGAGGAGCATGCCGGCGACGATGACCGCCATGATGGCGGTGAGGAACCAGAACTGACCCTCTGGCCCTCCCGGAAGGACTGGGAGGGCGATGTTCATGCCCCACAGCCCGGACAGCAGGGTCAGGGGCATGAAGATGGTGGACATGACCGTCAGCACCTTCATGACTTCGTTGAGGCGATTGCTGACGTTGGTCAGATGCGCTTCGAGAATGCCGGTGATCCGATCCTGGAAGATCGTCGAGTCGTCGGCAATGCGCACGAGTTGGTCGTACACGTCGCGGAACCTGAACGACATGTCGGTGCTGATATCCACGAACTCTCTGCGCGCGAGCCGGGCAATGACGTCGCGCTGCGGCGTAATAATGCGCCGCAATCCGGACACATCACGCTTTTCAGCCAGAATGCTGCGGATGAGCGAACGGTCGGGAGCGTCAAAGACCGCTTTCTCCAGCTGATCGAGCCGATCCTCCAGCTTCTCCACTTCAGGACGGTACCGATCGACCATGGCGTCGACAATGCGATGAAAGAGCGGCACCGGGCCCTCGCTCATCATCTTGGGGTTGCGGCAGATGTTCTCTTTGAGCTCGGCAATCGACCGGGAGTGTCCGTCATGCACCGTGACCAGATACGTCGGACCCAGGAAGAAGTCCACATCATGAGTCGCAAACCCCTTGTCGCCGGCGTGGAAATCGATGCCGTGGAGAATGATGTAGAGATAGCCGTCGTACGCCTCAATCTTCGGATAGTGAATCGCCTGCATCGCATCCTCCACCGAGAGGGGATGGAAGGCGAACGTATCGCTCAGAATCAGCGCTTCGGGAATCGAGGCCGCAGCAAGATCGACCCAGAGGAACGTGCCGGATGCCGGGTTGATCCAGTCCCGTTCGAGGCTCTTGACCTCCTCGGTCTTGCCGCCGCGATGGACAAAGATGGTGACCAGCTAGTCTCCTACCTTGACAGACAGCGCCGCCTGGGCCGCAGCGAGCCGCGCGACCGGAATGCGGTAGGGCGAGGCGCTGATGTAGTCGAGCCCCACCTTTTCAAAGAAATGAATCGACGCGGGATCGCCGCCGTGCTCGCCGCAGATGCCCAGCTTCAGGCCAGGTCGCGTCTTGCGTCCGAGCTCCACGCCGCGTCGGAGCACCGCGCCGACGCCAACGGTGTCGATTGACGCAAACGGATCCTTCTCGAGAATCTTCTTGTCCTGGTAAATCCTGAGGAATTTACCCACGTCGTCCCGCGAGAATCCAAACGTCAGCTGCGTCAGATCGTTGGTGCCAAACGAGAAGAACTCCGCTTCCTCGGCGACTTCGTCGGCGGTCATCGCGCCACGCGGCACCTCGATCATCGTACCCACAAGATATTTGATCGTGATCCCTTTCGCTTTCATGGTTTCGGCGGCCACACGATCGACAATCGCCTTCTGATCGCGGAGCTCGCGCACGTGTCCCACGAGCGGAATCATGATCTCCGGAACGATCTTCAGGCCTTCTTTGTTCAGCTGACAGGCGGCCTCGATGATCGCTCGCGTCTGCATCTCGGTGATTTCCGGGTAGGTAATACCGAGCCGCACGCCGCGGTGGCCAAGCATCGGGTTGAACTCGTGCAACTGCTCGACCCGCTGCAGCAACGCGCGCTTCTCCGCGAGTTCTTTCGGGTTCTTGCCCGTGATCTCGAGCCTTGCCACGTCGACCATCAGGTCTTCGCGCTTGGGCAGGAACTCGTGCAGCGGGGGATCGATCGTCCGGATCGTCACGGGCGATCCTTTCATCGCCTTGAACACGCCGTAGAAGTCTTCGCGCTGAAGCGGCAGCAGCTCATCGAGCGCCTTGCGTCGCTCCGTCTCGTTGTCGGCGAGGATCATGCGCTGCACAATCGGGATCCGTCCCTCGCCGAAGAACATGTGTTCGGTACGGCACAGGCCAATGCCGCGGGCGCCAAACGCGTAGGCGATCTCCGCCTGATCCGGGAGATCGGCATTCGCGCGTACGCCGAGACGGCGGAACTTGTCGGACCAGCTGAGGAGCTGATCGAAGCGCTGGTAGATGTCGGACTTCTTTCGATCCAGAGTGCCGGCGATCACCTGGAGAATCTCGCTCGGCCGTGAGGACACTTGAGCGATCTTGACCTCACCGGACAGGCCGTCGAATGAGATGAAGTCGCCTTCCTTGATGGTCTTGCCGCTGACCCTGAACTGTTTCCCCGCCTCATCGATCTCCAGCGCGCCGGCGCCGACAATCGAGGGCTTGCCCATCTGACGCCCGACCACAGCCGCATGGGACGTCATGCCACCGGTCGCCGTCAGAATCCCCTGCGCGACGAACATGCCATGGATGTCGTCGGGCACCGTCTCCCGCCTGACGAGGATCACCTGCTTGCCCTGCTCAGTCCACTTCACGGCCTGATCGGCGGAAAACACGACCTGCCCGCTCGCAGCGCCAGGCGACGCCGGGAGGCCGGTGGTGGCCGTCGGGATCCGCCTCCATTCGGCCGGATCGAAACCGGGCGCCAGCAGCTGACTGAGCGATTCCGGATCGACGAGCAGAATGGCTTCTTTCGGTGTGACGAGTTTCTCCTTGGCCAGGTCGGTGGCGATGACGACGGCCGCGTACCCCGTTCGTTTGCCGCTGCGAGTCTGCAACATGAAGAGGCGCTCGTCCTGAATTGTGAATTCAAAATCCTGGACGTCCTTGTAATGCCGCTCGAGCCGCGTGGTGATGTCGCGGAGCTGCCTGTACGCCTTGGGCATCACCCGTTCGAGCTCGACGATCGGCTGCGGCGTGCGCACGCCCGCCACCACGTCCTCGCCCTGGGCGTTGATGAGGAATTCACCGTAGAACTCCTTTTTGCCGGTTGCCGGATTGCGCGTAAAACCAACGCCGGTGCCCGAACGATCGCCGGTGTTGCCGAAGACCATCATCTGCACGTTCACGGCGGTGCCGATGTGATCGGGAATGTCGTAAATGCGTCGGTACTCTCTGGCACGCGGGTTCATCCACGACCGGAAGACAGCGTTCCGCGACATCTTGAGCTGTTCGTGCGGGTCCTGCGGGAAGGGCTTGCTGGTACGCTGCTGAACCACCTTCTTGTACCGCGCCACCACGTCGCGGAGCGCGCTCTCGTCTAGCTCCGTGTCGAGCTTGACGTTGCGCGATTTCTTGACCGCCTCGAAGTCGTGCTCGAAGACGTCCTTGGGGATCTCGAGCACCACGTTACCGAACATCTGAATGAAGCGTCGATAGCTGTCGAACGCGAAGCGGCCATTGCTCGTTCGCCGTTTCAGGCCCTCCACCGCATCGTCATTGAGACCGAGGTTGAGGATCGTATCCATCATGCCGGGCATGGAGAATTTCGCTCCAGACCTCACCGACACGAGGAGAGGGTTCTCGGTGGATCCGAGTGTGGCGCCGGCAGCCTTTTCGAGCTTCTTCACCTGCTCGGCGATTTCGCGATCAATCTCCGCGGGAATCTTCGCTTTCTGCTCGTAGTAGATCGTGCAGACCTCAGTGGAAATCGTGAAGCCGGGAGGCACCGGTAACCCGGCGTTCGTCATTTCCGCCAGGCCCGACCCCTTGCCACCGAGCAGATCCTTCATGTGGCGGTTCCCGTCGGCTTTGCCGTTCCCGAAGAAATAGACGTGCTTGGTTGGCTTTCGCCGTTTCAGTTTCTTGGCCATCGGCGTCAGAGCTCCGTATGAGTGCAGAAGAGAAAAGACAACTGTGGCCGGCCTTCACGCCGGCTCACTGAACAGCTCCGAAATATCAGCAATACCCAACACCACGTCCCGGAGATGAGCCATGAGGCTCAGGCGAGCTTTCCGGACCTCAGGGTCGTCGGCCATCACCATCACGTCGCTGAAAAAGCGATCCACAGCCGGGCCAAGCGTCGCGAGATCGCCCAGCGCTCCTCGGTAATCATCTCTCGGTATCGCCGCGCGCACACGGGGCATCCGCTCCTGCACGTCGCGCAGGAGAGTCGCCTCCGAGGGCTCCTTCAGGGCGGACGTGAGCTCGTCGAGGGTGAGCGGGGTGGTGTCTTTCAATTCCCGCGCGATGTTCTTGACGCGCTTGAATGTCACGGCCAGCTGTCTGAATTCCGCCGAACCGACAAATTCCGGTAACGCCTCTAGCTTCCGCCTGGCCGTCAGAGGCACGAATTCGTCCACGCTCAACACCGCGCGAACGTGCTCCGGCGCAAATCCCCGCTGCTCCATGACATACCGCAGTCGTTCCCGCCAGAAGGCCAGAGGCTCCACACCAGACTTGCCATCAAGATGAAGAAATGGCCGGGCGGCCTCCTCGAGCAACGGCTTCAGAGCGATTGCGCCTTTCGGGCCTCCGAGCTCGGGGAGATCGACCAGGATGCGCAAGACGCCGTGTGCCTGACGCCGCATCCCAAAGGGATCGCGTGATCCGCTGAAACGCTCGCCTGCGGCGAACAGACCGGCGATGGTGTCGAGTTTGTCAGCGATCGAGACGGCCGCCCACGTCAGGACCGCCTTGCCGAGCTGCGCGCGGGTCGGCGGCGCGTCGGCCTCGACACCAACCGGGAGGTAGTGAAAGTAAATCGCCTTCCAGACGTCTTCGGGGAGGCCGTCTTCTCGAGCATAGATGCCGCCCATCGTGCCCTGAAGTTCCGTGAACTCCCGCACCATGTCAGTCGTCAGGTCGGCCTTTGCCAGGCGGGCCGCCATCCCGGCCTGTCGAGCCACAGCGTCGCCAGCCCCGAGGGCTTCACGCGCGATCCATTCCGCCAGCCGCTCGATCCGCGTGGCCTTCTCTTTGTAGGTACCGAGCTTCTTATGAAAGAGCAGCGTTCCGAGCCGATCGAGCCGCGACTCCAACCGGGACTTTCGATCAGCCTCCCAGAAGAACCGTGCGTCGCGCAGCCGGGCCGTCACGACTCGCTCGGCATTGCGCGCAATGGTGCGCTCGTTGTCCGGCTCGGTGTTGATGACGGCCAGAAACGCGTTTTTTAGCTTCCCGTCTTCGGCCTCGACAGGAAAGTAGTGCTGGTGATGGATCAGCGTGGTCGTCAAGACTTCGGCAGGCAGCTCGAGAAATTCGCTGCCGAACGTGCCCGCAATCACGGAGGGATACTCGACCAGGTCTGGCACTTCCTGGAGGAGTCCCGAGTCGCCATGGACGACGCGGCTGAGCCGCCCCTGAAGCCGCTGCGCCTTGGCATCCAGCTCGCGCGCGATCTTGTTGTGCCGTTCCTGGCGCTCGATGATCACGAAGTTTTCGAGCAGCCGCGCGCGGTATTCGTCGAAGCTGCGCACCTTGATGGCCCGCCCGGCGCGTCCGCTCGTCGTGAGAAAGCGGTGGCCATAAGTCGACGCTCCGGACGTCACGTCCTGAACTTGATTGGTTTGCGCGGCCGACGCTCTGGTAATCGAAAAGGGTACGACCCGGCCGCCATAAAGATAGAGCAGCCACCGGATCGGACGGCCAAAGAGGAGCTCGCCTTTGCCGTCTTCGAGCTCCGCATCCCAGTGCATCAACTTCGGGAACGTCAGCGCTCGCAGCGAGTCGCCCAGCACCGCAGGCAGGACGTCAACGGCGGTCTTGCCGCGCTGTTTTCTGCGAAATGCCAGGTAGGGTCCTTTGGGCGTGTCGACTCGTTCGAGCGTGGCGACGTCAACGCCTTGCTTCGCGGCAAACCCGGCCGCTGCCGGTGTGGGCGTTCCGTCAGCCGCAAAGCTCGCACTGACGGGCGGTCCATTGACCAGCTCTTCGAGATCGGTTTGACGCTCCGCCAGCCGCGCAATGCGAACGGTGAGGCGGCGCGGTGTGCTGTAGGTCTCTGACGGGGCCTCGGGCATGAGGCGGTGCGCCCGAAGCTGGTCGGCCAGGACCTCGCCCACTTTCTGGGTCAGTTCTGGGAGCCAGCTGGCCGGTAGCTCTTCGCAACCGATTTCGAGCAGCAGTTCGCGGTCCATGCTAGGTGCCTGCGGCGGCGACAGGGACGGCTTTGTCCGCTTCGACGTACTGCTTCGCGATGCCGAGCGCGAGCTGCCGGATGCGGAGGATGTAAGCGGCTCGCTCGGTCACGCCGATGCTGTTGCTCGAGTCCAGGATGTTGAACAGATGCGAGCACTTGAGACAGTGCTCGAGCGCCGGAAATACGAGCTGCGCCTTCAGCAGCGACTGGGACAGCGTGTAGTACCGTTCGAAGATGTCGCGATGAAAGGCACCAAACTCGACTCCCTCGAGTGCGACCCGGCCGAAGACGTAGGTCGACTGCTCGAATTCGTCCTGGAGTCGCACGTCGCGGTACTTCACGCCGGCGCCCCACTCGAGATCGAACATGTTGTCGACGCGCTGGAGCGCCATGGCGATGCGCTCCAAGCCGTAGGTCAGCTCGGCGGAGACCGGCGAGAGCTCCATGCCGCCCGCCTGCTGGAAGTAGGTGAACTGCGAAATCTCCATGCCGTCGAACATCACCTGCCAGCCGATACCCCAGGCTCCGAGCGTGGGCGCTTCCCAGTTGTCTTCCTCGAACCGGATGTCGTGCTGCCGCGGGTTGATGCCGACCGCTTCGAGGCTCTCGAGATACAGCTGCTGCACCTCGTCTGGCGCCGGCTTGAGGATGACTTGAAACTGATGATGCTTGAACGAACGGTTCGGGTTCTCTCCGAACCGGCCGTCAGCCGGGCGGCGAGACGGCTGCACATATGCGACGTTCCAGTGCGCCGGACCGAGCACCCGCAGGAACGTCTCGGGATGCATGGTACCGGCACCAACCTCGGTATCGAGCGGCTGCTGCAGCACGCAGCCACGCGAGGCCCAGAATTCAGAGAGTTTCAGAATCAGCCCTTGGAATGTCATGCACTCAATCTACGAGCGCCGATCCGATGATCGGCGATCTTGGCGCGTCCTCGGAGACATCGAAGATCACCACATCGTCAATCTTCGATTCCTATCGCCTCATCTCCCTCAACACCCGCACCGACCGCAGTTCCTTTTCCAGATGCATCGCAATCAGCTCACGATGCGACGCTTCGAGCTCGCGCAATACGGCGGGCGGCGCTGCCACACCGGCCAGTGCCAGCGGACTGCAGCTGCGGGCCGCGCCAAGGAACGCCAGCGCGGCGCTCGAGGCTTGCGGATCGGCTGCGTAGACGCCCTGCAGCCGCAACAGCCAGTACTCGAAGTACCGCGCGAGTGGGTCCACTGGTATGCCCGCCGCGATCGCCTCGACCATCGACGTCCCGAGCCGGAACAGCGTTTCGTTCGGATCGGCCTCCTGCGCCCACTCGTCGATCAGCTCGGCGAAGTACCCCATGTAGCCGAGGGCTTCACCATCGGCCGACAACAAGGGCGAGCGCGTGGGCTCGACATAGTTGAGGAACACAAGCTCCCGCCGCTCCCGTTCAACATACGACACACGGCCGCACGTCATCGGCTCGAGCGCCCCGCCAAAGCGGCGTCGGCTTTGGCGCGCGTTCTTCGCCACCCCGCGTTTCTTGCCGCGATCGCGCGTCAGGAAGACAACGATGCGATCGGATTCACCGAGCTTGTACGTCCTCAGAATCAGCGCGTCGGTGGTATGCAGCGGCATTCAGAGGCAGGGGTTAACTTTACTATAGAGACTGCCGATTTCAGAGAGTGCAGATCGCAGAGTGCAGCGTTCAGATTGAAGATGGCGCGTTCCAATCTACCGTGAATTTGCAGTCTGCACTCTGAAATCTGCAATCTCAGTGTTCCTTGCCTAGCCCGATTTCGCTCAGCACGCGGTCGTCCTCCCGCCATTCCGATTTCACCCGGACGTGCAGGTCGAGGAACACTTTGGTCGAGAAGAACCGCTCCAGCTCCTCACGGGCGGCCGTGCCAATCCTCTTGATCATCGCCCCGCCCTTGCCGATGATGATCGGCTTCTGAGAATCGCGATCGACCACGATCGTGCAATAGAGCTTCAGGAGGGTGCTGGGACTGACTGGCTCCTCGAACCGATCGACGACGACGGCGCTCGAAAAGGGAATCTCGTCATGAGTGAGCTGCAACAGCTTCTCGCGGACGATCTCGGCCGCCATGATGCGCTCAGGCTGGTCGGTCAGGTAGTCCTCGGGATAGAGCCGCTCGCCCTCGGGCAACCGTTTCAGGATCGCCTGCTCCAGCTGGTCGACATTGTCCCCGGACGCGGCCGAGACAGGAATGATTTCGGCGAAGGTCCCTTCCAGGCCGTAGCGTTCCATCACCGGTAGCAGCCTCGACTTCTTCATCAGATCGATCTTGTTCAGAATGAGGAAGACGGGAACCTTCACATCCTTGACCAGATCGAGCACGAAGCGATCGCCCTTCCCCGTCGGCTCGACTGCATCAACCACGAGTCCCAACACGTCCACCGTTCGCATCGTGTCGAGCGCGGAATCGACCATCTGCACGTTCATGCGGTGAAGCGGTCGGTGAATGCCGGGGGTGTCCAGGAACACGACCTGGGCATCGGGGTAATTCTTCACACCCAGAATCCGCGTCCGCGTGGTCTGCGGCTTGTCCGAAACGATCGCCAGCTTCGACCCGATGATCCGGTTCAAGAGCGTGGACTTGCCGGCGTTCGGCCGTCCAACGAACGACACGAAGCCGCTTTTCACAACACCCTCTCGCCGTTGACCGCGTTCGCCGGCAACCGGCGCATGATTCGCACCTTGTGAATGCGACGACGCTCGACGTCGAGCACCTCCACGACGAGATCATCGATGTCCACCCGCTCGCCGACCGCGGGCACGCGGCCCAGATGGGTCAGCAGGTAGCCGCCCACCGTTTCGAACCCCTCGCGCTCGATCTGCACGCCGAGCCGCTGATTCACTTCGTCGATATCGACCTTGCCGTTGAAAATGAACCGTCCGCTTCCTTCCTCGACGATCGGCTCGGACTCCACGTCGTACTCGTCGCGAATTTCGCCGACGATCTCCTCGAGCATGTCTTCGATGGTCACGAGGCCGGCCGTTCCTCCGTACTCGTCCACGACGACCGCAATCTGGGTTTGCTGACGTTGAAACTGCTTCAGCAGCTCAGAGACGCGCTTGCTCTCCGGCACCACGACCGCGGGTCGCACCAGAGGCGTAATCGGTGCAGTATCGCTGTTCAGATCGAGCGCCACGAGATCCTTCACGAAGGCAAAGCCGGAAATGTTGTCGAGGCTCTCTTTGAACACCGGGAAGCGCGAATATTCCTGCTCCCGAAACAGCGCGCGCAGTTCGCCAATCGTCGCGCCTTCACGGATCGCGACAATGTCCGGGCGAGGCGTCATCACTTCCCGGACGATCGTGTCGCCGAAGTCGACGATGCTCTGGAGCAGCTTGCGCTCTTCGCCCTGAATGATCCCTTCCTGTTCGCCGGTGTCCAGGTAGGCCGTGGCCACCTCGCTCGCTTCCTCAGGGTTCTCCACGGCAAGAGGCGCTGCGCGCTTGCTCGCCGACCGCGTCATCCAGCGAGTGAGTGGCGCGAGCGCTCTGGCGATTGGGCTGAACGACGGGAGAAGCAATTCCAGTACGCGTTCGGGGTCCCGGCTCACG
>Ga0111539_10010110_pt1 | contig 11893 bp, 14 predicted proteins | sample RhiMethybrSRZTD1_FD_79667 | JGI IMG/M metagenome (GOLD analysis project Ga0111539, IMG submission 79667) | Populus rhizosphere microbial communities from Tennessee, USA - Rhizosphere MetaG P. TD hybrid SRZTD1 (version 2) (version 2) | ecosystem: Host-associated > Plants > Roots > Rhizosphere >...
CTCGATGGCGTTGGAGACCCTCGCGAGCGGCTGCACCGGCCATAGTCTGCCGATGAACGCGATCCGACCGTGCCGCGACGACGAGCGCGACGAAATCGTCGCGATCGTGAACGCGGCCGCGGAGGCGTACCGCGGCGTGATCCCGGCGGACCGCTGGCACGAGCCGTACATGCCGCGCGAGGAGCTCGACGGTGAGATCGCGGCGGGCGTGGAGTTCTGGGGCTATCAGGACGACGACGGGCAGCTCGTCGGCGTGATGGGCGTCCAGCCGGTCAAGGACGTCGTCCTGATCCGCCACGCGTACGTGCTGCCGGCCACGCAGGGCCAGGGGATCGGCGGCAAGCTGCTCGCGCACCTGACCGCCGGGACGAGCACGCGAATCCTGATCGGCACGTGGGCGGCCGCCGAGTGGGCGATCGGCTTCTATCGCAAGCACGGGTTCGTGCAGGTCACGCCCGAGCTCAAGAACGAGCTCCTCAAGACCTACTGGAACATCCCCGAGCGCCAGGTCGCTACCTCGGTCGTGCTCGCCAAGCCGGCGTTCGGCTAGCCCACTCCAGGACTAGGGCTATCCCGGATGCGCGCCGGGTCCCGCGAGCGGATCATGCACCGCATGCTCCCCATCCTCATCATCGCCGCCGCCGGGACGCTCGTCCCGGCGATCAGCCTGTGGGCGGCCGATCAGCGCGGTCGACCCGCAGTTTGAGCCCTTCGTGTGACGCGGTGAAGCCGAGCCGGTCGTAGAACCGGAGCGCGTCCGCGCGCCGCTTGTCGCTCGTGAGCTGGATCAGTGTGCAGCCACGGCGGCGGGCCTCGTCGATCGCCCACGTCAGCAGGGCCTGGCCGAGCCCGCGGCCGCGCAGGTCCGCGCGCACGCGCACGGCCTCGATCTGCCCGCGCAGGCTGCCGCGCCGCGCCAGCCCCGGGATGACCGTGAGCTGCAGCGTGGCTACGACCTCGCCTCCCGGCTCGGTCACGACCACGAGCAGCTGCGCCGGGTCGCCGTCGATGGTCGCGAACGCGCGCTCGTACGGCTCGAGATCCGCGCCCCCGTCGCGCGCCGCGCCGATCTGGTCGGCCGCGATCAGGCCGACGATCGCCGGCACGTCGGCCCGCACCGCGCGCCGCACGTCGTAGGCCCGCCCGTCGGCTGAGATCCGCGTCCGCACGGCACCTACTTTGACGCAGGCAAACCGCGGGCGGCGGCGAACCCACGCTGCAGCGTCATGGCTGCGCCTGCCGTTCCGCAAACCCCGCCGCAGTTCCTGACCGTACGCGCGATCCTGCGGACGGTGCTGGTGGTGGTCGCGGTTGCGTTCACGCTGGTGCTGATCTACGTGCTGCGCAAGCCGCTGACGTGGATCTTCATCGCGGGCTTCATCGCGATCGCGCTGTCGGGCCCGATCAACCTCCTGCAGCGGCACATGAAGCGCGGCTTCGCGGTCGCGATCGTCTACATCGCATTGATCCTCACGCCGTTCGTGCTGATCGGCCTGCTCGTCCCGCCGATCGTCAACCAGGCGAACAACCTCGTGAACAACCTGCCGGAGTACGCGCAGGAGGTCACCGACTTCGTCAACGGCAACGACCAGCTGCGCCGGTTGCAGGAGGACTACGACATCACCGGCAAGCTCGAGGAGCAGGCGCAGAAGCTGCCGACCCGGCTCGGCGACGCCGCCGGTGTCCTCAGCGACATCGGGCTCGGGCTCGTCAACTCGATCTTCGCCGCCGTGACGATCCTCGTGCTGTCGATCTTCATGGTCGGCAGCGGACGGAGGTTCCTCGACGCCTGGGCGCGACAACAAGGGCCTGAGCGCGAGGCGTGGATGCACAACCTGTTCGGGCGGATCGCCACCGCGATCGGCAACTACGTTGCGGGCGCGCTGCTGCAGGCGACGGTCGCCGGCGTGACGAGCTACATCATGTTGCTGATCCTCGGCGTCAACTTCGCGCTGCCGCTCGCCGTGATCGTGTTCCTGCTCGACCTCGTGCCGCTGGTCGGCGCCACGCTCGGCGCGATCATCGTCGGCATCGTCACGGTGTTCAGCGACTTCCCGGTCGACACGATCATCTGGGCGATCTACGCGATCGTCTACCAGCAGGTCGAGAACAACATCATCCAGCCGCGCATCCAGGCGCGCGCCGTACAGCTCGAGCCCTTGATCGTGCTCATCTCGGTGCTGTTCGGCTCGACGCTGTTCGGCGTGCTCGGCGCGCTGCTGGCGATCCCGGTCGCGGCGTCGATCCAGATCACGATCCGCGAGTACGTGACACTGCGCAGGCTGGCGATCGTGCCGACGTCTTCGGCTACATCGGCCCCAGAATCGAGCTCGGCAGGCCCGTGACGCCGAACAGGCCCGGGCCGACGTGCGCGCCGATGACCGGGCCGATCTCGGACACGAACTCCGGCTCGCGGCCGTAGATCTCGCGGCCGCGCTCCGCCAGCCGCTCGGCCACGTCGTGGGCCTGGATGTGCTGGATCATGAACACGTCGGCGCCCGACTCCTTGCGCTCCGTCAGGTGGTCGACCATGCGCTGGAACGCGCGGCCCGCGGTGCGGACGCGCTCGATCGGCTGGATCTCGCGGTCGATCGTGAGGATCGGCTTGATCTTCAGCGCCGAGCCGAGCCACGCCTGGGCCGCTCCGATCCGCCCGCCGCGCCGCAGGTACTCGAGCGTGTCCACGGCGAACAGGATCTTCAGCCGGCCGCGCAGCTCGCGCGCCGCGGACGCGGCGCCGGCGAGGTCGGCGCCGCCCTTCACCGCGTTCGCGGCGGCGATCGCCATCAGCCCGTGGCCGGCGCAGCCGGTATCGGAGTCGAGCACGACGATCCGCTCGGCCGCCACGCCCTCCTCGATCAGCGCGTCGCGCGCCTGCTCGGCGGCGCCGACCGTGCCCGAGATGCCACCTGACAAGTGGATCGACAGCACGTCGTCGCCGGCGTCCAGCAGCGGTCGCCAGACGCCGAGGAAGTCGCCGACCGACGGCTGCGACGTCGTCGGCAGCGTGGCCGCCGTGCGCATGTGGTCATAGAAGCCGTCGTAGTCGCCGAGGTCGCTCTCGCGGTCGGTCCGGCCCTGCCAGTTCACGTACAGCGAGACGAGCTCGATGCCGTGGCGGCTCATGATCTCCGCCGGGAGGTACTGGGTCGTATCCGTGACGATTGCGACGCCGGGCATGGCGAGCAGCCTATCCTCGCGCCGTGGCTCGGGTCCTCGTCACCGGCGCGACCGGTTTCATCGGCTCGCATCTCGTGCGCGCACTGCTCGCGCGCGGCGACGAGGTGCGCGTCACGGTTCGCGCCGGTTCGCCGACCAAGGTGCTCGAGGGCCTCGATGTCGAGCCCGTGACCGCCGAGATCGTCGATCCGCAGGCGATGCGCCGCGCCGCCAAGGGCATCGAGCGGGCCTTCCACGTCGCCGGCTCGGTCAACCTCCGGCGCCCGGCCGACGAGCTCCTGCGCACGAACGCCGAGGGCACGCGGACGGTGCTCGACGCCTGTCTTGCCGCCGGCGTCGAGCGGGCGGTCCACGTGTCGTCGGTCGCCGCGATCGGGCCGGCGCGCGCGGGCGGCGCGCTCGACGAGCGCCACGTCTGGAGCGGCCCGCTCGGGATCCCGTACGCCGACGCCAAGCACGCCGCCGAGGTCGAGGCGCTGCGCGTGGCGGCCCGCGGGCTCGACGTCGTGGTCGCGTCGCCGGCGCACGTGCTCGGGCGCGGCGACGAGCGGCGCTCCTCGACCGAGGTCGTGCGCCGCTTCCTGCTGCGCCGGATCCCCGCGTATGTCGACGGCGGCATCTGCATCGTCGACGCCGAGGACGTCGCCGCCGGCCTGCTGCTGTGCGACGAGAAGGGCGCGACCGGCGAGCGCTACATCCTCGGCACCCGCAACTACACGTGGAAGCGGCTGTTCGGCGAGCTCGAGCGGCTGTCGGGGATCGAAGGCCCGGCGGTGCGGCTGCCCGTCTCGGTCGCGCTGACGCTCGCGGAGGCGTCCGTGCGCGCTCCCGGCCCGACGGTCATCACGCCCGCCGAAGTCCGCGCCGCCGCGCATTGGTGGACGTACCGCTCGGCGAAGGCGCGCCGCGAGCTCGGCTGGAAGACGCGCGCACACGAGGAGACCGTCGAGGCGACCGTGCGCTTCCACGAGGAGCGGCTCGGCGCCCGGCTGACGCGCAACGGCGCGCGCCAGCCGCTCGGGTGGCGGGTCGTCGGCCGCGCCGTGAGGCTGCTGCCGTGACCGTGCTCTACCGCTGCCGGACGCCGACGAACCGGCTGTGCGCGTGCGGCCGCGTGGCGCGCGAGCTGCGCAGGCGCGGCATCGAGGTCGAGGAGCGGCGGGTGCCGTGGCGGCGGTCGGCGCGCACGGAGGTCGACGAGCTGACCGGCCAGGACCGCGTGCCGCTGCTCGTGCTCGGCCGCGAGGCCATCTGCGACTCGCACCGGATCGTCGAGCACCTGCGCTGGCGCGACGAACACGAGCGCTGACGCGCCAGCTTTGTCGTTTGCGGCGGCTCGCCTCGTCGGTAGGGTGAACGCGGCGCGGAGGGCGCTGCGACGACCACCGGAGGCTCCCATGAAGTACCTCTTGACGATCTACGCCGACGAGCGCGTGTGGGGCGAGGCCACGCCGGAGTTCATCGAGACCAACATGGCCGCGTACGGCCGGCTGGGGACTGCGATGCAGGAGGCCGGCGTGCACCTCGGCGGTGAGGGTCTGCAGCCGTCCAGCACGGCGACGAGCGTGAAGGTCCGCGACGGCGAGACCATCGTGACCGACGGGCCGTTCGCCGAGACGCGCGAGCAGCTCGGCGGCTACTACCTGCTCGAGTGCAAGGACCTGGACGACGCGATCGGCTGGGCGGCGCGCATTCCCGATGCCACTCACGGCACGGTCGAGGTGCGTCCGATCATGGACTACGAGGCGATGGGCATGCCCGAGGCGCACGCCGCGAGCGAGGGCGCCAACTCCTGAGCGCCCCCGGGGCAGCCATCGACCGCCTGTTCCGGCGCGAGTCCGGACAGGCGGTCGCCGCCCTGGCGCGCGCGTTCGGGGACCTCGACCGCGCCGAGGAGGCCGTGCAGGACGCGTTCGTCGTCGCGCTCGAGCGCTGGCCGCGCGACGGCATTCCGCCGAACCCGGCGGCGTGGATCACGCTGACCGCCCGGCGCAAGGCGATCGACCGGCTGCGGGCGGAGCAACGCGCCAATAGCGTCGTGCTCGAACGGGTCGAGGCGGTCGGCGAGCCGGAGAACATCGTGTTGGACGAGCGGCTCGAGCTGATCTTCGCGTGCTGCCACCCGGCGATCGCACCCGAGTCGCGCGTGGCGCTGACGCTGCGCGCGCTCGGCGGCCTGTCGACGCGCGAGGTCGCCCGCGCGTTCCTCGTGTCGGAGGATGCGATGGCGCAGCGCCTGCAGCGCGCCAAGCGCAAGATCCGGGACGCCGGCATCAGGTTCGAGCTCCCGCGCCGCGAGGACCTGCCCGCCCGCCGCGCATCGGTGCTCGCGACGCTCTACCTGATCTTCACCGAGGGCTACGCGGCGACCGCGGGCGATGCGCTCGTGCGCCGCGAGCTGTGCGCGGAGGCGATCCGGCTCACGCGCGTGCTGTGCGCGCTGCTGCCGGACGAGCCGGAGGCACTGGCCCTGCTCGCGCTGATGCGGCTGCACGACTCGCGCCGCGACGCGCGGGTCGACGACGAGGGCGCGCTCGTTCTGCTCGAGGATCAGGACCGCTCGCGCTGGGACCAGGAGGCGATCGCCGAGGGCGGCCGGCTCGTCGAGCGCGCCCTGGCGCTCGGCAGCGACGGCCCGTACGTCCTGCAGGCACTGATCGCGGCCGAGCACTCGCGGCCGGGCGGGCCGGACTGGCGGCGCGTCGCCTGCGCCTACGACCGGCTGCTGGCCGTGCAGGGCGGAGCGGTCGTCGCACTCAACCGGGCCGTGGCGGTGGCCATGGCCCACGGACCCGAGGCCGGGCTGCGGCTGATGGACGAGCTCGCCGGCGAGCTCGACGGCTACCACCTGTTCCACTCCGCGCGGGCAGACCTGCTCCGCCGGCTCGCGCAGCCCGATGCGGCCGCCGACGCCTACCGCCGCGCGCTCGCTCTCGCCGCCAACCCGATCGAGCGCGAGTTCCTCGAGCGGAGGCTGCGCGAGCTCAGGCGTCCATGAGCGCGAGTGCGTCGTCGTAGCCGTGCAGACGCTCGCGCAGCTTCTTGCGCAGGCCGGAGTGGATCTGCGAGACGCGTGATTCCGTCACGCCGATGACGTGGCCGACCTCCTGCAACGTCAGGTGCTTGACGTACAGGAGCACCGCCACTTCCTGCTCGCGCGCAGAGAGGGTGTCGAACGCGCCGCGGAACGCGCGCTTGGCGTCGCCCAGCAGCGCGGCGTGCTCCGGGCGGGTGCGCGCGTCGCCCGACTGCAGGGTCTCGATCCGCTCGACGCCGTCGTCGTCCTCCCCGCCGTCCGACGCGGCGGAATGCAGCGAGCCGACGTCGGCCCGGATCAGGTCGGCGCGATGCCCGCGCAGCTCGTCGACCGACACGGCGAGCGCGTCGGCGAGCTCCTCATCGGTCGGCTCGCGGTGATGGATCGCGCGGAACGACCGGGCGGCCGTGACCACCTGGCGGTCGAATCGCCGGACCGACCGCGGCGCCCAGTCCTGCCGGCGCAGCTCGTCGAGCACGGCGCCGTGGATGCGCGTCCACAGGAACTGCTCGAGCGTGGCGCCCTTGCTGGGGTCGTAGCGGTCGATCGACATGATCAGCGCCTCGAGCCCATGCGAGATGTAGTCCTCGGCCTCCTGGTGGGCCGGGACCTCACGGATCTTGCGGTAGACGATGTACTTGACCAGCGGGGCGTAGGTCATGATCAGGCGATCCCGCAGCCGGGTGTCGCCGGTGGCCTTGTACCGCCGCCAGAGCGCGAGCGCTTCCGCCTGGGACACCCGGCGCGCTTCCGGTGTCCTCGCTGTTGTCACGGACATCCTTCTCCGCCTTGCCCGCCTTTGCGCGCCGTTACACCTGCGACGACGCGTCACGCTACTTTGTGGCGCGCTGAGGACGACTGTATCTCGTGCCGTACCTGGTTGTCGCCGGGCTGGCGTGCGGCTACGGAAGCACCACCCACTTGCGAGCGGGCCCGTCGTTTCCGCCGGCGAGCGCGGTCTGTAGCTCCTCGAGGCCGATCGGGCCGGCTGCCAGGGCGCGCCAGTCGAGCGCTCCCTCGGCCAGCAGCGCGAGCGCGCGGTCGACCTCGTCGCGCGAGTGGTGGAACGCGCCGCGCAGGTCGAGCTCGTCGTAGTGCAGTGGGCGCGTCGGCAGTACCGCGTCGGTCCCGCCCTTGCAGCCGCCGACGAACACGACGCAGCCGCCGCGCGCGCACGCCTGGACGGCCTCGCGCCAGGCGTCCGGCCGGCCGACGGCCTCGAACACGACGTCGTGATCGGCCAGCCGCTCGGTGGTCGCCGCGCCCGCCGCCTCGGCCTGCGCGCGGCGCTCGGCGTGGCGGTCGGCGAGCGTGACGGTGCGGCCATCGGCCACCAGCAGTGCGGCCAGCATCTGGCCCATCGGCCCGCCACCGAGCACCCCCACGTCGCGCGCAACCTGGCGCGCCGGTGCGCGGGCGATCGCGTGCACCGCGGCGGCCAGCGGCTCGGCCATCGCCGCCGCGCCCGGCTCGAGCCCGTCGGGTACGAGGTGGAGCGCTTCCTCGGGCGCAACCATCAGCTCGGCGAAGCCGCCGAACACCCACTGCGGGTCGGCGCAGATCTGCGGGCGGCCGCCGGCGCAGTGGCGGCAGGTTCCGCACGCGACCGAGTCGCCGACCAGCACGCGCTCGCCGGTGTCGTCACGCACGCCGGCCATCTCGTGGCCGAACCGTGCGGGATACGTGGTCACGAGCGGATGGCCGCGCTGCCACGTCTTGACGTCGGTCCCGCAGGTGGTCGCCGCCTCGATCCGGACGAGGACCTCGCCGGGGCCGGGGACCGGATCGGCGACGTCGAGGACGCGCAGGTCCTCGTTGCCGAACAGCAGCGCCGCCCTCACGGGACGACCACGGCCTTGTAGACCGCGCCCGCGGCCTGCGCTTCGAGCGCCGCGCCGGTTTGCTCGAGCGAGTACGGCGCGGTGATCAGCTCGGCGAACGGCGCCGCTCCGGCCTGCAGCAGCGCCAGCGCCGCCCGCATGTCGGCCGGGCCAGCCGACCAGCTCGCGGTCACGCGCAGCTCGCGCGCGAACACGGTCCAGCCGTCGACGCCCAGCGGCGTCTCGGGCTCGGGCGGCGCGTACAGGCACAGCGCCCCGCCGGGCGCGAGCGCCTGCGCCGCCTCGGCGATCGCGCGCGGGCTCTCGGTGCACACCATCGCGACGTCGACCGGCTCGTTGCCGTGCGCGGTGGCGCCGAACTCCTCAGCCGCGCCGAGCCGCGCGCGATCCGGCTCGCGCACCCACACCGCGTCGATCCCGCGCGCGTGCGCAGCCAGGATGTTCAGCACCCCCGCGCACCCCGCGCCGACCACGAGCAGGCTGTCACCGGGCTTGAGCCCGGCGCGGTCCTGCGCTCGCAGCGCGCAGCCGAGCGGCTCGGTGAGCGTGGCCGTCGCTGTGTCCAGGTCGCCGATCGGCAGCAGCTCGCCCACGAGCTCCGGGCCGATGCGGACGTACTCGGCAAAGCCGCCGGGATCGAGCGCGGTCGTGCGGAACTGCTCGCACAGCGTCTCGTGGCCGTGCAGGCAGCGCCGGCACTCGCCGCACGGCGCGTGGTGGTGGATCGCGACGATGTCGCCGGCGGCGACCGTCTCCACCTCCGCGCCGGCCTCCACCACCTCACCGACCGGCTCGTGGCCGAGCACCGCGGGCAGCTTGTGGTCGACGTACCAGCCGACGTCCGAGCCGCAGGTCGCGCACGCGCGCACGCGGCACACCACGTCGCCCGGGCCGCAGACAGGGTCGGGCCGCTCCTCGATCCGCGTGTCGCCGCGCGCGACGGTGAGCGCGACCCTCACGCCACCCTCGCCACCGTGTCGGCCGTCACCGGCCGGGCGGCGCCGCGCTCGGTGACGAGCGCCCACACCAGCTCGGCGGGCGTGACGTCGAACGCGGGGTTGCGGCAGGGCGTCCCCTCGATGGTGAGCAGCGCGCCGGCGGCGGCGCGGACCTCGTCGGGGTCGCGCTCCTCGATCTCGATCCCGGCGCCGGTCGGCAGCCGCAGGTCGATCGTCGAGGAAGGGCCGGCGGCGACGAACGGGACGCCGGCGGCGTGGGCGGCGAGCGCGAGACCGTAGGTGCCGACCTTGTTCGCCACGTCGCCGTTGGCGGCCACGCGGTCGAAGCCGGTGATCACGGCCTGCGCCGCCCCGCCGCGCAGCAGCCCGGCCGCGGCCGCGTCGACGAGCAGCGCGTGGTCGATGCCGAGGCGTTGCAGCTCCCAGACCGTGAGCCGGGCGCCCTGGAGCAGCGGCCGCGCCTCGCAGACGAGCACGTGCACCTCGCGCCGGTCGGCGAGGTCCGCGATCACCGCGAGCCCGGTGCCGCGGCCCGAGGCCGCGAGGGCGCCGGTGTTGCAGTGCGTCATCACGGTGACCGGTCCGGGCGGGAGCTCGGCATCGAGGAGATCGGCGCCGTGGTGGGCGAGCGCCGCGCTCGCGGCCTCGTCCTCGCGCTGGATCGCCTCGGCCTCGGCGCGGGCGGCGCCGGCGATGTCGTCCGGTCGCGCGATCGCGGCCGCGACGACGCGCTCGACCGCCCAGCCGAGGTTGCGAGCGGTGGGGCGTGCGCCCGCGAGCACCGCGGCGCCGCGCTCCAGCGCGGTCATCGTCGGCGTGCGCGCGATCTCCATGGCGAGCCCGTAGGCGGCCGCGACGCCGATCAGCGGCGCCCCGCGCACGGCGAGCCGCTTGATCGCGGCAGCCGTGTCGTCGGCGCCGGAGAGCGTGATCACGACCTCCTCGCGCGGCAGCCGCGTCTGGTCGAGCACGTGCAGCGCGGCGCCGTCCCAGTGGAGCGGTAGCGGGGTGTCGACACGGGGACCTGCGGTCATCCGGCACGATGCTAGGGGATGGATACGGCACTGCAGGCGGTCGACGTGCGCAAGTCGTACGGCTCGATCCAGGCGCTCAAGGGCGTCTCGCTCGAGGTCGGCGAGGGCGAGCTGGTGGGGCTGCTGGGCCCGAACGGCGCCGGCAAGTCGACGCTCGTCAAGATCGCGTGCGGGCTCGTGCGGCCGAGCGACGGGACGGCGTCGATCGCCGGTGAGCCCGCCGGCTCACCGGCGGCGCACCGGGCGCTCGGGTACCTCGCGGAGCTGTTCCGCTTCCCCGACTGGCTGTCCGCCGACGAGCTGCTCGGCATGCACCAGCAGCTGGCGGGCTCGGACGGCGGTTCGCGCGAGCGCATGCGGCTGCTCGACCTCGTCGGGCTCGCCGACGCGGCCGCGATGCGGGTGGGCGCGATGTCCAAGGGCATGCAACAGCGGCTCGGCATCGCACAGGCGATGGTCGGCGGCCCGCGGCTGCTGCTGCTCGACGAGCCGACCAGCGCGCTCGACCCGGCGGGTCGCCGGACGGTGCGGCGGCTGCTGGAGGAGCTGCGCGGCCAGGGTGTCGCCGTGCTGCTGAACTCGCACCTGCTGTCCGAGGTCGAGCTGGTGTGCGACCGCGTGGCGATCATCGCGCGCGGCGAGCTGGTGGCGGCCGGCACGCCCGACCAGCTGAGCCGCGCGGGTGGCGTTGAGGTCGAGACCTCCGGCGGCACGCGGCTGTTCGAGCAGGCCTCGCGCGAGGACGCGCCGCAGATCGTGCGCGACCTCGTGGCGGCGGGCGAGGACGTCTACGAGGTGCGGGTCCTGCGCTCCTCGCTCGAGGACGCCTACTTGGAGGCGGTCGGCGAGGCGTGAGCGGGGTGTGGATCATCGCCGTCTTCGCGCTGCGCGAGTCGCTCCGGCGCCGGGTGTTCCTCGTCGTGGGCCTGCTCACGCTCGGGTTCCTCGCGCTGTACGGGCTCGGGACCTGGCAGCTGTTCAAGAGCGTCGACGAGTTCGAGCCGGCGATCGAGGGCGTCGAGGCGCCGACGGTGGCGGGGGCGACGATCCTCGGCCTGGCGATGTTCGCGACGCTGTTCCTCGGCACGATCCTCGCGGTGTTCCTGACGCTGGGCGCGGTGCGCGGCGACGCCGAGCGCGGGCTGCTGCAGCCGGTGCTCGTGCGGCCGCTGCGACGGCGCACGATCCTCGCGGGACGGTTCCTCGCGGCGGCGGGCGTCTGCGGCGTCTACGTGGTGGTCGTCTTCCTCGCGGCGACCGTGATCACGTGGGCGTTCAGCGACTGGTGGCCGGATCGGACCGTGCAGCCGGCGATCCAGCTCGCCGTGGCGGTCGCCGTGATCTCCGCGCTCTCGCTGGCCGGCTCGGTGGTGCTGGCCGCGACGGCCAACGGGATCGCCGTCTTCATGCTCTTCGGCGCGGGCCTGACCGCCGGGCTGCTCGGGCAGATCGGCGAGGCGCTCAGCTCGCGGACGCTCGACCGCGTCTCCGACATCGTCAGCTGGGTGCTGCCGTTCGAGGCGCTCTATCAGGCGGCGCTGGCGGCGATCACGGCGGAGACGTTCGGCTTCACGCGGCTGGCGATCAACCTCGGCCCGTTCGGCGGTGCCGAGTCGGCGAGCCCGGGGCTGTGGCCGTGGACGGTCGCGTATCTCGCGCTGGTCGGCGCGGGAGCGGCCTGGGCGTTCGCGCGGCGCGACTTGTAGGTGGGACCCGCGGGTAGCCCTCCCGCATGGACGGGCTACAGGCGGGTCTCAAGCGTCGCCACGTGACGATGATCGCGCTGGGCGGCGTCATCGGCGCCGGGCTGTTCGTCGGCTCGGGCGCGGTGATCAACCAGAC
>Ga0111539_10010111_pt1 | contig 11891 bp, 8 predicted proteins | sample RhiMethybrSRZTD1_FD_79667 | JGI IMG/M metagenome (GOLD analysis project Ga0111539, IMG submission 79667) | Populus rhizosphere microbial communities from Tennessee, USA - Rhizosphere MetaG P. TD hybrid SRZTD1 (version 2) (version 2) | ecosystem: Host-associated > Plants > Roots > Rhizosphere >...
CTCCCCCCCCACCAGCAGGTAGCGGCGGCCGCCGATCGCCTGCGTACGAATGTAGTGGTACGGGTCGCCCATGTCCCAGTACAGCCCGTCGCCGATGCCGGCGTCGCCGCCGAGGTCGATGCCCAGGACGTACGACCGGTAGGCCGCGAGCTTCGCGTGCAGCAGCACCCGGTTCACGATCGGAACGTGGGCCGCCACGATCACGGCGCGCGCCGTCACGACCCCGCGATCGCTGATGACCCGGCACAGGTCACTCTCGCGGCCGGCGAGCCCGCCCTCGTCGATGGAGACCACCTGCGTGTCCTCGAAGATCTGCCCGCCCAGCGCGACGAACGCGCGCTCGAGGCCCTGCAGGTAGCAGCGCGGATGGATCGTCGCCTGATCGTCGAACCGCAACGCGCCGGCGATCGGAAACGGCAGCGGCGCCCGGTCAACCAACCCCGCGTTCAGGCCCAGCTTGCGGGCGGCCTCGGCCTCGCGTTCCAGCGCCGCGTACTCCGCCTTCGTCTCCGCGAACGTGAACCCGGAGACGCGCTGAAAGTCGCAGTCGATCGCGCATTCTTGGGCGAACTCGGCGATGCGATCGATCGCGGCGCGCTGGCCGCGCGCCACCAGGCGCGCCCCCGCGACGCCGAAACGCGAGATCAGGGTGTGGTAGGGGATATCCAGCGCTTCGGTCAGGTGGGCCGTGGTTTTCCCTGTCTCCCCTTTGCCGATACGGCGTGCCTCGACCACGGCCACCTGGCGGCCCGCTCGCGCCAGCAGCAGCGCCGCCGTGATCCCGGTGATGCCGCCCCCGACGACCGCGACATCGACGGTTACGTTCTTCTCCAGCGGCGCATATGGCGGCGCCGGTGTGGCCTCGGACCAGACGGAGTTCGTGTAGTTCGGCATCGGACCTCGACCCCCCAGAGCACAAGCTAAGGCGGGTGCTGTGCTTGTCGACGGCGCTCCGAGTGACCAGAACAGACGGAGGGTCGAGTCATGGCGGTCGCGACGCTCATCATTGTCGGCGTTCTCCTCGTCGGTAGCACGGTGATCGCATCCGTCCTGGTTCAGCGCAGAGCCGAACGGGCGCTCCGCCGCGCCGCAACGGAGAGCGGACGTCCGGAAAGTGGCTTCGCCGGCCAGGACGAGTACGCGGAGCGTCTCAAACGCGGCCTGCGTTCGCGGCTGAGCCACGAGCTGCGCACGCCGCTCAATTCGATCATCACCTTGTCGCAACTCCTGATCGAAGATGGCGCGACGCTGACGGCCGAGCAGCGGCGCTATCTGGAGGTCATCCGCCGCAACGGCCGCAACTTGCTGTCGCTGGTCGATCAGATCGCCGGCAGCCCCGCGGAGGGCACCGCGATGGAGGCGGACGCGTCGCCGCCCATCGAGGCGCAGGTGGAGGCAGCGCCAGTCGACGCCGGGACCGCCGCGCGGCGCGACCATTTCGCCGCGCCGCACGCCGCCGGGCCCGTGCTGCTGATCGAGGATGATCCGATCGAGCGCCAGCGCATCGGCAGCTTCATAGAAGCCGCCGGCTACGACGTCACGCGCGCGGCGTCCGGCGAGGAAGGCCTGTCGCTGCTGAGGGCCCAGCCGTTCGCGGCGGTCGTGCTCGACCTCGTCATGCCGGAGATGACCGGGCTGGACGTGCTCCGCGCGGCGCGCACCGAGGACCGTCTGGCTGACATTCGCTTCATCGTGCTGTCCGCCATGTACATGACGAAGAGCGAACGCGATGTCCTGGGGCCGGAGGTGACGGATGTGGTGCGCAAGGGGGAGACGATGCCACGCGCGCTGACGTTTGCGCTCCACCGCGCCGTCAGACCGACACACGCGGAGCTCCACGCGCACCACGGCGACGGCGGCGGGCACCACAGCTAGGCCCGGACACGGCGATGACAGCAAGCTGGCGGGCGATGATGACGAGCTGGCGCTTACCAAAGTGGCCGCGCCGTTTTGCCTATCCGGCGGCCGGTCTGCTGCTGTCGCTGGCGATGATCGCCGGTCTGCTCACCGTCGAGGCGTCGACGTCCCGGCACGTGCCCACGATTTCCTGGATCCTGGCAGAGGTGCGGACGCGGCCGGTCGCGTACGCGTATCTGCTGGTCGCGACGCTGATGATGATGTCGCTTCTCGGATGGATGGTCGGGCGCAAGGAGGATCTGCTCGGACGGCTCTCCACCACCGATCCGCTGACCGGCCTCGCCAATCGACGACGCCTGCGCAGCGCGTTCGCCGACGAGCTCAATCGTGCGGCGCGCTACGACACGCCGCTGGCGCTGCTGCTCGTCGATCTCGATCGGCTCAAGGACATCAACGATCGTCACGGCCACGGCGACGGCGACCGGGCGCTCCAGCTCGTCGCGGAGGCGCTGCGCCGGACCTGCCGGGCCACGGATCTCGCTGCCCGCTACGGCGGCGACGAGTTCGTCGTGCTCGCCGTCAACACGCCGGCGACGGAGGCGCGCGTGCTGGCGCTGCGCATCCGCGACAGCGTCCGTCGCCTCAGCCTGCGCGCCGGCCGCTGGTCGAAGAGCAGCGAGCCGATCAACCACACCGTCTCGATCGGCGCGGCTGACCTGGCGGCCGCGGCGCTGCCGACCTTCGACGCCCTGCACGCCGCGGCCGATCGCGCGCTCTACGCGGCGAAGTCAGCCGGGCGCGACGGTGTGATGGTGGCGCCGGCGCGCCTGCGCCGGCGGCCGAGGCGGATGCGGGTCGCCCCGAACGGCGACATCGCGATCCTCAAACGACCAGACGACCAATGACGCTGACCAGCGTCTCGGGCGCACACGGCTTACCGAGGTAGTGGTCCCAGAGGCCGTCGCTGGGGGGGAGCTTGTCCGCGTCGTACCCCGAAATCATGACCAGTGGGATGGCCCGCGTGCGCACGTCGGCCCGCAGCTGGCGTGCCGCTTCGCATCCATCCAACCTGGGCAGGCTCATGTCCATCACGATGATATCCGGGTGAACCTGTACCGCCTGATCGAGGGCGACGATTCCATCACCCGCCTCCTTGACGTCGAACCCTGAAAGCTCAAGGTATTCCGCGTAGAGCTCGCGCGTGTCCTGACAGTCATCGACCAGAAGCACGAGACGCCTGTCACGCGACTGAGAACGCGCCGGCTCGCCGGGACCGGCATGGGGAGGAGAAAACATAGATCGGATGTAGGTCGCTTTTGCGGATGCGCAAGTTATCTCCACATGTTACGGGAAGGCCAACATGCTGGACATCCTGCTGGTTGACGACGAGCCCGATTTCCGCGCGCTCGTGGGCGATGCGCTGCGGGATGCCGGGCACCGCGTGACGCTGGCGGCCAATGGGGCCGAGGGGCTGACGCTGATCTCGTCGAACGTGTTCGACGTGATGCTGTGCGACATCCGGTTACCCCGAATCGATGGGCTGACGCTGTTCCGGCGCGTTCGCCAGGAGTCCCCCGGCACCGACGTCATCCTGATCACCGCCCACGCCGCGGTGGCTGATGCGGTCGCGGCGCTCAAGGAAGGCGCGTACGACTACATCACCAAGCCGTTCGACATCGACGAGATCATCCTCCAGATGGAGCGGATCGGCGTTCAGCGCGCGCTGAAGCGCGAGCTGGAGCAGGCGCGCGCCGAGCTGTCTCAGCGCAAGGCGGGCACGAACGGCGCGCGGGCGATCATCGGGCGCAGCCCGCCGATGCTGCGGCTCTCGGACCGCGTCGAGACGATCGCGCAGAGCGACGCGCCGGTGCTGATCACGGGCGAGAGCGGCACGGGCAAGGAGCTGATCGCGCGCACGCTGCACGAGCGCAGCTCCCGGACGTCGAAGCCGTTCATCGCGGTCAACTGCGCGGCGTTTCCCGAGACGCTGCTGGAGGCCGAGCTGTTCGGCCACGAGCGGGGCGCCTTCACCGGCGCGGTCAAGCGGCGCGACGGCCGCTTCAAGGCGGCGGATGGCGGGACGCTGCTGCTCGACGAGGTGGCCGAGGTGCCGCTGCCGGCGCAGGCGAAGCTGCTGCGCGTGCTGCAGGAAGGGACGGTCGAACCGCTGGGCACCAACGAGGTGACCCGGGTCGACGTGCGCATCATCTCGGCGACGCACCGCAACCTGCGCGAGCGCATCCGCGAGGGGAAGTTCCGCGAGGACCTCTACTACCGGCTGAACGTCCTGGATATCGAGATCCCGCCACTCCGCGAACGGCGCGGGGATCTGCCGCTGTTGTTACAGTACTTCTTGAACAAATTCACCCCCCCGGGAAAGACCGCGTCGACGGTCGCGCCGCGCGCCTGGGCGGTGCTGTCGCAATACGCCTTCCCGGGCAACGTGCGCGAGTTTGCCCACGCGATCGAGCACGCCGTGGTGCTGGCGGGGGGCGGCGAGATCGACGTCGAACACCTGCCGGCCGGCATCACCGGAACGCTCGACGGCACCACCAGCTCGACGGGCGGCAACCTGCGCTCGCTGGCCGCGGCGATGAAGGAGTTCGAGCACGAATACCTGCTGCGCGCGCTGGCGCAGTCCAACGGCAAGAAGATGAAGGCCGCCGAGATCCTCGGCATCTCGCGCAAGAACCTCTGGGAAAAGCTCCGCCTCCACGGCATCGCCGCCGAAAGCGAAGCCGAAGAGTAGATCGACTGCCGGACGAGGAGTGGTCCGGATCCGGTCCCCTCGCCCCGCGAAGCGGGGCGAGGGGATCGGATCGTCAGGCGAAGCGGTCGTCGAAGATGGCGCGGACGCGGGCGAGGCGGGCGTCGAGGTCGGCGGCGAGGGCGTCGGGGGACCTGGCGAGGCTGCGGGCGAGGATCGGCAGGTCGCGGGGGGACACGACGTCTTCGGGCCGGTCGAGGAGCAGGCGCAGGCGCAATGTCGCGCGGCGCAGCGCCGCGTAGTCGTCGAGCAGCGACTCCGGCCAGCCCAGCGCCACCAGCCGCGCCAGCGCGACGCCCGTCGTGGTGGTCCGCACGCCGTCGTCGGCGGCGTTGGCGAGCTGGCCGAGCGCGACCAGGAACTCGACGTCCATGATGCCGCCCCGGTCGAAGCGCAGGTGGCGCGACCCCTCCGGCACACGGCCGCGCTCGCTCTCGACCTTGGCGCGGACGCGGCGCAGATCCGCGACGAACCGTTGCTGGTCGAAGGGGCGGTCGAACGCGATCGCGCGCAGCAACCCCTCGCGCTGGGCACGCAAGGCGGGCTCCTCGTTGCTATAGACAACGCGCGCGCGCAGCAGCGCCACCCGCTCCCACCCCGCGGCCTCGTCGCGGTGATAGCGCTCGAACGCGCTCCAGGACGTCACCAGCAGCCCCTGCTCGCCCGACGGGCGCAGCCGCGTGTCGACCTTGTACAGGCGCCCCTCCTCCAGCATCGTCTCCATCGCGGCGATGAACCGCTGCGACGCGCGCGCGAACCACTCCCGGTGGTCGACGCCGGTCGTGCTCTCGCCCTCGCCCCCGAACAGGAACACCAGGTCGAGGTCCGAGCCGTAGCGCATCTCGCGCGCGCCCAGGCTGCCGAGGCCGAGCACGGTCAACCCGGCGCGCGGCTCGCCGTAGCGCGCCGTCAGCCCGGGCAACGCCGCCTCGATCCCGCGCGCCAGGCAGACCTCCGCGACGTCCGTCAGGCCGCCCGCGACCTCGCCCGGCTCCAGATCCCCCGCCACGTCGTGCAGCCCGATCCGCAGCGTCTCCTCCGCCTGGAAGCGGCGGATCGCGCGCAGCATCGCCTCCTCCGCCTCCCCGGGGTCGGCCGCCAGGGCGGGCAACGACGCCGCGAGCCGCGCGGCAAGCTCGTCATGCGTGCGCACGCGCGCCCCCAGCCCCTCGACCAGCGCGTCCCACATCGGCGGGTGGCGCACCAGCAGGTCCGCCAGCCGATCGCTGCTCCCGAACAGCGCCGCGAGCATCCGCGCCAGCTGCGGCTCGTCGCGCAGCAGGAGCATCAGCGCGTCCGAGCTCCGCCAGATGAGGTCCCGAAAATGGAGCAGCGCCCGGTCGGGATCCGGCGACACGATGATCTGCCCCAGCAACGCCGCCGGCAGGCGCGCCCCGACCGCCTCGAGCGTGTCGACCGCCGCCTCCGCGTCACGGAACCCCGCCGCCGTGGCCAGCCGCTCCAGCTCGACGCGGTCGCGCAGCGGATCCAGCAGGCGCGCCGCGTCCAGATCCATCTCCGGCGGCGGCTCACCCAGCGTCGCGGCGATCGCCTCGACCGCCTCCCGCTTGTCCCGCACCTCCGCGTCGAACGCCGCCAGGCTGGTGAACCCGAGGCCCGCCGCGAAGCGCGCGCGCGCGTCGTCGTCGCCGGGAATGCGGTGGTGCTGCGCGCCGGTCCCGACCTGCACCCGGTGCTCCAGCCGTCGCCAGAAACGATACGCCGACAACAGCGTCCACGCCTCGCGGTCGCCGAGCAGCCCGGCCACGACCAGACGCGGGAAGGCGCGCGGCGTGTTGCGCTCACGCAGATCGGGCCGCTTGCCCGCGTTCAGAAGCTGCAGCGCCTGCACCACCATCTCGACGTCGCGGATGCCGCCCGCCCCCAGCTTCACGTCGAAGCCCGTCTCGCCCAGCGCGCCCCCCGCGTCCGCCGGATCGCGGAACAGCGCGCGCAGCCCCCGCACGTCGTCGATCAGGCGCGCGTCGACGCTGCGCGGATAGATGAACGGCTCCAGCACCGCCAGCAGCTCGTCGCCCAGCGCCCGGTCCCCCGCCGCCGGCCGCGCGCGCAGCCACGCCTGCCGCTCCCAGGTGCGCCCGAACGTCTCGTAATACGTCTCGGCCGCCGCGATCGAATTGCACAGCGGCCCGTTTCGGCCCTCCGGCCGCAGGCGCAGATCGACCCGGAACACCATGCCGTCGCCCGTCGGCTGCTCCAGGGCCGCCGACACGCGCCGCGACAGCTCGCCATAGTAGTGATGCAGCGACGCCTCACCCGCCGCGCCCGCGTCGGTCGAATAGAAGTAGCAGACGTCGACGTCGGACGAGAAGTTGAGCTCTTCGCCCCCGAGCTTGCCCATCGCGATGACGACGAACCGCACCGGGCTGCCGTCGTCCGCGCGGGGCTCGCCCAGCTCGGCGCGCAGCTCGCGGTCGCATACTTCGACCGCGACGTCCAGGCAGGCGTCCGCGAACGCGGACAGCTCGCGCGCGACCTCGTCGGTCGTCCCCCATCCGAGCTCGCGCGCGCCCAGCCGCAGCATCTCGTAGCGGCGGATCCGGCGCAGGCGCTGCTGCAGCCCGGCCAGGTCGGCCACGCCCGCCGCCGCCGCGCGCACGTCACGCGCGATCGCCTCGGGCGACTTCGCCCGCCGCAGGCAGGGATCGGCGGCCAGCCGCGCGAACGCGCCGATATCCGCGAGCAGCAACTCGGGCAGGAACTCGCCGCTCGCCAGGATCGCCTCGAGCAGCGCCCGATCTGCGGCCGCCGTGGGCAGCGCGCCGCCCGCCTCGATGAAACGTTGCCGCCGGGCCGCCACTTCCTGGGGGACACCCGCGGTCACCGCCATCACAAATCAGCCTGCGCGAGCGAGAACTTGTTGTTCTGATCGTGGATGACCCGGAACGAAGCCCGCGCGTCCTGCGGCAGCAACCCTTGCAGGCGCGCCTGTTGATGCCGTTCGTAAAGGAAGAAGGTCCGCCGGCCGCGGTGGCGTGACATCCAGTCCTTCAGCTTCTCGTCGGCGCCCTCCTGATCGAACACCGTGCGCTCCTCGGGGGGCCCCTCATAGATCTCGTTCGACGTGTAGAAGGTCTCGCCGCGCCAGTAGAGCTGATACGCGATCAGGCGCTCGTCGGGCGAGCGCCGGTTCTCGTAATAGGCCGCGATCGGCCCCTTCTGCGACCACGACGGCGCCACCCCGCGCATGAAACCGTCCAGCAGATAAAACGTGAACACGATCGCGACCGCCGACAGGCCGACCGCGGCCCAGCGCCGGATGCGCGGCACCACCAGCGCCGCCGTGGCGATCGCGAACGCCGCGCAGAATCCGATCAGCGCGCCCGAAAAGTCGAGCCGGTCGGGCCAGGGGCGGCCGGTCTTGTTGTGCACGTAGTCGTAGGAGAACAGCCACAGGAACTTCTGCGCCGCGCTCTTGCCGTCGGTGACGTCCAGCGCGACCAGCGCCAGCAGCGGGATGCCGATCAGCGCCACCACCGCCGCGCGCCGCCAGCCGCCTCGCCTGATCAGCTCGTCGAGGAAGCAACCAACGACGATCGCCATGCCCGGGATCGCGGGCAAGACGTAGTGGTGGAACTTCGTCATCGACATCGACACCAGCGCGTAGCCGCCGACGAACCAGATCGCGCCCAGCCGGATGACGTCCTGCTTGCGCGTCTCGGCCTCGTCGTCGCCCGCCAGCGCCGCCGCCGGCTTGGTCCGCAGCACCGCCCAGCCGAACGCCGCCGGCACCAGCGCGATCCACGGCAGCAGGCCGTAGCCCAGCTCGCGCACGAAATATTCGAACGTCCCGCGATCGCCGTGGCGCCCGATCACCAGGCGCCGCCAGTGGTTGTCGCCGAACAGCTCGTTCCAGAACGCACCGCCGTGCCGGATCAGCATCGCGTGATGCCAGGGCACCGCCACCAGCGCGCACGCGACCAGCGAGACGATGATCCCGTAGCGCATCTGCGGCCGCTTCAGGCGGCGCCAGTTCCCGGTGAACGCCAGATAGGCGACGAACACGATCACCGGCAGCCCCAGCCCCGCCAGCCCCTTCGCCAGCACCGACAGGCCGCACATGATCGCCGCCAGGTAGAGGTAGAACGGCGCCTTCCAGCGGGTGCGCGCGGCCAGCAGCACGAACACCGCAAAGCCGAGGTAATACGGGATCATCGCGATCGCGCCGTACATCTTGATGTCGCGTCCGCCCCAGGGGATGACGACCTTGAGCTGGGTCGAATCGATCACCAGCTGCGGAATCACCACCACCACCATCAGGGCCAGCGTTCCGTAGAACAGCGGGTGGTGCGGCCAGCTCCAGAAGCCCGGGTCGCCGTTCTTCTTGCGCTGTCCCCGCCGGGGCAGCGGCCCGGCGGCGTCGTCGAACAGCGCCAGCGCGCCCAGCGTCAGCGCCATCGCCATCGGACCGACAAACGCCATGTCGGTCATCGCCTGGCGCGCGACCAGGCTGTACATCGGCGCGGTCGCCAGCACGATCGCCGCCAGCACGCCCGCGCGCCGCGACACGAACCGCGCCGTCACCAGGTACACGGCATAGATGCCGAGTACGCCCATCAGACAGAACGGCACGCGTGCCGCCCACTCCGCCGCGTGGCCGACCGCCATCTCGCCCGGTGAACCGTTCGGCAACCCCACGCCGGCGACGTGCATGGCGATGCTCATCAACCAGAACGACAGCACCGGCTTCGACCAGAACACCTCCGGATCGCGGGGCGATCCGGGCCACCACAGGCTGATGAAGTCCCCGCGGTGGGTCATCTGCCGCGCGACCTCGGAGTAGTGCGTCTCCCAGGGATCCCACAGGCCGTACGTCCCCGCGAGCGGGATGTAGAGCAGCAGCCCGCCGACGATGACGGCGAGGCTCACGAGCAGCGCGACCTGCCGCTCGCCGAGCCGGGCCCCGATCACTGCGCGAGCACCTTCTGCAGCTTGAGCAGGCCGAGGTCGAGCACCTTGGGCACGCCGACCACCTCGGTGAGCGGCGTCGCGCAGATCTCGCCCCGCACCAGACCCATCAAGCGCCCGTGCTCGCCGCGCTCCAGATGGTCGACGGCGGCGGCCGCGAGGCGCGTCGCCAGCAGCCGATCGAAGGCGCCCGGCGCCCCGCCGCGCTGGACGTGACCCAGCGTCGTCACGCGCAGGTCATATCCCAGCTGGCCCCGGTGCGCCGCGAAGTGCTCCAGCAAGCGGGTCGCGTTGTTGCGGGCGCCCTCCGCCACCACCACCAGCGCGTGCGCCTTTCCGCGATCGTAGGCGCTCTGGATGTCGCGCGCGATGACCTCGGGCTCGACCTCCGCCTCCGGAATCACGACCGATTCGGCACCGCCGGCGATGCCCGCCATCAGCGCCAGGTAGCCACAGTTGCGGCCCATCACCTCGACGAGGAACGCCCGCTTGTGCGACGAGGCCGTCACCTTCAGCCGATCGATCGCCTCCAGCGCGATGTTCAGCGCCGTGTCGACGCCGATCGTGATCTCGCTGCCCGCGAGATCGTTGTCGATCGTCGACGCGACGCCGACGACCTCCAGTCCCATCTCCGCCAGCGACAGCGCGCCCGACTGCGATCCGTTGCCGCCGATCACGACGAGACCGTCGATGCCGCGGGCCCGCAGGTTGGCGAGACCACGCGCGCGGATCGGCTCGTCCTTGAACTCGCGCAGGCGGGCGCTGCCCAGGAAGGTGCCACCGCGTTGCAGGATGCCGCCCACGTCGCGCGCGCCGAGCGGTTCGATCAGGCCCGCGACCAGGCCGGCGTAGCCGTCGCGTACGCCAAAAATCTCCCAGCCCTTGGCGATGCCGGTGCGAGCGGCGGCGCGGATGGCGGCGTTCATCCCGGGTGCATCTCCGCCGCTTGTCAGGATCGCGATCTTCCTCGTGGCCATGCTATGGCGCGGACATTATCATGGGCACCCGCGACGGGTTCCCAAACCCTCCCGCGATGAGCTCAGACAAGCAGAGCTCGTCCTCGCTCACGCGATTGCATGGCGTAATGTCAAAGATGGCCCAGCAGCAGCCGGCGAAGAAGGCGCCGCCGCCCAACTACATCACGCCGACCGGCTACAAGCGGCTGGCGGATGAGCTCACGTTCTTGCACACCAAGAAGCGCCCCGAGGTGGTATCGGCGCTGGCCGACGCGGCGGCCGAGGGCGACCGGTCGGAGAACGCGGAGTACATCTATCGCAAGCGCCAGCTGCGGGACGTCGACCGACGGATGCGCTTCCTGTCCAAGCGCCTGGACGATGTGCGGGTCATCGATCCGCGCGCGCAGCCGCATCGCGATCGGGTGTTCTTCGGCGCCACCGTGACGGTCGAGGACGCGGAGGGCGAGGAAGCGACCTACCGCATCGTCGGCGTCGACGAGACCGACGGCGCCGCCGGCGACATCTCCTGGCAATCACCCGTCGGTCGGGCGCTGCTCGGCAAGTCGATCGGTGACACCGTGACCGTGCGCTGGCACGCGGGCCTGCGCGAGCTGACCGTCGCGGAGATCGAGTACGTCTGACGCCGATAGATCCCCGTCCCCGTCCCCGCCCTGTCCCCGCCAAGCGCGGACAAGACGAGGACGAGGTACGAGGACGAGGACGGGTGTGGGGTGGAGGTCAGTTGCATGTGTGGTTGGGAAGACAGGTGCTGCCACCGCCGCCGCAGTCGGCGTTGGTGCGGCACTCGACGCATGACATCGTCGCGAGGTCGCAGAAGTCGACGCCGCCGCGGCCGCAATCGTTGTTGCCCTGGCAGCCGTCGACGCACTCGCGCGCCGGACCGCACACCTCGCCGTTGTTGCAGTGGGTGTTGAGCACGCACTCGACGCACGCGTTTCCCGCAACGTCGCAGTGCTGGCCGTTCGGGCAGCTGGCGTCCGTCATGCAACGGACGCAGACGCCCGCCGTGGTGTTGCAGACACCGGGGGCGCACGGCGTGTTGTTCGTGCAACCTGCGGCGCAGCGATGGGTCGCCGTGTCGCACATCTGATTCGCCGGGCAGTCCGCCATGGCCAGGCACTCGACGCACCGGTGGGCGACCATGTCGCAGCGATCGTTGCCGTTGCCGATCTGCGCGCACTCGGCGTTCGTCTCGCAGCCGCGGCAGCTCCCGCCTTCACAGAACGGGGTCACGCCACCGCATTGCGCGCGGGTCGTGCAGGTGGCCGCCCCGCCGCCGCCGCCCGCGCCCGCCGCGCCACCCGCCGCGCCGGCACGCCCCGCGCCGCCCCCCCCCCCCCCCGCCCCCCCCCCCCCCCCCC
>Ga0111539_10010113_pt1 | contig 11889 bp, 9 predicted proteins | sample RhiMethybrSRZTD1_FD_79667 | JGI IMG/M metagenome (GOLD analysis project Ga0111539, IMG submission 79667) | Populus rhizosphere microbial communities from Tennessee, USA - Rhizosphere MetaG P. TD hybrid SRZTD1 (version 2) (version 2) | ecosystem: Host-associated > Plants > Roots > Rhizosphere >...
AGACAAACATGACCGACCCAATCACCACACCTGAGTTCATTGATTCAAAGAAAGTCTTCGCCGGACGAATCTTTGACGTCACGGTCGATACTGTCCGTGAAGGCGACGTCACTTACATCCGCGAAGTGGTCCATCATCCCGGAAGCGCGGTCATCTTGCCGGCATTCGACGACGGCACGATTGCGCTGGTGCGCCAGTATCGACATCCGGCCGTGAAGTATCTGCTCGAATTGCCTGCCGGCACCCTGAATGACAAAGAACGGCCGGAAGAGGGCGCCGCCCGAGAGCTGGAAGAAGAGCTTGGCGTCGTGGCCGGCAAGCTGGAGAAACTCTCTGAGTTCTTCGTCAGTCCGGGATTTTGTGAAGAAAAGATGTGGCTCTATCTGGCAACCGAACTACGCGAAACGGCGCAACGCCTTGAAGAGGACGAAAAGATTGAAGTCGTCCGCGTTCCGGTCGGTCAGGCCCTGCAAATGATCACCGACGGCGACATCGAAGATGCCAAAACGATTATTGGCTTGATGCTGGCGGCCCCGCGACTTGGAGCTTCAACGCTGGAACCTTCTTATCCGTCGGTTTGAACGGGTGCGCACGCCTCCGGCGTGCTGTAGGCACTCGGTAGTGGGGCACAGTTTGAATGTGGCACCCGCATCTTGCGCGATTCACGGGCCCGTGCCACCTTGCCTACCCAGGCACTCCGGAGGAGTGCGTACCGTTACTTGTCTTAACCAGATCGCTGCGATATCTTGACCCCGCAAACTCAGTTCTCAGTTCTGAATCTTATGAAAAAGTCCCTGTTCGTCTCTTTGTTGCTCACCATTTTGATGGCAGCACCGGCAATCGCCCAACAGACGCTCGAGGCCCTGGTCGATCGCGAAATCACTCAACTGGTCAGCACTTACAAGATGCTGCATGCGGCGCCTGAGCTCTCGCATTACGAAGAGAAGACCTCGGCGTTCTTTGCCGCGCAGCTGCGATCGTTCGGTTACACGGTCACCGAACGCGTCGGAAAGTACGATCGGCCGCAGTTCTCAGGCTACGGCGTGGTCGCGGTCTTGAAAAACGGAGTTGGGCCGACGGTGCTGGTACGCACAGACCTGGACGCGCTGCCGGTGGAAGAGAAAAATGACGTCCCCTACGCCAGCAAAGTCAGGACGAAAAATGAATCGGGCCAGGAAGTCAGCGTCATGCACGCCTGTGGACATGACGTTCACATAACCAGCATGCTCGGAACGGCGAAGCTTCTGGCCGCGCTGAAAAATCAATGGAAAGGCACCCTGGTGATAATTGGCCAGCCCGCTGAAGAGACTGTCGATGGCGCCAAAGCCATGCTGGCTGACGGGCTTTACACGAGATTTCCCAAACCGGATTTCACCATCGGCCTGCATGACAGCGCGGACGTGGAAGCCGGAAAGATCACCTACACGCCAGGTTATGCCATGGCCAGCTCAACGTCAGTTGACGTCATCATTCGCGGCCTCGGCGGTCATGGTTCGAAACCCGAAGCCACCAAGGATCCGATCGTGGTCGCGTCACAGACGATCGTGGCTCTGCAAACCATCATCAGTCGTGAGAACTCGCCGCTCGATCCTGCCGTGGTTACCATCGGCTCGATTCACGGCGGCACCAAACGCAACATCATTCCCGACGAGGTGGTGCTTCAGCTAACAATCAGGACCTACAAAGAGGAAGTCAGACAGCGCATCATCGGTTCGATTGAACGAATCGCCAGGGGCGTGGCCGCGGCCGCCGGCATTCCTGAGGAGCGCGCTCCAATCGTCAAAGTAATCGAGAGTGAGAATGCGCCTTCGCTTTACAATGATCCGCAATTGACTGAACGCATCGCTGTGGCGCTTGGCAAAGCAATCGGCGCCGATAATGTAATCAAAGCGCCGCCGTTGATGGCGAGTGAAGATTTTGGTCATTTCAGTCTGGATCATCAGATTCCGTCCTGCTACTTCTGGCTGGGCGCAATCGAACCTGCGAGGGTTGAAGCCAGCCGGAAGTCCGGTAAACCGCTGCCTTCGCTCCATTCAAGTTTGTTCCAGCCGTTGCCGGAACCAACCTTGCGAACCGGCGTCAAAGCCATGACGGCAGCAGTGCTTGAGTTGATGAAGAAGTAATCCAGTGGCACAGGCTTCAGTCTATGATTGCGAAAAATGTAAAGCAGACTGTCCAGTCTGCTTGACCTTCAGGATGGCCAAAGATTCCCAGACTCGACAGTCTGCGATACATTCGACCGCTTAAGTAACCGTGAATCACAGACTGAAGTCTGTGCCACTAAAATCAGACGGAGTGTAAGCTTGCGCCTTAGTCTTAAACGCAGCCAGCCTGTCGCCGCGCCGTCGCGCCGAGCTCCACACTTCGAGTTAGGCGAGCAAGGCGAGTCCCTGGCCCGCGAGCACCTCGAGCGCTCTGGTTACCGGATCGTGGCGGCAAATTTCAGCCTGCCTATTGGACGTAACACGCGGGATGTGATTGTCAACGCTGAGATTGATCTGGTCGCTTACGATGGCGGAACGCTTTGCTTCGTCGAGGTAAAAACCAGAACCTCGGACGAGATTGCTCCGCCGCAGATGAATGTCGATTTGCGCAAGCGCCGGCAAATCGCGCGCGCGGCGCGGGCTTATCGCCGAATGTTTGGCCTGGTGGATGCGCCGTATCGATATGATGTCGTTAGCGTGATTGCGAAACCCGGCGATGACGAGCCGCGTATTGATCTGTTGAAAGGTTTTTGGACTGACGCTCAACTGCGAAAACGCACTTGGCATGAATCGTATTGGGATTGAGTTTTTTAGCCACAAAAAGGCACAAAAAAGCTCAAAAAGAAAATGAACGCTGGCCATAATTAACCAAACCCCCGAAAGACATTTTGTGCTTTTTGTGCCTTTTCGTGGCTATGATTTAGTCGCATGACATCGCTCGAAAATTACGTCGGCCAAACTCTCGACGAGAAATACCGCCTTGAGCGCTTGCTCGGGCAAGGCGGCATGGGGGCCGTGTATCTGGCGACGCATCTTGGTACCGAGCGCTATGTGGCCTTGAAACTAATCGCGCCGCAATTCATGCGCAATGAAGAATTCGTTGAACGTTTCAAGCGTGAAGCTAGAGCTGCCGGCCGCCTGCGTCATCCGAACGTCGTTGACGTTACCGATTTTGGTTTTTCCGGTTCCGGCCACAACCGCGTCGCTTATCTCGTGATGGAATACCTTGACGGCTGCACCTTAAGTGACGTGCTCGCTGAAGAGGACCGGCTGCCACTTTATTGGGCAGTAGACATTATCGAGCAGGTGTGTGCCGCGGTCCACGAAGCACATCAGCAGGGCGTCGTCCATCGCGATCTGAAACCTGACAACATCTGGCTGGAGCCCAATGGCCTCGGTGGTTACCGCGTCAAAGTGCTGGACTTCGGTATCGCCAAACTCGGTGAAGCCAGCAGTTCCAATGCCGACTTAATTGCTCCATCCAAACCTCCGCTACAGCCTACTGAAGAGGTTTCGACGCTGGCTCTGTCTCCTGAGGAGATGACAGCCGCAATCAGCGCGGCGGCGCAAGCTCCGTTAAAAAAACCGACTCCAGCTCGAACAAAAGATTTGGAAGCGGCAACTCTGATCCAGCCGGACAACGCCGGCGCGGCAGACGCCGCCAGCGAACCGCCCGAGGAAAACGGCGATGCCACGCGATTGTTCCATGACGCCCGTCTCACCGGCGGCGGCGCACGGCTGACATCGGTGGGGTCATCGACCGCTGCTGCGTCCGGTCTGACGCGTGTTGGGGCAATTCTGGGAACGCCGCTCTACATGTCTCCCGAGCAATGCCGAGGTGAGCGTCTTGATGCCCGTTCAGACGTCTACAGCCTTGGCATCATCGCTTACCAGATGCTAACCGGTTCGCCACCGTTTACGGGCCAAACCACTTCCATCATTCGGGCTCATACAGAAAACGCGCCGGTACCGATCAGAAGCTTTAACAAGAAATTACCAAAGCGAGTGGCGGGCGCGGTGATGTGGGCTCTGGAAAAAGACAAGCACGCGCGGCCCCAGACGGCGATTGCCTTCTCTGGCGCCATCCGCGCGAATGCCGATGGCCTGGGCGCGCTCTACCGCCGGGCGTTTTCACTCTACAGTGAATACTTTCCGGAGTTTCTCAAGTTGTCCCTGCTGGCGCACATTCCCGTATTCGTTGTGATGGCGATGACGCTCGCTCTCAGGCTCGCCGATAAGCAACTAAGCAAACCGTTAGTAATCGCGTTCGGCATACCGATCGCGCTATTTTCGGTGGTCGCAAAATTCCTGACCGGATCGATTATTTCCGGCGTCACCGCGATTATTGTTACTCAGCTCGCAGTCATGCCCATGAAACCGGTGAGGTTGCGCAGCGCGTTCGACGTGCTCCGCAAACGCTGGCGACCGTTCATAAAGACGGGGGCTTTCCTCGCGTTGCGAATCCTGCTCGGCTGGATCCTCTGTGTGATCCCCGGGATTGTTATGACGATTCGTTACTATCTCTGGGCGCCTGTAGTTCTGATGGAGGGATTGGAAACCAGGGCCGCCCGATTGCGCGCCCGCGCTCTCGCTTCGCGCTCATGGCGCACGGTCATTCTGGTGGTGGTGATTCAGATCATGGTGCCGATCCTGATCAGTTCAATTGTAGGTGGGCTGATTGGGCTCAAGACCAGCGCGCAATCGCACGGCAGGATTCGATTCAAAGTCATCACTCAGTTCGCAGAGCTGATTCAGGTCTTTGTCCTGCCGCTCATATATATCGTTCCCGCGCTTCTCTACCTGAAGATGCGACAGCTCGGGGGCGAAACTCTGACTGATGTGATGGCGCAGCTTGAAAATGTTGAAGGCGCGAAGAGCCTTTGGCAGCAGCGGATGCGCTCAAAGTTGACCATTACCCCTCAATCTCGCACCCCGGTCCAACCAACAGACCCATCAACGTAAGGTAGTGGCCTGATTTGTAGGGGCGTCCCTCCGTGGGCGCCCGCTCTTCTCAAGTCGTAAGCATTAAAGCGGGCGCCCACGGAGGGACGCCCCTACAAATCAGGCCACCATCAACGTAAAAATACGTTTAAGGCTGGGCCAAAGCCGAAGCTTGCGATCACTTTCGCGCTTCAGTTGTCGAGTCACGCGCCCCCGCGTTTTTCACGTACTTATCAAACCAATTGATTCTCTCGGCCAGCACGTGCAGCAGAGTCTCGCGTCCGGCGTAGCCGTGCGCTTCGTATGGCAGCGTCACATAACGCACGGTTGCGCCCTGGCCTTTAAGCGCCATGTAGAAACGTTCCGATTGAATCGGGAAAGTTCCCGAGTTGTCGTCAGCTTCGCCGTGCATCAGCAGGATCGGGTCCTTGATGTTCTGGGCATACCAGAACGGCGACATCTTCGCGTAAAGCGCCGGCACCTCCCAGAACGTCCGCCGCTCACTTTGAAAACCAAACGGTGTCAGTGAACGATTGTAAGCGCCACTCTCCGCAAAGCCGGCGCGGAAGAGGCGCGAGTGCGCCAGCAGATTCGCGGTCATGAAGGCGCCATAGCTGTGACCACCGACGCCGATGCGATCGCGATCGCCCACGCCCATTTCGACTACCTTGTCGATGGCGGCTTCAGCGCTGGCCACCAACTGTTCGACGTAATGATCGTTGGCAGTCTCTCCCGGACCGACGATCGGCATCGTTGGGTTATCAAAAATCGCATAACCCGACATCAGCAGAAACAGATGGGAATAGCCGCTCACAGTCGTGAAGCGATTTCCGGAACCGGTGATTTGACTCGCGGTATCAGCATCGCCAAACTCGCGCGGATACGCCCACATAATCACCGGCACTCGTGTGCCCGGTTTATAGCCCGGCGGCAGATACAACGTCGCTGATAATTTGACGCCGTCCTTCCGTTGATAAGTTACGAATTGATGAGTCACGCCGCGAAGTTGCGGCTGAGGATCCTTGAATTCGGTTACCGGGCGCGTGGTATTTGCCACCAGGTCGTGAATGAAATAATTCGGTGGATCCTTCGGCGATTCAAAACGCGTAAGAATCGTTTTCGCTTCATCGTCGAGCGGCGCCACCACCGTCTCGTATGATTTGGAATCGCTGCGGAAGAGCCGCTCACTCTGCAGCGTCTTGAGATTCAGACGATCGATGAAAGGACGATCGCCTTCAGGCGAAGAGCCTACGCCGGTCAGGAAGATGGAATCGCCGGTTTGCATGACCACGCCGGCGCCGCCACCTCCACCGAACCCACCGCCACCGCCACCGCCGAACCCACCTGCTCCGCTGTCGCGCCGAATGACCGGCTGGCCCGGATTTTCATACGCCGCATCCTGCCGGCGATCCCAAACTTTCCGCGGCTGAGCACCCGGTTCCAGAATCCAGGTGCGAATCCGGCGAGTGGCGCGATCGGATTCGCTCATTAAGGCAATTCCTTTTTCCGTAAAGCTGAGCGCCGCAAAACGCCATTCCGTTTTGGCAAACTCCGCGGGGGCTCCGGCAAACGGCGCTGTTAGCAACATCACCTTGTCGCGGAACGGCACTTTGTTTTTCATGTCGCCGCCGTCGAGGGCTTCGGTCCAAATAACCGTGGCCGGATGATCCGGTCGCCAGCGAATTCCCCGCGGCCCAGTCTGCACTCCGGTCAGCGACACACCTTCGCGCGAAGGCACCTCGGCAATTTTGCGGACGACTTGATTGGCGCGCGACCACACCTCAACGTCCTGCGGAAACCCATTCATCGGAATCAGATGCGAGAACGGCCGCTTCGTTCTGGTTACCAAAAAGAAGTCCCCGCCCGGTGACGGCGTCACGCCGCTCAGAATTCCCGGATGCCCGATCAAGGTCTTGCGGCCAGTCGCCATATCGATCGTCGCCAACTGACTGGTGAAATAATATTCGAAGAGAGCGTCATCGTGCGCCGTCTTGAGCATGTCTTCATAGGTGGCTGCCGGCGCGGCCTTACCCATGTTTTCCTGGACGTTCGGGCCGGTCGGGACCGTCGGCGCGGCCGGCGCCGGGCCTCGCATGGAAGCTACCATCGTGCAAACCAAAGTCTTACTGTCGCGCAGCCAATCACAGGGATCTCCGGTCGTGGCGTTGAGGCGATCAGTCCCGGTAATCATTTTCGATCGTCCCGTCGCCGTCTCAGCAATCCACAACTCGATGCCGTTCGTTTTGGTATTCAAGAAAGAGAGGTGCGATCCGTCGGGCGAGAAATGAAGATTCGAGAGGTTCGCCTGCGCCGGCACCGTTACTTTTGTTTCGCTGCCGTCGGCAATCTTCCTCAGCGTGATCGCGTAAATATTCGTGGTACGCTGCGGACCATTAGTGTTCGGGTTTACCCGCACGCCCGCCAATCGCAGAATGGGTTGCGAAAGCTCTGCGATAGTCGGATAAGGCCGGCGGTAAGTCAGCGCCATCAACTGTTTGGTCGGGCTCAGGATCGCGGCCGGTAAGGGCTGAGCATCAAAGGCCTCGATTATTTCTTTCGGCGGCTGCTGATAACGCGGCGCATCACTGGATTGACCAAAACCGATTGTCGTCAATGCCAGCAACACCAGTGCGGCGAATGCAAAATGTGCTTTGCGCATGGGGAAACCTCCAGAAACTTTCAGATTAGCTTCGGTGTAGAGGCCGGATTCTATCAGAGTCCGCAAGGAAGCGCGAAATAGAATTAACATGTCCGATAAACTTCAGTTTGTCGCCCGGAGCTACAAGCTGGAGCTTCGACAAGCTAAAGCTTATCGGACATCAAAGGCTATCCCTTCACGAACTCATAAATGATATGCAGGGTCAGCGCGGATGAGGTTATCTCCGGACGGATCTCTTTGGCTCTGATTTGCAGGGCCCCCTTGGCCGGCGCAATTTCCACCCGGGTTGAGAGCTTTTCCAGGGTGAACAACTCAACCGGGTTGTAGCGACGATCGATAGTTCCCTGCACCATGCTCAGCAATGGGCCATTCAACATTGTCGGCGTGTTATTCAGGTGAATATTGCGCAACTGGAAACGCGCGACCAGGGCACGCCGCGCGCTGTCATAGCTCAGCAGAACTTCCGAATCTGCCCAACCGGAAAAGTCGACGCAACCCACCAAGCTCATATTGTAGGCGCCGGCGAATGCCAGCGGCCCGACAATCCGGCCTTCTTCAAAACGAACTGCGGTTCGCACTCCGCCCGCTTCGCGCTTCAAGCGGATCTCGCTGGCGCATTGCGAAGTTGATTGCGCGCCGCCGATCGTTAGCGGCATGGAAGGCTCGCTCAAATTATCGAAAATGGCGGCGAGAAATGAATTCAAAAACTGTTCGTTGACGGTGATCGTAGCTTCGGGTGGAGCGGCGTTACCGGAGGCGCGGCGGTCACGAGTCGCTGTTGTTTCCTGGGCGAAAGCAGTTGCGAAAAACAGAAGAATCAAGAATCCGGCAGGGATTGATCGAGTCAGTGGCGTCCGCATCTTCAGATCCATTGTTTCTCCTCGCGCCAGACCGACGCTCAAGTGGCACAGACTTCAGTCTGTGTTTTCCAGGGGCCACAGACTAAAAGTCTGTGCCACTTAATCACAAACCACGACGGACAATGTCGTGCAAACGAATCAGACCAACGCACACTCGGTTTGTATCAACCACCGGCAACACGTTGATTTGGGATGGACGGTCTTCCATCAAGCGCAGCGCTTCAAAAGCCAGCATTTCCGGACTGGTTACAACCGGGTTGCGGGTCATCAACTCGTCGCATTTGAGGTTTGCAAACGAGAAATCACGGGGGCCAACTCGCTGCAGAGAGCGGCGCAAATCGCCATCCGTGACGATTCCCATCAACTGTCCTTCCTCGTCAACGACATTAACGGCACCCAGACCATACTGCGTAATCGCCGAAACAATATCCATCCATGACGCGTCATTGCCAATGGTCGGATTCTCAGAACCACTGTGCATTAAATCCGCGACACGTAGCGTTAGCCGTTTTCCCAATTGTCCGGCCGGATGATTCGAAGCAAAGTCATCTTCAGTCAAACCCTTCGCCCGCATCAGTGCCATGGCGAGCGCATCGCCGAGGGCTAAGGCCACGGTGGTGCTGGTGGTCGGCGCCAGATTGAGCGGACACGCTTCCTGATCTACGGATGCGTCAAGCACCGCGTCGGCACGCCTGGCAATCGTGGACTTCAATCTGCCAACGATGGCGACGAGCGGCACATCGCGACGTTTGATGTAAGGCACAAGTTCGAGCAGTTCGCTGCTCTCGCCGCTATTGCTCAACATTATGACTACATCGTCTGAAGTAAGAATTCCCAGACCGCCGTGCAAAGCGTCCGATGGATGGAGATGAATCGCAGCGGTGCCACTGCTGGTCATAGTCGCGGCAATTTTCTGGGCGATGATCCCGGATTTTCCCACCCCCAGCAAAACGATCTTGCCCTTGCAGCTGTTGAGAATGGAAAGGACCCGATCGAGTTCGGCCGCTTGCAAACGTTCCGCAGCTTTGGCGATCGCTTCGGACTCTGCGCGCAGCAATTCAAGCACCTGAAAATAACCGGTCGAGTCGGACATGCCGCAACCTTGATATACGAGCAACGAACTAATTTGCAAGCGCGGAGCAGGGCCCTAAGTTAAATTGAGGTTACAAAATGAGACCTGCCAGGGCCTCACTTCCCAAACTTGTTCATCTCGGCGATCTTCACGTAGACACTCAGTAGGGGTTCGGCTAATATCGGATTTCCGGACTGAGCAAGCATTCCACAATCAAATCGATCGCCAGCAGGAGTCAGATATGTTTGCAAAGCTTTTGCCCCGAGAAGAACAGTACTTCTCGCTCTTCGCGCAAATGACCTCGTACATCAACGATGCCGCCAAAACATTGGTTGAAATGATGTCTCACCGCAACGGTGATTATCAGGAATACGTGCAACGAATCAAAAGCATCGAGCATGCCTGCGACGATCTCACGCACAACATCTCGACTCGCCTGAATCAGTCATTCATTACGCCGTTCGACCGCGAAGACATTTACATGATGTCCAAAGCGCTGGACGACGTTGTTGATCTGATTGACGGCGCGGCCCGTTCAATCATGATGTACGACATTCATGAAACGACTGAGCCGGCCCGACAACTCGCCGGCGTGATCCAGCGAATGGGCCTGCAACTGCACGAAGTCGTATCGATCCTGCAAAAACCCAAAGGCGTGACTGAACGGCTGATCGAACTGCATCGCCTGGAAAACGAAGGTGACGACATTTATCAGCGGGCTGTTGGCAACCTGTTTCACGAGAACCGCGACCCACTTGAGGTTATTAAGTGGAAGGACGTCTATGAAAAACTGGAAAATGCGATCGATCGTTGCGAGAACGTAGCCAACATTATTGAGGGTGTGATCATCAAACATTCGTAGGCGGGATTGAGGTCCCGCAAAAAAGCTTTGTTTTGCCTGGCCGCGCCGCTGATCGCTGTGCTATCGTTTCCTTTACCCCGATGCCCGCGTAGCTCAGTGGATTAGAGCGTTCGCCTCCGGAGCGAAAGGTCGCAGGTTCGACCCCTGCCGCGGGTACCAGGTTCTTGCCCAGGATCCTCCAACTCGAAAAATGCAAAATGCTTTAGCACAGGACTATCGTCCGCAGACACTGCCGAAGATCTTGCTCGTGGAAGATTTTGATGACACGCGCCTGATGATGAAGATGTGGTTGGAGAAACGCGGTTATTGCGTCATCGAAGCCGAAACCGGCGAAAAAGCCATCACGCTGGCACAACGGGAAGCGCCGGATCTAATCATCATGGATGTAATGATGCCCGGAATGAATGGGCTTGACGCTACCCAGCGGATACGCCAGTATCACGCATTACGACGTACACCGATCGTTGCCGTTTCAGCCTACGGCGCCAATGAGTACCGGCGGTTGGCAATCCAGGCCGGCTGTAATGAATATGTTTCGACGCCCTTTGAGCCGAACGCGCTGGCTGAGTTGATTAAAAACCTTCTGGCAGGTGGGGAATCTGCAGATCTGAATGCTCCAGTATCTGACCTCGAACATTAAGATTTTAATACCGCTAATTCTGGTAGCTCTGTGCTGCGGGGCAACTGCAAAAGCCCAACCAGCCGCCTGCTCTCTCAAACCAGATCAATTAAAGGAAGCGCCCGAGCTGTTTGGTTTTCATCTGGGCATGACCCTGGACCAGGTGAAGGCGCGCTCTGCACTGATTCAGTTTGGCTCCGCGGATAGATACGGCGTTATCAAAACCACAATCAATCCCCATTACGAGCCGCGATTTGAGAAGACGGTGTTCGCCGACGTACGGACTATTTCATTCGATTTTCTCGACGGTAAGCTCGTGACCCTTTGGATTGGCTTCGAAGAGACCTTCAAATGGCCAAACCTGGATGCGTTTGTCGCTAACCTGAGCAAGGCCCTGGCTGTTCCCGGACATTGGCCGCTAAAACGTAATGGGCAGCAATTAACCTGTGACGGCTTTTCGCTGTTTGCATCGATTATCGCCAGAGGCCCAAGCATCCGCGTGATGGACGAGGTTGCCCAGACCGTAATCGCTGAGCGTAGGGAAGAGGCGGCAAAGGCCGACGAAACAATGGTTATTGGCGACAACCGGACCCTGAACTATTATCCCGCGGATTGTTCAGCGAAGGACGAGGTGCCCGCGGGAAGCCGGACGATCTTCAAGAATAAAGACGAGGCCGAGAGTGCCGGATACAAACTGGCGAAGGTTTGTCAGTGATGGTGGCACGCAGATGCATGCCGGCGCCGGCAACGTCAAAATACAGACCCCCAAGGCTTTGCCTCAAAAGTCTGAGAGTCTTTCTCTCATTCACACCGGGCTTCAGCCCGGTGGTCAAAGAACGTGAGAATCATAGGAACCGTTTCAACGGTTTCTCCGTGTCGTTTGCAAGGCAAG
>Ga0111539_10010114_pt1 | contig 11889 bp, 8 predicted proteins | sample RhiMethybrSRZTD1_FD_79667 | JGI IMG/M metagenome (GOLD analysis project Ga0111539, IMG submission 79667) | Populus rhizosphere microbial communities from Tennessee, USA - Rhizosphere MetaG P. TD hybrid SRZTD1 (version 2) (version 2) | ecosystem: Host-associated > Plants > Roots > Rhizosphere >...
GGCGGAAAGCGTCGATTCCGGATTGATCCATGTCCGCAGAGTCTACGCAGCGGTCACTTCCCGTCCCCGGCGGTGAACCGGGCCTGGCTCAGGGGGTGCGGATCGGACGTTACGTCGTCCTCGGGCTGCTCGGGCGCGGCGGGATGGGCGAGGTCTACGCCGCGTACGATCCGGAGCTCGACCGCAAGATCGCGGTCAAGCTTTTGCGCGCCCGCGATCGCGGCGCCGCCACGCCGACGGACGGCAAGACGCGCCTCTTGCGCGAGGCGCAGGCGATTGCCCGGCTGTCTCACCCGAACGTCGTCGTCGTCTACGACGTCGGCACCTTCGCGGACTCGGTGTTCATCGCGATGGAATTCGTCGAGGGCCACACGGTGGGCTACTGGCTGGAGGCCCGGCCGCGCAAGATCAAGGAGGTCCTCGAGGTGTTCATGGCCGCGGGGCGCGGGCTCGTCGCCGCGCACACCGCGGGGCTGGTCCATCGCGACTTCAAGCCCGACAACGTGATGATCACGAAGGGCGGGCAGGTCCGCGTGATGGACTTCGGCCTCGCGCGCCAGCAGGTGCGCGACGACGAGCCATCCCCGTCCAGCCAGGCCGTGCTGGATGCCCAGACGCGCGCCGCCGCCCTGGCCGAAACCGTACCGCCGGACGGCGATCCCGACGCGACCGCCAGGCTGGCCGACGTCGACGGCGACGCGCCGCCGCCCTCGGGATCGGGTGGCTATCTGCAGGTCAAGCTCACGCGCACCGGCGCCGTGCTGGGCACGCCGGCGTACATGGCGCCGGAGCAGTTCGCCGGCATCAGCGGCGACGCCCGGACCGATCAATTTTCGTTCGCGGTCGCGCTCTACGAGGGCCTCTACGGCCAGCGCCCGTTCGCCGGCTCGAACGCGCTCGCGCTGATGGCCAACGTCGTGGCCGGCACGATCACGCCGCCACCCGACAACACGCGCGTGCCGACCCGGATCCGCCGGATCCTGCTGCGCGGCCTCGCCTCGACGCCCGCCGACCGCTTCCTGTCGATGACCGTCATGCTGGACGCCCTGGCGCGCGACCCCGCGGTGCGCCGGCGCCGGTGGCTGGGCGCGACGGCCGGGATCGCGGTGGTGGCGGCGCTCGGCGCCGGCTTCTACAAGACGACGGCGGGCCAGCGCGCGATGTGCGCGGGGGGCCCGGCGCGCTTCGCGACCGCCTGGGGCCCCGCCCAGCGGAGCCGCGTCGAACGCGCGTTCCAGGCCACCGGTCACAAGGCCGCCGCCGTCGCGTTCGCCAGCGTCGCCAGGATCATCGATGACTACGCGACGCACTGGCAAGGCATGTATGGCGACGCGTGCGCAGCCTCGCGCGTGCGGGGGGAGCAGTCGGGCGATGTGCTCGACCTTCGCATGGGCTGTCTCGGCGAGCGGCTGTCGAGCGTCAAGGCGCTGACCGAAGTGTTCGCGACCGCCGATACCGGCGTGGTCGACAACGCGGTCGGCGCGGCGAGCGCGCTGCCGACGCTGGATCGGTGCGCCGACGTCGCCATGTTGCGCGCGGTCGTGCGCCCGCCCGACGATCCCGCCACGCGCGCGAAAGTAACGGTGCTCCGCGACGAGGTCGCGCGGGTCAGCGCGCTGGCGAGCGCGGGCCGCTGCGATCAGGCGGCCAGCGACGGACGAAAGGCGCTGGAACGCGCCGCGGCGGTGGACTACCTGCCGCTCAAGGCCGAGGTGTTGCTGGCGCTGGGGCGCCTCGGCGACGTGTGCATCGAGGCCCGCGAGGCGATCGGCTACCTGGAAGGGGCAGAGCTGGCGGCGGAGACCTCACAACACGACGAGATCGCGATCGTCGCGTCGGTGGTGATCGCCGGCATCGGCGCCGGCCATCACGCGCAGGACGCTCACACCAGCTGGACCTGGGTCAAACACGGCGAGGCGATCTTGCGGCGCTTTCCCGGGCACCCGCTGCTCGAGGCCTGGGCCGCGGTGTCGCGCGGCATCCTGCTGCAGCAGGAGGGGCGGGTCGAGGAAGCGCTGGCCGAGCATCGGCGGGCGCTGGAAGCAAAGCAGGCGCTGCTCGGCGCGGATCATTTCGACGTCGCGAGGTCCAACGTCAATATCGCGCACGCCCTGCAGGACCTGGGTCGCAGCGGCGACGCAGAGGCCATCCTTCGCCCGACACTCGAAACGATGACGCGGCTGTTAGGTCCCGAAAACGGGGTGGTGGCGCTGGTGCTGCTGAACCACGGCGAGGCGCTGACCGACCTTCGCCGCTTCGACGAGGCCGACGCCGCCATCCAGCGGGCGTTGTCGATCTGGCGGGACCGCCGCGCGAGTCCGCTGTTCGAAGGGTACGGGTTGATGGACCTCGGTCGGCTCAAGCTCGCGGCCGGCGCCACCCGCGAGGCGCGGGATCTCCTGGAGCGCGCGATCGCCATCCTGGACAAGCGGGACGCCGAGGTGGCCGCCGAAGCAGAGTTCGCGCTCGCCCAGGCGATGTGGGCGTCCCCCGGCGACCGCCGGCGCGCCGTCGATCGGGCGCGACACGCGCGCGTGCAGCTCGCCGCAAGGCCGAGCACAGATCGGAAGCGCCAGGCCCTCGAGGCGTGGCTGCGTGAACGCGGCGATATCTAGACGGTAGGCTCAGACGCCGCGCTTGCGAGGACGCGGCAGGTTGTACTCCGACAGCCGGCTCACCAGCGTGCGCCGCGAGATGCCGAGCAGCTCCGCGGCGCGGGTCTGATTGCCGACGCATTGCTCGAGCGCGGCCAGGATCCGTTCGCGCTCGGCGTCGTCGTCGGACCGATCCGGCGCTCGACTCGGCGCGACCGGTTCGGGCGCCGGCGGCCGGGGCGCGGGTCCGACGTAGGTGTCGACCGGCAAGTCGTCGACGGTGATCGGGCCGCCCTCGGACAGCGCCACCGCGCGCTCCATCACGTTCCGCAGCTGGCGGATGTTGCCGGGCCACTGGTAGCGGCGAAGCCGCTCCCACACCCCAGGGTGGATCTCGGGCGGCGACGGCGCCCCCAGCCGGTGCGCCGCGAGGTCGGCGAACCGGCGCGCGAGCGGCTCGATCTCCGACGGCCGGTCGCGCAACGACGGGATCTCGATGGTGATGCCGTTGAGGCGGAAGTAGAGGTCGCGGCGGAACGAGCCCTCATCGATCGCGGTCTCGAGGTGGCGGTTGGTCGCCGAGAGCACGCGAACGTCGATCGGCCGCGCCTTGGTGCCACCGATCCGGAGCACCTGCCGTTCCTCGAGCACGCGCAGCAGCTTGACCTGGATCGACGTCGACATCTCACCGATCTCGTCGAGCAGCACGGTGCCGCCCTGCGCTGTCTCGAGCAGGCCCGGCTTGGTCGCGACCGCGCCGGTGAACGCGCCGCGCTCGTAGCCGAACAGCTCGCTCTCCAGCAGCGACGCCGCGAGCGCCGCGCAGTTGAGGCCCAGGAACGGCTTGTCCGCCCGCGGCGACCGCGCATGGATACGACGCGCGAACACCTCCTTGCCGACGCCGGTGTCGCCGTACAGCAGCACGCTGATGTCGCTCAGCGCGATCTTCTCTATCAGCCGATGCAGCGTGCGCATCGCCGGATCCCGCACGACCAGCCCGTCCGCGTCGCCGCCCGGTCCGGGCGCCTCGCCGGGCTCCGCCTTCGTGATCGACGCGGTGAGCGGCGCGTTCGCCACCATCAGCCAGCTCGAACCAATCTCCAGCACCTGTCCCGGCGGCAGCACGATCAGCTGGTTCGGGCGCAGTTTCTCGCCGCCCATCCGGGTGCCGTTGGCGCTGCCGAGATCCTCGACGCGCAGCACCTCCCCGAGGTGAATCCGCACGTGCAGGCGCGACACGGACGAGTCGTCGACGCGGATCGTCGCGTCCGGCGCGCGCCCGACCATGATGATGCCTTCCTCGGGCACCAGGTGCGTGGTCACGTTCTGGCCGCTCCCGACCATCAACCGGCGCGGGATCGCGGCCGCGCCCTCGCCGGCCTTCCCCGTCGACACGAGAGTGCTGTCCACCGGTGCATCGCGCCGACCGCCCACCATTTGCGCGGTTTCATTTTCTCATCGTTGCGCGATTCGAGAAAGGTCGCCTTTCGCGAATTGCGCAAATTTGCGCAGTGTCAGAGACATGGCGCGCCGTTGTCGCGCGTCCAGCGCTGGCACGCTCGCTGCTATTTCGGTGAGCATGCCCCCCAACGCCCTGACCGCCCGCACCTCGTTGATTCTCGGCGCCGCCGCCGCGCTGTCCCTCGCCGCGTGCGCGGACCTGGGGGACGACGCCGACGCCGACGAGGCGGCCGCGGTCGCGGCCAGCAACGGGTTGTCGTTGACCAACGGCATCAACGCGATCAACGGGCTCTCCCTCACGAACGGCCTGTCGCTCACGAACGGCCTCTCCAGCGCCAACGGTCTCTCGCTGACCAACGGGCTCTCCCTCACGAACGGTCTGTCGTTGACCAACGGGCTCATGACCACGGACGGGGGCCGCAAGACCGTCGCCTACCTGGTCAAATGCGCGCTCGCGTCCAACGACACGCTCGTCAAGCAGGGTGCGGACGGCGTCTCGTACACCTTCGCCGGCGGGCTCGGGCTCTGCCCGCAATGGAAGAACAACGGCATCGCCGGCGACCGCACCTGCCAGAACATGGTGTCCGCCTGCATGATGGCGTTCGTGAACACGGCGGGCGTGCACATCCCGATCTGGCTCGACTCGGAGTCTCCCGCGATCGGCTGGGGCGTCAGCCCCAGCTACCCCCAGCAGGAGGGAACGTTCTTCGGCAACATCATGATGACCGGCAGCCTGGCCAGCATCGGCATGCCGAACATCAACGGGCCGGTGGCGTACTTCTGCGAGGGCGCTGGCATCGCGGCGGGTGTCGTCGCGGGCCGCCTCACCTCGGGCGTCACCAACGTGCCGTACGTCAACCCGTACGGGACCAACGTCAAGTGCGTGAGCTCGAGCCAGACCGTCCCCGGCCCCACCAGCCCGGGCAGGACCGCTCCCGACGGCTTCAAGGTGGCCTGCGCCGGCGGCTACTGCTTCCAGAGCGGCGAGCCGATCACCGTCTGGCGCACCCCGTCTTACACGCCGGTGTTCGACAGCGCGTACCGGTACGCCTTCACCCCGATGAGCGTCAGTGGCAAGTCGATCGACGTCATGGGCGGTTCGACCAGCTATGGCACCCGCGTGCAGCAGTTCACCACGTCGAACGTGGATGGCCAGAAGTTCGCGCTGCAGGCGAGTGGGTCGAACTGGAAGATCACGATGAAGGCCAACCCCAACAAGTGCTTCGGGCCGGTTGGAAACGGCACCGGCAACGCGACGGGCATCGAGATCCAGGATTGCACCGGCAGCAATAGCCAGGCGTGGACGATCCTGGCGGACGCGAACACCGGCGCGTTCACGCTGAAGAACGTGGCCGCGAACCGCTGCCTCGAGGTGCCTCCGTACGCGAGCGCCTCTGACGGGGCCCTTCTGCAGCTTTACGACTGCTGGGGTGGTGCGACTCAGAAGTTCAAGGTCTCATCGTCGTATTAGGGCCTCGGCTGATAGGCTCCCCTCCGGCGAAGTGACAGAACCTTCCGGGAGCCAACCATGAGCGAAGCCAACTGTGTGTTCTGCAAGATCCGCGACGGGAAGATCCCGTCGACCATCACCTACCGCGACGACGATGTGTTCGTGTTCAAGGACAGCGGGCCCAAGGCGCCGCTGCACGAGCTGGTGGTCCCGATCCGGCACGTCGCGACGCTGGCCGACGCGACGGCCGAGGACGCGGAGCTGTACGGACGGCTGATGGTGATCGCCGCGAAGCGCGCGAAGGAGAGCGGTCAGGCGGCGGACGGATTTCGCGTGGTCATGAACGCCGGCGCCGCCGCCGGCCAGACGGTGCACCACGTCCACCTGCACGTGCTGGCGGGACGAACGCTGACCTGGCCGCCCGGCTGATGCGCAGCCGACGGCGCCGTTACTTCAGATAGGCCGCGAGCCCGATGTTCTGATCGCGCAAGGCCTGCGCCACCAGACCGGCGATCTCGACCGCGCCCGACGACGACAGGTGGGTGTGATCGTCGCAGAAGAAATCGCCGACCGGTCCGGTGGTCGTCGCGCTGACGTCGCCGCCCGGGATCGGGCAGAAGCCGTGCTGGGTGTACAGCGCGACCGACAGTCCGTGCAGATCGATGACCGGGACGTTGTATTGCGTGCCCGCGTCTTTCGTCGCCATCACGTACGGCTCGCGGCTGCCGACCTCCGTCGTGCCGCTGCAGCGGATCATCGACAGCGGCGTGACGAAGATCGGATGCGCGCCGCGATCCTTCGCGGCCTGCGCCATCACGCCGTACGAGGTCTTGAACGCTTCCACGCCGACGTGGCGATCGCAGGTGGCCGAGCTGTCGTTGATGCCGAACTGGATGAAGAGGTAGTCGCCCGCCTTCATCCCCGACGTCGCGTTCAGCATCGCCGACCAGCGTGACTGCAGGGTCGGATCGCCGTTCGCATCGCGCTCGAGGACACATTCGCCCGTCGCGTCCATCGTCGTCTGCACGTTGTAGAGCCACGTCCGCACGCTGCGGCCACCGACCGCGCTGTTCTTGACCGTGACGCCGGTGCCGAACAGCGTCGGGAACGGCCCGCCCCACCCGATCGGGCACGGCGTTCCGCCGCTGCTCTGAACCGTCGAGTCGCCGGCGATCCAGACGGTGACGGCGGGCAGCGCGCCGCCGGCGCCGCCGCGACCACCACCACCGCCGCCGCTGGCGCCGCCGCGACCAGCGCCTCCCGCGGCGCCGCCGGTCGATCCGCCACCGCCGCCACCGCCGCCACCGCCGCTGCCGCCGCCGCCGGCGCTCCCGCTGGCGCCGCCACGGCCGGCGCCTCCTGCGTTGCCGCCTCGTCCGCCACCGCCGCCCGTGCCGGCCGCACCGCCACCAGCGCCGGATCCGCCGCCGCCACCCGCTCCAGCGTTCGCCCCGCCGCGACCGCCCCCCGTGCCGGTGTTGCCCCCGCCGCCCGTGCCGCCGCTTCCGGCGACGGAACCGCCGCTTCCCGCTGCAGCAGCGCCGCTTCCACCACCATCGCCGCTGCCGCCGCCGGTTCCGCCGACGCTGCCGCCGCCGGTTCCCGCCGTTTGGCCCGCGCCGGCCGATCCAGTGGCGCCGCCGGAACCGCCCGTCCCCTCCATCTCACCGCCGTCCGGGGCGCAGCCGAACGACGCACCGCACGCGAGCGACAGCAAGCACGCCCAGCGCAGCGTCGAAAGTCGCATCCCGACATGAATGTCGGCCTGCCCGCCGACCTTCAGGTGAAGGAGGGCCGGCCAGAACACACGAAGGAACGTGCGATCCCGATCCGCGACGGCCGCCTCACGATTGGCGCTCGCGGCTGTGCTGGCCACCGTCGTGGGATGCGGCGACGGCGAAATGACCGCATTTCCGGACGCCGGCGGGGGCACCGCGGGTGCCGGGTCTGGCGGCGCGGCGGGCCAGGCGGGCAGCGGCGCCGGCGGTGACGACGCGGGCAGCAGCGGCGCGGCCGGAACGCCCGGTGGGAGCAGCGGCACCGACGGCGGCGGCGCGGGCAGCGGCGGCAACTCGGGCGGCGGCGGCGGCGGTGGGACTGGCACGGCGGGCAGCGGTGGCGCGGCCGGCGGCGGATCCGGCGGCCGCGGCGGTGGCGGCGGCAGCACAGGCGCGGGCGGTGCCGGGGGCGGCGCAGGCAGCGGCGGCCGCGGCGGCGGCGGCGTGACGGGCGGCGCGGGCGCCGGTGGTCGCGGCGGTGCGGCGGGCAGCGCGGGCGGCGGCCGCGGCGGCGGAGCAGGCAGCGCCGGGGCCGGCGGCCGCGGCGGCGCCACCGGATCGGGAGGCCTCGCGAACGTGACGGTGTACGTCGCGGGCGATTCCACCGTGCAGACCTACGCCAACAGCTCCATTCACCAGGCGGGCTGGGGGCAGTTCTTCGACAGCTACTTCGTCACCCAGGTCACCGTCGACAACCGCGCGATCGGCGGCCGCACCTCGCGCCGCTTCATCGAAGAGGGACGCCTCACCACCATCCTGTCCGCGGCGCGCGCGGGCGACTACCTGTTCGTCCAGTTCGGCACCAACGACAGCAACCAGACCGCGACCTACGACGACGGCGAGCCCTACTACCTGGCGCCGGCGACCGACTTCAAGACCTGGATGCAGATGTACATCGACGGCGCGAAGGGGCGCGGCGTGACGCCCGTGCTGGTGACGCCGCCGCCGCGCAACTCGTGCCGCAGCGACGGCGTGTCGTTCAATTACTCGTTCACCAGCTACGCGACCGCGATGAAGGAGCTGGGACAGACAAACAGCGTCGCCGTCGTAGATCTCGGCGCCCGCGCCGTCACTTACTTGAACGGCAAGGCGGACTGCGACTGGGCGAGCGCGAACTTCTTCCTCGTCCGCGCCGACGGCTCGGTCGACGGGACGCATTTCCAGGAGACCGGCGCGAACATCCTCGCCGGCCTGGTCGTGGAGGGGGTCGGCGCCCTGACGTTGCCGCTCGCCTCATTCATCAAATAACTGTAATTGCTTACCTTCTATCGACATGTCCGGATGCCCGTCGATTTGTGAAGGTTATTTCCGGGTCGTGACATCTATGGGGTGGAGCGATGCTGTCCCCCCGCCCCAGGCCTGTCCTCCTTATCGCCGGCGCGCTGGTCCTTGCCGGCGCCTGCCAGGGCAAGATCGGTGAGCCCGGCGGCCAGACGGGCGGGTCCAGCGGGACGATCATGCCCGACGCGCAGGGGAACCTGCCCTACGCGGCGCCCACCCCCGCGACCGCGGCGCTCCCCGCGCGCGCCTGGCGGCTGACGCACGCCGAGTACCGCAAGTCGGTCAAGGACATCACCGGCATCGACGTCGACACGACGCTGTTCGAGCCCGAGGCCGACGGCGGCCTGTTCGTCAACCTGTCCAACACCAACTTCGTCCGCGTCAACCTGGCCATGAACTATCAGGACGCCGCCGAGCAGGTCGCGGACATGATGACCGACGCGCAGCTGCGCGCGCTGGCGCCGACCTGCACGACGCTGGCGGCCGCGTGCAAGGCCGACTTCATCCGCGGCGTGCTGACGCGCGCCTACCGCCGACCGCCCAGCGCCGAGGAGATCGCCGAGACCGGATCGGTGTTCGACGTCACCGCCGCCACCGACGCCGCCGATGCGGTGTTCCCGTTCCGCGCCGTCGTTCAGGCGGCGCTGACGTCGCCGTTTTTCCTGTACCGCACCGAGATCGGCGCCGCCGGGAGCGCGGCCCAGCCCAGCTTCCGCATGACCGATCACGAGGTCGCGTCGTTCCTTTCTTACAGCGTGCTGGGCCAGGCACCGCCGGCGGCGCTGCTCGCGGCGGCCGACCGGGGCGAGCTGACCAGCGCGGCGACGCTGAAGACCAACGTCGAGACGTTGCTGGCGATGCCCGAGGCGACCGCGCCGCTGCGCGCGTTTCTGTTCCAGTGGCTGACGCTCACCAAGGTGAACGACGACCTCTACAAGTTCCCCGACATGTTCCCCGACTTTGACGGCGTGCGCGGCGCGATGCTCGACGAGGCGAACGCGTTCTTCACCGCCAACGCCGGCATGGGGGGCACGCTGCGCAGCCTGCTCACGGCGCCGGTGCCCGCCCCGACCGGCGCGCTGGCGACCTTCTACGGCGCGCCCGGCGCGGGCCTCGGAACACGCGCCGGCTGGCTGGGGCTGGGCGCCTTCCTGGCCGTGGCCGCGCACGCGGACCAGAGCTCGCCCACGCTGCGCGGCACCTTCGTGCGCGAGCGGCTGCTCTGCCAGCACATGACGATCCCGCAGAACGTCCCGGTGCTCACGGACGTCGAGCAGATGGGCGGGCAGCCGAAGACCACGCGCGACCTCTACATCATGCACCGGAAGCCGGAGTGCGCGGTCTGCCACGACGCGCTGGACGGCGTCGGCTTCACCTTCGAGAACTTCGACGGCGCCGGACGCTTCCGCACCGAGGAGCTGTTCCGCAACCAGACGACGCCGATGCCGATCGACGCCAGCGGCAAGCTGGTCAACACCGACGTGAACCGCACGCTCGCGAATCAGGCGGAGCTGGCCGAGGCGCTCGCGTCCAGCGCGTGGGTGCGCGAGTGCGCGTCCATCCAGGCGTTCCGCTACTACTTCGGCTACGGCGGCGACGTCCAGCGCGGCATCCCGCCCGTGATGGCGGGCTACCAGACGCTCACGTCGGGCGGCACGATGAAAGACCTGCTGAGTGCGGTGGCGTCGTCCGCGAGCACCTTCGAACGGGTGAGGAACTGAGCATGCTCAAGCGCAACCACTTCCTCTCGCGCCGCGAGGTCCTCGGCACCGCCGTGGGCTCGGTGTTTCTGGCGCCGCTGCTGCGGGCGCGGCGGCTGGAGGCGCAGAACGCGAACCCGAAGCGCCTGATCATCTGCTTCACGCCCGATTCGCACCCGCCCGAATGGTGGCCTACTGGCAGCGGGACGTCGTTCACGCTGCAAGAGCCGCTCGCGGATTTCCGCGGCCTGGAATCGAACCTCCTGTTCATCCAGCGGCTGGACCACGCCTGGACGTTCGACAATCACCACGAAGCTGGGATGGCGCAGCTGCTGACGGGTGGACGGTTCTTCAACGACACGCAACGCTACTCGGACGCGCCGTCGATCGATCAGATCCTGCTCAAGAACAGCGACATCCGCGGCGGCACGCCGCTGGCCAGCGTGCACGTGTCGGCGGGCGGCGGCGGCGGCACCGACAAGCGCCACGTCATCTCGTATTCGGGACCGGGCCAGCCGATGGCGCACGAGGAGACCGCTTCGCGCGCGTTCTCGACTGTCTTCAGCGGCGTCACGTTCGGCACGCAGGCGTCGAATCTCCAGGCGACCGATCTGGCGCGCCAGGAGGCGCGGCGCAAGATCCTGCAGGTCAACACCGCCCAGCTGAAGCGGATCCAGACCTACCTCGGGCAAAGCGAGCGGGAGAAGCTGGAGCTTCACGTCGAAGCGTTGTTCGAATGCGAAGGGCGACTGCCGCCCCCCGGGGGCTCGGGCGCCGGCGGCCGGGGCGGCGCCGGCGGCAACGGTGGATCCACGGGCGGCCGGGGCGGCGCGGGCGGAGCGACGGGGATGGGCGGCCGCGGCGGCGCGGGTGGATCGATGGGCACAGGCGGCGCGACGGGCGCCGGCGGATCGGGCGGCACGGTCGTCACCGGCGGCGTCTGCGAGAAGGTGAACACGACCGGCGTGTCCAGCAACGCGCGCGACGCGGCGGTCACGACCAAGCAGGCGCAGTGCATGGCCGACATCATCGTCAACGCGTTCACCTGCGATCGGACGCGCATCTGCGACTTCGGCATGAGCTTCTCGGGCGGTCACCACGAGGGCCTGCTGGGCATGTCCTCGAGCTGGCACGACAACGTCGCCCACATCAGCAAGACCACCGATTCGATCGCCGTCGGCGGCACCAACGTCACCACCCGGCAGGCGTTCATCCAGTTCGATCGATTCTGGGCCGGCCACGTCGCCTACCTCGCCAAGCGGCTGTCGACGATCAAGGAAGGCAGCGGCACGATGCTCGACAACACGCTGATGGTGTGGGGCGTCGAGAGCGGCACCAACCACAATCACAGCCCGCGCGACATGCAGTACCTGCTGATCGGCGGCCGCAACCTCGGCATCAAGACCGGCCAGTACTTGAAGCTCCCCACCACGCAGAGCTCGAACAAGCTGCTGACGTCGATCATGAACGCCTACGGCTACCCGGCGACCGGCCTCGGCATCGAACCCACCGTCGGGCCGCTGGCCGGCGTGTTGTAACCGCTCCGCTCGGTTCCACTTTGGGGGCGGCGGGGGACGGGGAGCCCCTCGGCCTCCGCAGCAGGGCTTGGAATTTCGGCGGCCGCA
>Ga0111539_10010116_pt1 | contig 11885 bp, 12 predicted proteins | sample RhiMethybrSRZTD1_FD_79667 | JGI IMG/M metagenome (GOLD analysis project Ga0111539, IMG submission 79667) | Populus rhizosphere microbial communities from Tennessee, USA - Rhizosphere MetaG P. TD hybrid SRZTD1 (version 2) (version 2) | ecosystem: Host-associated > Plants > Roots > Rhizosphere >...
CCGGGTCGGGTCGGCCTCCTGGGCGAAAAACGCGCTCGCCAACCTCAAAATCTCATTGGTGCGCTTCAGCTCCGCGTTCTCCTTGCGGAGCCGCTTCAGCTCATCGGCGTCCTTGCTGGTCAATCGGTCATCCCGCTCGCCCCGGTCCGCCTCATCCTGGCGCACCCACTTGCGGAACGTCTCTGCGCCGATCCCCAACTCACGGGCCACATCGGCGACCGTGCGGCCCTCTGAGGACCGATACAAATCAATCGCCCGAGCCTTGAACTCCGGCGCAAACTTGCCCGGTCTAGTCACACTCAACTCCTCCCTTGGCCAAATCAGACCAAGATCAGGAGCCTCCAGGAAAGCGGGGGAACCTCACCTGGACAACCTGCAACGAAACCGCCCCAACCGACCGTGGATCCAACCCGACGCCGGATCGATCCCGCTGTCCAAGCGAACCGATATCCACACCGGCCTCACGAACGTGAAGATCGCACTGACCAAGATCATCTAAGATGCCGACAAGCGAGGCGGGCGACTGAAGTAAGCTCATGGGCCCTCCACGTTCGATGGCAAGCGCAGACGCCCCTGCTAGCGACCGGAACGCCGTCCGGTCAAGGTACCTGCTGGGCTTAACCCGCCCTGAAGGTTGATCGTGAGGGCGCCGATTCCTGCTTTCGCGGACGAGTAGGGCTCGCTGCCCAGGCGGCGAGGGCGTTGAGCGAGCTGACGTTGACGATCGCGGGACTGTTGGTGCTGTGCCGCAGGTCAAGAATCGCTGCCGAACCGGTGACGATCACCGCAGCGCCGGCCAAGCGTTCCAGCTCTCCTCGTTGCTTCATGAGTGGAGGCCTGCCACTGAGCTCGACGCGAAGGTTCACCAAAATCGACCCAGATCAACGAGTCTTACGCGTTTGGACCCGTCGCGCTAATGCCCGTGCTCTCAAGCGCGTGTGCTCTTCCGCTTGGACTTCATCTTGCTCGCCCGCCAGATCTGTTCCGCAGGCCACTTCCTCGCCCAATCTGGGTCCACCAGCCCGTCGCCACGCAGCTCGCCCAGGTCATCAGGAGCCCGGATCTCGAGCAGGTCGAGCACCTCGAAGCCACTCGCTCGCAGCAGCCGGATCCAATCGCCGTACCCGAGGTGAAACTCGACGCCCGACTGGCCGGCCCAGTCGAACCGATGCATCCCGAAATACGGGCGCAGCAGCCGATCGGTTGCCGGCCCTTCGTCGTCGGTCTCGGGCACCGTCAGCACCCAGAACGTGCCGTTGCCGAGGAAGACCAGCTCCCCACCAGGCCGCAGGATCCGCGCCGCCTCGGGGATCCAGCGGTACGGATCGGCCCAGATGGCGGCGCCGTACTCGCTGACGGCCAGGTCGAAAGAGGCATCCGGCAGGCCGGTCTCCTCGGCGTTGCCATGGATCAGCGGAAAGTGGAGATCGTGCTCGTCCTGGAGACCTCGCGCCGTCTTCAGCTGCTCTGCGGAGTTGTCGATCCCGATGACGCGGGCACCGCGCCGGGCGAGCCAGGCACCGAAGTAGGCAGTTCCGCAACCGAGTTCCACGACGTCCATTTCCGCTACATCGGCCGGGAGCGCGTGGAGCTCGTCCTCGGGGATGCCGAAGATGCCCCAAGTGATCTCCTGACGGGCCCACGCCCGGGCACCCGGAGCGGCGTACAGCGGTGCGTTGACCTCATCCCAGTAGACGCGGTTGCGGGCGACGTGCTCGGGCAACTCGGGTTCGATCACCGGCGGATAGTAGCGTCACCGGTCGTTCGCCAAGCCTGCGAGCCGGCGAAGGAGCGCGGCTGGCGATTCTCACTGAGCCATTTCATCGTGATGGTGCAGATCACAAGGACACGGCAGGCTGCTGGCCGAGTGAGGTGCGGTCCGGTAAGACAGCAATGGTCCAAGCACCGGGTGAAGCCGTCGGCTAACGCTGACCGGGTACCGAGCTCGACCGTTCTCGTGTCAAGTTCCACGCCCACCTCCGCCAGCCGGCCGCAACACGTGTCGGCCAGCTGCACCGTAGGGCGGTCGGCTGATGGCACATGGAGAGGACCTCCACGTAGTCAGACTGCGGCCGAACTTGTGCCTCGAAAACCGCCGCATTGCCAGCGAAGATGATGTTGGTTCAGCTCAGCGGCCACTGCTCTAGTCGCCAGGCGGCGTCCCAGAACATCCACTCATAGCGGGAGGTGAGCGTGAAGTGGTGGCGTGCGCGGGCCTCGTCGTCGCCGCCGAGCCGCGAGCCGATTCGGTCGGCCAGTGCGAGCGCCTCGGCGACGACCTGGGCGAACTCCGCGTCGGCATAGGCACCAATCCAGGCGCCGTACCGGGGGTCAGGCGAGCCACGGTCAGCTAACGCCTTGGCGACGCGGGCATAAATCCAGTAGCAGGGCAGTACTGCGGCCAGGCCCTCAGCGAAGCTGCCTCCGTACGCAGTGGCCAACAGGTAGCTGGTGTAGCCAAGAGTGGTCGGAGACAGCGGGATGCGGTCGAGATCCTCGTTCGCCAAGCCCAGCTGCGGCAGCAGTACCGCGTGCAGCGTGAGCTCGACATCAACCGTTCCAGCGGCGTGGCGCGCCAACATCCCAGCGTCGGCATGGGTGGGCGCCTTCGCGCCTATGACGGCTAAGGCGCGGGCGTAGTCGCGCAGATAGTGAGCGTCCTGAGCGACGTAGTAGGCAAATCGATCGGAGGGCAGATCGCCGCCGGTAAGTCCGCGCAGAAAAGGATGGCTCAGGATCGCATCGTAGATCGGCGCGACATCGGCCCACAGGCTTTCGGTCCAGCTGTTTAGCATGCGTTGATCATCGCAAGGCCGTGGTCGCGTATCGGACGTCGGAGTGTTGCAGCGCGGACAGCGTATTTGTTGAGCCGTTTGGAGCACCCCGCAGCGGTGCTCATCTTGGCCGGCTCAAGCGGGCGACTGGACACAGCCGGCGCGGCCGTACTAGCAGTTTGTGCATCTCGGGTTCGTCCGCTTGCCAACGTCCGTTGGTGGGTCCTCTCCGGGATGGATCCATCACCGGGCGGGCCCAGAGGCGCACCTGCCATGTCTGTTGCGCGGGCGGTGTCTATTAGCGAAGGGCGTGGTCGGGTTCAGGGTGAGCGTCACCTCCGGGATCTCAGCACGTCGAACTCGGCTCCTGGCGAGGACGGGTCGAAGCCGTGCTCGATCAGCCAGCGGGCCGCCTTTAGGCTTCGCCACGACCACCACGCGCGGATCACTTCGAGGTCGACGTCGGTGCCGTAGCCGGCGACGACGTCGCCAAGGTGCTCCTCATGTCCGAGCGTCAAGGTCGCGAGGTCATACAGGGCATCGCCAGGTCCTGCCTCGGACCAATCAATCACGCCAGTGATCTCGTCACCGTCGACGAACATGTGGGTAATCTGCAGGTCGCCGTGCACGAACACTGGTGTCCAGGGCCGGAGTGCAGCCTCGGCGATCCGGCGGTTGCGCGTCACCAGGTCGGTAGGAAGGACGCCGTTCGTGACGAGCCACTCGCATTCGCCGTCGAGTTGCGATGCGACCTCGTCGAGGCTCCGACCAGGCCATGGCGGCAGCGGCGCGTCGTGCAGCATCCGTGCGGCGGCACCCGCGGAGGCCCACGCCGCCGGGGACGCGGTCAACGGCTCGCCGAGGCGGCCGAGTGCCGTCCCTGGGAGGGCGGCGAGCGCGAGTACGGGCGGCTTCCGCCACAGGACCTCCGGGGTCGGGATCGGCGCCATAGCCATTGCCTCGACCTCGACGTCGGTGCGCGTCTGATCGGCGTCGATCTTCAGGAACACGTCACCGACGCGCAAGGTCGCGCGCTCGTTATGTGCTACAACGACCTCGACGTCTTCCACGGGTGCCATTGTCGCGACATGACCATCGACGTCTCCAGCGGTTTATGCGTGCGACGGTTGAGGTCATCGAGATTGGCCAGCAAGTTCGCCCGCCCGACCACCAGCTGTCAGGTGCAACCCGCCTTTGATGTTGACCGTCATCTCTTGACCACTAGCGAACGGGAAACCGGAAGCACTAGATCCGGCGCCTGCAAACCGGTCGACAAGCGACCACCGATGCTGTGTATATCGTCGGGATGCTGATCGGATTGACTTGGATGCAGCATTCAGCCGTACGAGGCGCCGGGTGACGGCAGTGATCGCATGGTGATCTCAGAGCTCCTTGCTTGTTGCCAGATATGCTGCCGGAGGATTGGTGTCCCACGCCCAGAGGCTCGGGATGGTGACGGCGGATTGGCCGGACGCAGTCCGAACCGCCCGCAGATAGCTCGCTGCGAATGCGCCTGGACTCTGTCGATGTGGGCGAAATTCGCGGCTGCGCCATGATTTGCTCATTGCGAGCTCCAGCAACTTGTCGGTCTCGGCGTCGAGCTCGGCAAGGAGGTCGAGCTCCTCTTGCGAGCAATAAAGGGCAGCTACGTAGCGCGCCGAATTCCATCGTGTTGCAGCCGCGTGGAAATCATTCCAAACTCGTTCCCAGCATTGGGCTTATCCGGTTCCGGTTCTCGAGCGACATTGATTAGCTGGCGATTTAGCTGTTGAAGTGCGTTCAGGGCCTCGGCGCCGGAGGCCAAGTGAGCCCCTCTGTGCTGGTTCGTCCGTGACCGTTTGTCACTGATGAGTGCGGTTGGCACCGAACCAGTGACTGTTAGCAAGCCGCCTACCAAGGCGCCCACGATGGCGCCTACAAGCGTGGGATCCATGACCACCGCCTCCCAAATAGGCCTGAGTCCTAAGACAGGTCACATGATCAAGCTAGACAGAAGTAATAGCAGAGGTGCTCGTTAAAGGGGAGCTGAGGCTCGTCACTTAAGCGCTTCTTGGCGGGCACGGCCCGTATCGCAGCTGGTCGGCGTACGGCACACTCCATCTGGCCTGGACGCCCTATCTTCTGCGAAATGCCCTCTCTGATGGAAGGCTAGTCGCCCGTGACCTTAGCTCTCCGGCGTGCCCTGCTTGGCTTCGGCTGTCTCCTGGCCGTGCTCACTGCCTCCGTGGCCCTCGCATTACCGGCCGAGGCCGCGACGTTCACGACCCGGTGCGTAGTGGCCCGGGAACTGCGGATTTACCACACGTCCACCTCATCCCGGCCTGGCCGAACCAAACTCCACTTTGGCACCACGATCTACACCGACAAGAAGGCCCACCATCGCTATCGCGCCTGGTGGTGGACGCTGAGTGAGGGTTGGCACCGAGGCTGGATCTCCGCCAACCCGAAGTACACCGACCGCCGAGCCTGCGGCCAGATCACCTGAGGTCTTCACCACCCTTCACCGCTATGACTGCTTCGCGGGTTGCGGCTGGCGCCTGTTCTGCGATCATGCGAAGGCCTGGGCTGCGGCCGCAGCGAGCTGGTCGTGGGTAGGTCGGGCAGCTCCTGGCTCATGCTCCAGCGGTCCGTTCTGACCATCGCCCGAGTAGGTGGCAGCGGTCCGTTCTCGTGGGGAGGAGATGAGACCCAGGCTGGGTCAGATGTCGAAGACGACGATCCGCTCGGCAACCGCGCCGATCGCCTCGGCGACCGGGCGGTGATTCGGGTCGTTGAGATGGGCATCACGCGCCTGCAGCGTGGCAAAGGTGACGATGAAGCCGTAATGGTAGCCGTCCTCCAGCCCTTCGGGGCTCGTGGAGTGCCCCTCGACCACGGCGAGCACGCCGGGGATTGTGCCGAGGAAGCCTCGAACAGACGGCCGGACGAGCTCCTCGGTCTGGATCTGCTCCCGCTCTCCCAGGACACCAGGACGACATGGCTGATCGAGGTCACCGAACGACGCTATGCCTCCGCTCCGGCGTCATCCCGAGGCAGACGGTGTGCAGGTGTGCGGATCTCACGGCAGTGATCGGGCTTCGCCCGAACGTGAAGCCATTGCAACGTCACAAGGGGGTGGGCTTGCGGAACGTCCGCTCTGCGGCATCGCGGATCGTTACACCTGGTTGGACCAGGAGGACACTCGATGCAGCTGCTGGCGCCGTACCAAACTTATCCGGCGGCACGACCCCGACGCAGAGCTAGCGTTTCGTCTGACCTTCTACCTCTGCGAAGGGCGTAGCACAGGCCCTACCTCGGATGCTGTAACGGCTTCTGTGCCTCTGCGTCCTTCTCTGGGACCGTCTCCATCCAGCCGTATACGTCCGGGGCTGCAGCAAGCCGTCCTGGAGGTGACTCGCCGGTGAGCCAGCGGAGAGCCAGCGGAGCAGGCCAAATCTACTGAGACTAGGGCCCAAGAAGGGAGCAGATCGTTTCGCCGATCTCCGGCGCTAGCACATCGAACCTGCCGTGGTATTCCTGGTCGATCAATTCGCCGGTTTGGAGGTCGATGGTCAGTCGCCACAGCCCAATCGCGTATACCTGGCCCTTGACGCGGAGGTGGATGCCAGTGCCGAAGATTAGGAGCGTCCCATCGGGATTTTCCGTGAACTTGTCTAATCCGCGGTCAGAGGTCTGGATTGACGTGTACGGGCTCGTCAGCGTATCGCTCAAGCTGGGATGGTTGGTGACGAGCCGAGTATCTCCGCTCTTGTCGCGGAATTCAGTGACACGAATGTGTCCCCTGGTAGACACCGTGACAGGGAAACCGCAGGCTTCACTAAGGTCTGGATCAACGACCGGAGTCCCATCAAAGCGTATGGTCTCTTCCTCCACGATTATTGGCTTCACCGCCTGTGCAGGGGAAATCAGCAACACCGCCGCCAGCAGTCCCCCAAAGACCAAGAGAAGTACCTTTCGCATCTCCACCCCCGTCTGCCTCCAAGACTCCCCGAGCTGTACTGGACGGTGATGCGGCATGGGCTCATTTGTGAGGTGTTCCTCGCGAGAACCGACTTACCAGCCCAGCGACTACGGTTCCTCTCGTGCCGACCGAAAGCATGCGCTGATGCGGCTTGAAGGACGAGGATTCGGTGACGTGCCGGTGCACCTGGAGTACAAGCTCCAGGTGTGGGACTCCCCCAACTCGGCCGGCATCATCACCGACGCGGTCAGGGCCCGCAAGATCACAAAGGACCCCGGCCTGGGAGGTTCAGTGATGAGTGCCTGCCCCAATTTCATGAAGAGCCCGCCGGTGCAATACCACGACGCCAACGCACGTGACCTGTTGGAGGAGTCCATCAAAGGCTGAAAACATCTGCCTGTTTCCCCGCCTGAGCGCACATGAAAGGCCGTGACACCGGCGGCGGCGCTGGCTCCAGCAATCACCACGTGACGAGGGTACGGCGACGCAAACACTATTCCTCGCGACGCTGACTCGCCCACTGATCACCGCATTCGGTCGCGCAGGCGGGTTCCCCGTCCCTGGCTAGCCGAATGCCCGCATGCGGGTCGATGCTTACGGTCGGCGGCGCACGTTCGGCCCTTCCTGCTGAGAGACTCATCTTTACCGCCGCGCTTGCCAGATCGACTGCTGACTCATCACCCGCCGTCTACTCGGCCTCGTCTACACCGCCTCTAAATCCTGTGATGTATTAGACCGCCGCACTTCCGTCCGACGTACCCCCTCGAACTCTCAAAGCTCCGAGTCGAACACACCCCATGCACCGCCGGAAGTAGCTCGGATCGGCCTGACCGCACAGGCGGCACGTACCCCCTTCGGGTGGGTGTGACGATGAGCATGCACAAGCTCACAGCGGGATCCGGGTATGACTACTTGACCCGGCAGGTGGCTGCGTTGGATGCGACCGAGAAAGGTCACACCGGGCTGGCCTCCTACTACACCGAACGCGGTGAATCACCTGGGGTGTGGATCGGGTCTGGGATGGACGGGATCGACAGCCTGGCCGCTGGTGACCCGGTGACCGGGGAGCAGATGCGAGCGTTGTTCGGCTGCGGTCTGCACCCGTTGGCCGAGCTCCGCCAGCAGCAGCTGGAAGGGCCGGGCCTCACTCCACGCGACTACCGGGATGCGGCCCGGCTAGGCGTCCCGTTCAAGATCGTCGATGGTGTCGTCAGCCCGTTCCGGCTCGAGGTGGCCAAACGTGTCGCGGCGATCAATACGGCGGCCGGCTTTCCGGCCGACATGCCGCTGCCGGCCGCGGATCGGGCCCGGGTGCGGACCGAGGTGGCCCGCGAGTTCTTCCTCGCGGCGCATGGCCGCGAGCCGATTGACGCCCGCGAGCTGGCGGGACAAATCGCGAAAGACTCGCGGCCACGAACACAAACAGTGGCTGGCTACGACCTGACGTTCTCGCCAGTGAAGTCGGTGTCCGCGTTGTGGGCGGTTGCCGATCCGGCGGTGGCGGCTGTGATCGAACAGGCCCATCAGACCGCGGTCAAGGATGCTTTGGCGTTCATCGAGAAGCATGCCCTGTTCAGCCGGACTGGGCCGCAAGGGATCCGGCAGGTCAACGTCCGAGGCCTGGTCGCTGCCGCGTTCACTCACCGGGACAGCCGGGCCGGCGACCCGGATCTGCACACCCACGTGGCGGTCGCCAACAAGGTCCAGACCCTCGATGGACGGTGGCTGTCGATCGACGGGCGGGTGTTGTTCAAGGCCAACGTTGCCGCGTCGGAGACCTACAACACCGCGCTGGAGCAGCACCTTCACGACAATCTGGGCGTGCGGTTCGCCGAACGGCCCGGCACCGACCCGGCGAAGCGGCCGATCCGGGAGATCGCCGGTGTCGACCCCCGACTGAACCAGCGCTGGTCAACCCGCCGCGCCCACATCAACACCCGCCGCGGCGAGCTGGCCATCCAGTTCCAGAACGATCATGGCCGGCCACCGACACCGGTCGAAGCGTTGCATCTGGCACAACAGGCGACCTTGGAGACCCGCGACGCCAAACACGAACCCCGATGCCTGGCTGAGCAACGAGCGACCTGGGTCAAAGAGGCCGCAGCTGTGTTGGATGGGCCCGAGGCCGTCGCGTCGATGGTGCGAACGGTGCTGGCGCCGCCCGCCGAGACCGCTCCGATCGCCGACTCACACTGGGTCGCAGACACGGCTGATCAGATCCTCACCGCTATGGAGTCGAGCCGCTCGACGTGGCAGATGTGGCATGTCCGGGCCGAAGCACAACGACAGGTCCGCACCATCGATGTGCGCTCGGAACGTGCCACGGCACTGGTGGACCTATTGGTCGATGAGGTGCTCGATCATCGATCGGTCGCCTTGGCCCCGCCGCACGACGGCATCGAGGAACCGGATGTGTTGCGGCGGGTCGACGGGTCGTCGGTCTACACCGTCGCCGGCGCCGCCCTCTACACCTCGCAGCGCATCCTCGACGCCGAACAACGCCTCCTCAGCACCGCCGGACGACGCGACGGGTCAGCCGTTGACGACACGGCGGTGGATCTGGCGTTGCTGGAGATGGCGGCAATCGGAAGCGTCCTCGATGCTGGGCAGGCGTACCTGGTCCGCCAGATGTGTACGTCGGGTTCTCGTTTGCAGCTCGGGATCGCTCCCGCGGGCGCCGGCAAGACCACTGCGATGCGTGCTCTCGCATTGGCCTGGACCCAAGACGGCGGCCAGGTGCTCGGCCTCGCCCCCTCGGCGGCCGCGGCTGCCGTCCTCGGCGAGCAGACCGGCATCCGCACCGACACACTCGCCAAACTCACCTGGTCACTCGATCATGACGGCCTGCCTGACTGGGCGGCCGCGATCGGCCCCTCCACCTTGGTGATCATCGACGAAGCCGGCATTGCCAACACGCTCTCCCTCGACACCGCGGTCCAGTTCGCCGTCGGTCGGGGTGCGAATGTTCGCCTGGTCGGTGATGATCAACAACTCGCCGCGATCGGCGCCGGCGGCGTCCTCCGCGACATCCAACAGAGCCACGGCGCCCTCCGCCTCACCGAGCTCCATCGCTTCAGCGATCCAGCCGAAGCCGCAGCATCACTCGCCCTCCGCGACGGCAAACCAGAGGCACTCAACTTCTACCTTGATCAAGGCCGGGTTCACGTCGGCGACCTCGCCACCACGACCCAAGACGTCTTCGCCGCTTGGGTTTCCGACCGGACAACAGGACTTGATGCGATCATGCTCGCCCCTACCCGAAAGCTTGTCGCCGACCTCAACCGACAAGCCCGTGATCATCTCCTCGGCAGTCACCCGGCCGGGCGCGAAGTGCGCTTGGCGGATGGGAACCAGGCCAGTGTCGGCGATGTGATCATCACCCGCAGCAACGACCGCCGACTTCGCCTCACCGCAACCGACTGGGTCAAAAACGGCGACCGTTGGACTGTCACCCATGTCGGCCAACGCGGCGACCTGGCCGTGCGACACAACCGAAGCCACCGCACCGTCCGGCTGCCAGCCGACTACGTCCGCACCTCCACCGGTCTCGGCTACGCCACCACCATCCACGCCGCCCAAGGCGTCACCGCCGACACCATGCACGGCCTGCTCACCGGACACGAATCCCGGCAGCAGCTGTATACGATGCTCACCCGTGGCCGAGCCGCGAACCACCTTTACCTGCAGGAGGTCGGCGACGGCGACCCGCACACCCTCATCCGACCCGAAACCGTCACCCTAAGCACCCCAACCGAGCTCCTCGAACAAATCCTGGCCCGCGACGATACGGCCACGTCAGCCACGACACTCCTCCGCCGACTCAGCGACCCGGCCGCGCGGCTGCATGATGCGGTCCAGCGCTATAGAGACGGACTCAAGGTGGCGGCCGAGCAGCTTGCCGGACCCCAGATCGTTCACGCGCTCGACCGCCAAGCCGACTACATCGTCCCCTCGCTCACCAGCGAGCCGTCGTGGCCAACCCTCCGGGCACATCTCCTCGCTTTGGCGGCTGAACCGGGTGAGCACCCACTCCTCCACCTGCAGACAGCCGCCGCAGGCCGAGAACTCCACACCGCCGGCGACATGGCCACCGTACTCGACTGGCGCCTCCCAGAGCCCGCAATTATCGGCCAAGGACCGCTTCAGTGGCTTCCCGGCATACCGTCAACGATTCATGATCATCAAGTTTGGGGCGACTACCTGGCGAAGCGGTCACAGCTCGTTTCCCGCCTCGCTGATGAGGTCAGAAAAGACTGCGCCAGCCATAACCGCGAACAGCCGGTATGGGCACCACCGGGCAGCCACCCGACCGCCGCCCTCATCGGTGAAGTCGCCGTCTGGCGAGCCGCGAACGGCGTCGACCCCCAAGACCGCCGCGCTACCGGACCGGACCAGCGGCAGATCTCTTCGGCCGAATGGCAACGACATATCGAGAGAAGGATCGCCCACGCTAGCGAGGACCCGACCAACTCGGATTTCCGGCAGAAAGTTGGTTCCAGGTTCGAGGTTCACCGTGACAAAGATCAACACCACTGGTTCCGGCGATCTGAAAATAACCGGAGGTCGGGTCCGCCCCACCTTGGACGCTAGGGAAATCTGTCATATGGCCACGGCACACGAATCGACGCTGCGGTGATGCATGTCACCGCGACGGTCAAGCGGTCCGACCACATGATGGATCGTGGTCGACCAGCGGATATCCGGCCAGGCAGGCAGCGCTCGCGACTTCTGCGTTGCTCAGTAGAAAAAGGTGACGAGACAGTGACCACCAACGCGAGCTTTCTCTCCTTCGGGCGGTAAGAGAGGCTGGTCTGAACCAGCCTGACCTCGCGAAGACATCCACAGGAGCTGCACCACGCTGGCGGCAAATCAGTCAACGTGAATGAATGCTTTGGTGGATAAGGGAAGGAGCTACCGGTGTACTTAAAAATCGGGCAGCTGCCTCCGCTCTGGAAGCTCCAGCGCTGGTTGTCCCAGTTCTGCCGGCCCGAGGCTGTGGCGTGAGCCCGAAGCGTCCTCCGCTGGGAGTGCGGTTGACAGCGGACATTGAGGAGGTCCGTGCTCCGCGTGGCACGGTGTGGTGGGCACGGGTTCGCTGGCACGATCCGGAATCGGGGCGGCGGGAAAGCATAAAACGCTCGCATTCCACG
>Ga0111539_10010117_pt1 | contig 11885 bp, 7 predicted proteins | sample RhiMethybrSRZTD1_FD_79667 | JGI IMG/M metagenome (GOLD analysis project Ga0111539, IMG submission 79667) | Populus rhizosphere microbial communities from Tennessee, USA - Rhizosphere MetaG P. TD hybrid SRZTD1 (version 2) (version 2) | ecosystem: Host-associated > Plants > Roots > Rhizosphere >...
ACCCCAGCTCGCGAGCACCTTCGCGCAGGGCGAGGAATCCGGGAGCTTCGGCACCGCCCCGACCTTCCTGAATCCTCCGGTCGAGGTGATCGCCCCGATCGACAAGGTCATGCCGACGGTGCGCCGCGGTGAGTCCGTGCGTGTCGAGGTCGTGGTGCGGACGCGCAAGGTCGGCCACTTCTTCCCCGGCGGAACCGTGGACGCGCAGGAGGCCTGGGTCGAGCTGGAGGCGGTGGACGACAAGGGTCGCGTGATCCTGCACAGCGGCGCGGTGGCGGACGAAGGGCGGGGTCCCGTCGATCCGGGGGCGCACCTCTACCGCAACCTGCTCCTCGACGAGCACGGCAATCCCATCAACAAGCGCAACGCCTGGATGGCGCGGTCGGTGGCCTACGTGCGCCTCATCCCGCCCGGCGCCGCCGACACCATCCACTATCGTCTGCGCATCCCCGAGGACTGCGGCGACACCATCCGCCTGCGCGCCAAGGTGAACTACCGCAAGTTCTCCTGGTGGAACACGCAGTGGGCGTTCGCGGGAGTGAGGGACGCTTCCGACCCCAACCCGTCGGTGACGCCGAACCACGACGACGGCAAGTGGGTCTTCACCGGCGATACGTCCGGGGTGTCGGGCGGAATCAAGAAGATCCCGAGCATTCCCACCACGATCATGAGCAGCGCGGAGGCGACGCTGAAGGTCGCGGCCAAGGGCGCGGCCCTGCCCGCGGACGCCCCCTTCCTGGACAAGTCCGTGCGCGAGCGCTGGAACGACTACGGCATCGGGCTCCTCCTGCAGGGCGACCTCAAGGGCGCGGAGGCGGTCTTCGAGAAGGTCACGGTGATGGAGCCGGGCTACGCCGACGGCTGGGTGAACATCGGACGCGCGCGGATCCAGGAAGGCAACATGGAGGGCGCGGAAGAGGTCCTGCGCAAGGCGCTCACGATCGACCCCGGGCTGGCCAAGACGCATTTCTTCCTCGCCACCGCGGTCAAGGCGCGCGGACGCTACGACGAGGCGCTGGAGCACCTGCGCGCGGCGGCGGACAAGTACCCGCGCGACCGCGTCGTACGCAACCAGATCGGTCGCGTCCTCTTCCTCAAGCGGCAGTACACGGACGCCATCGCGGAGCTCCAGAAAGTCCTCGAGATCGATCCCGAGGACCTCCAAGCCCACTACAACCTGATGCTTTGCTGGCAGGGCCTGGGTGACGCGGACAAGGCCAAGCGGGCCCAGGTCCTCTACACACGCTTCAAGGCGGATGAGAGCGCGCAGGCTATCACCGGACCCTATCGACAGCTCCATCCCCACGACAACAACGAGCGCCAGGCCATCCACGAGCACCGGACGGCGGAGCCCACGGCGCCCGCGGCGGCGGCTCCGCGCGCGTACAGTGGGGCGGGCCGCTGATGGGCCGCCGCGCCTGGGCCACGGTCGCGACCGGCCTATTGGTCACGGCGTGGGCGCTCGAGCTGCCAGTCCTTTCCGCTCCCCCGGCCGGCATCACGTTCGCTGACGCCACGGCGGGTGCGGGGATCCGCTTCAAGCACAACTCCGGCGCTTTCGGAAAGAAGTACCTGCCGGAGACCATGGGTTCCGGCGTCCTCTTCGTGGACCTCGACGGCGACGGCTGGGCCGACCTCTTCTTCGTGAACTCGAAGAGCTGGCCCGGGCGTCCCGGTCCCGCTTCCCTGCCCGCCTTCTATCGCAACAACCGCGACGGCACGTTCACGGATGCGACCCGCGGGTCCGGCCTCGACGTCTCGCTCTACGGCCTCGGCGGCGCGGCCGGCGACTACGACAACGATGGGCGGGTGGACGTCTACGTCACCGCCCTCGGTGGGAACCGGCTGTTCCACAACGAAGGCAATGGCCGCTTCACCGACGTCACGGCCAAGGCGGGGACCGCGGGCAGCGGCTTCGGCACCAGCGCCGCCTTCTTCGATTTCGACAAAGACGGCAAGCTGGACCTGTTCGTCACCAACTACGTGCAGTGGGCGCTGGAGAAGGACCTCTTCTGCACGCTGGACGGCACGCACAAGTCCTACTGCACGCCCGAGTCGTACAAGGGGCAGAGCGCGACCCTCTTCCGGGGCCGCGGCGACGGGACGTTCGAGGACGTCACGGCCAAGGCGGGCCTGGCCGACCCCAATTCCAAGGCCCTGGGCGTGGCCGTGCTCGACTACGACGACGACGGCTGGCCGGACCTGTTCGTGGCCAACGACACCCAGCCCAACAAGCTCTACCGCAACAGCGGCAAGGGCACGTTCACGGACGTCGGCATGGCGGCGGGCGTGGCCTTCAGTGAGGCCGGGGTCGCACGCGCGGGCATGGGCACGGATGCCGCGGACTACGATGGCTCCGGCCGCCCCAGCATCGTGGTGGGCAACTTCTCGAACGAGATGATGGCGCTCTACCACAACGAAGGCACGGGCCTCTTCATCGACGACGCGGCCACCACGTCCATCGGCCAGGCCACCCTCTTGAGCCTCAGCTTCGCCGCGTTCTTCTTCGATTACGACCTCGACGGGCGCGTGGACATCTTCGCCGCCAACGGGCACGTGGCCGACGACATCCAGGCCGTGCAGGCGCGCGTCCGCTACGCGCAGCCGCCGCACCTGTTTCGCAACGCGGGCAGCAAGAAGTTCGAACCCGCCGATGATTCCCTCGGCCCCGCCTTCAAGGTGCCGATGGTGGGGCGCGGAGCCGCCTACGCCGACTACGATGGCGACGGTGATCTCGACGTGGTCGTGACCGCCAACAACGGGCCCGCCCGCCTCCTGCGCAACGACGGCGGCAACCGCAATCACTTCCTGCGCGTGCGCACGGTGGGAACGTCCTCCAACCGCGACGGCATCGGCGCGAAGGTCTCCGTCACTCCGGCCGGCGGCGCTCGCCAATGGCGGACGGTGAAGAGCGGGTCGAGCTACTGCTCGCAGAGCGAGCTGCCCGTCACCTTCGGCCTCGGCGCCTCCACAGGCGCGGTGAAGGTGGAGGTCCGCTGGCCCAGCGGGACGGTGGACACGGTGGACGCGCGCGCGGACGAGCGCCTCACCATCCGCGAGGGCCAGGGCCGCGTGCCGGAGACGGCGGCGGCCCCGACGCGCCCCGCCAGCCGCTGATGCGGCGTCGTCTCCTGGTCGCGCTGGTTGCCGCGCCTGTCTTCTCGGCACTCGCGGCGCCGCCCTCGCCCGAGTCGCTCGAGGCCGCCTACCGCGCCAACAACGTGGGCGTGGCCCTGCTCGAGCAGTACCGCCACGACGACGCGGCGGCGTCGTTCCGCAAGGCGCTCGAGCTCGCGCCCGACCTGGCCCTGGCCCGCGCGAACCTCGCCATCGCCCTCCTCAACGTGCCCAAGCTGGAAGAGGCACGCGACGCCGCGCGCGAAACGGCGGCGCGCTTGCCGGGGGTCGCGCAGCCGCAATACGTCCTCGGCCTGGCCACGCGCGGCCTGGGCGCGAACGAGGAGGCCCAGGCCGCGTTCCGCGCGGTGCTGGCCCTCGACCCGCAAGACGTCGGGGCGCGGGTGAACCTGGGCCAGCTCCTCCTGCAGGACCGCAAATACCCCGAGGCCATCGAGCACCTCCGGACCGCGGTTGCGGCCGAGCCGTTCAACGCGACGGCCGTGTACAACCTCGGCCTCGCCCTCGTCCGCTCCGGCCAGACCGAGGAAGGCCAGAAGACGATGGAGCGCTTCCGGACCCTGAAGGAGAGCGGGTACGCGACCCTCCTCGCCAACAACTACCCCGAGCAGGGCCGGTATGCGGAGGCGCTCGTCTCCACGGGCGCCGAGCCCGAGCTCGTGGATGTGGCCACGCCGGCCGTGCAGCTCGCGGACGCGAGCGCGCGCTGGCTGGCTCCGGCACCCGGGGTGGCGGCGGCGCCGGGCCGGGTCACGCTGGCGGACATCGACGGGGATGGAGATCTCGATCTCGTGTCGGTGGGGTCCGACGGCCTCTCGCTACGGCTCAACGAAGGCGGGCGCCTCGTGGAAGCGACAACGGCCCGCGGGCTAGATGCCAAGCTCGCCGGAACGGGCGCCATCGTCGCGGACGTGGACAACGACACGAAGCCGGATCTCGTGGTCCTGACCGCTTCGGGCCCCCGCTTGTGGCACAACGACGGGGCGCGCTTCTCGGACACGACCGCCGCCTCCGGTCTGGCTACCGCGGGCGCCGCCACCGCGGGCGCCCTCGTGGACGCCGACCACGACGGGGATCTCGACCTCGTGCTGGCCGGGAACGGCACCCTCTCCCATCGCCTCCTGCAGAACGACGGGGCCGCGCATTTCAAGGACGTCTCGGCGGCCGCCGGCCTCGCGGCCACACCGGCGGCGGGTCTGGCCATCGTCCCCACCGACTTCGACAACCGCCGGGACATCGACCTGCTGTTCGCCGGCCCCAAGTCCGTGCAGCTCTTCCAGAACGGCCGCGACGGCACGTTCCGGGACGTGGCCGGCGCGGTCGGCCTGAGCGCGGTCGCCACCGCCCTGGGAGTGGCCGCGGGCGACATTAATAAGGATGACGCCACCGACTTCGTGTTCGCGGTCGACGGGGGGCCGGCCCGCATCGCGCTGAGCGACGGCAAGAGCCACTTTGCCGTCGCGGATGCTCCCGAGGCCACGCGCGACGCACGGCAGGTCCTGGTGCTCGACTACGATGGGGACGGGTTGCTCGACCTCGTCGTCCTGGGCAAGGACGGCCTCCACGTCCTGCGCAACGTCGGGCGGGCGGGCTGGGCCGATGTCTCCACGGCCGCGCTTCCCGCAGCCGCCGGCAAGGACGCCGTCGTATCCTTCGCCGCGGGCGACATCGACGGCGACGGCCATCCGGACATCGTCGCCCGTCTTTCCTCCGGCGCCCTGCGCGTGCTGCAGAGCCGCGGCGCGACCACTCGCGCCTTGACCATTCGCCTCGCGGGTCTGGTCAGCAACCGCAACGGGGTGGGCTCGAAGGTGACGTTGCGCGCGGGCAGCCTGCGTCAGCGCCTGGAGACGTCCGCGGCCACGCCTCCCGCCGCCCCCGCCGATCTGGTGTTCGGCCTGGGAGCGCGCACCGCCGCGGACGCCGTGCGTGTCCTCTGGCCGGCTGGGATCCTGCAGACGGAAATCCCGCCCGCGGACGCGGCCCCCACACGTGCCGCCGCCCTCGCCATCAAGGAGCTGGACCGCAAGCCCTCGTCCTGCCCGTATCTCTACGCCTGGAACGGCCGCGAGTTCGCCTTCATCACCGACTTCATGGGCGGGGGCGAGATGGGTTACTGGGAAGGCCCCGGCGAGTACAACCATCCCGACCCCGACGAATACGTGCGGCTCTCGGACGAGCAGCTCCGCCCACGTGACGGACGCCTGGAGCTGCGCGTCACGAACGAGCTCGAGGAAGCGCTGTTCGTGGACCGGCTGTCCCTGCTCTCCGTCGCCCACCCGGCCGACGTCGAGGTCTATCCGGACGAAGGGATGCGCCTCCCCGCGCCCGGCTTCCGGCTCGTGGGTGTTCGTGACGCCCATCCCCTGGCCGCCGCGCTCGACGATCGTGGCCGCGACGTCCTCGATCGCCTGGCCCGTCTCGATCGCCGTTTCGTGGACGGCTTCCCGCTGTTGCGTGTCCGCGGCTACGCGGAGGAGCACACGCTCACGCTCGACCTCGGTCCTTCCGCCGGCGAGGACAGCGTGCTGCTCCTCACCGGATGGACGGACTACGCGTTCTCCACCGACAACGTGGCCGCGCACCAGGCGGGATTCGCGACGAAGCTCCCCGAGCTGCAGGTGCAGGACGCGAAAGGGACTTGGCAGACGGCGATCGCGGACCTCGGGGTTCCCGTCGGCCGGCCGCAGACGCTGGTGGTGGAGATGGCGGGGCGCTGGCGCGGCCCGTCGCGCCGCGTCCGCGTCGTGACCAGCATGCGCATCTACTGGGACCAGGCGCAGGTCGGCCAACGCGCCGCGATTCCGGGCGCGCCCGCGCGTGTCGACGCTTCGACGGCGAACCTCCGCGAGCGCGGTTTCTCGGCCGAGGTCACTCCGGACGGACGCGAGCCCTTCGGCTACGACTACGCGCGCGTGAGCGCGCTCTCGCCCTGGAAGGCCTTCCCCGGCCGGTACACCCGCACGGGCGACGTCCGCGAGTTGCTCGCCGCGGTGGACGACGTGTTCGTGATCTCGCGCCCCGGCGACGAGATCGCGCTGTCCTTCGAAGCCGCGGCGCTTCCCCCGCTGCCCGCGGGTTGGCGGCGGACGTACCTGCTGCACTCCGATGGCTTCAGCAAGGAGATGGACCTCCACTCCGCGACGCCGGATGTCCTGGGCCCGCTCCCCTTCCACGGGATGACCCGGTATCCGTATGCGGCGCCGGAGGCGTATCCGATGACGGCGGAGCGCGCGCGCCTGATGGAGACGTACAACACGCGCGTCGTTCGCTCGGTCGAGGGCCCCCTGACCGCATACACGCTCGAGACGCGCTGAACGCCTTCGGGCTCGTGATATGGTCTCGGTCCCGTGTCCGCACGAGCGATCACTGCCCTGATCATCCTCGCCGCCTGCGCGGGTGGCGAAGCGACCACGCCTCCGGGACGGGCCCGGCGCGCACGCGCACGCCTGCAGGTCCGGGCCCTGCGCGAGGCCGGGCATCGCGAGACCGAGGCCGCTGACTACGCCGAGGCGGAGTCCGATCTCCGCCAGGCCCTCGCCCTGTCCGAGAGCGCGCTCGGCCCCAACGACCTCGAGACCGCGCGCACGCTGAACGATCTCGGCATGTTCGCCAAATACACGGCGCGCTTCGACGAGGGCGCCGCCGACTATGCCCGCGCCCTGAACATCGCCGCGGGACCATCGGGGGACTTGCTGCTCGTCGCGGACCTGTACCACAACCTCGGCGGCCTCGAGCATGCGCGCGGGCGCTTCGCGCCCGGCGAGCCCTTTGCGCGTCACGGGCTGGCCATCCGCATGCGGGAGCTGGGTCCCGATCATCCCGACGTGGCCGCGGACCGCGCGGCGCTGGCCGCCCTTCTCGACGGGCAGGGCCGGCTGGAGGAGGCGGAGGCTCTCTACCAGGACGCGATCAAGGTCCTGGATCGCGTGCGCGGACCACCTCCGCTCGAGCTCGCCGTCAGCTTCAACAACCTGGCGGCGATCCGCACCGCCCAGGGCCGTCTCGCCGAAGCGGAGACCCTGTACCGTCGTGCCCTGGCCCTCAAGGAAACGCGGCTGGGCCCGCATCATCCCGACGTCGCCACCACCCTCAACAACCTCGCCCTCCTCTGCAAGAAGGACCGCCGCCTCCCGGAGGCGGCTGCGCTGTACGCGCGCGCGCTCGACATCTTCACGCGCGCGCTGGGACCCGACCATCCGAAGACCCGGACGTGCCGTGTCAACAACGCACGGCTCCTGGCCGCAGTGGAGCCGTCCTCGAAATGACAGGAGAAAAGATGAAGATCACGAAGCGCCGTGCCGTCGGTCTATCCCTGGCCGGAACCCTGGGCCTGGCCGCGGCCCTGGTGGCCGGCCGTGCCCGCGCCCAGGATGTCGCGCCGCTGACGGCCACCGGCCAGTTCGGAGTGATGGGAGCCGTGAGAGGCGAGATCGTGCGCCTCAACGTCTCGAACATCAACCTGCTCCCGCCCGGACCGTGCCGCGCGACCATCGAGTTCGTGGACATGGACGGCGGCGTGCTCAGGAGACCCGACGGGTCGGCGGTGCGTCGCGACGTCGACCTCGCCCCGGGCCAGTCCGCTTTCGTGCAGTTCCATGCCGGCTCCATGCTCGGGCGTGAGGACACGCGCGTCCAGTTCCGCCCCGTCCTCCGCGTCGTCCCACCCGACCCGAACGTCCCGCCCGACCCGAATCTGCCGGTGGACCCCTGCGTCCCGTCCCTGGAGGTCATCGACGGTGTCAGCGGCCAGACCCGCCTCCTCGTCCCCGGCACCATCCGGACGTACTCGAGCAATCACAACGAGACGCTCCTCGAGGATCGCTGATCGCCTGACCGCGCACGGGCGGCCGGTCCCACGGCCGCCCGTGCGTTGAGCGATCGCGTCCGCCGGGAGACAATCGTCGTGTCCATGGACCACATCCGCTACTCCGCCGCCTGCTGCCAGACCGACCTGCCCAACCCGATCGAACGCGGACAGATGCGAGCGAACACCGATCGCATGTTGTCCATGATCGACTCCGCGGTGGCGGGCGCAGCCCCGTTCCTGCCCGTCCGCCTCGTCGTGTTTCCCGAGTTCGCGCACGCCGCGCCCGTTTTCGTGACCGTGGCCGAGCTGATCGAGAAGCTGGCCGTGCCCATCCCCAACGAGCACACGGACCGCATCGCGGCGCGGGCGAAGCAGGACGGCCTCTACATCCAGACGGGCTCGATGATCGAGCAGGACCCGAAGTGGCCCGGCGTCGTGTTCAACGCGACGTGCCTGATCGGACCGGAGGGCATCCTCTATAAGTACCGGAAGGTGAACCCTTGGATCCCGTACGAGGTCCACGCCAGCCCGCACGACCTGCCCGGCTACGACGAGCCGCTCTTCCCCGTCGCCGACACACCCATCGGCAAGCTCGGCGCCGCGATCTGCTACGACTGGATCTTCCCGGAAGCGATCCGACAGCTCGCGGCCAATGGCGCGGAGGTTCTCATCCGCGTCTCCGCCTACATGGACCCGTGGGGCGCGACCGACCCCATGGACTGGTGGACGACGGTGAACCGCTGTCGCGCGCTGGAGAACATGGCCTACGTCGTGGCCACGAACCAGGGAGCGAGCCTCAAGCGCTATCCCCCCTATTCCTGGCCGGGTGGCAGCCAGGTCGTGGACTTCGACGGGCGCCTGCTCGCCCAGGCCTCCCCCGGCCCCGGCGAGCGCATCGTGGTCGCGCCCATCGATATCTCGTCGCTGCGTCACGAGCGCGCCACGCGTCAGGGCCATCACATGCTCGCGCACCTGCGCACCGAGGCCTATCCTGTCTATCGCGAACGGCGCTATCCCCCCGCGATCGAGGACGGCGTCAAACCGGGAACACTGTCCTACGAGCGCAACGTGACTCTGATCGAAGAAGCCAAGCGGCGCACGCGCCCGCGTTGAGTTCCGACACTTCCGGCGGTTGACGCCGGGCCGCGCGGCGTGTCATCGTGCCTGAAGGCCGGTCACCGCGATGATCGGCCGAACATCCAGGCCTTTCGGCCCTCCGCTCCTCACCCCCGCGGATGCTCGTCGGTCGTCGGACGCGCCCGAGCGCGCGTGTGGGAGCGGCGCGGGCGCTCGGCTCGGGAGCTGACCATGGACGACGTGCACCTCGGACGCACCGCCCCGCGATGATCGGAGTCGCGGTCCTCTACCTTCTTCTCGCGCCGCAGGCCTCATCCGCTCCCGGCCTGGGCCTGCAGGGCCCTCAGGGCACCCTCTTCGGCGGCGTGCCCGCCGGGGAGGCCACGCCCGGTCCGCTTCCCCTTTCCCTGTCCGACGCCATCGATCGCGCGCTCCGCCGCAACCTCGCCCTGGTCCTCGCCGGGGAGGGCGTGCGCTCTGCCCAGGGCGTGCGGAAAGAGGCGCTCGGTGACGTGCTCCCGCACGTCAGCGGCCGCCTCTCCGCCGTGCGCCAGAAGCTCAGCCTGGAAGCCTTCGGCTTCACCGGCTTCCCCGGCATCGAGGACCCCGTGGTGGGGCCGTTCAACGTATTCGACTCGCGCCTCTTCGTGACCGAGGAGCTCGACCTCAAGGGCCTGCAGAAAGCACGAGCGGAGAGCGAGCGCGTCGAGGCCGCGCGCTGGACCTACCAGGACACGCGCGAGCTCGTGGTGCTCGTCTCGGGCAATCTCTACCTCCGGACCCTGGCCGAGCAGAGCCGGGTCGAGGCGGCGCGGGCGGAAGCGGAGACGGCGCGCGCGCTGCACAAGCTGGCGGTGGACCGCAAGGCGGCGGGCGTGGTGCCCGGCGTGGACGTCCTGCGCGCCGAGGTCGAGCTGCGCTCGCGGGAGCAACGCGTGATCGCGGCGGAGACGCGTTGGGCGCGAGCCAAGCTGGACCTGGCCCGCGCCATCGGCCTCCCGCTCGGGCAGGAGATCCAGCTGACGGATTCCATGCCCCCGCCCGTGTTCCCGCCCGTCACGGTCGAGCAGAGCCTCGCGATGGCCTTCGCGCAGCGATCCGATTGGAAGGCGGCCCAAGCGCGTGTCCGCGCGGCGGAGGCGGCGCGTCAGTCCGCGCGGGGTGAAGGGCTGCCGGGGGTGACGCTGGGCGCCGACTACGGCGCCATCGGCCAGACCTACAGCGGGGCCCGCAGCACGTACACGCTCGCAGGGGCGGTGCGGGTCCCGATCTTCCAGGGCGGGCTCGTGGCGGGCAAAGTGCTGGCCGCGGACGCGGCCCTCAAGAGCGCGCAAGCGAGCCTCGAGGACCTCCGCGGACGCATCGACTACGACGTGCGTGTGGCCGGGCTGGAGCTCAGGTCGGCCGCCGACCGCCAGGCCGTGGCCGAAAATGCCCAGACCCTCGCGCATGAGCAGCTCCGCCAGGCCCAGGACCGCTTCGCGGCCGGCGTGGCCAACAACGTGGACGTCATCCTCGCCCAGGAGGCGGTGGCCCGTGCGGAGGAGGATCTGATCTCGAGCGTGTACGACCACAACCTGGCCCGCGCCACCCTCGGACGCGCGGTGGGCATGGCCGAGGAAGGCTTCCGGCAGCTCGTGCGAGGGAAATGATGGCCAACGGAGAAGACACCAGGGAGACGAAGACCGAAGCCGCCAACGGCAACCGGCGGCGCGTCGGCCTCGTCATCGGCGTGGCGGCGATCGCAATCATCGCCGGCGGCGTCCTGTTCTGGCGCTACAGCGCCGTGAGGGTTGCCACCGACGACGCGCAAATCGACGGCCACATCCTGCCCCTGGCCGCGCGCGTCTCCGGCACGATCCAGGAAGTCCACGCCCAGGACAACCAGTTCATCTCCGCGGGCACGCTGCTCGTCCAGATCGATCCCACGGACTACAAGGTCGCGCTGGCGCGCGCGGAAGCGGAACTGGCCGCGGCCACCGCCGGCGCCCAGGGCGCGCGGACGAGCGTGCCCATGACCTCCACCACCGCCACCGGCGACGTGGAGACGGCGGAGAGCGACGTGGCCTCCGCCGCCGCGCGCCTGCGCATGGCCCAGGCCCGCGTCAAGGAGACCGAAGCCAAGGCCACCAAGGCCACCCAGGACCTCGAGCGCATGAAGACGCTGGTGGCGAAGGACGAGGTCTCGCGCCAGGAGTACGACGCGGCCGTCATGACCGCGGAGGCCGCGCGCGCCGAACACGAGGGCGCGGTGGCCCAGGGCCGGGACGCGGAGGCGGGCGTGCGCGGCGCGCAGGCCAAGCGCACCCAGGCCGCCACGGGAACCGAGCAGGTGGCGATCATGCGCTCGAAGGCGGCGGGGGCGGAGGCCCAGGTCGCGCAGGCGCGGGCCATGGTGGAGCGGGCGCGTCTCGACCTCGAGCACACCTCGGTCAAGGCCCCGGTCAGCGGCGTGGTCAGCAAGAAGACGGTCGAGCAGGGCCAGATCGTCCAGCCCGGCCAGCCGCTCATGGCCATCGTCCCCCTCGACGACATCTGGGTCACGGCGAACTTCAAGGAGAACGAGCTGCGCGACATCCGCCCCGGCCAGCCCGTGAACATCAAGGTGGACGCCTACGGCCGCGACTACAAGGGAAAGGTGGACAGCATCGCCGCCGCCACCGGGGCCCGCTTCAGCCTGCTGCCTCCGGAGAACGCGACCGGCAACTACGTCAAGGTCGTGCAGCGCGTGCCCGTCAAGATCACGTTCGAGAGCGGCCAGGACCCCGACCACCTCCTGCGCCCCGGCATGTCCGTCGTGCCCACCGTCCGCACGAAGTGAGCGCAGGGGCGATCGCGGCGGAGCGCCCCGCCGTGCCCG
>Ga0111539_10010119_pt1 | contig 11883 bp, 8 predicted proteins | sample RhiMethybrSRZTD1_FD_79667 | JGI IMG/M metagenome (GOLD analysis project Ga0111539, IMG submission 79667) | Populus rhizosphere microbial communities from Tennessee, USA - Rhizosphere MetaG P. TD hybrid SRZTD1 (version 2) (version 2) | ecosystem: Host-associated > Plants > Roots > Rhizosphere >...
CCCGGTCTGCAGAATGGCTTGCACCAGCTCGGTCCCGCGCAGCTTTAGCGCGGCGGCGCCCATCAGCGACGGCGCGCCGTTGGTCCTGGCGGCGGCGAGCTGGTCGGCCATCAGCGCCTTCACGGTCGCAAACCCCACCTCGAGCTCTGCCAGCCGCCGCTGAAACAGCGGATCCTCGGCGAGCGCCCTCCCGCTCTCCTTCGTCTCCTCGAGGAGCCGCCGGATCTGGCCGAGGTAGGACTCGAGCTTGGCGATGTCGACGTTGCCGACGCGCTCGTTGGCGAGCAGGAACTTGGCGTAGGTCCAGCCCTTGTTCTCCTCGCCGATCAGGTTCTCGACGGGCACCCGCACGTTCTCGAAGAACACCTCGTTGAGATGGTGCCCGAGCGTGATGCCGATGATCGGTCGCACCGTGATGCCCGGCGACTTCATGTCGATCAGCAGGAACGAGATGCCTTCCTGCTTCTTGGCGTCGGGATTGGTACGCACCAGGGCAAAAATCATGTCGGCCCAGTGCGCCATCGACGTCCAGATCTTTTGCCCGTTGACCACATAGTGGGTGCCGTCGCGAACCGCACGAGTCTTGAGACCGGCGAGGTCCGAGCCGGCGCCGGGCTCCGAGTAGCCCTGGCACCACCAGGTCTCGTTCCTGATGATGCCGTGGAGATACTTCTTCTTCTGCTCGGGTGTGCCGAAGGTGTAGATCACCGGCCCTGCCATGGTCGGGCCGAACGAGATCAGCGGCGGTGCGCCCGCGCGGCCGAGCTCCTCCTGGAAGGCAAGGAACTGCTCGGGTTGCCAACCGAGCCCACCGTGCTCCTTCGGCCATTTTCCCGTCAGCCACCCGCGCGAGCCCAGCCGCTTCAACCAAGCATCGTACTCGTGACGCTCGAGATGCTGGCCACGCGCCTGCTTAGCCCGAACCTCGGCCGGCATTTCGCTCTTGCAAAATTCGCGCACCTCGGCGCGGAAGGCATCGAGCTCAGCGTTGTGCTGGACAGCACGAATGAACATGGGGCGTCTCCGTTGTCGTTGTTGCAGCGCCCGGAGCAACTCCCGACGGGCGCAGCCGAACTCAAATTTGCGAGTAGCCCGATCCCTTGGTTGTCACGCCGCGGCCTGTAGGCTCGTCGAGCAAGCCATATTCACCGAGGATCTGTTGGCTGTAGGTCACGCGGCCGTTGACCTTGTCGGGCGGCTCGCTCGCCAACAGCAATGCCGCGCGCGCCATGTACGCCGGCGGCTCGGCCCTGGGATCGTCGATTCCCGACGCGATCTTGTGATAGACGGTGCCAGGTGTGGCCACGACTTGCGACGGCGACAGGGCGGTTACCGCTATCTCGTGCGTCGCAACCTCCTGGGCGAGCCCTTGCGTGAAGCGTTCCAGCGCCGCCTTGGTCGCGCCGTACATCGTACCCCCATTGACCGGCCGCGCGTCCTTGAACGGTGCGCGACCCGGGCCGATCGCCGATCCCGACGAAATGTTCACGATCGACCCGCGGCGGAGTTTGATCATGCCCGGGAGCACGAGCCGCGACAGCATGAAGGGCCCGTGCACGTTGACGGCGAACGCTTTGACCCAGTGTTTGACGTTGTAGTCGATGATCGGCTTGTAGTAGGTGAGCGCCGCGTCGTTGACGAGAATGTCGACCGTGCCGAATGTGTCGTCCGCCTTTTTGACGAGCCTTTGGCAGTCTTCCTCATTGGAGACATCGACGGCGACAGCAATCGCCTGTCCGCCGACATCCTTGATCTTGCCGACTGTGCCAGCGAGTGATCCGGAGAGGATGCGATGATCGCCCTCGTTCAAGGTCCTTGCTGCGCAAACGACGCGCGCGCCTTCCTGGGCAAACAATCTCGCGATTTCCTCGCCGATGCCCCGACTGGCGCCGGTCACGATGGCGATACGGCCGTCCAGCTTGCCCATGCTGCCTTCTCCGTCTCGGTCGAGCTTGCCCTATTCAGCGGCTGCGGCTCGAACGCCCGTCCCCAGCCATTCGGGCGCATCCCCGCCCAGCTGCGGCGTCGGCAGGGCCCAACGGGGCGGCACTTCGGAGAACTTTAGGATCGGGCCGAGATGGCGCAGTGGGCCGCTCTTCGGCCGGCTCTCGATGCGGATCGCGTTGAGCTCGGCAGCGGACAGGTCCAGGCCCAGTCCGGGAAACGCAACTTTGCCCTGGCGATAGATGAACATGCCCGACTGGCAAAGCGACACGCGGACGTGATAGCTGCCGCCGTCTCGCGCCCGCTTGGCGAGCGCCAGAAGGATGCCGTAGGCGGCGAGATAGCCGGTTGTGTAGTCGCAGGCGGCTGCGGGCAAGAGAGCCGGGCCATTGGGGCGGGCAGCAGTGCGGCCTTCATGGCAAAGGCCGGTCATGGTCTGTGCCACTTGCTCCCAGCCGCCGCGATGACTGAACGGACCGTCGGCACCGTAGCAGTTGATCGAAGCGTAAATGATACCTGGTCGAAGGGCGGCGACATCCTCAGGCCCGAAGCCGAGCTTGCCGATCATGCCGGGACGATAGCCCTGCGAGAAGACGTCCGCCCCTTTGATCAGCGCATCCAGGCGTGCTGCCTCCTCCCGTTGTGCAAGATCGAGAAAGCAGCTGCGCTTGCCATGGTTGGTATCGAGGACGTGCTCGGGGATCTGAGGCAAGCGCTCCGCCGTCACCATCAGCACGTCCGCTCCATGCTCGGCAAGCGTGCGAGCCGCCATCGGTCCGGCCAGGATGCGCGTGAGGTCCAATGCGCGAATGCCGCTCAAGGGACGGTCGCCGCGCGGGAGCGGCTCGGGATCGCTATCGCCGATCTTGACTATCTCGACGATCGGCTTGCCGGCGAGCACCTGGCCATGTGGGTGCGCCAGCCACTCGTCATTCGAACGCACCATGCCGCCGCACACGCGCGCCTCGTCGATGGCCGCCTCCAGATCGAGCGCATCCCACTTGGCCACGGCCTTCGCGACCGACTCCGGATTGGGCTCACAGCCGAGCAGCCTCTGCATCCGAGCCTGTAGATTCGGCAGGCCGAAATGCGGCAGCACCCAGCGCCCGTCCTTCGTCGGCCACGGCTGGGTGATCGCTCGCATCGCTTCGTGGGTCTTGCTGACGATGGGCTCTAGCGCGCCGTCTGCCCCGGGGCGCAGCATGTAGGCCGAGCTGCGCAGGCCGGCTGCCGCATGGCGGATGTCGATGGAAACCTTCTGGCGCCGTCCGGTCTTCAGCTCCCAGATGTCGGAGATCGCCACGCCGACCCCACCAAGGACGGCCGCACAAGTCTCGCCGATCTTGAACCGTGTGGAGAAGACGGGATCGGCCCCGGCAATCGCGACTTCGCCGGCCTCGGGCTGCCGGCGCCCGCTGAAGGCCGCACGCACTCCCATGACCTCTTCGAATGCGGTTGCCACCGGCCGATCCTCCCTGATGATGTCACCATCATGCCGTGACGGCCGGCCAAGGTCTACACGGCGCAATTCCGGGTAGTGGGCCAGTCTGAATTTCAGCTTATTGAAGGGAGAGCGTCGCCCGATGCGTCTAGCTGTCCTTGCCGCCAATTTCGCAGCAAACGATGCGGTAGCCAAAGTCCATTGTATCCAGAGCCAAGAGATGACTGTTACGCTCGGCCCAGCGCCCGCTTGAAAGGTCGGTGCGGAGCCTTGCCAAGCCAGCCTCGGCATCGATCCGCGCGAAGCTGGACATGGCGCTTCGTATTTCGGCGCTGAGGTATGATTCCGGCCTGCGCCAATAAGCGCAGAGCAAGCCGTCGGTGCAATCGTGCGGAATGGGAACCGGCGCCATATGCACCGGCCCGATCTTGCGTTCCAGCATCGCGATGAGGGCGGCGGCACTGGGAAAAATCTTACGGTCGTGGGCCGCTATCTCGGGAAAATAGTCCTCCGTCAGCCAGAATAGCTCGGCATCAGGAACCCATGTGAGCAGAACGGCACGCTTCCGCGCTACCCGAGCCATCTCACCGAGTCCGCGCTCAAGGTCTGCCCAATGATGCATGGTGAGAACCGCCATTGCTGCATCGACAGAGGCCGTCTCCAGCGGCAGCGCCTCCGCCGCCCCCCGCAGGCAGGGCGCAGCCCATGTGGGGCGTTGCCGTATCATCACTTCGGATGGTTCAACCGCAATCACCGTCCGGTTGAGCGGTTCATATGAGCCCGTCCCAGCGCCGATATTCACCACACTTAGGGCGTCTCCGAGCGCCGCATCGATAGCCGATGCGATCCGTTGATCCGGCCGCCGCAACTCCGCGTAGTTGCGTCCGATGCTGTCGTAAAGAGCCATGCGTCCAACCGCCGAACAGAAACCCGCAGTATGGTCCTGCCTCATCGCCCATCTATCAAGAGCATCGTCGAAATTCAAACCGACCCACTACCCAACTTTGCCCTCGATTGCTTCCTCGCACATCGGGGCCGTCCCCGATATGCTCACCTTGGGCATGTGGAGCCGGACGATGCAATGGCAGATCGGCGACGTCACCGTTACGAAGATCGTCGAGCTCGAGACGACGGGCGGCAGCCGGTTCATCCTGCCCCAGGCGACGCGGGAGGCCATACTGCCCATCTCCTGGCTGATCCCGCACTTCGCCGACGCAGACGGGCGGCTCAAGATGAGCATCCACGCCCTCATGGTCGAGGCGCCGGGACGGCGGATCATCGTCGATACCTGCCTCGGCAACGATAAGAAGGATCGGCGGATTCCAACCTGGAACGACCGGCAAGGCCGCTTCCTCGAGGATTTAGCCGCCGCCGGCTTTCCACATGAGACGATCGACACGGTGCTGTGCACGCACTTGCACGTCGATCATGTCGGCTGGAACACGATGCTGGTCTCAGGCCGGTGGGTCCCGACCTTCCCTAGGGCGCGCTACCTTTTCGGCCGCGTCGAGTTCGAGCATTGGAGCACGCAGACCGCGCGCGCCGACATGCTGCCTGTCTTTGCAGATAGCATACGACCGATTTTCGACCGCGGTCTCGCCGATCTGGTCGAGTGGGACCATCGGATCTGTCCCGAGATCCGCCTCATGCCGAGCACGGGCCACACGCCCGGCCACGCCAGCGTCCTGATCAACTCGAACGGCAAGCGAGCCATGATCACGGGAGATTTTGCCCATCATCCCTGCCAGATGGCGCATCCCGAGTGGTCCTCGACGGCCGACTTCGATGCTGCGGCAGCCGAGGAGACCCGACGCCGTATCCTCGGCGAGCTTGCGGGCGAGCCTGTGCTTGTGATTGGGACACATTTTGCCGGGCCGACGGCAGGCCATGTCGCGCGGGACGGCAAGGCTTTCAAGCTCGTTGTCTGAAGGTGCTCACGGGAGACTTATGGTCATGCCGCGCCATTTCGGGATCCTGGTCCCGTCCACCAACACCACGTGCGAGATCGAGTTCTGCCGTTTGCCGCAGGGCTTGCAGGTGCATACCGCCCGTCTCGGCAAAGGCGGAAATACGCCATTCTCGCCCAGCCTCGACGCCGATCTGGTCTACCAGTCGAAACTGCTGGGCGACGCGCGAGTGGAAGTGATCGCGCTGGCGCAAACCTCGGCCAGCCTGTTCGCCGATGACTACGACGACGTGTCGGTGAAGCGCATGACGGAGGCATCCGGCGTGCCATCCTTGACCTCGGCCCAGGCCATCGGCCGGGCCCTGCGAGCGCTGGGAACGCTGCGGATCGCGATGGCGACGCCGTATTCGGAAGATGTTATCGCACGGGCCAAGCACTACTACGAAACGAAATATCGGATCACCGTCGTCGCCACGGAAAGCCTCGGCGCAACCAACTCCTACGCCATCGGCAAGATGGACGCGGGCGTGGCGCAAGCGGCGTTCGGCCGGATCGATCGGCCGGACATCGACGCGCTGGTGGTGCCGGGCGGCAACTTTCCGACCATGGACTGGATCGCGCCGTGGGAGCGGCAGTTCGGCAAACCCGTGATCACCACCAATCAGGCGACACTTTGGGCGGTGCTCCGGGCGATGCGGATCAATGCGCCGCTCTCCGGCAAGGGGCGGCTGCTCGAGCAGATGCCGGAGGGTTAGCTCTGCACTTGAACGACACCTCCAGCACGAGCGGCTATCGCGTCGCGGCGGATATCGGCGGCACTTTCACCGACATCGCGTTGCTAACGGCGGACGGACACCTCTCCACCCGCAAGCTGCTCTCGACGCCAGCCAACTACGCTGACGCCGTGGTCGAGGGCGTGACCTCGCTGATGCGCCGGCGTGGGCTTGCCGTCCAGGACATTGCCGAGGTCCTACATGGCTGCACCGTCGCCACCAACGCCATCCTCGAGCACAAGGGCGCTCGCACTGCGCTGATCACCACGCGAGGTTTCCGCGATGTGCTGGACCTGCGCCGCGTGCGTGTCCCCCGGCTCTATGCCCCGTTGTGGAAGAAGCCACCTCCGCTCGTGCCTCGGCGCCTGCGGTACGAGGTGGCGGAGCGCATCGGCGCCGACGGCACTATTGTGCGGCCCATCGAGGATGCGAGTATCGAGACGGCGATCGCCGCCGTCCGTGCCGCCAAAGTAGAAGCCGTCGCCGTCTGCCTTATCAACGCCTTCGCCAACCCTGTCCATGAACAGATCATTGGGGCCCGCCTCCGCGCTGAGCTGCCTGAAACATTCATCTCTCTGTCAACTGAGGTGCTGCCGCAGATCCGCGAGTACGAGCGCACCAGCACGACCGTGGTCAATGCCTATGTCGGCCCGCCCGTCAGGTTCTACCTCGACGCCATGATCGAACGGCTCGCCGCGGCCGGCGTGGGCGGGCGGCTTCTCGTCATGCAGTCCTCGGGCGGCATGCTCTCAGCCGAGGCCGCGCTCGACAGGCCGGCGCAGATCGTCGAGTGCGGGCCTGCCGCCGGCGTGATCGGCGCGCGGCATCTCGGCTCCCAGCTCGGCTACGGCAACATCATCACCTTCGACATGGGCGGAACCACCGCCAAGGCCTCGCTGATCGAGCGCGGGCGCCTGAGCGTATCGGAGCAGTACGAGGTCGGTGCCACCATGTCGGCAACGAGCCCGCTGATGGGCGGTGCCGGCTACGCGTTGAAGCTACCGGTCATAGATGTGTCCGAGGTCGGGGCTGGCGGCGGAAGCATCGTGCGCATCGATTCGGGCGGCGCCCTCAAGGTCGGACCGGAGAGCGCCGGCGCCGACCCGGGCCCGGCGTGCTACGGCCGTGGCGGCGCGCAGCCGACGGTCACCGATGCCGACGTCCTCTTGGGGTATCTCAACCCGCACGCGCTCGCGGGCGGCAGCGTGCCGATCGATCTCGACGCCGCACGCAAGGCCGTCGGTGACCGGGTTGCAGCACCCCTCGGTCGCGATCTCATCGAGACGGCCTACGGCATCCACCTTGTCGCCAACACCAACATGATGCGCGCTGTGAAGGCCGTGACCACCAACCGCGGACGCGACACGCGCGATTTCGTCATGTTCGCCTTCGGCGGCTTGGGCGGCGTGCATGCGGCCTCGCTCGCCCGCGAACTACGCATCGGCCGCATCGTCGTGCCGCCGGCTGCCGGCGTGTTCAGCGCGCTCGGGCTGCTCTTTGCCGACATCGAGCTCAATGAGAGCAGGGCCTGCTTGCGTCGACTCGATGCGCTCGCGGACGAGGAAGCAGGGCGCATCTACGATCAGCTGGCCAGTGTCATTGCTGGCCGCCTCGGACGAAACAGCGGCCAGATCGCTTTCCAGAGACTGGCTGACTTGCGCTACTCCGGCCAAGCCTTCGAGATCACGGTGGCCGTGCCCGAGGGCGACTTCGACGCTATGGTTCGCAAGGAGTTGGGTCGGCGCTTCGATATCGAGCACGAGACACGGTATGGCCATTGCTTCGCGGGCCAGTACCCTCACGAGGTCGTCAACCTGCGCCTCGTCGGCAGCATGACCCCCGAAGGCGCGCGGCGCATCGCCATTGTGGACGCGCCCCTAACGGTCGCCGAGGGCGAGCGGGAGGTCTACTTCGGCCCGGAGTACGGCCTGCTGCGCACACCTGTGCTGTCGAGGAACCGCCTCGACGCGCAAGCCCGGGCAGGGCCGATGGTGATCGAAGAATACGAGGGCACGGTCGTCGTGCCGCCCGACGCGACCGCGAGGCGCGACGGAGATGGCAATATCCTCATCGAGCTCAGGGCTGGCGACTGATGGGAGAGCCTATGCGCAGCAATGTCGACCCGTTCCTGCTCGAGATTCTGAAAAGCAGCTTCGACACCATCGCCGACGACATGGCGCTCAATCTCATGCGCACCGCCTATTCCGGCATCGTCCGCGACTCGATGGATTTCTCTACCGCCATCCTCGACCACCGCGGCCAAACGCTGGCGCAGGGCCTCACCACGCCGATGCACCTGGGGTCCTTCTACGATGCCATGTCCGGCCTGGTACGCCACTTCGAAGGCCGTATGGTGCCCGGCGACGTCTACATTTTCAACGACCCGTACGTCGCACACGGCATGCACCTGCCGGACATCTACATCGTCAAGCCGATCTATTTCGAGGATCGGCTAGCTGGCTGGGCTTGCTCCCTTGCCCACCATTGCGACGTCGGCGGCATTGTCGCCGGCTCCAATGCGCTCTCCGCCCACGAAATCTACCAGGAGGGTCTGCGCATTCCCTATGTGAAGTTCATCGATGCGGGCAAGCCCGTGCAAGGCATCTGGGACATGGTGGCCACCAACGTGCGGCTGCCCGACAAGGTGATGGGCGATCTGCAATCCCAGCTCGCCGCCTGCGCGACGGGGGAGCGCGAGCTCACCGAGCTCATCAGGCGCTATGGGCTTGTGACCCTCGTGGAATACTACGACCATCTTCACGACTACGCGGAGCGTCTGGCCCGCGCTGCTTTCCGCGCCATCCCCGACGGCACCTACCGCTTCACGGACCACATCGACGGGTTGGGCGACGAGCCTGAAGATGTGATCTTCCAACTTGCCCTGACGGTCGATGGCGACCACGTCACTGCCGACTTCGACGGCTCCTCACCGCAGGTGAAGGGCGGCATCAATGCCCCCTTCCCGTTCATCAAGGCTTCCGTCTATGCCGCGCTCCGCTCGATCATGCCGGAGGAGGTGCCCAACTGCCACGGCTACACCCGCGCCATCACGGTTCGCGCGCCCGAGGGCAGTGTGGTCAATCCCGTCATGCCGGCCGCCTGTGGCGCGCGCGGCATCACCGGCTACCGGACCATCGATTGCATGTTCGGTGCGCTGGCACAGGCCCTTCCGGACCGGATCGCCGCTGACAACTCGGGCGGCTCGACGCTGCCCACCATCAGTGGCTGGCGGGACGGAAAGCCGTTCGTGTTCTGCGAGACCTTTATGGGCAACTATGGCGCAACCGCCCACCACGACGGCGAGGAAGGGGTCGCTCACATCGGCGCCAATCAGTCCAACGTGCCGGTGGAGATGATCGAGGCCGAGTACCCAATCCGCATCGAGCATTACGGCGTCATGCCCGACACCGGCGGACCCGGCCGCTATCGCGGCGGTCTGTCGCTGGTGCGCTCCTATCGGGTGCTCGCCGAGGAGGCCGACCTCAACGTGCGCTCGGACAAGCGCAAGCATCCTCCGCACGGACTCTACGGCGGCGGTGTGGGAGCGCCGTCGATGAACACGGTCCATCGCAACTCCGGCAACGCCGAGGTGCTTCCCGTTCTGCTCACCCGCACGGTGCCCATGCGCAGGGGTGATCTCTTCCATCACGTTATGGCCGGTGGCGGCGGTTATGGGGACCCGCTCGAACGCGACCCTGCACTGGTTCTCGAAGATGTGCTGGAGGAAAAGGTCACGCGTGCGCATGCGGCCGACGCCTATGGCGTGGTCATTGCCGACGGTCCGGAGCCATCGGTGGATACTTTCGCCACTGTTGAGCTGCGCGCTCGGCGGCGCCGAGGCGCGGATCAAGCAAACGCAGATCGCGCAGGTTGATCGACGCGGGCGACGTTGGGGCACGCGGCATCGGCGCAAAGGTTGCCAATCGGATGCAGTACTCGTCGCCGCCAGTGCCTATGATGTGCTTCGCCGCTTGGGGGGTGTTGAGCGCGCTCAGCGACATCGATCCGGCGCGGATCGGGGCGCAAGGCGCACCCAACCCGCGGTTGGTCGACAGGGACGTAATGGTGTACGCCCTCTTCCGCAACGCAATGATCGCGTTCTGGCGGTGCGCGCTGTCGACCTGAGGAGCAGCCGATACGCTAGCCGTCATCCACGCAAGCCGTCGTCATCTGCGGGCGTGAAATCAGGAAAAATCGTGCAATGTGGGATCGTCGCAACCGGGGGCCGCTATGAAAGTTGGCATTCTACAGTTCTTCGGCTGGCGGGATCGATCGGTGCCGCTGCCCTCCATCTATGACATGGCGCTTGAGCGCATCGACATCATGGACACGACGGGCTACGACGCCGTATGGCTCGCGGAGCATCATTTCTCAACCTTCTCGGTGTGCCCGTCGGTGCACATGATGGGTGTGATGGCGGCGGCGCGCACGAAGCGCCTGCGGATCGGTACCGCCGTGTCACTAGCCCCCTTCTACAATCCGTTGCGGCTTGCTGAAGAGGTGGCGCTGCTCGACGTGCTCTCGGGCGGGCGCGTCAATTGGGGGGCGGGGCGCGGCTTTGAGCGCAGCGAGTTCGAGGCATTTGGTATTCCGGGTGAAGAAAGCGCCCCTCGCTTCCATGAGGCGGTCGATATCGTCCTCAAGGCGTGGACCAGCGACAAACTCACCTATCAGGGTAGATTCTTCAGCTACGAGGGGGTCGAGGTACTCCCAAAGCCTCGGCAGGCGCCGCACCCGCCGGTGTGGATGGCGGCGACCTCGCCACCGGCGATCGACTGGGCTGCCGCCAACGGCTTCTCGATCTTGATGGACCCCCACTCCTCCCGCGAGGACCTGGCGCGCAAGCGTCGCCACTACGGCGAGAAGCTCGCGGCCGCCGGCCACAGCGAGGCAGGCCGTATCATCCCCATGGCGCGCCTCATCGCCATCGACGAGACCGCCGAAAAGGCGCGCGAGGTCGCCCGGCGCGCGGCTCAGTGGACGGTGGCCTCCTACGTCGGTGCCGCCACCCATCATCGCCAGGAGCAAAGGACGTTCGGCGGCAAGGACCCCATCGACTTCTACCTCGAGGATGTCATGCTGCATGGCACCGCCGAGAGTGTCGCTGATCAGATCCGCGCGCTCGAGGCGGATGCCAGCATGACCTATCTGATGGCGGCCCCATTGAGCCGCCGCTCGTTCAACCTGCTGACCGACCAGGTGCTTCCAAAAATCGCGGCATAGCGGTGTGGAGTCGGCACCACGCCCCACGGCAGGCCTTACGAGAGCATAAGCGGATTGTCGGGACTAGTACGGGGACGGCTCGCTCGCAGAGCTTCAGTCCGAGGTTGTGGGTTCGCAACCAGTCCTAGCGCGAGGGCGCCCCCATCAATCTCATCAGGCCAGTCGCCTAGTAGGTCACCTGGCCGAGTCGGCCGACGAAAACCGGCGGCGAGGGCCAGACATGGCGGAGGACACGGACGCCAGCTTGGGTCGAGCCCGGATCAGTCGCTTCCTCGTCAAAAAGCGCGGGCTCATGTCCGCGATTCACATCACAAGGCGGAACCGGGATGGGGAGGTGCCGCAAGCGGCTTCAGCAGGGGGCCTTATCGAGTTGCTCCTCGGCGTAACGGCTCGTTACTATCGCGGGCGGCGGCAAAGGCTCCAAGGCAACGGACGGCGGCAACCTGGGCCAGCTCTCCCCGGGTGATACGCGGCGCTCCGCGTGATGGCACCCGGCGAGATCGCGACGGCGCCTATCGCATCCCGGTTTGGCCACCACGTCATTCTGCCTTCGGTAGGCTGCGTCGATTCACTTGCTTCGACAGCAGTGATGCTAG
>Ga0111539_10010125_pt1 | contig 11881 bp, 17 predicted proteins | sample RhiMethybrSRZTD1_FD_79667 | JGI IMG/M metagenome (GOLD analysis project Ga0111539, IMG submission 79667) | Populus rhizosphere microbial communities from Tennessee, USA - Rhizosphere MetaG P. TD hybrid SRZTD1 (version 2) (version 2) | ecosystem: Host-associated > Plants > Roots > Rhizosphere >...
GCAGCGGTCGTCGATCGCACTCCCATCCACAAACCGGAATCCGAGCTGGACGAAGTCGCCCGTGACCAGCGAAGGGCTTCGTGGTTCCGGCGGCAGAGGGCGGCCGTCGCTGAGACAGGTGCTCTCAAGGCGGTTCGAGCAACTGGGGCATCTCTCGCGGCCGCTTTGGGGCAAGAGTTCCGCGCTCTGTCGCTGCGAGGGGAGGCGCGGTCGTTGCGGAGGCAAGAGTTCGTGCGGACGTTACTGCTCAGCCTGATCGCGCTCGCGCTCGCGCTATTCACGGCGATCAACACAACGTGGCTGGGAAAGCCGTGGGGGAGCTATTGGGACTACGCGAACGCGTTCTTGTGGGGAACGGTCACTCGTTCGGCTCTCGACCTGCTCCTTCTGCCGGCGATCGAGCAACTGGCGCAAATGCGTGCGAAAACGGGACTGCCGGCGCGGCCATAGTTCCAAGTAGATCCCGTTCGGGGGTGAGGCCGGCGGGCCTCTTGGACGTGGCTAGCAGCGCCTTCCACCGTTCCGGCGGCCAGACCCTTTCAACGTCGCCGCTAAGCCCGGCGCCCGGTCTGTCCCGCAAGTCGATGCCAGAGCCCTATAGGCGTCGGCCGAATAGCGCTTCGGCACCGACCCCAATCGCGAAGAGGACGAAGAACTGCGCCCATGGCACCACATGCAGCCACGCCCAGCCGCCTTGAGGATTCCTGGAAGTCGCCCGTCGAAAACCCCCGGAAACGGGGGTTTTCTCGTTCCAACCGTCACGCCGGCTCCTTAACGTCACACGCCGCCGCGACGGAGTAGCGTGTGTTCGACTGGCCTCGCACATAGACCCGGCCTCGGCCCGCACAACACCGACGCGCGATTCGGCGCGTGAGGCGCAGAGCCTGAAGGCGAACGGGTTTCCAGTTACGAGGCCAGTCCCCCACAGCCGAGGGTGCTTCAACGCCGCTCTTGGTCCCAGAACCAGAAGATCGGCACCGCTGTCCGGACGGGATCTCGGTACTTCCCGCAGTCGCGACACTCGTAATAGAACTCGTCGGCGCGAACCTTCTGCACCCAACGATGCGATCGCAGGTAGCAACGCAGCCTCTTCGCCAAAAAGCGCCTCCTGACAAGACCAGTCTACGCGCGCACCTGAGAAAAACGAGGGGCCGCGAAGACGCGGCCCCCCGTCACCTGGCATTGAGCCGAACGAGGAACTGCGGCGCTCCCTGCCGGCTCATCGGAGTGTTCGGGAGGCGCGCGTCGGTTCCTTGAGCTTGAACGCAGTCCGGCATGAGTCGTACGCTCGCGGAATGAAGATGACAAGACAGCTCGCAGGCGCGACGTTCATCGTCCTGTTCTTCGGCGTCGCGCTGCTCATCATCTGGTTGACCGGCATCGGCTGGATCCTCGCGTTCATCATCAGCGCAGTCGTCGGCGGAGTCGTGGCCGGGGCGATCGCCGAACGCTCGCGCGGCTGACAAGGAGGGCACATGGTTAGGAGCAGCACCTGGGCCGGCTGGGTTGCGTTCGCCGGCATGCTCATGGTGATCATCGGCTCACTCGACTTCTTCGAGGGGCTGATCGCGATCATCAGGGACGACTACTACGTGCTGTCGAAGGGCCAGCTCATCGTCTTCGACCTGACGACGTGGGGCTGGATCACGCTGATCTGGGGAGTGATCGTCGTGCTCGCCGGCTTCGGTCTGCTTTCGGGGGCGAACTGGGGACGGTGGCTCGCGATCTTCGCGGCGAGCCTCAACTTCTTCGTGCAGCTCGGGTTCCTCGGCAGCTCGCAGTACCCGCTGTGGGCGCTGACGACGCTCGCGCTGACGCTCGTCGTGCTCTACGCGCTGATCGTGCGCTGGGACGTCGCGGTGGAGGCTGCATAGGAGACGCCGTTACCTGGCACCACGGCGTCGTCGCGCGCTGGTGGGCCGAGTTCAACGTCGGCGGGCCGGAGGTCTCGTACTTTCGGCGCGTCATCGAGGAACGCGGCCAGCCGGCGCTCGACGTCGCCTGCGGCACCGGACGCCTGCTCGTCCCGTATCTGCGCGGCGGGCTCGACGTCGACGGCTGCGACGTCTCCGCCGACATGCTCGCGCTCTGCCGCGAGGCGGCGGCACGCGAGGGGCTTCGCCCGAACCTCTACGAGCAGGCCATCCACGAGCTCGACCTACCGCGGACGTACCGCACGATCGTCGTCTGCGGCGGCTTCGGTCTCGGCGCGACGCGTGAGCAAGACCTCGAGGGACTGCGACGACTCCACGCGCACCTCGAGCCGGGCGGCACGCTCGCGCTCGACAACGAGGTTCCGTACGCCGACGAGAAGCTGTGGGCGCGCTGGCCGAAGGGCGGGCGCGACGACCTGCCGCGCGCGTGGCCGGCGCCTGGCGAGCGGCGCGTCGGCGCTGATGGTGCGGAGTACGAGCTCCGCTCGCGGCTCGTCGCGTTCGACCCGCTGGAGCAGCGCGCGACGCTCGAGATGCTCGCAGAGATGTGGCGCGACGGCGAGCTCGTCGAGAGCGGCGCACACACCCTGCACCTGAACCTCTACTTCGCGCACGAGCTGGTGCTCCTGCTCGAGCGCGCAGGGTTCTCCGAGGTCGACATTCGCGCGGGCTACGAGGACCGCGACCCGACGCCTGACGACGACTTCCTCGTCTTCCTCGCACGGAAGTGAGGTTTCGAGCTGGCGCTTCGCGAGGGACAACCGACTCGTGGAAGCCGAAGAGCTGCGCAAGAAGCTGAAGGAGTCCGAGGAGCTGCTCGGGGAGGCCGAGGAGCGCCAGGAGGAGGTCGAGGCCGACATCGACCGGGCGCACGAGCACGCCGACGTCGAGGAGGACGAGGACCGGCAGTAGCGCTACCGTGCGCGCGATGAAGGGGTCGCTCCTCCTCACCGCGCTCGCGGCGCTTCTCTTCGCCGGCGCGGCGCGGGCCGAGATGCCTGCGAACCGCGAGCTCCCGACGATCACCGGGCCGGGCCTGGTCGGCGAGGTGCTGCTCGGCAACAACGGCACCTGGCTCTACGCGGACGGAACGCGCTGCGCGTTCGAGTGCACGTTCTCGTTCCGGTGGGAGCGCTGCACGGCGCTCGGCTGTCGAACGGTCTCGGACCAGCGGGGCTACCGTCCGCGGCTCGCCGACCTCCGGCACGAGCTGCGCGTCGAGGTCATCGCGACGAAGTACGACTGCGGCGAGTGGAACTACGCAGCGGGGACACAGGAGTGCCGATTCGACGGGCGCGCTGCGTACTCCGAGCCAGTCGTGATCTCCGCACGCGGACGCGTCGCCGCGCGTCGGGTCGCCTGGCCCGCTCGCCTGCGCATCGAGCGCGCTTTCGTTCGACGGGGCATGGTTCGGGTGACCGTGGCCGACACGCTCGGCCGGCTCGTGCAGGGAGCGACCGTGACCGTGGGCACGCGGATCCGCCGGACGAACGCGGACGGCACGGCCGTTCTCGCCGTCCCGCGCGCTGTCTCGCAGGTCACCGCGCGAGCAGGGCGGCTGAGCGCCAGGGTTACACTCTCCCGTTCATGAGCGCCGAACAACTCGCCGAGGAAGCTCCGCCTGCCGGGCGCTACGACGGCGTCCTGCGCTACTACGAGCTCGCGAAGCGCGCGGAGTGGCAGGTGCGCGACCTGCCCTGGGGCGAGGTGCCGCCGATCCCCGAGACACGCGGCGGCGCGCAGAAGCAGGCGCGGCGCAAGGACGTCTGGCGCTCCGTGATCACCCAGCAGCTCCAGGCCGACGCGTTCGCAGTCGAGATGGCAGCGCAGCTCTTCCAGCTCGCGCCGCACCACGAGGCGAAGCTCTACTACTCGACGATGGTGCAGGACGAGTCGCGCCACACGGAGGCGTGGCTCAAGCTCACGGAGGAGGCGGGCGGGACCGCCGAACGCGACCCGCATCTCGATCGGCTCGCGCGCATGTTCCTCGACCTGCAGACGCTCGAAGAGAAGGTGTTCCTGATGCAGGTGTTCTTCGAGCGCCTGATCATCCCGCGGTTCCGGTTGATCGCTCGCTCGTCGCGCGGGACGGTGCTCGAGGATCTCTGCAACCGGCTGACCGTGGACGACGGTATCCACCACGGCGCGGGGATGGCCTATGAGCGCGTGCTCCTCGAGGAGGCCGACCCCAAGATCAACAAGCAGCTCGTGAAGGTCGCCGAGCAGATGCTCCCGATCTTCGTCGAGCACGCACTCTGGCGACCGCCTGCGCGGGCCCGGATCGCGGCGGCGATGCACTCACGCGACGTCCAGAGGCTGCGCGCCGACCTCGACGACGGCGTGCGGCTCGCGAACTCGCTCGGCCTCGACGTCAGCCAGATCGCGCTGCCGGTCTAGGGGTTTCCCGTTCGAGCGGCGCGGGGATCAGCGCCGCATGACCCTCGGAGTCTCTCTTCTTCTCGTTGCCGCCGGCGCGATCCTCGTCTGGGGCGTGACCGGCGAGGCGCAGGGGATCGACGTCGACGCCGTCGGGGTGATCCTCATGGTGGTCGGCGTGATCGGCTTCATCCTCTCGCTGATCTTCTGGGACACGTGGGGCCGAGGACCGATCGGCCGCCGGGTCCGGTACGTCGAAGGCGACGCACCCGTTCGGCGCACGACGGTCGAGGCAGCGCCTGCTGCCCGCCGCCGCGTCGTCGAGGAGGAAGTCGAAGAGGTCCCGCCTGGCGCTCCGCCGCCTCCGTAGTGAGCCTGCCGACCGGCGCGCTACCCTAGCCGGGTGCGGTTCTTGAAGCCCGAGACCGAGCGGGAGGCCGAGGCGCAGCTCGCCGCCGAGCGGTCGGTCCGCGACTTGAATCCCGAGCGCCGCTGGGAGTACACGGTCGTGCGACTCGGGCCGAAGGCGCGCGCGGAAGGCCCGCTGAACGAGCTCGGCCAGAAGGGCTGGCAGCTCGTGCAGGTGATCGAGGTGGACGGCCACCTCGCGTTCTACATGGAGCGCGAGGTCGTCTCCGAAGACGCCGAGGCGGGCTCGAACGGGTCGCCGCAGGGCGACTGACCCTCGCAGCAGCCGAGCTTGAAACGGCAGCGCGGGCACTGCCACGTGCCGTGTCGCCACTCCATCTCCGCGCTGCAGCGCAGGCAGCGTTCCGCTTCGCTCACACGTCGAGGCTAGAAGACGACCCGGCTACCATTCGGCGCGCGGCGCCTTGGCCGAGTGGTTAGGCACAGGTCTGCAAAACCTGGTACACCGGTTCGACTCCGGTAGGCGCCTTTTTCGCCGTCCGAAGTCCGGCTCCACTCTGCGGAGCCATGACGACTTCGGACGGCATCAGCGGCTCTCGCTGACTTCCGGCCGACGCCGGCGGAGCCGGCATCGGCGGCGAACAGGCTGATCAGGTCTGGTCGTCCGGGCTCCTCCCGTCCGGGTACGGCGCGTAGCGGCGATGAAGCAGGCTCGGACCGGTCGCGCGCTAGTCGGCGACGCCGCTGAGCGCCCAGATGAACAGCAGGAGAAGAGCGGTCACGGATCCGAGCACGCCGACGATGACCCACGAAGCGACCGATGAGACGCGGTCACGGGAGTGTCCGCCAACAGCTCGTGCCGGGAGGCGGAACCCGAGGCTCAGGATCGCGCTGACTCGTGCGACGCCGAGGAGCAAGCCAGGGCCTCCAGCAAAAAACGAAACGAGGCCGGCGATCATGCTGAGCAACGCCGTGATGCCGAAGAGCGTGACGAGAACGCGAAAGACGGCTGCGAAGTCAACTGCCACCAAATCGCACGATAGGCCGATCCGGGGTCAACGCCAGTCCTCGTTGCCGTGCGTTCTGATCCGGGTAGTCGAGGCTCCCGCGCCCGGAACCTAGCGAGGGGTCCGCTGGCTCGACGAACGCGGGAAAACCCCGAACTTCGAGGCTACGCCTATCGGGTCACGATTGATACCCGTCCGGAAGGTAGAGGTGCCATCGGCCCTCTCCTGTTCCGGTTGGGGCCGGACGGCTCCTACGACTCTAAGGGGTACAGGGAGAAGGTCTTGAAGACTGCCCCGATCTCCTCGTCTGTCATCTGTTTGCCGGCCGGGTAGCAACGCACGTGGAAGCCGAATCGCGGTGGTCGTGTGCTCGTCTTCAAGTTGTCCCAGTCGTTTCCGCGCTCTCGAAGGTATTCGTCGGAGACCGCACGGTAAACGACGCGGACTGGGACAAGGCAGGCCTCCGGGAGGTCGGCGAAGTCGGTCGTTTCATGTTCATCGGGCGGGGGTGAGCGGTTCCACCGGAGCTCGTAGTACTGCCAGTACCTGAGGAACCAAAGCACCGCCACGTCGTCCCGACTTGGCGTCGGCACGCCTCGTAGGTACATGCCCCCGTGTGGCCATCGCCATCTGAAAGGACGTTTCTTGTGCAACCGCTTGACTGATTCCTCGGCGTCGTGGCGATCGGCGAACACGAGACCTGGCACGACGAGTGACCAACGGTTAGTCGGATCGGCTGGAGTACGGCCCTGCGCCTCTTGGATCCAGTACTCACCTGGTCCGCTGATCACTTCGCCTCCGCAACTGCCAACGACGCTCGGTCACAGTAGCCGCCCTTCGAGCACGACATGCACCGTGGGTGCGGGCGCTTTGCGTTGGTCATTTGCGCTCGACCGCGGCCGCGGTACAAGAAGATCACGTAGCGGCCGACGCCGGCAAAGCCGGTCGGCGGCGAACAGGCCGATCAGGTCTGGTCGTCCGGGCTCGTCCCGTCCGGGTACGGCGCGTAGCGGCGATGAAGCAGGATGCGGTTGCCGTCGGGGTCGCTGAAGCCCGCGCCGCGGCAGGCGCCCGAGTCCCACACGTCGTTGACCTCGACGCCGGCCGCTTCGAGCTTTGCCTTCGCCTCGGCGACGTCCGGGACGCGAAATGCGAGCGTGCCCGGCGGGAGCGGCGCGAACTCGGAGTCGTGCGTGTGCGGCGTCATCACGGCGAGCGTGACGTTGCCGGCTTGGAACTCGACCCAGTCGTCGTGCGGCGAGTTCGGGTCGAGCGGCAGCCCGAGGATGCGTCCGTAGAAGTCCTTCGCCCGGTCGATGTCCGTCACGGGCACGCGGATGTAGTCGATGCGTTGGACGTTGATCATGGGCGGATTCTCGCGGCTTTTGCGTGCGTTCGCTCGCAGAGCAGCCGTAACCGGCGCACGTCGTCGCGCGTTGTCCGGTCATGTGCATTCGGTGTGAAGCAGAGACCCCGAACGAGCTCTGCACCTACTGCGCGACGTTGACGCGGATCGAGGCAGAGCGCGGATTCATCCTGCTCGAGTCCTATCTGCGCAAGTGGGCCGCCTTCGAGCGGTGGCTCGAAGCGCAACCGGCGCCCGCTCTCTAGGTCGCGACCCGTTCCGGCTCGGGCGTCGCCTGCTCGGCGGCGCCCTTCACGCCTTCGCCCCACGACGGATAGACGTGGTGCATCTGCGCGAGGTCGTCGACCGTCGACCCGGCACGCAGTGCGAACGCGAAGCCCTGGACGATGTCGCTTGCGCCGCGACTAACGACGTGGAGCCCGAGCAGCCGCCGCGAGCCGCGGTCGTAGACGAGCTTGTACAGCCCGTGCCGCTCGGCGACGTACTGCGACCGCGTCACGTTCGTGAGCACCTGCGTCGCCGTTGCGACGTCATGACCGCGTTCGCGCGCCTCGTCCTCGGTGAGGCCGACCGCTCCGAGCTCCGGGTCGGTGAAGATCGCGGTCGGCAGGACCGAGTAGTCGGCTGCATTGCCGTTCGGGGCGAACATGTCGAGGACGGCGATGCGTGCCTGGTACTGCGCGATCGGCGTGAACTGGTGCTGGCCGGTCACGTCGCCGGCCGCCCAGATCCCGCTCACCGACGTGCGCATGCGGTCGTTCACCTCGATCCCGCTCCTGTCCGCTCGGACTCCGATGCGGTCGAGCCCGAGCTCCTCGACGTTCGGCACGCGTCCGGACGCGAGCAGCACTCGCTCGGCGTCGACCGTGCGGCCATCGGCGAGCATTGCCGTGCGGCCTTCGAACCTGTCGACCGAGGTGTCGGTGACGATCTCGATCCCGTCCTCCTCGAGGGCCTCCGTCAGGACGTTCGTCGCGTCGGCGTCGGAGCGCGGCGAGATGCGAGGGGCTGTCTGGACGATCGTCACCCGAGAGCCGAAGCGCGCGAAGATCTGCGCGAACTCGAGCCCGACCGGACCGCCGCCCAGTACGAGCAGCGACCCGGGCACTTCCTCGAGGTCGAGCGCGGTCACGTGGTCGATCCAGTCGAGCTGGTCCAGCCCCGGGATCGGCGGCACCGCGGTGCGCGAACCGGTTGCGACGAGGATGCGCTCGGAGCTCAGCTCGGTGTCGCCCACGCGAAGCGTCTGCGGGTCGACGAACGACGCGGCGCCGTCGTACGTGTCGTGCCCTCGTTCGTGGAGATCGGCGACCCAGCGCTCCTGCGGCTTACGGAGCGTCTCCTTCCACGCATGGATCGCGCGGAGATCGGCGCGGGCGGGCGGCGCGTCGAGTCCGAGCTTCGGCCCGAGCGTGCGGAGATCGCGGTGCAGCTCCGCGGCGACGAGGTACGCCTTCGTCGGCTTGCACGCGACGTTGGGGCACGAGCCGCCCCAGCGCGTTTGCTCGACGAGCGCCACTTTTGCGCCGAAGTCCGCCGCCGCCTTGCGCGCGGCGTCGCGCGCGGCCGAGCCCGCGCCGATCGCGATCAGGTCGTAACGCTCCATCCCGCCCAGTCTCCCGAGCCGGTCGGTCGTTACACGTCAGCCGCTCGGTGCCGCTTCGAGCCGCGTCGGGCAGCGCCAGTACTCGAGGTCCGCCGCGACGCCCTGGGCGGTGCACGAGCTCCGCGTGAGGTTCGGGCGGCCGTCGAGCTTGCCGGAGCGGCAGACCTCCCAGAACCCCTGCTGCCCCTTCGGCGGCACCACCGCGGTGCACGATCCCTTGAGTCCCGTCTCTCTGAGGACGCGACCGTCCTTGATCGCCACCATCACGGCGACCACCAGAGCGGCGATCACGAACATCCTGAACATCGGAGGGGCTCCTTCGTACCGCAGGTCAGACGTTCACGAGATCGGCAACAGCGCGCTCGCGCGAGACCCCCGTCGGAGCGACGGGACGAATGTCAGCGCTCGGCGAGCTCGAGCAGCCGCACCCGCTCGCGCGGGTAGATGTTCGGGTCGTCGAGTCGGATCTCGACGGCGCGCTGCAGGCCCGCGTCGATGTTCGCGCGGCCGACGACGCGCGCAAAGGAGTGCGCGAACAGGCGCATGCCGGCGAGCTCGAACGGATTCGACGCGGAGCTCGTCTTCAGGATCATCCACGTGAACGCGAGATCGAGCTGCGGCGTTCCGCGCAGCGAGTTGGTCCAGTCGATCACGACGGGCCCCGACTTCGACAGCAGGACGTTCTCCGGGTGGAGGTCGAGGTGCAGGAGCGCGTCGCCGTCCTCGATCGCACGCAGCCCGTCGGGCGCACGGATCTCGTGCAGCCGCTCGTGGAGCTCGGCGAGCGTACGGACGTGCTGCCGGAGGCGCCACGGTGCGATCGAGAGGTCCTGCCCCATCGTCGGCCCGTCGATCCGTTCGAGCACGAGCGCGTCGGACCGGCGCTCGAGCACGCGGGGGACCGGGAACCCGTGCGAGCGCGCGTGGACCATCACGAGCTCCTCGCGCTCGGGATCGCCACCGGCTTTGAACCGCCGCAGCACGCGCCCGTGGCCGAGGTCGTAGACCGACGACGCGCGTCCCTCCGAGAGGAGCTTCATCCCAGCCGCGCGCGCCAGGCCTCGGCCGCCGCGCGTCCCTCCGGGGTCTGGAGGAAGTGGTCGAGCGGGACGTGCAGGAACGCGCAGCGCGCTTCCGCGAGCACCTCGTCGCCGTCCCGCAGCGCACCGTCGACGTGGATGCGGCGGCCGACCGCGCTCGTCAGCCACGCACGCGCGACGATGGGGCGGTTGATGTGCACCGGCCGGCGGTAGCGCACGAAGATCCGTGCGGTCACCGTCGGGAAGCGGTGCCACGTCGCGAGGAGGCCGCACGCTTCGTCCAGTGCGGCCGAGACGAGGCCGCCGTGCACGATGCCGGGGCCGCCCTGATGGCGCTCGTCGAACGAGAAGGTCGCCTCGTACTCGGTCGCGCCTTCCTCGGTCGGCTGCGCGAGGCCGATGCCGTTCGGGTTGTCGCCGCAGCCCCAGCAGGCCGGGTCGTGATGGGGCGGGATGTTCAGCGAAGGCCGCCGCGCTCGTGGTGCGCGCGGAAGAAGTTCTCGGAGCCGGCCGTCGCCATCGCCGCCGACGCACTGATCTCGAGGGCGAGCGTCGCCGCGGCGACGATCTGCGCGAAGCGGTACACCTTGCCGCCGCCGGCGCAGCCCATCAGCGACAGCCACGAGCGCGCGTAGGGGAGGGTCGTGCCACCGCCGACGGTGGCGACCTCGAGACCGGGAAGCCGGATCGAGACGTTCAGCCCGCCATCGACGCGCCGTCCGGTTCCGTGCGCCATCGAGCTCGTGCCGACCATGCCGAGGTCCTGCCCCGTCGCAGCGAAGATCGCCGCGATCGCGGATGCCGGCGTGAACGCGACGGACTGCATCCCCGACGCGACCGCGCCGTGCGTCCCCGCCCACGCCAGCTCGAGCAGGTCGTCGATCGTCGTGCGAAGGACGCGCCGCACCGCCTCGTCGGTGAGCGTCGCCTCGGCGATCACCGTCTTCCCGTGCCCCTGCTGGAAGAACTCGTGCGACGGCTTCTTGTCGCCGCCCATGTTCGCTTCGAGCATCGAGCGCTCGATCGGGACCGGCGCGCGCTCGAGCACGTAGCCCATGTTCAGCACGTACGCGTTGCGGGTCATCATGTTCGCGCCGACCGCGTCGCCCGTCGTCCAGCGCCAGAGGACGTGGCACATCGGGCCGACGACGTGCGTCTTCACCTCGCGGAGCACCGCGCGCTTCGAGAGCGACTCGTGCTCGATGCCGGCGAGCCACTCGCGCATCTCGTCGACCTGGCCCTCGAGCCAGCGCGCGAGGGCGATGGCGTCCTCACTCGAATTGCAGATGAAGCAAGATGCTCTAGTGATGCGGTCATAGAGCACGTATGTTCGGAACCCGCCGGACTCCGCTGCCGCCTTCGCGCCGCGCTGCATCGACGCCGAGAGGCCGCCTTCGCTGTGCGCGAGCGGGACGTAGACGCTCTCCTTCGCACGGCCGTTCTCGAAGACGCGCCCGTCCTCGTCGAGCGCGTACCCGCCAAGCTCGACGTCGACCGTCACGACGCCGACAGGGATCACGGCGACGCCGGTGAGCGACTCCTGCGCGCGGGCCCACGGCTCGAGGTCGTCCCACAACACCTCGCCGTCGTCGGTCAGCCCGCGGACGACCTCCTGCCGCGCACGGATGGACGCCGCGTCGTTCTTCCGCGGCCAGCGCCGAAGCTCCATCGGCGTCACGCTATAGCCTCAGGCGCCGTGGCCGCGACGCACATGGATGGCAAGGCCCTCGCCGCAAAGGTGCGCGAGAAGGTCGCCCGCGAGGTCGGGGAGCTCGGCTCGCTCGGGCTCGCGACAGTGCTCGTCGGGAACGACCCGGCGTCGGAGGTCTACATCCGTCTCAAGCACACCGACGCCGAGCAGGTCGGGATCCGGCCGGTCGACGAGCGGCTCCCCGAGGACGCGACGGAGGAGGACGTGCTTGCGCTCGTGCAGCGGCTGAACGCCGACGACGGCGTCGACGGGATCATCGTCCAGACGCCGCTGCCGGAGCACCTCGATGAGTTCAAGCTCCTGGCGGCCGTGGACGCGATGAAGGACGTCGACGGGCTGACGCCGCACAACGCCGGGCTGCTGCTGATCGGCCGTCGGCGGCACGTGGGCGCGACACCGCTCGGGATCATGGCGCTGCTCGACGAGTACCGGATCCCCACAGCAGGAGCGCGCGCCGTCGTCGTCGGCCGGA
>Ga0111539_10010126_pt1 | contig 11880 bp, 9 predicted proteins | sample RhiMethybrSRZTD1_FD_79667 | JGI IMG/M metagenome (GOLD analysis project Ga0111539, IMG submission 79667) | Populus rhizosphere microbial communities from Tennessee, USA - Rhizosphere MetaG P. TD hybrid SRZTD1 (version 2) (version 2) | ecosystem: Host-associated > Plants > Roots > Rhizosphere >...
GAGATCCGCGCCCTCGAGCTCTCGCACCAGCTCGGCAGCGGGCCCGTCCGCCTCCGGCGCGAGCTCGGCCCGGAGCTCGAGCTGTGCCTCCTGCGGGTCGACGATCAGCTTCAGCTCGCGCGCGCCTTCGAGCACGGCGCCCGCGGCGTCGACCGCTGCGTCGACACCCGAAAGCGCCGCCAGCGGATCCCCGAAGTCGGGAGCGCGCCCGCCGTGGCGTTCGCGATTGCTGCGATCGGCCGCTTTCAACTCGGCCGCCCGCGCGCGCCACGCTTCGCGCAAAAGCTTCACGATCGCACCTTTGAGCGCGGGCTGCCGCGCGGAAAGCACCAGCGGCTCCGCAACTTGCGGTCGCCCCGGCAGGGTACGGGCGACGAACGGACCGGCGGCGACCAGCGGCGAAGGGCTCGGCGCCACCAGCAGATAGTTCCCGACGATCCCGAGCGCCGTGGTGTCCTCGCTCTTGCGAGCTTTGGGCTCGAGCAGCAACACGCCGCTCGTTGCATCGAGACGGGCGGCGTGGCTTGCATCGGCGCCGTTCGTCAGAGCCGCCGCGAGCTCGCGCCCGCTCTTCACGTGCAGGCCGAACACCCAGGCCGGCTCCGTGCCGCTCGCGATCACCGCGCCGACCGCGGGCACGTCGGAATCGATGGATCCGGCCGCGGTGTGCGACAAATCGAGCAGCGTTGCCACGAGCATCGGGAAACTCGCGGGCAAGAGCGCTGCCCGTGAGCCCGCGAGATCGCGCAGCTTGCGCCAGGTGGCCTCCGGGTGCGGTACCTGGAGCTCCGCCATCAAATCCGCCGGTTCAGCTACCGGGGCAAGCTCGGCGTTTGCGCTCGTGGCGGCGCCGGCGCCGGACGGGGCCTCGTCACGACACGAAGCACAGGCCGCCGCCAGCGACGCGATCAAGGCGGCCGCTACCAGCGACCACGACCGATGCGGCTGCCCGGTCAAAACGGAATGTCGTCGTCGTTGCCGCCGCCGTAGTCAGCGTCGTCGTACCCGCCGCCACCGGAAGGCGCCGGCTCGCTGCCACCGCTCTCGGGCCCGCGCCCGGGACCACCGCCGCCCCCACCAGCGCCGCCGCCGCCCCCACCGCCGCGACCGCCGCCGCCGCCGGCCAGGATCACGTTGTTGGCAACGACCTCGGTCCGGTAGCGCTTGTTGCCGTCGCGATCGTCGTAGCTCGTCGTGCGCAGGCCGCCCTCGATGAAGAGCCGCGAACCCTTGGTCAAAAACTTTCCGAGCGCCTCGGCGCGTTTGCCCCAGACGACGACGTTGTGCCACTCGGTGCGCTCTTGCCGCACCTTGTTGCGATCGAGGTACGTCTCGCTCGTTGCAAGCCGCATCTTCAACACGGCCTGGCCGCTGTTCGTCATTCTCAGCTCGGGGTCGGCGCCCAAGTTGCCGAGCAGTAACACCCGATTCAATCCTTCTGCCATGAGCGAGGCTCCTTTTTGAGCAGACCGGGATGTGGCCGCTCGCCCAGTCGGCGTCAAGCTTCGGCAGGACGTAGTTTGTCCGAGGCTCTCAACTAGGAGCGCTTGCCGAGCCGGTCGCGGTAGCCGCTTCGCGGTCGAGCTCCGCCAAGAGCTCTCCCAGCTCCCGTCGCACGTCGAGCAGGACCCGCCGTGCCTCCCCGAGGTTCCTCTGCGTCGGATCCTCCGCCGGCTGCGGCTCGAGGCCCGACTCGCGCAGGCGTTTGCGAGCGCCGGCGATCGTGAAGCCGTGCGTGTAAAGGAGGTCCTTCACCTTGAGCAGCTTCTCGACGTCGCGGCGCGAATAGATGCGCTGACCTTTGCGCGACTTCTGCGGACGAATCGAGCGAAACTCGGTTTCCCAGTAGCGGAGCACGTGCGGCTCGACGCCTACGATGTGGGAAACCTCGCCGATCCGGTAGAACAGCTTGACCGGTGCTTCGCCGTCGTCCACGGCTCCCTCACTCCTTGGCAGTGCCGTTTTCGGCGCTCGAAGCCGGGCGCATCACTGCCGATTGTCCAACCACGCTGGCCGCCGACGCACCGCCCGATGCCATCGGGGTGAACGCGCCGTCATCGTTGAGCGCCTGCTTGAGGAGCTGGCTGGCCTTGAAGTTCAACACCCGGCGCTCGGTGATCACGATCGGATCGCCGGTTTGGGGGTTTCGACCCTGGCGCTGCCGCTTGTCGCGCAGCACGAAGTTGCCGAAGCCGGAGATCTTGATCTTCTCTCCGCGGCCGAGCGTCTCCTTCATCGTCTCGAAGACCAAGTCGACCAGATCGGCCGACTCCTTCTTCGAGAAGCCGCCGAGTTTCGTGTAAACCGCCTGGACGATCTCCGCCTTGGTCATCCAAACCGCCTGCTTCGCATTCGGTTGAGGCCACGCCTCCGAGGGCAGGCCCATGTTACTGGCGCCCTCGGAAAAGTCCATGGCGATCGCGAAGATCGCGCTCTCGTATGGGGCCGTAAGCCCCAAAACAGTACCCCTGGAACGTCGAGCTCGCGTTAGGCGGCGTTCGCCATGCTGGAGGCAGCGGTCTCGGCCGGGCCGGTCGTGCCGGAGACGCGGTCGCCCTGCAGGACCAGCTGGCGCGCCTCGCGCCGCCGCCCGATCTGTTCGGCGATCACCAGCATCGACACGTAGGCGTAGCCGATCGTGAACAGGCTCGCGAACGGAGTCGCAAACCAGTGCTTGGTTTCGATTGACGCCACCACGCTGGCGAAGCTGACGAGCGCGAGCCCCATCTCCAGGAGAGGGAGCTGCGCGGTCTGGCGATAGCGACCGGCAAAGATGCCGCGCTTGGGGGTGCGCACGAATTCACCAGACATCTGGCGCAGCCCCTCGATCACGGCGCGCGTGAGATGGGGCGCGAGCCCCGCGCCGAGCGCGATCAACGCCGGGAGGCGCCGGATCGCCGACAGCACCGAACCGCCCTGTGCGCTCTCGGCCATGGCGTAGAACGTCGCAAGCGACCCCGTGGCGCCGATGCAAAGTGGCAGGTCGATCAGGAGCATGGTGCGCACGTCGGTCGCCGGCATCAGGATCAGCGCCGGGAGCAGCAAAACGCTGAGCAGCACCGTCAACGGATAGGCGAAGTGCGGCAAGAGGTGAAAGCAGGCTTCCATGCGCTGCCCCACCGTGAGCGGCGCAGTGAGCACGCGGCGCAGCAGCTTGCGGGCGGTCTGTACCGTGCCCTTGGCCCAGCGAAACTGCTGAGCACGGAACGCCGACATGTCCTCGGGCAGCTCGGCCGGAGTGAGCACGTCGGGCCGGTACACGAAGCGCCAGCCGACGAGCTGCGCCCGGTACGAAAGATCTAGATCCTCGGTCAGGGTGTCGTGCTGCCAGCCGCCGGCAGAAGCGATCGCGGCCCGCCGCCAGATCCCGCCGGTTCCGGAAAAATTGAACATGTAGCCAGCGCCAAAACGCGCGCGGTTCTCCACCAGGTGATGCCCGTCGAGCATCAGCGACTGGATGCGCGTCAGGAGGCTCACCTCCTTGTTCATGTGGCCCCAGCGCGTCTGCACCATGCCGACCGACGGATCGGCGAAGTGACCGACGACGGCGCGCAGGAAGTCCGGCTGCGGGACGAAGTCCGCGTCGAAGATTGCGATCAACTCACCCTTGGCACGACCGAGCCCGTAATCGAGCGCTCCCGCCTTGTAGCCGACCCGGTTCGGGCGCCGCACGTATTCCGCCAGCACACCAGCTGCGCGAAGCTCGCGCACCTTGGCCTCGGCGAGCGCGCAGGTCTCGTCATTCGAATCATCGAGCACCTGGAGCTCCACGCGATCGCGCGGGTAGTCCATGCGGCCCGCCGCTTCGAGCAGGCGGGCAACCACCGTCGCCTCGTTGTAGAGCGGCAGCTGGATCGTGACGAACGGCAACTCGTCGTCGGGGATCTGCGGAGGCCGCACCGCCTCGAGTAGCTGGCGGCGCCGACGCACGCACTCGAAAACGAGATGCGCGCGATGAACGCCGTAGGCGCAGAGGATCAACAGAACCGCGAAGTAGAGCGTTACGAAGACAGCTTCCATTCCTCTGGAAGTCGTCGGTAACACTCGCAATCCGGCTGATTGTCACGCAAATGTAATTCTTTGCATGACCTTGTCTTTATGCCTTTTCGACTGTCGTTACGAAGGGTTGCGCCGCGAGGAACCGGGGCAGACTCGCACCACTTACTGAAGCGAAGGTTACGGCGATTTGTCGCGACCGAGCACGAAATCGCCGCCGACACCGAAGAACAACAAGCTGTGACCCTTGCGATGATCGTCGGGGATCTCGCCCTCGGGAAACAGGTTGTTGACGGCGGCCGGACAGTCGGAATCGAGCGTCACGTTGGTGAACTGTCCGAGCGTCGCCATGACGAACGGCGTCAGATGCAAAAACTCGGCGACCGGAATCGTCATCCCGCCGCCGATCCGAAATGCGGGCCCTTTCGCGGTCGCGGTTGCCTCGCAGCTGCCGATCAGCGCGCCCTTGATCTCCGAGTGCACTTCGAACCGATGATCGAGCAGCAGATCGAGCTCGCCGAAGCCACCGAGCTGGTTGCGCGGCGTGCCGATCATGGCGCCGATCCCGAAGTTTTGCGTGGTCGCGGTGTTCTTGATTTCCAGATCCTGCGCGGCGTTGGGCACGTCGAAGCGCTCGCCGGGCTTCAGCACGTGGCCCTCGAAGAAAACGACGCCGGTCAAGTACTGGAGAAAGCGCACGCCGCCGTGGATCTCCAGGCCGCCGCCGGGTTGAACCAAGTCGGTCATGTTGACGTCATCGCCAGCAGCGTCGGAAAACGCGACGCCGCCCGGAATCGCTCCGCCCGCGCGCAGCCCGACCATGAACCCGACTTTGGCCGGCGGCTCTTGCTGCGTCGGCGGCGGCGGATACGGTCCGGCGCCTCCGGGCGGTGGCATCATCCCCGGCGGCGGCGGGCCTTGACCAGGTGGCGGCGCAGCGCCGGGCGCTGCTCCGAATCCGGGCGGCGGCCCGGCCGTACCCGGTTGAAGCACGAACTTCACCGGCTTCTTCTCGCCGGCGCGAAGCTCCACCTTCGCCTCGCTCGCGGCATAGCCAGGAGCCCAGGCTTGCACGGTGTGCATCCCCGGATTGACGGGCCGATCGGTACCGAGCGCCGCGACCGATACGACCTCGCCGTCGAGCCGCAGCTCGAGCTTGTCCGCGTTCGCCGGCTCGACCTCGAGCCGCAGCGCGGGGACTTTGGGCTCGACCTCCTCGAGCTCTTTCTTGCCGCTCTCGACCGCTTCCTTGAACGCGGGCGGCGCGTTGGCATCGAGCGGCATGCGGACCAGCCGCCGATAGCTTTCGGCGCCCTCCACGAGCTTGTCGAGCTTCACCTGGCAGCGAGCGATGTAGAGCACGTGCACCGGGGCGTCGTAGAGCGCCTCGGCGCGCTGCATCTTGTCGAGCGACTCGGCGTACTTGCCGTCGCGGAACAGCTTGATGCCGTCGGTCGCCAGCGTGCGGGCGGTCGCTTTGTCAGCGGCGGACTGCGCCGCAACGTCGGGCGACGTCAGCGCCCCCGCCGCAAACATCCCGCCCGCGAGCGCGCAGCGGAGCGCCAGACCTAACCCCAAAGCTCGGATCAGCCGCATGGCTTTGAGTAGGGCGGGTTACAAGGTTTGGTCAATACCCGACGTCGATGTTCGACGGTTTCGGCGCCGGCTTGGTCGCCTCCGGCTTCGGCTTCACTTCGGGCTTCTTCACTTCGGGCTTCGGCTTCGTGCTCGCGCCGCTCGAGGGCCGCGGCCTGGTCGTCGGCCGCGGGGTCGCTGCCACGGGCTTCGCCGAATCCGTGGGGGCGGCCGCCGCGGCGCTCACCGCCGCCGAGGGCGGAAGCGCGGGAACCACCTCGGGCACCGGCTGCGCGCTTCCAGGCGGCGCCGTCGCCGGCGCTGCGGGCTGGTCGGCAGCGACGCTGGCAGTCGATTCCGGCTCGGGATTCGCCGCTGGCGCCGCGAGCACCTTTACCGCGACGATCGCGCCGATACCGAGGAGCAGGAGGGCTCCGACCAAGCCGGCGACGAGCGGCGCTCGGCTCGAGGTGGGCACGCCGTCGACCGGCGTCTGGGTGAATGCCCCGCCGGTCAGCGCGGCGGGATTGGGGCCGCTGTGCGGGTAAGACGGCTGTGGCGTCATCGCCGCCGGATGGCCCCACGCCTGGCTCGCAGGCTGCCCCGGACCCGACGCAACCGCCTGGGTGCGCCCGCTGCCCGCCGACGCGTGGCTGAAGCCGCGCGAAGAGGGGATACCGCAGGCGTGAGACAGCGCTTCGGCCAGCTCGCTCGCCGACGAGAAACGATCGGCGGGCTCGCGGCTCAAGGCGCGCGTGAACCACGCGTCGAACCCGGGCGGAACTCCCGGCGCCCATTGCGACGGCACCGGAAGCGGCGCGGTGCAGATCTTCACCAATAGATCGCCGATCGCCTCGCCCTCGAACGGCAGCCGGCCGATCAAGCAGCGAAACGCGATCACCGCCACTGACCAGAGATCCGAGCGATAGTCCACCGAGCGCAAGCCGCGCGCTTGCTCGGGGCTCATGTAGAAGGGCGTCCCGAGCACCGACCCGGTGCGCGTCGACGACGAGACTCCCATGCTCTTGTCCGTGAACTTCGCGATCCCGAAGTCCACGACCTTGGCGATGTCCGTCCCGTCGTCCTCGTCCCAGACCAAAAACACGTTCTCCGGTTTCAGGTCGCGATGAACGATCCCCGCCTCGTGTGCCTTGGAAAGCGCGCGGCACACCTGGTGCACCATGCGGCAGGTGTCCTGCACGGGGAGCCGTCCCAGGCGGTCGAGCCGCTTGTCGAGCGGCTCCCCCGAGAGAAACTCCATCACGATGAACGGACTGCCCTGCGGCGTGACACCGTGATCGTAGACTTGAACGACGTGTTTGCTGCGTAGCGTGGCCGCGGCCCGAGCTTCGTTCTCGAAACGATTCCTCGCCTCCACGCTGTCGGCGTACTCGGGCTCGATGAACTTCACCGCCACCCGCGTGCCGAGCGAGGTGTGAATCCCCTCCCAGACCGAGCCCATCCCGCCGCGCCCGAGCAAACGGACGAGTCGATACTTTCCCGCGACCAACTCGGTTGGCACGTCGACGTTTGAGACCGTCATGCTGCGCCCGACAGCATCAAGAAAACCCGGTCAAAGCCTAACGGGAGACGGAATCGAGCGCCAGGATTGCGTCCGGGGGCAATTGCCCTCTCCTACGCGGGAGCGCCTCCGGCGCTGCTCGCGCGCTACCCGGGGGGGCGCTCCCGCGAGAGCCTCGCGCGGGGGTCACCCGCCGTTCCACGGCTTCTGCTAAGCGGGGCCCATGGTTACCCGGCTGTTCGAGCCCGGCGCCCCGGACGTCCTGTACGTGATCGACCTGTCGAATTACGTGCTCCGTGCCTATCACGCCGTAGCGCCGCTCACGAACGCCAAGGGGGAGCCGACCCACGCGGTTTACGGCATGACCATCATGCTCGAGCGACTGGTGCGGGAGAAACGGCCGGCACGCTTGGCGGTCGCCATGGATTCGGGTCGCGACACGTTCCGGAAGGAGCTTTACCCCGAATACAAGGCGACCCGCCCTCCCGCCCCGGACGACCTTCGCCTCCAGCTCGAGCGTTGCGACCAGATCGTACGCGCCTTCGGGATCCCGATCCTGAAGCAGCGCGGCGTCGAGGCCGACGACTTGATCGCCTGCGCCGTGGTGCGGGCGCGCGCTCACGGCATCAAGGTCGTGATCGTCGGCGCCGACAAGGACATGATGCAACTCGTCAGCGACGACGTCGTGATGTGGGACACGATGCGCGATCGCGTGTTCGGCATTCCCGAAGTCGAAGAACGCTTCGGCGTGAAGATCTCCCAGCTGCGCGACATGCTCGGATTGATCGGCGACACCTCCGACAACATCCCGGGCGTGCCGAGCGTTGGACCCAAGACCGCGCGCGATCTGTTGGTTCAATTCGGATCGCTCGAAGGCATCTACGATCACCTCGACGAGATCCCGCGCAAGAAGTTGAAAGAGGCGCTGACCGAGCACCGCGAGAAGGCTTTTTTGAGCCGCTCTCTGATCACGCTCAAGGACGATTGCGTGATCGACTTCGACCTCGAAGCGCTGCGCTGGGGCGGTCGCGACGTCGACGAGCTCAAGCGCCTTTACAAGGAGCTCGAGTTCACGCGCCAGCTGGCCGCGCTCGAGGCAGAGACCGCTGGTCCTGCGCCCACGGCCGTAGCGACGCCCGCGCCGGTCGCCGCTCGGGTAGCGATCGCGGCGCCGGCCGCTCCCGCGACGCATCACGTCGTGACGGAGCTCGCGGCGCTCGAAGAGCTGGTCGCGGGCGCGCAGGCCCGAAAGAAACTCGCGCTGCGCGTGGAAGCGTCCACGGCTCAGAGCGGCTCGGTCCTGTTCGGGCTGGGACTCGCGTCCGAGCCCGGCCAGGCCTACTACGTGCCGCTCGCACATCGCTACGTGGGCGCGCCGCGCCAGCTCACCGCGGGAGACGTCGTGCGCGTGCTCGCCCCTGTGCTCGCCGATCCTGGCGTCAAGAAGGCCGGTCACGAGCTCAAGCGCAGCTTGTTGCCGCTCTACCACGCGGGGCTCGCGGTCGAGGGCATCGGCTTCGACGCTTTGCTCGCGAGCTATCTGGTCGACCCGGAGGCGAACCACACGATCGGAGAGCTCTCCAAACGCGAGCTTTCGCTCGATTTGCTCGGCCACGACGAGCTCACCAGGAAGACGCGCGGTCAAAAGCTCGCTTTCGACGAGACCGCCGTCGAGGACGCGGCGCGCTTCACGGCGGGGCGGGCCGAGGCGGCGCTCAGGCTGTGGGAGCCGCTGTCCGAGCGCCTGGCGGACGCCGCTCTCACGCGGCTCTTCGACGAGCTCGAGCTGCCGCTCTTGCCCGTGCTGGCGCGCATGGAGCAACGCGGCGTGCTGGTCGACACGGCGCAGCTCAAGGCGCTCGGCGGCAGCTGCGAAAGCGAGCTCTCGCGGCTCGAGCGCGAGGCGCACCGGATCGCGGGCAAGCCCTTCAACCTGAGCTCGCCGCGCCAGCTCGAAAGCCTGCTTTTCGACGAGCTCGGATTGAAGCCGCTGCGCCGCACCAAGACCTCGCGCTCGACCGATGCCGACACGCTCGAAGCGCTGGCCGAAGAGCACGAGCTGCCGCGGGTGATCCTCGAGCACCGTCAGGTGAGCAAGCTCAAGGGCACCTACATCGATGCGCTGCCGGCGCTGGTCAATCCGGCGAGCGGGCGCATTCACACGTCGTGGGAACAAGCAGTCGCAGCCACCGGCCGGCTTTCGTCGAGCGACCCGAACCTTCAGAACATCCCGATCCGCACCGATCTCGGGCGCTCGATCAGAGCCGCCTTCGTCGCACCACCGGGCTGCGAGCTCGTGAGCGCGGACTATTCCCAGATCGAGCTCAGGGTGCTCGCGCACCTGTCACAGGACGAAGTGCTGCTCGAAGCATTCCGCACCGGCGAGGACGTGCACACGCGCACCGCGATGGCCGTGTTCGAGGTCGGGCCGGACGGCGTCACCGCCGAGATGCGCCGCCGCGCCAAGGCCGTGAACTTCGGCGTGATCTACGGGCAGGGCGACAGCGGGCTCGCGAAGAGCCTCGGCATCTCGCGCACCGAGGCGGGCAACTTCATCTCCGCTTACTTCCGGCGCCATCAGGGGGTGCGCCGCTTCATGGATCAGACCCTCGACGCGGCGCGCTCGGGGGAAGCCGTGCGGAGCCTGCTCGGCCGGCGGCGCTTGCTCCCGGATATCCGCAGCGGCAACCGCGCAAAGCGCTTCGCGGCCGAGCGGATCGCGATGAACATGCCCATCCAGGGCAGCGCCGCGGATCTGCTCAAGCTGGCGATGCTGAGGCTCGCCGAGCCCGTGACCCCCGGCGCGCGCATGGTTCTCACCGTGCACGACGAGCTGGTGTTCGAGGTCCCGAGCGCCGAGGTCGAGCAGGCCCAGGCGCGCATCCGCGACGCGATGCAGAACGTGCACACCTTCGACGTTCCCTTGGTGGTGGACGTCGGGCACGGCTCGAACTGGAACGACGCCCATTGAGGTTCCACTCGGCCGTGGTAGAGAAGGCGCCGACGTCGGGAGCCGGGCCCAGGGCGGGCAGGCGCCAAAACGAGCCATGAACGACAGCGGGAGCACCCCTCGAGTCTCGATCGTGATTCCGGTCTACAACGAGGAGGCGATCCTGCACGCCGCCGTGGTCGACCTGCGCGAGCGCCTGACGCCGTTCGATTGGAGCTACGAGATCATCCTGGCGGAGAACGGATCGCGCGACCGCACCGTCGCCATCGCCGAGGAGCTCGCGAACAAGTACCCGCAGGTCCGAATGCTGAGCGCGGGCGAGCCGAACTACGGCAAAGCCCTGCGCCAGGGCATCCTCTCGGCGCGCGGCGAGTTCGTGCTCTGCGACGAGATCGACCTCTGCGACACGGACTTTCACCGCCGCGCGCTTTCGGAGCTCGAAGCATATCGCGCCGACATGGTGATCGGCTCGAAGCTGATCGGCGGCGCCGAGGACGAACGGCCGCTCCTGCGCCACGGCGCGAGCATCGTTTACAATGGCCTGCTGCGGGTGCTGCTCGGCTTCCGCGGCACCGATACGCACGGTCTGAAAGCTTTTCGCCGTTCGCGACTGGTGCCGATCGTCGAGACCTGCCTGGTCGAAAAGGACGTGTTCGCGAGCGAGCTCGTGATCCGAGCCTACCGCGCCGGCCTCGACATCATCGAGATTCCGGTGCGCGTGATCGAAAAGCGTCCGCCCTCGATCAACCTGTTCAAGCGCGTGCCGAACGTGCTGAAGAGCGTGGCCAAACTCACGTGGGCGATTCGAATAAGGGGCTGAAGAGAGTCACCACTTCTCGATCTTCCAGCCCCGGCGCTGGGCGATGCGTCGGAGACGCGTGTCGGGGTTCACGGCTATCGGCGTCTTCACGCGCTCGAGCAGCGGCAAATCGGTGATGCTGTCGCTGTAGAAAATCGCGTCGCCGAGGTCGAAGCCGATCCGATCGGCGATCGTGAGCGCGCGGTCGATCTTGCCGGGTCCGTAGCACATCGGCTGACGCACCTTGCCGGTGAAGCACCCGCTGGAGTCGACCTCGAGCTCTGTGCAGACGACGTGCTCGATGCCGAGCTCACGCGCGAGCGGAAGCGCCGCGTAGGGCGTGGCGCTGGTGACGATCGCCACGTGTTCTCCTTGATCGCGATGCCGGCGCACCGCAAGACGCCCCGCTTCGCGCACCTCGGGCAGCACGTAGTCCTTGAACCACTGATTGCAGGTCTCGATCATCCATGCTTCGCGCTTACCGCGAAATTTCTTCAACACTTCCTCGGCCACCCGCGGCGCATCGATCACGCCGAACGTGTACTGGAGCAGCCACCAGGCCACGCGCAGCGAATCGCGCAAGGTCGCTTCGCCGTTGGCGCGCTGATAGCGCGTGTACAGGGTCGCGGTGTCGCCGCGAATCAAGGTGCGGTCCATGTCGAACAGCGCGGCGCGGCGGACTTGCATGGCTGGGCAGAGGCTATACTGCACCGGCGCTTTTGCCGATGCAGCCCCTGCCGATCGATCCGCTCTTGCCCGAGGTCCTGCGCTGCCTCGAAGCCTCGCCACGGCTGGTGCTCGAAGCGCCGCCCGGGGCGGGGAAAACCACGCGGGTCCCGCCGGCGCTGCTCGATGCCACGGGTGCGGGCGAAATCCTGGTGCTCGAACCGCGGCGGCTGTCGGCCCGGCTCTCGGCGCGGCGCGTGGCCGGGGAGCGGGGCGAGCGCCTGGGCGACCTGGTCGGCTACAGCGTGCGCTTCGAGGACGTGTCGAGTCCGCGCACGCGCCTGCGCTACGTCACCGAAGGCGTGCTGCTGC
>Ga0111539_10010129_pt1 | contig 11878 bp, 12 predicted proteins | sample RhiMethybrSRZTD1_FD_79667 | JGI IMG/M metagenome (GOLD analysis project Ga0111539, IMG submission 79667) | Populus rhizosphere microbial communities from Tennessee, USA - Rhizosphere MetaG P. TD hybrid SRZTD1 (version 2) (version 2) | ecosystem: Host-associated > Plants > Roots > Rhizosphere >...
ATAGCTGCTTATGCAAATGTTTTTCTACTGCCTAACGCATGATACGAGGTACCACAAGTTTTTTATTCTGGAAGGACCGGGCGCAAATGGGAAAAGCGTTGTCCTTGGGATACTCCGGTCTTTATTGGGGTCTGAGAATGTGAGTCATGTGCCTCTGGAAAAGTTTGGCGATGCCTTTGCTCTCTGGGCGACTTACGGCAAGCTGGCCAATCTCGTGGCTGAAATTGGCGACGTGGATAAGTTTGCCGAAGAGCGGCTTAAGGCCTTTACCAGCGGCGACCCGATGCAATTTGAGCGCAAGTACCGGGATTCTGTTTCAGCCATCCCTACCGCTAAGCTGATTTTTGCCACCAACGTACTCCCCACGATACGGGATAAGAGCGATGGTCTGTGGAGGCGCATGCGCTTGCTGCAATTTCATGTGACGATACCCGATGAACAGATCAACCCACATCTGATTGATGATTTGCGAGTGGAACTGTCTGGCATTTTCTTATGGGCTGTGACGGGCGCAGTCGCCCTGAGAAACAGCAGGAGGTTTATCGAGCCTGCCGCCTCAGCAGAGGCCAAAGACTCTTACCGGCTCGCTTCAAATCCAGTTGCGCAGTTTCTCGATGAGCACTGCCTCCCCTCGGCAGGCGGCATGCTCAGTACGAAAGACCTGTATGCAATTTATCGCGACTGGGCCAATGACAACGGCTTCTGTCATGCCAACAGACCCAACTTCTCACGGGAAGTCCAACGAAAGTTTTCTCACGTCACTATCAAGCGAGAATATGGCGTCAATGGGAGCCGCCGATACTATTTCCAGGGCCTTGCCTACCAGGGGCAGGCAATCGTGGAAACCATCCCATCCAGGTAGCAGGCTGTGGATGGACCAATTGGACCAGTCCTTTTCATAAACTTTGGTTTTACGAAAATAGAATGGGAAAGAGACGGGGTAAGCGCACACCGGACCGAGAGAAAAGGTTTTACCAAACGAGTTGGTCCAATTGGTCCGATTGGTCAAGGCTTTACTCATCAAGGAGTTACGGTAACTGAGAGTTGGTCCAGTTGGGACCGACACAACCAAAGGAGGCACTTAATCCCCAATGCCAACACCAACGCTTGGACGGAACACCATAGTCGGTGGACCAGCACTCATGACTGGGAAGGCAGCATTGGACCAGATCATGGCCCGCTTTGGTCCAGATAGTCGGCGGGCGCGTGCTCTGCGGTGGCTTACGGCCTGGCGAGAAGTGGCAGAACTTACCTTCGACATACCCCAAGCCGCAGTAGTCTTCCCGGCTGTTATCACTGCCCTGGACCAGTGCGATGCAGCCTTTGCCGCTGACAACTGGAGAGACTTCCAGGCTGCCGCTGCTCTGGTGCGCACGCTGGTAGCAGGCCAGTAATGGTGTTATTCGCCCGACATTAGTCGATTTCGTCGCTACCATGCTCCAAGGCCTTCGATACTCCAGCAATGGCCGCTCGATACTCTGCAATATTGTTAGTACCCTCCCCGACAAAGGTGCTCACCCTTCTCTGAGCACCTTACGCAATCTGGCTAAAGCGCTCGGCGCAACGCTGGTTCAATTACTAGCGGACGAAGAGCTTAAAGTGGCGGGCACACGTAACGTCAAAAAAAGTCGGCAGCAATTTCATTTAAAAAGAAGGGACGGTGAGCCATGGGCAGCATCTATCGAAAGAAAGAACGTGTAATAGATGAAGCAACCGGTGAGCCGATCATTGATCCGGCCACCGGCAAAGCGCGTCAAGTGGAAGTCGGCCCATACTGGATTAAGTATTACCGCAGTGGTCGCCCGTTTCGTGAGAGCACAGGCACACTGGATAGAGCGGAGGCCCGCAGGAAATTGAAAAGACGAGAGGGAGAAGTGGTCGAGGGCCGATTCAGGGGCTTGGCGGTAGAGCGTACGACGTTTGATGATTTGGCAGAAGACCTGAAGATGGATTACGTCTCGAACAAGAAAAAGACGCTACAGCGAGTTCAGGAGTTGATTGACCATCTCAAAAAGTCTTTTGGGGGCCGACGAGCCATTGAAATTACGAGCCAGGCCGTTAATGGCTACATTGCCAAGCGCCAACAGGAAGGTCTCTCGAATGGCACCATCAACCGGGAGCTCGGTGCTTTAAAGCGGATGTTTAGCCTCGCGATGAAACAGACGCCTCCCAGGGTTGGTCAATGTCCGCATATCCCACTCCTTAAAGAATCAAATATCCGCTCAGGCTTTTTCGAGCATGAAGATTTCCTCGCTTTACGAGGTGCACTCCCAGACTATGCTCAGGTGACGGTCACGCTGGCCTACTATAGCGGGATGCGCATCGGCGAAATTTGCTCGCTGCAGTGGAAGCAGATCAATTGGACTGAAGGAAAACTCTTCCTGAAAGCGGAAGATACGAAGACAGATACGCCCCGTGTTTTCTATCTCACGGGCGATCTCTACCGCGTGCTCCACGCGTGGCAGGAGCGATCACGCACCAAGTATTCCGCCTGCCCGTGGATTTGCCATTATAGGGGCGAGAGGTTGCATGGCCTAAGGAAAGCATGGCAGACGGCCTGTGCACGAGTGGGACTTGGACAGCTGGTACTGGATGCAGCGAAGGGACGCAAAGTATGGGAAGGAAAAATCGTACATGATTTCCGGCGCACAGCCATAAGGAATATGGTCCGAGCGGGCATCCCTGAGAAGGTCGCTATGGCGATCTCAGGACATAAAACACGGTCGGTTTTTGACAGATACAACATCGTAAACGAAGCTGACTTGAAGGCAGCTGCAGAGCGCCTTTCAGGTTACTTTTCACAGCAAATGGGCACGATTTCGGGCACGGTTGCCGAATTGAGGCAGGAGCAGGTTGAAGATGTTGCAGTGTAAGGTATTGAAAGGCCTGGGAACAGGTATGGTGCCCCCGACACGAATTGAACGTGCGACAAACGGTTTAGGAAACCGCTGCTCTATCCGACTGAGCTACGGGGGCATGCGAATTACGATATCGAACGGGGGAGAGGAAGTCTAGAGGCGAGCTGACCCGGCTCGTAGCGACACCGGATCAGCTTTGAGTATTGGATTCAATTACATCTTCGAGAACAGAACTTCAGAAGCCCTTCCGGACTTCATCGTCACGTACGCAGCTTTCTTCGGCGACCATCCGCTGTCCGGCGGTGGCGTCTTTTGGAATGCGCGCGGTGCAACCTTGCAAGGTATCACCCTGCGTTCCCGACGCGACGGCGCGCGAGTCGGCGTTGCCATAGTCGCGTTGGCACGTCTCTTCAGCCAGATCACGTTGACCCTCAGTCGAGCCCTTCGAAGCTCCTGCCAGGCAGGTTTGCAGTGGATCGACTCCGATGGCTGAGAGGGACGGTTCGCTCTTCATGAGAGGCTTGTCTTTGACCATCGGCTGGGAAGGCATCTCTTTTGTCGCTGGAGCAGGTTGAGTCTCTCTGCTCATCGGAGGAGTCGTCGGAGCTACCGATCGGTCTCGGATCGTCGATGACGATGGTTGCTTCACCGCCGGAGTATTGACCGGTTTGGTTTCTTCCGTCGTCTCACAGCCCGCGGCGCCGAGCCCGGCTAGTAAAAGGGAGAGAATAAAAGCTGAACGAATATTCATACGATCCTCCTTGATTAGCGCTGATACTATAGGGAAAACAATGGGGCACCACAATCGGCCCCTATCCTACGTACCTTCAGGTACTTTTTCCAAGTCTTGTTTAGAGGGAATTTGCGTGAGGAGATCCGATCGCGCTTGAAAGACGCCGGTGAGTCCTCGTCCCATGGCATACACCAGTCCCCCAGTCCTCATACCAAGCACCACACGCCCCATCGCCTTGCCGTCTTTTCCCGTCGCCAGGAACTCTGCGGTCGGAGAGGTTAATCCATACGGCGCCAGTGGCCCGGCTTGCTTGACGATCCGAATTTCTGCGGGGAGATCGACGACGCGGCTGACAAAGAGCGCGACCTTTTCCTGATCCAAGGTTTTTGTCGGCGCGTCTTCCAGGACCCACACGTTGTTTTGCCGAATCAACGTATAGTGGGTCTCGCGTGTTTTGACTTCCAGCATGGCGATGTCATTGCCGTCCATCCCCAAGAGACGTTTATCTTGCAGCGTGAACAATTCTCTTGTGAGATCTTTCACGATCGTCGGATTGATGCGATAGATCGGCGCGTCCGGAGTCGTCACGGCAAAGGCTTCTCCGCTGGCCGGATCGGGTTGATAGAGTTTGATGGTGTGATCGGCGCCGCCCGCATACACCATGAGTTTGATGGATGGTTTCGTGAGCCGTTTTGACTGTTCATCGTGCTGCGGACCCGGATCGACAAAGGCCAAGGCCTTCAAGTCATCCAGTTTCATGAGAAGCGTGCGCACCTCCGATTGGTCTGCGGAGGCTTCGATCGGATAGCGGATAGACCATTTCTTCTTCTCCTTCTCCGCCCCTCGATACAGCACAATTTCCGTTTTTGGATAACTCAGCCGCACGCGTTCCACCTGGCTGGAATCCACCGGGAGGATTTCTTTCTTTCGAAATGTAAGCAGCGTCTTGTTTAAGAAATCTTTCGTGGCCAGGTCGGTCAACAAGATTTTCTTATCGGAGGCTCGCATCGCATAGAGCGTCGACGAGATCGGGCCGCTGTCGCCGATGGACACCGTCTCTTGCCGAGAGCCCGCGAGCACGGTGACGCTCATGGACGGCTTTTCCAAACCAAACGGGGCGAGCGCCGTGGCTTGCTCTTCGACGACCCGCGTGATTTTTCCCAAGACCAAGGCCCGCAACATCGACTGCACGACCCTGGTATCGGCCTCTACTTGAAGCGGAGCGATAATACGCCAACTCCCGTCTTTTGCAGCCAGCGCCACATCACCGCTTTCGGAATGGACGGTGAGGCCGGTGATTTCTTGTTGTTCGAACGGGAGGAGCTTTTTCTCTGTCGTTTCGGCTTCGGTTTTGGTTCGCTCAGTGGGCAACTCTATCCAATAGACGTAGGCACCGAGTCCAGCCAGGAGTATGGCCATTGCGATAGTGATCAGATAGCGTCGCATCGGTCTACGAGGGACTTTCCATGCGCATCAGAAGAGTTTCGAAGTTGCGTCGGACGATAAAGCGCGTGGTCAGCATTCTGTCAGAGGCGGCGGCGCCTTCGCCAAATACTCATCCCGAAGAGAAATGTCAGCGAGGGAAGGAGCAGGACTTGAATATAGAGCAGTGCGCGCTCCTGCGCGGGATTGGGGATGAAAGGACGGAACGCGGGTTCCTTCGGGGTGATGGAAATGAGATCGCGCTCCTCTGCCAACCATCCGAGGGTATGGAGGAGAAAATCGGTGTTGCCGGGGAAATTGATATAGCCATTGGTGGCGAAAGAAGAGTTGCCGATCACGACGACCGCGGAACGCGGCTTGCCGGGCTCGGCGGCTTTTTTCGGTGTCACGGCAAAAGCCAGCGGCAACGGACCTTGCACATCTTCTTGCGCGCTAAAACTCACGACCTTGCCTTTGAGATCCGTCTCCGCCCAACTCCGCGCCGAGGTGCGAGCCAGCGGAACATTGTCCCAGTCTTTGGCCTGATCGTCGCGGAAGACGAGATGGCGGGCTGCAGGGAACAGCACGGCAGCCGTCAGATCCTGTGTGATTTCATGTTCCGTGAACGTGCGCACCAGCAATGCCGTGAGATCGCCTTGCGCAATACGGTCCTGTAAATCGACCAACACGCCTTTGCCGAGTTCAATGCCCCACTGTTTCAGCAAGGGATCGAGGTCCGAGCGCGTATCCGGATCCACCATGATGAGGACGTGCCCCCCTCCAGCGACAAAGCGGCCGATGCGCTCCTGCTCATCGTGTGTCACGGGGCGTTGTGGTCCGCCCAGGACGAGCACGGCGGTGTTTTCAGGAACCGCGCTTTCTTGCAGGAGAGAGACCGTGGCGGTGTCGTATCCCTGTTTCGTGAGCGCTTCTTTCATCAGAGCATAGCCCCCACGCTCGGGATCGAGCAAGCCGTGCTCCCCGTGGCCTTCCAAAAAGAGAATACGTTTTTTCGTCGTCTTTGAAAGGCGAATCACCGCGCCCGTCAGTTCGACCTCAGATGCGGCGGTCACGCGGGTCGACTGCTCCCCGCTCTCGACCACAGCCGTATCCATGCGCGTGATGCCATATTGCCTCGCCGCACCGGGCTTGCGCTCTGGATCGACGAACTCGACTTTGATTTTATCGCTAGCCTGCTTGTAGCTGTCCAACAGATCGCGATAGGTGGCGAACAAGGGACTGCGTTCCTGCGTGAAGACCGTGAACTTTACGTCCTGCGTCAACCCGCGCAGCACTTGAAACGTCTGGGGCGCCAACGTGAAATGGCCGGTTTCAGAAAAATCCCACCGCGTCGAATGGCGCGCGACCAGAAAATTCGCAATGGCCAGGATGCCGATAAACATGACCACCATGACGATGCTGTTCATTCCCAATCGCGTGGAGCGGCGCGTGGAAAACGTCTTCACCGTCTCGTAGTGCGTGACAAAGAACACCACCAGACTGACAAGAGCCAGGCTCTCCAGCACGGTCACCAGCCACATCTTCCCCGGATCGAGACTGTATGCGATCAGTCCCCCAATTCCGAGAATCACCCCTATTACCCCAAGCCCTGGAATGAACCGCTTCATTGAACTTTCTCTTCCCCTCTTCCATTCTCACACTCGAAGGGAGTAATGGGAGTAGTCCATTGCGCGCATGGAGGGATCACCTTCAGAGCGTGCGTGATGCGCGAGCACGGAGGCCGGACTAGCCATACCCTTCTTCTTACTTCCACCGCTGGCTCTCCACCACCCGATGCGCCAAAAACAGCATCAGGACAATCCCAGAGGCGTAATACATCAAGTCCTTGGCCTCTACCAATCCGCGAACGAGGCGATCGTAATGTTCGATGAACGATACGTATGAAAAGGTGTTGCCGAGAGGCGTATCGCCGATGATGCCCCCGAACGCACCGAGAAGCCAGACGAGGATCAACAACCCGAAGCTGAGAAAGGCGGCCACGATCTGATTTTCCGTCATCGACGAGGCGAGTACACCGGTAGCGAGGAACAGCGCGCCGAGGAGCGCCATCGCTAGATAGCCGGTGAAGACCGAGTTCCAATCAAAACTGCTGAAGATTGACAGGATCAGAGGAACGAGGCCCGTCAACGCCAAGAGCCCCAAATAGACCAGGTAGACGCTTAGGAATTTGGCGATGATGATTTCATGCAGCTTGATGGGCGACGTCATCAACAATTCGAACGTGCGTAATTTTCGCTCTTCCGCCACGAGCCGCATAGTGAGAAGAGGGAGGATCAGCAAGACGATCAAGGCCATGCTGTAAAACGTGGGCCGAAAGACCAGGTCGTTCAGATTGAGTTGCGCTGCGGCGCCTTGCATCTGCATCAGCCGGATGGCTTGCGCACCGGCATTCACGACCGCGAGGTATGAGAGAACCCCGAAGATCATCAGGAAAACCGCACCGACCACGTAGACCACCGGCGAGACAAAATAGGAGCGGAGTTCCTTGGCCACCAGGGCATGCACGGGGGTCATGTCGTGGCACCTTCCGACGCCAATGCGGCTTCCAGCCCTTCTTCATGTTGCGTGAGTCGAAGAAAGACATCTTCGAGCGTCATGGCAATCGTTCGTAATTCCAGCAAGCCCCAGCCTTGTCCTACGATCAGACGAGCAATGTCGTCGCGGATGTCGCGGCCCAGTTCCGATTCCAACAGAAAGGTGCCGTGATCCTGTTCGAATACGCCGACAATTCCAGTCAGCGCACGCAACTGAGCCGCCATGTCGGCGGTGGGATGTTTGACCGTCACGCTGATTTTTTCCGATCGGCGCAGTCGCGCGGACAGGCGGTCCGGTGTATCTTCCGCGACGATTCTCCCGCCGCTGATAATAACGACGCGCTGGCAGACCGCCGTCGCTTCCGGAAGAATGTGCGTACTGAGAATGACCGTATGTGATCCCGCCAGACTTTTGATGAGGTCGCGAATTTCGATAATCTGTTTGGGGTCGAGACCGACGGTCGGCTCATCCAAGATCAGTACGGGAGGATCGTGCAGCAGCGCCTGCGCGAGTCCCACGCGCTGCTTGTAGCCGCGCGAAAGATTGGCAATGAGACGATGCCTCACGTCCCCAATCGAGAGTCGTTCGACGACGCGGTCCAACCCGCTTCGCAAATCTTTAGCGCTCATGCCCTTGAGGCGACCCGTAAAAGTTAAGTACTCGGTGACGGTCAACTCCTGGTAGAGCGGCGGCGTCTCGGGCAGATATCCGACACGCCGCTTTACTTCTTGAGGCTGGTCGAAGCAATCGAATCCTGCGACGTGGGCAGTACCCTCTGTCGCCGGCATAAAGCAGGTCAAGATACGCATGGTCGTCGTCTTGCCCGCGCCGTTGGGTCCAAGAAAGGCCAAGACTTCACCCTTTTCAACCCGAAAAGACACGCGATCGATCGCAGTCAATTCGCCGTAGCGTTTGGTGACGTTGAGGACTTCAATCATTAAGAGACCGTTGCGGCGTTGAACGGGCGGTTGTTCTCATAACAGAACCCGCCGGCCATGAGGGACCGCGGGTTCGGGACGGATATTAACCGCCGTCTCTGGAGCAGTCAAGTGCGGCGACAGGCGGACCTCCGGATTGGCGCTGCAATTCGAATCTGTTATAGTACCTCCCCTTAAGCGGATCAAAAGCCAATCGGGTCGTGCTGGCCGTGCTCACGATCTGGAATCCATTGGACCTGACCAGAGAAGGAGGAGGATGTTGTGAGAAGAGGAATGCTATCTATGCTCGGCTTCGTCGGAGTGTTGGCTGTGGCCGGCTGCGCGGCGAAAGGCGAAGTCGTGCCGATCAATCTCATCCCCGTGGTCCAATCCAGTTCGCAAAAGCCGGACGCGGTTGTTGTGGTGCTTCCATTTGAAGATGGTAGAGCCGAACCGAACACGCTCGGATCGCGCAAACATTTTTGGGGCGGCCAGTCCTATTTTGAAATTCCCGGAGGACAATCCGGCGACGCCGTCGCGAAGGCCGTGAGCGATTATCTTAAGGCCAAAGGTTGGAACGTGACGATGGCCAAATCGGCGGACTCGATGGCTCAGGATAGACCCGATGTGATCTTGACGGGAAAGATTCTCGCGCTGGCCGTGGATGCGGAAAGCAAGTTCATGAAAACCGAGATGGTGACGAAAACAAAAATTGCGGTACAGGCCAAGAATGCCGCCGATGACAGTACCGTTCGGATGACATTGAACGGTGCGGGCTCTCAAAGCGTCGTGTGGTTCGACGCACAAGATGCGGAAAAGCTCTTGAACGATGTCTTGGGCGAGAGCATGGAAAAATTGACGACCGATACCAAGTTCGATAATAAGATGTTGCGGCTGAAATAGACGACTCAGCATGACCGGTCCTTCTTCGGGACCGGTCATCCCTCCCTCCGTAATTTCCTGCCGGGCGTGCTGTTGTTCCCCGATTATCCATTCTCTTCCTGCAGAGTCCTGCCGGGATTCTGTGGCAGGACGTCGCCAAAATAACTATCTCTTCTAAGTTCTCAAATCTCTGGGCTCTTTCGGCCGTCTCGATGTGATCTTTCCAACTATCATAGGAGCGGCAGACGAATGCAGCTATGTCTTCGTCTCAATGCTGCGCGTCTTTAAAGTATTGGCCTGTTTGGGCCGATAGCATAGAAGGTTAAGAGAATAATGTGCGAAGTGAAAGAGAGAAGCCATGACCGTTCAAGCCCATTCTTCACAATATGACCCGCAGAGTCTGTTGAACTCGCAGCCGGTGATCGTGACGGTCATTGATCCAAGCACCTACCGTGTAGAGTTCCAGAATCAGACAGGGTTGGGAAAATTCGGAGATATCGGCGGAAAGTCCTGCCATTCGGCGATTGCCGGCAGCGATTCACCATGCGGATTCTGCCGTATGGGCGAAACCCTTCGGACCGGCGAATTGACGACGAATGAGGTGCCGCTTCCCAATGGCCAGACGCTTCTCGTGCATTGGGCCAAGACGGTGACCGAAAGCGGGCAAGTACATGTCATCGAAACGATCTCTGATATCAGCGACCACAAACGGATCGAAGAAGAGCTGCGGCAAGCGCAGAAGATGGAAGCGGTCGGCCGGATGGCCAGCGGGCTCGCGCACGATTTCAATAACCTGCTGATGGTCATCAATGGATTTACGGCTCGGCTTTTGGCCAAACACGGCAGCGATCCCAATCTCGCGCATTTACAGATCATCGGGGATGCGGGGGCTCGTGCGGCCGCCTTGACGAAAAAGTTGCTGGCCTTCAGCCGCCAGCAGCCGATCCAGCTCGAGGCCGTCGATTTGAATCACGTCATTCAGAACTTTCAAAACCTCTTGACCAAGAGTGTGGGCGAGCACGTTCGGACGACGCTCACGCTCGATCCCAAGATCGCAAAAATTTCGATCGATCCGGTTCAACTCGAACAGGTGATTCTCAATTTGGTCATGAATGCGCGAGACGCCATGCCGCAAGGCGGTCAATTGCACATTCAAACGAGCCAGACAGAAATGGATGAAGCCTTTGTGGCGCACCATCCGGGGTCTCGCGTCGGCCGTTATGTTTTATTGTCGGTCAAAGATAGCGGATGCGGGATGGATGAAACCACTCTCGCCCACATCTTCGATCCGTTTTTCACGACGAAGAGCATGGGACATGGAACCGGTCTTGGGCTGACCACCGTCTATGGGATCGTGAAACAGCACCACGGCTACATCACTGTGCAGAGCACCCTTGGACACGGCGCCGAGTTCCGGCTCTATTTTCCTCAACTCAGCGACAAGCGCGCCCCCTCATAGGAGAGCTCAATAATGATCCAGTCATCAAGTGGAGTGCTTGTCGTCGTGGAGGATGAGGAAACCGTCCGGCTGTTGGTAACCGAGACGCTCAAAGATGGACAGTACACGGTCGATGAAGCGGCCGACGGAATCGAAGGCTTGGAACTCATCACTCGGCACGGCCGCGACTGCCGTCTCGTGATCAGCGATGTGGTGATGCCGGGCCTGAGCGGACCCGCGATGGTGCAACGCCTTCGAACGAAGATGCCCGACTTGAAGGTGCTCTTTCTCTCCGGCTATGCGGATGATTTTCTTCGCGCCAACGGAATAACCGATGGGGTGGAGTTCCTGCAAAAGCCCGTGCCGCCCGATGTGTTGCTGAAAAAAGTCAACGACCTCCTCCACGCCACGCCCGCCGTCTGAGCAGACTCACACCACTTTAAGCCTTTCGCCTGAACATTCGCTGGAGGCCCTCAAGCGGGATCGGTAGCCAATCAGGCCGGTGATTGAGCTCGTAACCGATTTCATACACCGTCTTATCCAGTTCAAAAATCTGCAGTACTTTGGTGGCCTCATCCAACGTAGGAGGAAGAAACGGCGCCTCGCCGGGCTTGGCGACACCTGTGTACCCCTCCCAAAATGCCTCGGAGACTAGTCGCGTCCAGATGTCCGTCAACTCTGCGTCACTGGACTTTTCCGCATGCAACTCGCGTCGCGTTGCGTGCCCTGCATAGTGAAACGATCGTCGCATGCCGGCCACATCTTTTAGCGCGCATTGTTTGGCTCTTCGTTCGTCCAACGTGCGTGCCGGCTCACCCTCGAAGTCCAAGATGGTGAATGCGTCGCCGGTCTTGAGAATCTGGCCCAGGTGGTAATCGCCGTGCACCCGAATTTTCATGACGGGGCTGGCCAGCAGAACCTTGAGGTCGTCGAGCGCATTCAGGCATGAGGTTTCCAGTGAGGCAAGCTGGTCGGCGTTCAGATGGAGGTTCGCCTGCCGAGCAGAGGAGAGAGTGCGAAGTTGAGAAAAGAGTGAGTGAATATGAGTGGTCATGTTGGAACGCCATGCCGC
>Ga0111539_10010130_pt1 | contig 11878 bp, 8 predicted proteins | sample RhiMethybrSRZTD1_FD_79667 | JGI IMG/M metagenome (GOLD analysis project Ga0111539, IMG submission 79667) | Populus rhizosphere microbial communities from Tennessee, USA - Rhizosphere MetaG P. TD hybrid SRZTD1 (version 2) (version 2) | ecosystem: Host-associated > Plants > Roots > Rhizosphere >...
ATGACGATGGACACCTCCATCCCGGGCGTCTACGCGGCGGGCGACGTGGCCGGCTACGAGGGCAAGATCACGCTGATCTCGATCGGCTTCGGCGAGGCAGCGATCGCGGCCAACAACGCCATCGCCCGCATCCGCGGCGAGAAGGTCCAGCCGAAGTACTCGACGGACTAGGCCGGTCAGGACGTGCGAAGCGCGTCCGCCGTCGCGGTTTCGACGATCCCGGAAACTGCTCGCGCCAGCTTCTTGTCGGCGGTGACCAAGAAGTCGGCTTGCAGCCTGGTCAGCGCGACGTACTCGGCGTCGTAGGTCGTGTCCCATCCCGGATCGGCAGCGATCCTCCAGGCTTGACGCTGGAGCACCTTGTCCCCCAGGAAGCGAACCTTGAGCGAGTTGATCCGTGTCACTCGTTCCATCCCCTCGGCCGCTGAGATCTCGCCTCGTCTCGCGGCCTCGTAGAGCGTGGCGAGCGCCTGTGAGCGGATGAGGGTCGGCGCGACGAGCTGGTGCTGCGCAGAGACCTCGATCTCCCCGGCCGCGATCCCGAGCAGCGTCTCACAGTCGACGACGAACCGCGCCACTTCCACACGCTTGCACATCTCCCCTTTCGGGGGGAGACCTACGAGGCTGGCGCAGCCGAAATAAACCATGTGAGCGAGAAGCACGCTGTCGAGTGCCTTCACTGCGGCACGTTCAGGACGGTCACGCGCGAGCGAACTCAACGCCTCGATCCCGGTGAGTGCGGCCGGTGCGGCTACCTCGGGTGGGCCCTGGTCGCCGACCTGGCCGAGCCGGTTCAGAAAGGCCTGCGCGAACGACCTCTGGAACGGCGCAGGCTGCGCGTCGTCACCTAGATACACTCGCCGGGAATGCGCAGCGTTTCCGGCGAGCAAGAGCTCTGGGGGACAGAGACCAAGAAGGCTGTCGAGAACTTTCCGGTCTCCGGTGAGCCGATCCCGGTCTCGGTCGCGCGCTGGCTCGGCCGGATCAAGGCCGCCGCGGCGCGCGTGAACGCGGAGCTCGGCCTGCTCGACAAGGACAAGGCCGAGCGGATCGCTGCAGCCGGTGACCGGATCGCGAACGGCGAGTTCGACGACCAGTTTCCAATCGACGTCTTCCAGACCGGCTCGGGCACCTCGTCCAACATGAACGCGAACGAGGTCATCGCGTCGCTCGCGGGCGAGGGTGTCCATGCGAACGACGACGTGAACATGGGCCAGTCGTCGAACGACGTCTTTCCGTCGGCCGTGCACCTCGCCGCGCTCGACGACCTCGTCAGGGGTCTCCTGCCCGCGCTCGACCGGCTGGCCGAGGCGCTGCAGGCGAAGGCGCGCGAGTTCGACGACGTCGTCAAGTCGGGCCGGACGCATCTGATGGACGCCGTTCCCGTCACGCTGGGCCAGGAGTTCGGCGGCTACGCGGCCCAGGTGCGCCAGGGACATGCGCGCGTCGAGGCGACCCTCGAGCGTGTCGGCCAGATCCCGCTCGGAGGGACGGCGACGGGCACCGGCCTGAACACGCATCCGGAGTTCGCCGAGCGCGTCCGCTCGCTCCTCTCCGAGCAGACCGGCCTGACCATCTCGGCTCCGGCCGATCCTTTCGAGGCGCAGGCGGCGCGCGATGGCCTCGTGGAGGCCTCGGGCGCGCTGAAGACGGTGGCCGTTTCGCTGACGAAGATCGCGAACGACATGCGCCTCATGGGCTCAGGGCCTCGCACCGGCCTCGCGGAGATCGCCCTTCCGGAGCTCCAGAAGGGCAGCTCGATCATGCCCGGCAAGGTCAATCCTGTGATCCCGGAAGTCGTAACCCAGGTCTCCGCCCAGGTGATCGGAAACGACGCGGCGATCACGGTGGGGGGAATGCAGGGTCACTTCGAGCTGAACGTCTTCGTGCCGCTGCTCGCCCGGAATCTCCTCCAGTCGATCCGGCTCCTGACGAGCGCCTCCACCCTCCTCGCCGAGAAGTGCGTGGACGGGATCGTCGCCAACCGTGAGACGTGCGAGCGCTACGCCGAGCTCACGCTGTCCGCTGCGACGGCACTCAATCCCTACATCGGCTACGACAAGGCCGGCGAGATCGTGAAGGAGGCCGCGTCCTCCGGGCGCTCACTGCGCGACGTGGCCCGGGATGCGGGCGTCGAGGAGACCGTTCTCGACGAGGCGCTCGACTACCGCGCCATGGCGAAGCCACACGACTCGTAGTTTTCGCCTTTTCGATGGTTCGGTTTGCGATCTAGTAGATCCGCGCTAATCTGTGCGCGCTTCCGGCGGACTTACCGCCGCAGCACGTAGGGGAAACCGAAAAGGGGGAGTACATGAGGAGACGCGTCTCCATGGCCGTCTTTGTCGCTTTGGCTCTTGCCATTGCGACGGCGGTTGCGGGTGCCGCGGGCGCCGGCACAAGCCGAAGCGCCGATCCGCAGGTCAAGAAGCACGACTTGCCGAGCCCGCTGAGCGAGAAGCAGCGCGCCTTGCGCGCACAGGCTCTCGAGCTGCAGGCCAAGGGCAAGATCCCGAAGGGCGCCAAGGTCGGCAAGGTCGCCAAGGGTCAGTACGTCCAGCTCGCCCGCACGGGTGAGGATTCGATCTGGACGGTCCTCGGCGAGTTCAGCGACTTCGCCCACAACCAGATCGCGGAGCCTGATCGCACGCAGGACAACACGACGATCTGGGAGCCGGACTTCAGCCAGAGCTACTACGAGAACCTGCTCTTCAACGACAGTCCCGGCGCCAACTCGATGCGGAACTACTACATCGAGCAGTCGTCCAACCGCTACACGGTGAACGGCGACGTGACCGACTGGACCGAGGTGCCCGGGACGGCTGCCGACTACGGCTCGAACACGAAGCCGGACTCGGCCGCATGGCCGTTCCTGCGCGACACGGTCAACGGGTGGTACGCAAACCAGAAGGCGGCCGGCAAGACCGATGCCCAGATCGCCGACTACCTGTCGAAGTTCGACGTCTGGGACCGCTACGACTACGACGGCGACGGCAACTTCAACGAGCCGGACGGCTACATCGACCACTTCCAGGCCATCCACTCCGGTGAAGGAGAAGAGGCCGGCGGCGGTGCGCTCGGCTCCGACGCCATCTGGTCACACCGCTGGTATGCGTGGTACGGCGCAAACGGCCCCGATGGAGCGGGCCCGCACGGCTTCGGCGGCCTCAAGATCGGTGACTCGAACTACTGGATCGGGGACTACACCGTCGAGCCGGAGAACGGCGGCGTCGGCGTGTTCTCGCACGAGTTCGGGCACGACCTCGGACTGCCGGACGAGTACGACACGAGCGGCAACACCGGCGGCGCCGAGAACTCGACGGGCTTCTGGACGCTCATGTCGAGCGGCTCGTGGGGCAACAGCGGTGACCCGGACGAGGGGATCGGGGATCGCCCGTTCCACATGAACTCGTGGGACAAGGTGCAACTCGGCTGGCTGGACTACCGCATCGCCGGGCCCGGTGACGCGACGCAGACCTACATGCTCGGGCCTGCGGAGACCAACACGAAGAAGGCGCAGGCGGCGATCGTCGTCCTGCCGGATCGTGAGCACGAGGTCTCGGTCGGCGCCCCGTTCGCGGGTAGCCAGTTCTACTACTCGGGAGCGGCGAACGATCTCGACACCACGATGACGAAGTCGTTCAGCCTGCCCGCCGGCGCGACGCTCTCCGCGAAGGTGCGGTACAGCATCGAGAAGGGCTACGACTACGCGTACGTGTCGGTGGACGGCACGAAGGTGTCGACGAACCTGTCGAACTCCTCGGTGGTTTCCCAGGGGATCGACGGGCACTCGACCGGGTGGGCCACCCTGACGGCGAGCCTGCCCGCGGGCACCCACACCGTCGGCTTCGGCTACTTCACCGACGGCGGGGTCCAGGGCGACGGTGCCGGCAATCCGGGAATCGCGGTCGACGACATCGCGATCACCGGACAGCCCGTCGACGGTGCCGAGTCGGACGCCGGCTGGACGTTCGCGTCGAACGCGGACACCGGCTTCCACGTCACGAGCGGCACGGAGAAGTTCAAGACGTTCAACTTCTACGTGGCCGAGAACCGGCAGTACCTGGGCTACGACGCCAACCTGGACACGGGGCCGTACAACTTCACCACGGACACGTGGGCGGAGCGGTTCGCGTATCAGGACGGCATGCTCGTCTGGTACTCCGACTACTTCTGGTCCGACAACAGCGTCGGCGACCATCCCGGCCAGGGCCTCGTCCTGCCGGTGGACGCCCGCCCCGACATCCTCCACTGGAAGGACGACGGGACGAACATGCGCGGGCGGTTCCAGCCGTTCGACGCGACGTTCGGCACGCCGGCCGAGTCGATCACGCTGCACCACAACGGCGTGGCGACGACGATCCCGGCACAGAAGGCCGTGAACGTGTTCGACGACAACCTGAGCTACTACCGGGCAAGCGACCCGGCAGACGCAATCAGCCATTACCAGGCCGGCTGGTTCAGCGTCGACAACCCGCACTCGGGCACCAAGATCCGCGTGATGAGCGTCACCTCCGGTGGCTTCATGCAGATCCAGGTCACCCCGCCTCCTGCGGGCTAAGTAAGGAAGACCAGCATCGAAAGACGACGGGGCCCGTTGAGCGGGCCCCGTTCGTTTGGGTGGAGACCCGGCGGAGGGCTTGACAAGCGGTGCCGAACGTGGCTTGATCTCGGCCCGGAAACCCGGTGGGTTTTCGACCGGACGCAGGAAAAACAGGGAAAGGGGAGCCCTCATATGCAACGCCGTCAGTCTCTTGGACGTGCTGCGCTTGCAGCCGTCCTTCTGTCGTTGATCCTGGTCGTCGCGGCGGCGGCCCCGGGAGCCGGCGGCAAGGCCGCCAAAAGGCCGCAGGCGGTGCAGACCAAGTCGGACGCCGCGCGCGCGAAACTGGACACGAAGCTCCAGAAGCTCGTCGCGAAGGGCTCGACGAAGCGCGTCTTCGTCTATGCGACAGTCAAGCCCGGCGCCGCAGCGGACGCCGCAGCGCTCATGCAAAACGGCCACGTCGCAGCCGCCGGTGACATCTCGATGGTGATCGGCTCTGTGCGCGCCAACGAGGCGACGAAGCTCGCCGGCGCCGCGGGGGTCATGTCCGTGAAGCTCGTCGAGCTGAAGCAGACCGGCTCTCCGCTCGGGATCCCCGAGCCGAACGTCAACCAGAGGCCGTCGGCGTCCTCGCTCGAGTCCTCCATGAACGACCTGCGACAGCAGGAAGTCCCCTATTCCGATGCACCGGCGCCGAAGAGCGGCAACTTCGAAAGCCTCCGCCAGCTCGGCGTACTCGACGCCAAGACGCACAAATTCGCCGACGCCTGGAACCAGGGCTTCGCCGGCGAGGGAACGACCGTCAGCATCCTGGACGGCGGCACCGACTGGACGCACCCGGATCTCCTGAACACCTGGCAGACGTGGTCGGGGGCGACCGACTCGACCTTCACGGACGACGGCTGGAACGGCTGGCCCAAGGCCTTCGACCCCTACGACACCCTCGTCTGGCTGCTCGCACCGAGCTTCGTCGACCAGGGCCTCACCTGGTACACGCCGACCGTCGCGAAGAGCTCGTTCACCCAGAACGCGCAGGACAAGAAGGCGAATCTGCTGCGGGTCGGCTTCGCGACCCGTGTCGGCCCGTCGCGCAACTTCAGCGCTCCGGATGCCACGGTTTCGCATTCCTACACCTTCCCGAAGGGCTGGACCAAGTCCGGCACGGTCCGGATGGGCAGCCATCCCGACGACTACCTGCTCCAGCTGTTCGGCGAGCGGCCGGCGATCCTCGTCACCGACGCGAACACGGCAGGCGTCTACGACACGGTCTACGTCGACCTCGACCACGACTACCAGTTCGCCGACGAGAAGCCGGTGACGAAGTCCTCGCCGGCGTCCTACCGCGACATGAACGGGGACGGCTACAACGATCTTTCGGGCGGCCTCCTCTACTACATCTCCGACGGAGAGACGGTGCTCCCGGGCGGCGTCATGCGCTTCACGGACGGCAGCGAGGAGTACCGCGACTCGTTCACGTTCGGCCCGGGCGAGATGCTCGCCTGGACAGGCGACTACGACCCCGGTATCGAGGGTCATGGGACGCTGACGGCGTCCAACATCCTCGGACAGGGCGTCGTCAACGGCCTCGCGCCGTGCTTCGCCGATCTCGCCGGCCGGCCGGGCGCACAGCCCTGCCCCGGCGGCGGCACTTATCCCGGCGCCGTCATCGGCGGTGCCCCGAAGGCGAAGGGCGCTCCGTTCGGAGACATCTACTTCTCCTTCGACTTCTCGACGCAGTTCGGCTATCTCCTCGCCACCCGGCACGGGATCGACGTGACGTCGAACTCGTACGGCTCGTCCACCGCCGACAACGACGGCTATGACGCCGCGAGCCAGGAAGCCGACTTGCTCTACAACGGGTCCCGCACCACCCCGCTCTTCTCGACCGGGAACGGCGCCCCCGGCTTCGGCACGGCCACCGCGCCGCAGCCGCTCGCCGGGATCGCCACCGGTGCCTCGACGCAGTTCGGCGGCACCGGTTGGGACTCGATCAAGAACGAGAGTCAGATCGTCGACAACGACGTGATGGTCTGGTCGAACCGTGGCCCGCAGGCGACCGGCGGCAACGGCGTGGACGTCGTCGCCGACGGAGCCTTCTCGCCTGGCGACAAGACGCTCAACACGGCGCTCGACGGTCGCGTGGCCTGGGAGACGTGGGGCGGCACGAGCCGTTCGACCCCGGTCGCGGTGGCTGCGACCGCGCTCGTCTACCAGGCGTGGCGCCAGGCGCACGGCGGCGCGATTCCCGCGGGCTTCTACACGACCGCGAAGCAGATCCTCAAGTCGTCGTCACAGGACCTCGGCTACGAGAGCTGGATCCAGGGCAGCGGCTCGGTCGACGCGGGTCGGGCCGTCAAGGTGGCCTCCGGCACAGACGCCTACGTCTCGCCGGACAACTGGCGCCCTGGGAACTACCGCGGGACGGAGTACCCGGTCTTCACCCGGATGCTCTCACCGGGCGGGAGCGACTCGCAGACATTCACGGTCAACGGGCCGGGAACGTGGACTGCCTCCGACCGCTACATGAAGCGCACGGCGTCCCAGTCCATGTCGTTCACGAGCTCGAACCGGAACAAGGAGTCGACGTACAACTTCAACGCGCCGGACTACCTGCTCGACCTGACGTCGCTGGTGCAGTCGCACTCCGATGCCGACCTCATGGTCGTGCGGGCGAATTTCCCGCGCAACGAGTTCGATGCCAACGGGGACTACACGGCCGACCAGGCCTGGCGTCTCCTCACCTACGACTGGACCGACGTCAACCACGACGGCAACCTCTGGACGGATGCCGACGGCGACGGCGTCGTCGACCACACGGTGCTCGGGACGAGCTCCCATATCGACGGCGACCTCGACCTCAACTTCGCCGCGTCCGAGATGGACAAGGGCGAGTACGTCCGCTTCATGTACCACCGGGCGGGCTCGAACGCACTGCAGTCGTTCGTCCGCAACCCGGCGGACCGGATGGCGGACGGCATCTTCCTCGGGCTGCAGCACAGCGCCAGGACGAAGGCGATCCCGGTGACGCACTTCAAGATCCGGGTCGACTTCTACGACAACGTCGACTGGCCGTGGGTGACCACGACCGCGGTCTCGGGAGGCACGTTCACGGCGACGATGAACGTCCCGGCCGATGCGCCGTACGGCATGTACGACGGAGCAGTGGTGCTCACGAACGGTGGCGAGGACATCGTCGTCCCGGTCTCTCTGACCGTCGGCGCGACCGCCACGCAGGACGCGAGCGGCAAGCTCACCGGTCAGCTCCACTTCGGCGGTGCCGACACGGCCGACGACCAGCAAGACCTGCTCTACAACAACGGCTCGTTCTTCGGAGCCAACGACTGGACGTGGCGCGAAGAGTCCGGCGACTGGCGCTTCTTCTACCTCGACGTCCCGGCGACGCCGGCTCAGGGCTCTGTGTTCCTGAGCGACACGACGTGGGACGACGCCGCGCCCTACACCGACCTCGACACGCTGCTGTTCGGGCGGTCGGCCAACTCGTATCAACTGCTCGGCGGCTCGGCTCCTTTCGGTGGGCCGTACATCGTCGATACGCTCGGCGCGAGCGCACGGGCCTACCTGGGTTCGGGCACCTGGGCATTCAACACCGCCACCGGCGGAGCGGAAGACGTCGTCACGGCGCCCGCGCAGGCGGGTCTGAACGCGGTCGTCCAGCACGGCGTGAGTTATGACGGCGGCAGGTTCGACGTGCCGTTCGAGACGACGCTCGGCTCGGCCGTCGTCAATCCGACGCAGGTCGAGCAAAGCGTCTCCGGCGACAGCGGCTCGTTCGACGTCACGTTCGAGTCGACCGTCGACCTCTCCGGCCTCGGTGCGGAGGGCTTCGGCCTGAGCCAGCCGGTGACCAGCACGGAAACGGCTCACCAGGACAATCCGGACGACCCGTCCACGGCGAGCGTGAAGAAGACGTTCACGATCTCGCACGCATCGCGGGCGACGTTCGAGGTGCATCTCCCGAGCAACGACATCGACCTCTACGTGCTCAAGGGCGGCCAGGTCGTCGGCTCTTCGACGACCGCGAGCGGAGACGAGTCGGTCACGCTCGTCCGGCCGCCCGACGGGACGTACGAGGTTTGGGTCCACGGGTTCTCCGTGACGGGCACTCCGACCTTCCCGCTGACGTTCGACGCGGTGCAGGGGAACGACCTGTCGGTGAGCGGGATCCCGTCCGGAGCCGTGCCCGCCGGCACGCCGGTGACGCTCCACGTGGACTTCTCGAAGTCCATGACCTCCGGTCAGGACTACTTCGGCGAGATCCTCCTCGGGCCCTCGAGCGCCCCCACGGCGATCCACGTCCCGGTCACGATCCACCGCAACTGAGGGGCACGAGCCAGCGACCGACGAGAAGGCCGCCTCCGGGCGGCCTTCTCCTTGGGGAAGGAGAGTCGCCGAAGCGGCAGAAGACGTTCCCGGCGTGACGACTGTTACGAGACCGCTCGTGCTCGCGGTCCTGGCTCTGGCCGCGTTCGCCCTCCTCTATCCGAAGGTTCGCGACCGCCTGCCCGAGACGCTCCGCTACGAGCGCTCGTCGGCCACGCAGAGCTCGTCACAACTGTCCCCGTCCGAGTTCGACCAGATCGACTCCTACTTCACGCCTGACAGGCTCGGGAGCTTCGCCGGTGAGCCCGCGACGAAGACGGACGCCTCGGTGGAAGGTGTCGACCTCGAGTGTTGGTACTACGGCGTCGCCGGAGCGCGCGGCGCGTACCAGATCTGCTTCAAGAACGGCCGGCTCAGCGCGAAGTCGCGCTTCGATCAGTAGGCGACCGCGCCGCGGCCCGTCTCCGCCGCGTGGCGCTGCTCGTCGGCTCGGTACGAGGAGCGGACGAGTGGGCCCGAGAAGACGGAGCCGAATCCAAGCTCCTCGCCTTGCTCGCGGAACCAGCGGAACTCGTCGGGGTGCACCCAGCGGTCGATCTGGGCGTGCTTCGACGACGGCTGCAGGTACTGGCCGATGGTGACGACGTCGACGCCGTGCTCGCGCAGGTCGCGCATGGTCTCGACGACCTCCTCGTTCGTCTCCCCGAGGCCGACGATGATCCCGGACTTCGTCAGCACGGGATAGTCGGCGAGCTCCTTCGCGCGCTCGAGGAGCCAGAGCGCCTTGTCGTAGGAGGCCTTCGCGCCCCGCATGCGGGGGTGGAGGCGGCGGACGGTCTCGATGTTGTGGTTGAAGACCTCGGGCCGGGCGGCGAGCACCGTGCGGAGCGCCTGCTCCTCGACGCCGAGGAAATCGGGCGTGAGGACCTCGACGGACGCCTCCGGGACCTTGTTCTTCAACGCGCGGATCGTCGCCGCGTAGTGGCCGGCGCCGCGGTCGGGCACGTCGTCGCGGTCGACGGAGGTGACGACGACGTGCTTCAGGCCCATCTGGGCGGCGGTCTGTGCCAGGCGCAGGGGCTCCAGCGGGTCCGGCGGGTGCTCCGGCTTGCCGGAGTTCACGTAGCAGTAGCGGCAGGCCCGCGTGCACGTGTCGCCGAGGATCTGGAAGGTGGCGGTTCCGCGCCCCCAGCACTCGGAGATGTTGGGGCAGCGAGCCTCCTCGCAGATGGTGTGCAGGCTCTGCCCGTGGATGAGGTTACGCACCTCGAAATAGCGCGAGTCAGCGCTCGGCGCGCGTACCTTCATCCATTCCGGCCGGCGTGGCCGGCTTGCCACGGGCAGCGAGCGTTCCATCTCTCTTAGTCTATGGACGATGGTGCCCGAAGCCCCGCTCGAGGACGCCGGCGAGGGACTCGTTCCCGCCGGCGAGGGTTGGTTCGTCCTGAGCGCGAAGGACGCGCGCTGGCGCGACGACGGCCCACTCGGCAAGCTCACCTTCTTCGAGGGCGGCGGAGAGTTCTGGGAGATCGGCTTCAACATCGGCGTCCTCGGGCCCGGCGAGCCGATGGCCATGTACCACTACGAGAACGACCAGGAGGATTTTCTCGTCGTCTCGGGCGAGGCCCTTCTCATCGTCGAGGGAGAGGAGCGGCCGCTCCGCGCGTGGGACTTCGTCCATTGCCCGGCCGGCACCGATCACATCATCGTGGGCGCCGGGTCGGGGCCGTGCGTGGTGGTCTCCACGGGCTCGCGCACGAATGCGGATGGGGATTGGGGCGGATACACCGTCGACGACGCGGCGATCAGGCACGGCGCGGGTGTCGAGTCGGCGACGAAGGAGCCCAAGGAGGCGTACGCGCCCTTCCCGGAGAGGCGTTTCACCCGCTACGAGGAGGGCTGGCTGCCGTGACGGGGATCCCCGAGGCGCCCCTCGAGCGCACGGAAAACGGCGTGCAGGCGGCGGGTGAGGGCTGGTTCGTTCTCAACGCGCGCGACGCGGTGTGGGGCGAATCCGACGAGTTCGGCGTCTACACGCGGCTCGGTGAAAGCGCCGCTGCGCGCTTCGCCCAACTCGGCTTCAACATCGGCGTCCTCTGGCCCGGGCAGCCCGCCTGCATGTACCACCGCGAGCCGAACCAGGAGGGCTTCCTCATCGTCGCCGGCGAGTGCACCCTCTTCGTCGAGGGCGAGGAGCGGCACATGAAGCAGTGGGACTACTTCCACTGCCCGGCCGACACGAACCATGTCATGGTCGCGACCGGGGACGAGCCGTGCGTGGCCATCGCGGTGGGCTCGCGCGCGAGCCGGGATGTCGTCTATCCGGAGTTCGAGCCTGCGCGGCGGCACGGAGGCGCGGTCCAAAAGGAGACGACGGATCCGAAGGAGGCGTACGCGGGCATGGACGTCCGCGACGCGCCGTACAGGGACGGCTGGCTCCCGGACCTCTAGCCAAGTAACAGAGTGTTACTTGGCCTCTTTCGTTTCATTGCGTGTGGCTCTCGTCGGTCGGAAAGAGGCACGCTTGTGGCGTGCTCGAGTTTGCTCCGCGGATCGACTCGCGCCTCGTCGCAGCGGCCGAGCGTCTCGACGAGGCGACGACGCCGATCGCTGAGACGAACCGGCGGGTCGGAGCGGTTGCCGCGGAGCTGGGCCTCGCCCGGCCGAGCTATGAGCAGGTTCGGAGGATCGTTGTGCGAGCCCGACGACTCGGCCGGCATCCTTCCGCTGGAGATATATTGCTCGACCTCGCCTTTCGGGCGAGGCCTCCGGAGGCGCTTCTCGACTACTTGGTCGGAACGCTTCCTCCACAGCGATGAAGCTCGCCCGCCGGCCTGCTAGTGGCAGACTGTTACTAGGCAGATCCCGGCACGCATGCGTGTCCCTTTCGTAGTGGCTATTTCGAGGCCAGCTGGGCGTGCACGGGCTGATCCCACAGGCCGGCGCCCCCTTCGGCCGGCAGCTCCGAGAGCTCGAGCCCGAAAACCTCGGCGA
>Ga0111539_10010134_pt1 | contig 11876 bp, 10 predicted proteins | sample RhiMethybrSRZTD1_FD_79667 | JGI IMG/M metagenome (GOLD analysis project Ga0111539, IMG submission 79667) | Populus rhizosphere microbial communities from Tennessee, USA - Rhizosphere MetaG P. TD hybrid SRZTD1 (version 2) (version 2) | ecosystem: Host-associated > Plants > Roots > Rhizosphere >...
GCCGCCGCCCAACGTGAGGCTGTAGCCGTTCTGCGCGCTGAACATGCCGGTGGTCATGTCACCGAAGAACGAGACCGGCGCCCAGAGCAGGCCGTACACGGCCTCGTTGACCAGGTTCGGCGTCAGCGTCGAGCGCAGCGTCGCGTTGAACGAGTTGCGGTGCGAGTACTGCGAGCCGTGGTTCGGGAAGTCCGGGAACCGCGCTTCGACGCTGTTCAGCGTGTCCGGGTTCGAATTGAACTTCTGGTAGTTGTAGATGCCGCTCAGGCGGTGCTTCGTGCCGAGGTTGAAGTCGAGCCGCGCGGTCGGGAAGTGCCGGGTCTGGAACGCCGCGGCGTTGTAGTTGAACGCGCTCGTGTTCGGATCCGAATTCGCCGTCACCTTGCCGGTCTTCGTCACCGCCGTCTGGATGTCGGCGAGGAGCTTGGCGATCGTCGGGTTGACGGCCGAAATCTGGCCGCTGTTGCGCGCGACGTCCAGCACGTTGATCGACTGGAGAACGCCGCCGCCCGTGTACTGAATCACGCCGGTCATCGCCAGCGGGTTGATGATCGTCCGGGCGCGCGTGATCTCGGAGGGCTGGCGGAACTCTTCGTAGTTCGCAAAGAAAAACGCCTTGCCGCGTCCGCTCGGCAGGCCGGGGATCTCGATCGGACCGCCCACGTTGCCGCCGAACTGGTGGAGCTTGATCTGGTTGACGCCGATGCCGTTCACCTTGTTGAAGAACGTGTTGGTATTCAGCATCGGGTTGCGCCACGTCTCGAACATCGTGCCCGAGTACCGGTTCGTGCCGGACTTGGTCGTGAACTTGATCTGCACCGCGCCCTGGCCCGACGCGTCGGCGCCCTGCGTCGCGGTCGTCACCGTGACTTCCTGCACCGCATCGACGCTCGGCGTGATGATCGAGAAGAACCCGTCGGTGGACTTGTTGTAGTTGTCCTGCGTGTTCACACCGTCGATCGTGATCGCGAGCGCCGTCTGCGGCAGCCCGGCCACCGTCGAGGCGCGCTGGCTGTGCGTGCCGCCGGTGTCGACACCCGGCAGGAACGTCACGAAGTTCAACGCGTTCTTGGTGATCAGCGGCAGGTTCTTGATCTGATCCGACGAAATCGTGTCCATGATCGCCGTCGCCTGCGTCTGGACGAGCGGCGCGCCGCCCCTGACCTCGACCGTTTCACTCAGCGTGCCGAGTTCGAGCATGACCTTGATGTTGTTCGGCGTCGCGGTCACCATGCGCAGTTCGTTGATGACGACGGTCTTGAAGCCCTGCAGCGTGACCGTCACCGTGTACACACCAGCCTCGAGACCGGGCACCGAGAACACGCCCGTGGAGTTGGTGAGGACCGGCGAGAGCGACACGCCTGTCGCGTTGCTCTTCACCACGACGGTGGCGCCCGGAATGACGCCTCCGTCCTTGTCGGCGACGACGCCCGTCAGCGGGGCCGTGGCCGTTCCCGTCTGCGCAGACGCGGTCGAGACCGCGAGCGCAATCAGCACGACGACTTGCGACAGTCTCAACAGACTGTGTCTCATGACGTTGCTCATCCTTCCTCTATGCGAGAGGACAACCGCACCGAGGGACGCGCAGACCTCGACTGGCAGCAGAAACCAGTCGATGAGGCCGGCTGGAGAGAGCGCCCCAACGACGCGCATTGTTCATCCGTGAAATGCGCTTGGAGTGTGACTAAAGGCCGTCACGCAGGGACCAAGTGCACGTTCCGGTTATGACGCCATTCTACTCGCCACGGCAGGAGGTTGGCGCGAGAATATAAGTGCTTCTGAGTCAATAACTTATGGAGAGTGGCTAGGCCACTCACGCGACATTTGTGTCGCGTTCCACCTTTTTGTCGATCCGCGCCGTCGCGAGGGCGCTGTCCGCCGTGGCGGCTTCGGTGAGCCGGCGAAGCGTCTCTGCCAGCGTACTATCCACCGCGGTCGCGCCCGCCTCGATGAATCGCGGGGCGCCGTCGTCGGCAAACGCCGGGGGGGCCCACCGCCCGACCACGATCGGCAGCTCCGGAAAGCGCCGGCGCAGCCGCTTCACGACGTAACGCGCGCGTGAATCGGGCGCGGGTGGAAGCGTCGCCAGACAGAGCAGACGGTGGTCCTCTTTCTCGATGGCCGCGATCAGCTCAGATACGAGCAGGTCTTTCGACACGATGTGGATCGTCACCGCCTGATCGATCGCCAGATCAGCCAGCATGTGCAGCGCAGCATCAGCCGCGTCGTCGATCGGGTATCCGATCACGGACAGGCCGTCGACGCGGACCGCGCCCGCCCCCGTGCGCGCAGGCACGTCGTGCAGCAGGTCGCGCGTGGACTGGACCACGTACGCCTGTTCGTCCGGTGTGATGCGCCCTTCGCTCCGATCGCGCTCGGCGTAGTTCAACGGCGGCAGCAGCAGCGCGTCGTACACCTCTTCGGCAGGACGCGTCTTCAGGAACTCGTCGACGAGATCCGACGCGTCGCCTTGGTCGCCCGCGAGCACGCGCTGGTAGTACGCCGCATCGGGACTGAGCGCCGGCGCATCGGCGACGAGCGTCGTCAGCAGCCGCAGGCCCGGGACGTGTTTGCCAAGGACGACGAGACACAACGTGAGCGGCGTGGCGAGCAGCAGCCCGACGGGCCCCCACATCCACGTCCAGAACGCGATCGCGACGATGAGCGCCGTCTGTGACACACCGGCCGCGCCGGCATAGAGGACCGTTTCGAGCACCAGATTCGTGAACAGCTCGAGCGCGACGAAGAAGGCGACCGTCCAAAGGGTCTGCGTCCAACCGGGGAAGACCGCGAGGCTGACGATCGTCGGCGCGCCGGCCGCAATCCACGGACCGAGGTACGGAATGTAGCGAAGCACCGCGCCGAGCGTGGCCCACAACAGCGGGTACGGTACGCCGATGATGGACAGCCCGATGCCGACGAGCGCGCCGAACGTCAGGTTCGCAATCGACTGCATCAGCAGGTAGCGGCTGAGCCGCGAGGCGGCCTCGTCGAACGCTTTGGTGGCACTGGCCAGGTGGCCGTGTCCGGCCACCGCCAGCAATCGCGATCGCAGATCGCGGTACTCGATCAGCATGAAGAGCAGGAGCAACAAGACGAGGGCCGCCGTGCCCGCGACGCCAAAGAGAGGAGTCGTCCAGGCGGGCAGACCGAACCAGTCGCGCGGCGGCGCGGTGATGACGGTGGGCGGTGTCGCCGGGCTGTCGCCGGTGGTGCGCGTGAACTCGCGCTGCAGATCTTCGAGGGTCGCCTGAGCGCGCGCCAGCGCGCGGCTTTCGCTGACCGCCCGCACGTCGGCCACCTTCGCGCGGATGTTCTGCCGGTACGCGGGCAGCGCGCCCGCCAGGCTCGCCACCTGCTGCGTCAGCATCCACCCAAGGAGCGTCACGGCCACGACCGTGAGCGCGACGACGGTGACGGAGGCCGTCGCGCGACCGAGCCACCGCTGCAGCCAGGTCACCGACGGGTTCAGCAGGAAGGTGAGCAGCACCGCGAGCGCGAAGGGCACCAGCACGGGCTGCGCCCAGTTGATGACCCAGATGGTCAGGAGACAGGCGGCAAAGATGGCCAGCGCACGTGGACGCATAGGGAGGGAAAAGCAAGGGATGTGCCTGACGCCCACGCGAAAAACCCCCTGTGGGCGTCAGGAAGTTGGAACTTGGAAGCCAGAAGCCAGAAGGCGGACGCCTACAAGGCCTGACGCACGCCGTGCGTCGGGCGGGGTGCGCGGTGCGAGGCGCGACTGCGGCGACGCCCGAAGCCGGAAGCCCGAAGCCCGACGCCGGAAGCCGGGAGCGAACGCCGCCCTTGACACTACATTTTAGTTTAATCTAAAGTATAAGCATGTCGCCGCTCGCCGCCCTGGCCTCGCCCCGCCGGCGCGAAATCCTGCGCCTGATCTGGCGCGACGAACGGGCCGCCGGCGACATTCATGCGGCGATGCCGGACGTCACGTTCGGGGCGGTGTCGCTGCAGCTCGGCGCGCTGGCGTCGGCCGGTCTCGTCGAGGTCCGGCGGCACCGGCGCCATCGGTTCTACCGCGCGCGGCCAGAGGCGCTCGGTGGCCTGGCGGCTGAGCTCGAGCGCATGTGGAGCGACGCCCTGTGGAAGCTGACGCTCGCGGCCGAACTCGAGGCCAGCCGGCGCGGACCGCGTCCCTTCCGTGGCGCGCGGAGGCGCCGGGCACCACGCCGGATCCGTACACCTCGTCATTCCAGGAGCTCGTCATGACCGATTTGTCGCACTCGCTCGCACGGACGGTGGTGATTCGCGCGCCGCAGCACACCGTCTTCAGTTTCTTCACCGTCAGCGCGAAGTGGGCCGCGTGGTGGGGCGCCGGCTCGCAGGTGGATCCGCGGCCCGGCGGGGCGATGCTCATCCGATACCCGAACGGCGTCGAAGCGTCGGGCGAAGTGCTCGAAGTGGATCCGCCGCGGCGCTTCGTGTTCACGATGGGCTACGCGTCAAATCCCAAGCTGCCGCCGGGCGGCTCACGCGTGTCAATCGCGCTCGAGCCGCACGACGACGGCACTCGACTCACGCTGACCCACGATTTGCCCGACGCCGCCATTCGCGACGAGCATCGGCAGGGATGGCGCTATCAGCTCGCGCTGTTCAGCAACGTCGTCGCCGACGAAGTGGCCGCAGGCGCCGAGGCATTGGTCGATGGCTGGTTCGCCGCGTGGGCCGATCCCGACATCGCCGCGCGCACGGACACGCTGCGGCGTGTCGCAGCCGGTGACGTCCGCTTCCGCGATCGCTACAGCCACGTGGACGGCATCGACGATCTCGTGCCGCACATCTCGGCCGCGCAGCACTTCATGCCCGGCATGGCGCCGGTACGATCGGGCGACGTCCGCCACTGTCAGGGCACGGTGCTCGCCGATTGGGTGGTGAAGGGCGCCGACGGTCAACCGAAAGCGCGCGGCACGAACGTGTTCGTCCTCGACGCGGGCGGCAGGATCTCTTCGGCGACGGGGTTTTGGGGCAGCTAGGGCAGCTTCGAAGTTCGAACTCTGAACTTCGAACTCTGAACTCAACGCTCGGCTCAAGGCCGACGCCGTCAGCCGTGTGCCATGAGCCGTCTCTTTACTTCAGAAGCGCCAGCACTGCCATCGGATCCACCCTCGCGTTGCCGATGCGCACGGTCCAATGCAGGTGCGGGCCCGTGACGCGTCCTGTCGCGCCGACGAGTCCGACCACGGCGCCCGCGGCGACTGCGTCGCCTTCATGCACGTCGATCCGGCTCAGGTGCGCGAACAAGGAGAAGAGGCCGAGGCCGTGATCGATGACCACGGTGTTGCCCGTGTAGTAGAGGTCGCGGGCGATGGCCACTTTGCCGGCATTGGGCGCGGCCACAGGCTGGCCCGCGGGACTCAGAAAGTCGGCGCCGCCGTGCGCGCTTCGAGGCTGGCCGTTGTACACGCTGCGGGTGCCGAAGGCGCTGTTGCTGGCTTGCGGCACCGGACGCGCGAAGGCGCCCTGCCACAACCGCTCGGGCGCCGAGTGGGCCCACGTCTGATTGAGCAATGCCGCATCGGCGGCGATGCGCGGCTGCACCGACGCCGGCGGATTCACGAACGCTTCGTCCACGCTCAGCTTGCGGGTCGGAAACGCGTGAGCCTGCACGCGCAGCACGCGCGTCACGGATTCGGCGCCGGCCTGGACCGAAACCGTGTGATTGCCGACCGCGGCGTCGAGGTCGATGCCGATGAGCGCTTCGACCGTCTCAGCATTCGTGCGGAACACGGGCACCTCGCGATCGAACGCGCGCACGTGGATGCGATCGATAGGTACTGCTGTACCAATCGTGAGCACCACGAGTTCACCTGGCTGCAACACGCGCGCGGTGGTGCGCACGTCGAGCGCTGTTGAGCGCTGAAATGCCGCAGTCGCCACGACCGCTGCCAACATCCATCCGCGCATTGCCGGTCACTCCAGGACCCGCCGCTCCGCCCGCGGGCCGCTCGGGCGAGGTACGGGACTTGCTCAATAGTGCCTCAGGAAGGAGTCAGCCTATGTTCGGCGTTCTCGGATGGATTGTTTTCGGCCTCATCGTCGGTGCGGTGGCCAAACTCCTGATGCCCGGACGTGACCCGGGCGGCATCATCGTCACGATGCTGTTGGGCATTGCGGGCGCTATCGCGGGCGGTTTTATCGGCCGCGCGTTGGGCTTCTACGGGCCAAACGACCCGGCGGGCTTCCTGATGTCGCTCGTCGGCGCTGTCGTGCTTCTGGCGCTCTATCGGATGGTCGTCGGCCGACGAACGATGCCCTAGCCGTTACAGCTCAGCCGCCGGTGCCTGCAGGTCGGGCATCGGCGGCGCCATGAACAGGCGCCGGCAGGCCAGGCCAATCCATTTGGAGTAGCGGGCGGAGCGGTTGATGCGGGCGCTGTCCGTCGCGATGCCCGTGTTGGCGTACATCTGACGATACAGCTTGGAGATCAGCACGAACGCCACGCGCGCACGGAGCGACGTGACCACCTTCGAACGCGCCCAGATGCGGTCCCAGTTATAGAACTGGTCCCAGACCTTCTGCGTCCGCACGCGGATTTCCTCCGCTGACATCGTCGGGTGCGGCGCGAAGATCTTCGGGCGGCGATGTTCGGGAATCAGCCAGTGCTGCGTGATGGGGACGCCCTCGACTTTTGTGTCCTTGGCGTTTTCTTCCTTCGCCCACTTCTCGAAGTCGATGGTGCCCGGGAACGGTGTGAGCAGCACGAACTGCGCGAACGTGAGGTCGGCCTGCTCGGCGAGTTGCAAGGTCGCCTGGAAGGTGTCCTCGCGATCGCTGGGCAGCCCGAAAATGAATGAGCCGAGCACGTGGACGCCGTGGCGGCGGAACTCGCGCAGCCGGGCGGCCAGTTCGTCACCGTACAGATTGAACCCTTTGTAGACGTCCTTCAGTCCCGCCTGCGTCACAGACTCTACGCCCACGAGCGCGCCGCGGATCTTGGCCTTGTTCATGGCCTCCAGGAACGCGGGATCTTCCGCAGCCTCCATCGTGATCTGCGTGAAGAACACGAGATCCTTCGGAAGCTTGGCCAGCTGCTTCATCAGATCGAAACGTTCCTGACGCAGTGCTTCCAGTTCTTGCAGGCGCGTGGGATCGGCGCGCCGCCGCGCCGCGGCCAGATCGGCTTGCGCGACCGGATAGAAGTTGTCGTCGGCGAGCGCGATGAACCGGAAGCCGCGGCGGCGAAGCTCGACGACCTCCGACACGACCATGTCGATGCTGCGGTTGCGTGGCTGCTGTCCGTCGGTGCGCCACACTGAACAGAACGAGCAGTGTTTCGGGCAGCCGCGCACGGTCTGCACCGACGCCCACATGTAGCTGTTGGGCGGCAGCAGATCCCATCGCGCTGGCTTGAAGTCTTCGCCAGAGATGCGGCCGCCTTCGTACAGGCGCTGGGGCTTCCCCGCGAGGCAGTCGCGCACGACGCTCTGCCAGATCAGATCTCCGTCGCCGCGGACCACCGCGTGCGCGCCGCCGTGCTCGTGGACTTCGTCAGGAAACAGCGTCGCGTGGATGCCGCCGTACACGACCCACGCCCCTCGGGCGCGTGCCTCGCGGCCGATCTCGTACCCGCGGCGCGTGTTGCCAGAGTGGATGCCGATGCCGATCACGTCACCTGGAGCCAGGGACGCCGGATCGAAGCGTTCGAGTGATTCGTCAACCAGTCTCGGATCGCCCCATTCGGTCCCGGTCGCCGCGGCGAGAACATAGAGCCAGCGGGGGGTGATGACTGCGACGCCGAACGTGACTCGACTTGGATTGACTAAATGTATTTGCATCTATGCGGCGGCGCAAGCTTATCACGGGGTTGGAGGACACTTGCCGACCATGATGCGGAGTGCGGGACGTGAGGTCCGCAGTACGAGGAGCGAAACGGGTGCTAAACTGCGTCACCGAAGGAGTTCCCCCATGTCTGTGCTGCGTGCCGTGTCGTCCGTGTTGGTGGTGGTGATGTTGGGCGGCGTGGTGTCGGCGCAGCAGGCGAAGCCGCCCGCCGCACCGGCGGCGAAAACCGCGTCGCAGTTCTATCTGGACTTCCGGGTGGCGTTCGACAAGGCCAAGAAGATGGAAGACCTGATGCCCTGGGTGAGCGCCGCTCAGCGGAAGGCGATGGAGGAGACACCCGTCGCCGACCGAAAGCAGATGTTCGACATGCTGAAAGTTGTTGCGGCGCTGACAAATGTGAAGGTCACCAAGGAAACGCCGCAGCCGGATGGCAGCGTCACGCTCCTGGCCGAGGCGACCGACAAGGAGAAGCACAAGTCAACCGGGACGATTCAAATCGTCAAGGAAAACGGCGCCTGGAAGGTCGGGGTGGAGCGCTGGCAGTAGGTCAGACGCCGAGAAGGGCGGCGACCGTCAGCGTAACCAGCGCGCATCCGAGGCCGATGACGAGCGACCAGGTCGCAGTCATCGCCACTGTCTTCATAAGTTCGCGCCGGAATTGTAAGCCGTTCACGAGTTCTTTGCTCCTGCCGAGCAAGACTGCAGCAAGCGTGCCATGGTGAGTGGACCTGTCATGTCCGGCTCCGAACCCGTCGATGCGGATCGCGTCGCCATGCGATCCAGTGAAATTCCTTCAGAAGTCGATGCGATCTTGCAGAGCACGGCGTTCGTGGACATCCACACGCACTTGTTCCCGGCGTCATTCGGCCGTCTGGGACTGTCGGGGATTGACGAGTTACTGACGTACCACTATCTGGAAGCCGAGCTGTTTCGCGTGTCCGACGTCACGCCCGAACAATATTGGCAGCTGGCGCCGGCCGCGAGGGCCGAGGCCATCTGGCAGGCGCTCTTCGTCGCGCGCGCACCCATTTCCGAGGCCGCCCGCGGGGTCGTCGCCTCGCTCGACGCGCTCGGCCTCGACGCGTCGTCCGCGTCGCTGACGCCGATTCGTGAGGCCTATGCGGCGCGTTCCGTGGAAGCGCGCATCGACGCCGCGCTTCGCCTCGCCGGCGTGAGCGAGGTCGTAATGACGAACGACCCGCTCGACCCCGACGAGGTGGCCTGCTGGGACGCGCACGCGGCGCCGGATCGCCGGTTCCATGCGGCGCTGCGGATCGATCGGGTGCTGAACGACTGGGTCGCGCACGTGCCGGCGCTCTCGGCACAGGGGTATCGCGTCGATGCGGCCGCGGGCGGCACCTCGCTCGCGGAAGTGCGGCGGTTCCTCGACGCCTGGATCGCGCGCATGCGGCCGCGCTACATGGCAGTGTCGCTGCCCGACACGTTCACCTACCCGGCGAGCGACGTGCGCACGGTGCTGCTCGATGGCGCGATTCTGCCGGCATGTGCCGATCACCGATTGCCGCTCTCGCTGATGATTGGCGTCCGGCGCCAGGTCAACCCCGCGTTGCGGCTGGCCGGCGACGCGTCCGGCCGCGCGGACCTGCGCGCCCTCGAGGCGCTATGCGCGCGATGGCCGCAGAATCGCTTCCTCGTGAGCGTCCTCAGCCGCGAGAACCAGCACGAGCTGTGCGTCTACGCCCGCAAGTTTGCCAACCTGCTGCCGTTCGGCTGCTGGTGGTTTCTGAACAACGGCTCACTCGTCGAAGAGATCACGCGGATGCGCCTCGAGATGCTCGGGACGTCGTTCATTCCTCAGCACTCGGACGCGCGCGTGCTCGAACAGCTCATCTACAAGTGGCGCAACACGCGCCGGTCCGTCGGGCGGGTGCTGGCGGACAGTTTCCGCACGATGGCCGACGACGGACGGCCGGTCACGCGGGCAGATATCCGGGCCGACGTCGAGCGGTTGTTCCGCGGCAACTTCGAACGGTTCGCGCCGGCAGTCCAGCCATAAAACACCGGCGGTTTTCTGTGCGCTGACCCCTCGCATCGCCGCGCGAGATCTGACATGCTTTCAATTCCCCGAGGTTGCCGTGACGATTGACGTGGCCGTCGAGACCGAGATTGCTGCCGCCCCTGCCGACATCGCCGCCGTCATGTTCGATCCGCAGCGCGAGCCCGATTGGATGAAGGCCGTGACCGGCGTGGAACTGGTTGACCCCGCGCTGAAACCCGGCGCACGCGTGACGCATCGCGCGACGTTCATGGGTCGCAACGTCGCGTGGACCACCGAGGTCGAGGCCGTGCATTTTCCGCACGTGCTCGCGATGAAGATTCCCGTCGGTCCCTACATCGGCGTGCTGCGCTACGACATTCAGCGCAACGGCGCGGGATCGAAGGTGCGGATCCGCACCGCGGGGGAAGCCGCGCAGCTGGGCGCCCTGCCCAACGGCCTGGTGACCGAGCCGCTCAAGGCCCTTCTGAACGATTACCTCGGGCGCTTGAAAGGGCTCGTCGAGCGTCGCTGATCGGACCGGCGCGGCGTGTGCTAGTGTCGCGCCATGCGCAACAACCCTTCGATTTCCAGGCGATCGTTTCTCGCGCTGGCGGGCGCCATGCCGTTCGCCGCGAGCGCGCTCAGCGCCTTTCAGGGTGCGAGAAAAATCCCGGTCGGACTCGAGCTGTACTCCGTGCGCGGCGAGCTGATGAAAGACCTGCCCGGGACGGTGACCGCCGTCGCAAAGATCGGGTATCAGGTCGTTGAGTTCTACTCGCCGTACTACAGCTGGACGCCTGAACAGGCCAAAGATGTACGCAAGCTGCTCGACGATCTGGGCATCAAGTGCCTCTCGACGCACAACGGCGCGAACGCGTTCACGGCCGACGGCCTGCAGAAGGCGATCGATCTCAACCAGACGATCGGCAGCAAGTACATCGTGATGGCCAGCCCGCCGCGCATCACGGGAGCCGACGGCTGGAAGCAGCTCGGCGATTCGATGACGGCCGTGATGGAAAAGCTCCGGCCGCTGGGGATGTCGGCCGGGTACCACAACCATCAGAACGAGTGGCCTGCGATCGAGGGCAAGCGGCCGATGGACATCCTGGCCGCGAGCACGCCGAAGGATTTCGTGCTGCAGTTCGACGTCGGCACGTGCGTGGAGATGAAGCAGGATCCCGTCGCGTGGGTGAAAGCGAATCCTGGCCGCATCAGGAGCATGCACCTCAAGGACTACGGAGCGCCGCCGAAGACCGGCTACGCCGTGGCGTTCGGCGAAGGCGACGTGGACTGGAAGCCGCTGCTCGACGCCGCCGAATCGACCGGCGGTCTCGAGTACGTGCTGATCGAGCAGGAAAACGCCGGCGCCATGGGCGAACTCGCCATGGTGCAGCACTGCCTCGACAACTACCGGAAGCTGCGGACCTGAACCGACGTCCGTGAGCCGTAAGCCGTAAGCCGTAAGCCGTGAGCCGGAAGCCATGCTCATCGACGTCGGTGGTTTCCGACTGAACTTTGTCCCGGCCGGGGCGGGCCGGCCCGTCGTCGTGTTCGATGCGGCGCTGGGCGGGTCGGCGATCAGCTGGACGTTCGTGCAGCCCGAGGTCGCCAGGTTCGCGCGCGCGTGCGCGTACGATCGCGCGGGCTTCGGCTGGAGCGAGGCCGGCCCCATGCCGCGCACCGCCAGCCGCATCGCCGACGAGCTGGCCGTGCTCATGGAGCGATCGGGCGAAGCGCCGCCGTACGTGCTGGTCGGCCACTCGTTCGGCGGCTTCGTCACGCGCATTTTTGCCGCGCGGTATCCGCGCCAGACGGCCGCGCTCGTGCTCGTCGATCCGGCCCATCCTGAAGACTGGATCACGCCCGCGCCGAAGGAACAGATCAAGATCGATCGCGGCATCCGGCTCTGCCGGCAGGGCGTCTTCGCCGCGCGGACCGGGCTGGCGCGCGTCGCTTCCGGTCTCGTCGCGATTGGCGCGCTCGACGCCGCGCGCGCGCTCGCCGATCTCGTCACGCGGCGCGGCATCGGCGACGATGCGGACTGGATCCTCGCGCCGTTGTTCAAGCTGCCCAA
>Ga0111539_10010135_pt1 | contig 11876 bp, 13 predicted proteins | sample RhiMethybrSRZTD1_FD_79667 | JGI IMG/M metagenome (GOLD analysis project Ga0111539, IMG submission 79667) | Populus rhizosphere microbial communities from Tennessee, USA - Rhizosphere MetaG P. TD hybrid SRZTD1 (version 2) (version 2) | ecosystem: Host-associated > Plants > Roots > Rhizosphere >...
GTGGTGACGCCGTTGACGATGTAGCCGACGGCTTCCTCGCGGTTGCCGGCGGTATTGAACGCGAGCGCGCCGGTGCCGCGGATCGGCGTGGTAGAGAAGCCGGTCTGCGATGGCGCGACAGACAAGGGCACGAGCGGTCCGAGATCGACGAAGTGGCGGCCGTTGAGCGGAATGTTCTGGACGGTCTGTGCGGACACGACGTGACCGACGGTGCTGGTGGCGCGATCGAGCAGCGGTAGCGCCGCTTGCACGACCACCGCTTCGCGCTGCGTATCGATGGCGAGCTGCACATCGCGGACCAGCGTCCGGCCGACGTCGAGAGCCGCGGCCTCGAGCCGCACCGTGCGGAACCCGGCCCGCGCGATCGTGACCTGATAGGTTCCCGGAGGAATGGCCGCTACGCGGTAGCGGCCGTCCGCATCACTTAGGACAGAGCTGTGGAATCCGGTCGCGGGATCGTGGACGGTGATCGAGGCGCCCGAGACCGCTGCGCCCGACGAATCGTTGACATTGCCCTGTAACACCGCTGTTGTCTGGGCGCCCACCGGCGGCGCCGACAACAAGAACAGCGTCCATAGCACCCACCGCATCCTGACCTCCGGACGAGCGTCCTGTGAAGAGGTCTCGGATTATGTGCCTGTGCAAGGCGCAGAGCAACAGCCCAGCCTTCGCTCGGGTCTATAGGCTGTGCTCAACTAATGCGTCGATCGTCCGTGACAGTCGAGCTGCTGTGTCGCGGTCCAGATTGACGAAACGAACGGCGACGCCAGTGGTGTCGCGATACACCGCCTCGGCGTTGACCATGATTGGACCTTCGCGAGGTAGGTCGATCCTCAGTGTCAGCGTTGCGCCCGTCATCTTCCTTTCACCGAAGTTGACAAAGCCGCCACCGAGGTTCAAGTCGTAAATCAGGACCGGCGTCCTGGGCGCGTCCAGGTGGTCACCGTCAAATGGACCGCGCACGCGAACGTACCTGCGTGTCGATTGCATGCTCTTGATTTCGCTTGCCATAGCCAGTTCTCCAGACTTCTTATCGGATGTCCGTCTGGATTACGAGAGCCCTGTCGGCGACGTGCACTCGGCCATTACGAATTTCGTTCACGTAGTACGCAAAGTGTTAGAACGCCTTCCTCTTCATCGGGCCCCATCCAGTTTTGCCCGTCATCGCTTGCAACGTGCCGACGCATCCCCACCACGTATTCAACTGGCGATAGCCGGCATTCTCGAGAATGGCGGACGTGACGAGCAGCGCGAGATCCCTCGGGTGCAGGTATTTGCGAGTCGAGATGTCGCTGAGGAAGACGGACACCAGCGTGGTGGCGGCACCGAATAGAATCGACGCCGCCAGCATCACGCGCCAATGCTGCCAGTCGAGCAGGCCAAGGAAGAACGCCACCGTCGTTACGATGTAACCCAGCAACTCGATCAATGGGCCCAGGCCTTCGAAGATCGCGATGTACGGCAGCACGCCCATGCCGATGATCCCGTATCGAGGATTGCCGATCATGCGGCGCTGCCGCCATAACACTTGCAGGAGGCCGCGGCGCCAGCGGCAGCGTTGCGCGCGCATCGACTGCCAGTCCTCGGGCGCCTGGGTCCAGCACACCGGGAGCGGCACGTGCGCGATGCGGATCGGCCGCTTGCGCTGGCGATAGTACGCCTGCAGGCGCAGTGTCAGATCCATGTCTTCACCGATCGCCGTGCCGTCGTAGCCGCCGACGTCAATCAAGGCGTCGCGCAGGAACAATCCGAAGGCGCCGGAGATCAGCGTCACTCCATTTCCCGACGCGCACGTCACCCTGAAGAGCAGGAAGTTCCGCATGTACTCGACAATCTGGAAGCGCGCCAGCCAGCTGCGCGGCATCGCCACATCGGTGACTCGGCCGTGTTCAATCCGGCATCCGTTCGCAATCGCGACGTAGCCGCCGACCGCCACGGTGTCCGGATGTTCGAGGAACGGCATCGCGGCGCGGCTCAGGGCATCGGGCTCGAGCATGGTGTCGGCGTCAATCACCAGGATCAGCCGGCCGGATGCCGCATTGATGCCGGCGTTGACGGCGTCGGACTTGGATCCACCGTTGGCCTTGTCGATGACGATGAGCGCCGGTTCGACGAGCGAGCGATAGACGCCACGCAGCGGCGCCGACTTCAACGGCTGCACGAACGCGACCGGTGCTTCGACGAGCTTGAAGGCCTGCGTCAGGATCGCCAGCGTGTCGTCTTTCGAGCCGTCGTTGACGACCACGATCTCGCGCGCCTCGTATTCGAGCGCGAGCAGCGCGCGAATGCTGTCGACAATAGTGAGCGCCTCGTTATGCGCCGGCACGACGATCGAGACAAACGGCGGCGCCGCGAGCCGGGCGACGAGCGCAAGATTGCGGGGGTTGCGGCGCCGACGGTATCGCCAGAGAAAGCGTCCAGCCACGCCCGCCATCGCAAACTGCGACAGGTTATAGGCCACGAAATAGGTGGCCACCACCACGGTGAACGCGACGAGACCCGTCGTGAGGCTCATCGCGACGCCTTGGCTTCCCACAGCATTTGCCGCGCCAGCAGCGCGGGAAGGCCCGCGCCGGTGGCGCGGGCCTCGAGCTCGGCACGGCCCGCGGCCTCCATGGTTTGGAGCGAGCGTGCCGCCCGCACCGCCACGGCCCATGTATCGTCGAGATGACCCGCGAGACTGGCAGCGGTGTCACGATCGGCGTAGCCGTGCAGCGCCGCTGCCGCCATCGCCCTCACCGCCGCGTCACCGTCCTCGAGCGCGGCGATCGCGAACGGCACTGACGCCCGATCGACGCCGATGCGCGATAGCGCTGCCATCGCGGCGGCGCGCACCGGCGCGCGGGCATCGCCGCTCCACTCGCAGAGGATCGGACGAGCCGCGGTCGTGCCACAGATCCCCAGCGCCATCGCGTAGTTGAGGCGGTGTTCGGTATCCACGGCAGCGAGATCCAGCAGGAACGGTTCGCATGCCGATCCGAACGCCGCCAGCGCCGCCCCGCGCCGCGCCCGATGCAACGAGGCATCGTGCAGGCGCACGACGATGGCCGGCAGCGACGCGGGATCATGCATGTCGGCGAGCGCGTCGAGCGCCGTGTTCCGGACGTCGTCGTTCGAATCATCGAGCGCCGCGACGATCGGACCCGTGTAACCGTCGGCCTGCATCGCTCCGAGGGCGCGCAACGCCATCGCCCGCCGCCACCACCACGGGCTGCGGAGCAACTGTGCCGCGAACGGCATCAGCGGAAGCGCATCGATCAGTTCGCGCGCATCGGCGATCCGCGCCGGGTCGCGATCTGTGATCAACGGAATCAGGATCATCCGCGCGATCGTGATGCGATGCCATGTGGGACTCCGGCGCAGCGCCGCGCGCGCGCCGGGATCACCGGCCAGGGCAAGGCGAACGAGCGGCGTGTAATGCCTGGTCGTGCGCCGCAACCACGCTTCGTGACCCGCGACGGCGAAACGTTCGATGACCACGGCAAGGATCATGGCCACGGCGAACGCCAGCGCCACGCCGACGAGCAGCAGCGCGTTACTCTCGAACGTGGATGCGACATGGTTCATGGGATCGCCTGGATGACGCTCACGGTGAGCCGATCGATGGTGGTCGAGTTCGACCGCCACTGATGCTCCCATGTCGTGTTGACGCGCGTCAGGGAACGGAAATCGATGCGCACACCTCCCGCGACCGTTGTGGCGCCCAGGGAACCGATGCGGTCGGCGGTCAGATCTTCGAAACTCTCGATGCCGTAGGCGTACGTGCCAAGCGCGGCGATGCGGCGCCAGCCTTGCCACGTCGCTCGCAGCATCACCGAGTGATTGCCAACCGATGTCCCGGTCTCGTCGAACGCGGATCGTGAATAGGTATAGCGCCCGTCGACACGCCAGGCGTCGACGGGCGTCCAGGCGAATATCGGTGATGCGGCGCGGACATTGGCGCCTGCGAAAGTCAGGCGCCTCACGCCGGCTCCGATCTCGAACAGGCCGGCATAGCGAATCACCTCGACTGCGAGGTCGGCCGTCGCGAGGGCGATGTTGTCGGGACCGCCGAGGGCCTGGAACGCGATGGTGGTGGGCCGCGCCATGCGCCACCTGAAGCCGCCGCCGCCGATCGCGTCCGAGTAATCCGGGCCTTGCTGGACGCGACCCGTGGCTTCGAGATGCAGTCGGCGCCACACCCGCGCGTTCGCCACGATCGATCCCGACGTCACCGTAGTGTCTGGGCCGCCGGTCTGGCCGAAGCCCTCGACCGCGACCCAGTGGCCGTACGTGCGGGCCACCGCTTCGTATCCCATGACGAGATCGGGATCGTTGGGCGCCAACGCCCGCGCCCGTTGAAAATATTCAAGGGCGTTCTGATCGTCGCCGCCGCGTCGATACGCGCGGGCGAGCGCGCCGAAGAGGTCGGAGTTCGCGCCGGCCGCAGGCTCGACCTCGCGCAGGATGGTGAGGGCATCTTCCCACGCGCCACGCCGCGTCAGCGCCATGGCGAGACCAATCCGCGCGTCGATGTCGGCGGGGTGAGACAGAGTTACGGCGCGGAACGCGGCTTCCGCGTCAGCGGTCCTGCCGGCACGCAGGAAGAGCCGCGCCAGCCACAATCGAGCCTCGATGTCGCCGGGATTGCTCTTCACAATCCGCTCGAAGAGATCGATAGCTTCAGCCGTGTGTCCGGTGCGGGCGAGATCCTCGGCGCGGGCGCGATCGACTGTGGGAGACTGCGCACCGGCGGTCAGGAGTATCGCGAGGACGAGCGGCAGCATGCCTTGTTAGCCTTGCACAACTCGGCCATTAGGTGACGACCAGTTGCAGCAAGACACTTTGGCGGAGCTAGGTTTTCAGCGATCCCGAAGTAGATTGGATCCTGAGGAACCTATGGCGACGACTATCAGGGATTTCCTGCTGAGCGAGCTGAAGCGCGAGGTCGATCGATCGCGCAAGGCGCTCGAGCAGATGCCGGAAGGCAAGGGCGAGTGGAAGCCGCACGACAAGTCGATGAAGTTCGCATATCTCGCCGAGCTCGTCGCGATCATTCCGACGTGGGTGGCGATGCAGGTGACGAAGGACGAGCTCGACGTGGCGCCGCTCGAGAAGTCCAACGTCAAGCGGACTCCGAAAGTCACGCGCGCGGATTATCTCAAGGCCCTCGACGATGCGGCAGCCGAGGCGGATCAAGCGCTCAGTAAGACCACGGACGAGCACCTGGCCACGAACTGGAAGCTGAAGGCGCGCGGCGCCGTGGTCCTCGAAGACTCGCGCGCGGCGATGATCCAGGACACCTTCAATCATTTGTCCCACCATCGCGGCCAGATGACGGTCTATCTCAGGCTGATGGGCGCGAAGGTCCCGGCGATTTTCGGGCCCTCGGCGGATGACAACCGCTTCTAGCGTCAGGGCTGCGCGGCTGCCGACTCAGGTGGTATGCTGGCGCGGTTCGGTTGGCCGTTGAAACACTCGAAGAGGAGCTACTCGATGCGTTCGCGAATCCTGTTCACTGTCACTGCTGTTTTCACCGTCGCGCTGATGTCAGCCGGCTCCGCCTGGGCGCAGCGGCCCGCGGCAAAGGATGATGGAACGAACCCGCGGACCGCGCGGTTCGGCGTGTGGGACAACTCGACCAATCCCAACAACGTCATGACCTATGAGGGCTACGAGAAGGACGGCAGCAAGCTCACCGTCAGTAATCCCAGCGATCCGAAATCGGATTGGAGCTACGTGACCCTGTTCGACGGCGTGTTTCGTCCCGTCCAGGGCCAGGAAGGCGCCGAGACGGCTGTCGAGATCATCAACCCGAAGAGCATCCGCATCTACAACAAGCGCAACGGCGTCCTGAACCAGGTGGTGATCAACACGTTGTCGGACGACAACAACACCATCAGCAACGAGTACATCCGCATGGACAAGGATGGCAAGATCACGGGCGTCACGCACGTGACCTACATCCGCCGCAAGAAGTAATCGAGGCGCGCCGCTCGGGTCACATCCGGGCGGCGCGTTCTGAATCGCGCTAAGATGTTTCGTTCCCGCGCGCCGCGGGCCACAAGAAAGGTCGAGTTATGCACAGACTCCTTTTGGTGGTCCTCGTCGTCGTGAGTGGTTGCTCCAAGGACTCCACACCGTCGGCGCCGACAGCCCAGCCGCTCTCGTTCTTCGTCACCAGCCAGACATCAATCACCGGCAACCTGAACGGTCTATCGGGCGCCGATGCAACCTGTCAGCGCCTCGCCGAAAGTGTCGGCGCGGGCAATCGCTTCTGGCGCGCCTATCTCAGCGTCGAGCGCGATGCCGCCAATAATGATCAACCGACCAACGCGCGCGATCGAATCGGCATAGGTCCCTGGCATAACGCCGCCGGCGTGCTGGTCGCAAACAACCTGGCCGAGTTGCATGCGCGGACGGGCGACGCGTCGTTATTCGTGGATGAGCGCGGACGGCGGATTAACGGCCAGTGGACGGGATCACCAGCGCCAGTCCAGCACGACATCCTGACCGGATCGAACGCCGACGGCACATTGATGCGCGGATTCACATGCGCCGACTGGACGTCGGGCTCGTCGTCGGACGTCGGTCAGGTGGGACATGCCGACGGCATGGGACCAAACCAGAGCACGGTGCCGCCGCTTGCATCATGGAACTCGGCGCACGCCAACCAGAACTGCGCGGACACGGCACCGCGCGGCGGCGCCGGCCGGTTCTACTGTTTCGCGAGATAACAGTTCGTCAGTGCGCGAGCGCTTTGATCACCGCGTGCGGATCGCCGGCGGCGATCACGAGTCGATTGCCGGTCGCCAGATACGTGTAGCGGACGTTGATGTGCGCCTCCGCGATGCGTTGGAACACACCCGCGGCAGCGCCGGGTTCATCCTCGACGGGAACCACGACCACTTCCTGTCGCTGCAGCTCGCGGAAGCCGGCCTTGTGCAGACATTCTCTCGTCGCGGGCAGATCGGTCGCGAGGATGTGGACGATGCCGTTCATTTCGCTGTAGCCGTCGATGTTGATGCCGGCGTCGCTCACGCATCCGAGGGCCTTGGCGAGCGCGCCGGGTCGATCGCTGTCGAGCGTGACTGCCAGGTCGGCGGCGAGGTGTGCTGACATAGCCCCTCCAGGAAAGTGAGGGCGGATGCTATCACGATCGTGTCATTGCCTCACTTTGAATTCCTGCGACGTCTCGACCGTGCCGGTAGGTATCTTAACCGGACGGGAGTTCGACAGCAGCGTCCATGCCGCGCTCGCAGTGGCCGCGGTGATGACGAAGCCGATGACGGTGAATCCGTAGGCCCAGCCCACGCGCGACCACGGCCACGTCCTGGGATCGCGCCAGTTCCTCGCGAACGAATCGCTCAACAGCCGGAGGAAATCATCGGTGATCGGCTTGGGTGCGACGGCGTCCCAGAGCTCCCACAAGAGCCACAGCGCCGCGATGATCATGACCAGCCCGCAGAGAGCGCTGAAAGCTGCATTCATTGCACCGGTCCGGTAGACGATTCGCTCGCAGGGCCGCACCACCGGCGGCGATGCGTAACAACCCGACAGATCCTCGGCGGTGATGATGCGATCCGGGGATGTCGTGATCATGGCGCCGCCCGCCCACAGCAGCGCGCAGACCAGGGTGCCCATCCAGCACTCCCACACCGCCAGGCGCAGCCAGTCCATGACCGACGTCGGCGGAATCGTCAGCGTGCGAACCCGCCACGGCGTGATGGCGTTCGTCGCCCTCGATCGTGTCGTCGAAGAGTTCACCTCTCCGCGGGCCATCGCTTCTTCCTTGTCGCGATCGCGCGCGCGATTTGCGCCTCACGATCCTCGATGGTGATGACCCTGTTGGCGCCGCGATCGCCCCACGGCGGCGGCAGGCCGTCGCCGACGCGAATCGTGATCACCGGAAACGGCGGCGCCTGGTCCGGCCACGCGGTCTCGCAGTCGGTGACCAGGATCAGTAGATCGATCGGTCCGCTCTTCTTATGAACGAACCAGTCGAGTCCTTTTGAAAGATCGGTGCCGCCGCCTCCGTAGATCTGCAGTTGCGAAGCGTTGAACACGTTCTTCACGCCGTGGACGGCGGCATCGCAACACGCCACGACAACCTCGCTGGCATATCCGAGCTGGCGGGTGAGTGCCGCGAGTTCCGTGACCGCTCTCGAGAGCTGCTCGTTCTGCATCGAGCTCGAGGTATCGATCAGGAATCCGGGTCGCGGCCGCGGCTGAAAGTACGAGGGCATGATGAACTCGCCGTAACACGCCTGGCGCCGATGCGGCCGGCGATAGGTGCGATCGTAGCGGCCGAGCGTGCTCTGTCTGAGTGCGGTGCGGACCGTGCGGCGAATGATCGCCATATAGTCGACCCTGGGCGTCATCATGTCGTGCGCCCAGCGCCGCCAACCGAGCGGCACTTCACCGGAGAAGCCGGAGATGTCCATGATGCGCTGCGCGACATCGCGCCGCACCATTTCCGCCTTCACCGGATCGACGCCAGGCGTGCCTCCCGAGGCTTCCTCATCCGGCGGCAGCTCCCACGGCCGCCGATCGCCATGCGCGCCCGAGCCGCAGTCGCACTCGTCCCCCGACCCCGCTCGGGACGACCCTGAGCCTGTCGAAGGGTCGTCATGTTGCTCCGGCTGTGCAGCGGGAGTGGAGAGCTTCTGGTAATAGATCTCCGCGGTCTCGCCGGTGGGGAAGCCGTACTTGCCCGGCTGCGGCGGATCGTTTGGAAGGGGCAGGCCTTCGGCAATGAGATCGTCGTTGATCTCGCAGTCCGTCGCGGTGTTCCACAGTCGCGCGTTGCGCACCGCCGCCGATTTCTTGCGCGCTTCGTGATCGCGAAGCAGGTGACTGACTTCGTGAATGAGCGTCGCAGCGTTCTCTTCGACCGAGTGCGTCGCCAGCCACGACTCGTTGTAATAAAGGCGCCAGTACGCGTCGACCGCCATGCTGGCGATCAGATCCGTCTTGACCGGGATCAGGTTGAAGAGTGCCGGGGCAAAGTAGGCGCGCTGATACGAGGCGCGAAGGCGGGCGGTCTGCAGATCGCGCGCGTAGCCATCCGCTTTGCGATCCGCCCTGCGAATCAGGCTCGCGATCTGCTTCAGCATGCATCACTCACGGGGCAGCAGGTTGGCGGCCTGCATCAGATCGTAGAAGGGGCGGCACTCCGGTGGCAGTTTGAGTGCGCCATCAGGGCGATTGCGCTTGTCGCAGAGCGTCCGCGCGGCCGCGGTGGGAATGTCGGAGTTCTTGGCGCCGGCGACGCCGAGCGCGATCATCGCCGCTTCCCATCGCGGCAGCGTCTTGTTGTTCAGGACCGCGCCGACGAGCGAGTAGCAGATCGCATATGCCCGGTCGGTACGATCCGGCAACACGAGACTGCGCGGGTCCTTCAGGATGTCTTCGGGATCCGGGAGATTTAACTGCTCCGAATACTCGAGGAACGGCAGTGCCTGATCGCCGATGAGGCCCGCCAGCGCCGCGCCTTGCAGCAATCGGTTGCCGGGCGACACCGCATCTATCGCCGCGAGAAAACGTGACGCCATATACCACGTCCGGCCCGATGGCCACGGGCCACTGCGACGCACGGGATCATCCGGCGGCGCCAGCCACGCATCGCGGCCGGCCGATTTCACATACGCGGCGATTAACGCGCGCTTGTGATGGTGATGCTTGCGCAGGAAGTCTGGCGGGACGACGGGCAAGTCGGTAGGCGAGGGGAAATCGCTCACCATCATGTCGCACCACGTGTCGTGATCCATCGGAAACTCGCCGTGCCACAACCGGTTCGCCATTGGCGCCTGGATGTCCTGGCCGCCGGCGGCCCATTCCACGGCGTTGCTCGCGCAGAGATACACCACGCCGCCTTTGCCCGGTTCATAGTCCGGCAGCTGCAGCTCGCCGCACACGTTCTCCGTCAGGAGCCGCAGCATCGCCGCTTGCGTCGTCGGCGGAACCGTCGTCAATTCGTCGAGAAAGACGATGACCATGTGTCCGTCTTCGGCGAGCTGGCGCGCGTCACGCGCCCACGCCATGGGCAGCAGGCGGACGCCGTCGGGCGTCGAGACCGGGAAGCCGCCGAAATCCTGCGGCTCGCGGATCGACCCGATGAGGATGATGACCTTGCACTTGATGCCGGCGCGGGTGAATCCGGCCTCGAGGCTCTTGGTGAATTCCGTCTTGCCGACGCCCGGAAACCCGGTCATATGCATCGGAATCCGCGCCTGCAGGCCGATCGCGACGAGCTCGACAAAGGACTTGAATGTCATGAGAGTGGGGGGAAACCCAGGTTCCCCCGGATTAGACACCGCAATTAAACTTTCTGCCGGTTCACGACCGTGCATATTTTGGCTGGTCTGCCGCTATCATGTGCCCTCCACCTAGAGCCGAAATATGGGCGTAGTCCCAGCTAAGAGGTGAACCCATGTCCGCAGGTGTGAATCCGCGTCCGAATCCGCGTCCGAATCCGTACGCTCCTCCGCGCGCCCGAGTTCATGATGTGGCCGCGCCCAAAGTCGAACTGGTCCTCGCCGAGCGCTCCGCGCGCCTGGGAGCCGCGATCGTCGACGGCTTGATCGTCGGTGCCATGGTCTACCTCCCGATGATCATCGGCATGGTCCTCAGTTCCGAGCCGGACGGCACGCCGATGATGATTGGCCTCGCCCTCACCCTTGTGGGCTTCATCGTGTGGGTGTATCTCACGCTGAAGCAGATGAGCGAGACGGGCCAGTCGCTCGCCAAGAAGTACTTCAACATCAAGGTGGTCGTCTCCGACGGCTCGCCGGCATCGCTGAGCAGGCTGATCCTCAGGCGCAACTTCCTGAACGGGCTTCTCGGCATCATCCCGCTCTATGGGATCATCGAGCTTCTGTTCATCTTCGGTGAGAGCCGCCAGTGCCTGCACGACAAACTGGCGGACACGATCGTCGTCGAGGCATAGGCGTTCGACGTGTCCGAAGGGCTGGACACGGTTGTCGCGGTCGAAACGCCTGAGGGCATCGTCCTCGAACTGCGTCCAGCGGGCCTCGTCGTGCGCTTCTACGCGTTCTTAATCGACTGGGTGATCAGGCTGGCGGTGCTCTACGGCGTCGCCATGGTCGCCGTGTTCATGGGGGGGATCGGCATCGCGTTGTGGCTGATCCTCGCCTTCGCGTGTGAATGGCTCTATCCGATCGTGTTCGAGTTGCGCGCCTCCGGCGCGACGCCCGGGAAGCGCGCGTGCAACCTCAAGGTCGTCATGGACAACGGACTGCCCGTGACCCCGGCGGCGTCGATCACGCGCAACCTGCTCCGGGTCGCCGACTTCCTGCCGTTTGGTTTTGGATTTGCCATCATCAGCATGCTGCTGCGGACCGACTACAAGCGCCTCGGTGACATCGCGGCGGCTACTCTCGTCGTCCACCAGCAGAAGCCCGGCCCTCAGCCAGTGCTTGCCGATGTGCCGCCGCTGACGCCGGCGATCACGCTGACACCGCGCACGCAGGCGGCGCTCATCGCTCTTGCGGCGCGGGCGCCGCGGCTCACCGAAGAGCGGCTCGACGAACTGGCCGCGATCGCGGCCGCGGTGTCGGGCGACGCCCGCCGCTCCGGTCCGCGCGTCACGATGCGCGTGCTCGGTGTGGCGCAGTGGGCGCTGGGCAAACGCGCGTGACACCCCTCCAATTCGAGCAGCTCTACGACAAAGACTGGGTGGAGCTCGAGCTGTGCCTCGAGCGCCACGCCGCCGCGCCGTCGGCGCGCTCGATCTCCGGCGCGCGCTTCACCGCGCTGTATCGCCAGACCTGCGGGCATCTCGCGATCGCGCGGTCGCGCGCCTACCCGGCGCACCTCGTCGATCGGCTCGAGCATCTCACCGCGCAGTGCCATCAACTGATCTATCAGCAGCGTGA
>Ga0111539_10010136_pt1 | contig 11875 bp, 11 predicted proteins | sample RhiMethybrSRZTD1_FD_79667 | JGI IMG/M metagenome (GOLD analysis project Ga0111539, IMG submission 79667) | Populus rhizosphere microbial communities from Tennessee, USA - Rhizosphere MetaG P. TD hybrid SRZTD1 (version 2) (version 2) | ecosystem: Host-associated > Plants > Roots > Rhizosphere >...
GTCCTCGTCATCGAGCACAACTTGGACGTTCTCGCCGAGGCCGACTGGATCGTCGACTTGGGGCCCGAGGGCGGCGACGGCGGCGGCCGAATCGTCGCGGAAGGGCCGCCGGAGAAAGTCGCGCGCGGCCGCTCGCACACGGCGCGGGCGTTAGGTGCGTTCCTTGCCGCCCGTGGCAACGTGGTAGATTAAAGAACGACAACAACATGAGACGGGGGCACTCCGCGTGCGTTCGACCCCATCGTTGATCTCGTTGCTCGTGTCTTGCGTCGTTTGCTCGGCGGCCGCTGGCCAAGATTCCGGCCAGCTCGAAGCGTCGAAGTACACTCCTGCCGCACTCCTGGAGCGGCGTAACCCTGTCTACCCGGCGGGCGCGCTCAGCTCGGGCAAGGAAGGCTGGGTGATGATGAGCTTCGTCGTCTCGCCGACGGGCGACGTCACCGAGCCGATGATCGAGGATTCGAGCGGCATCGAGGCGTTCGAGCGTGCCGCGCTCCGCTCCGTCGAGGGCTGGAAATACACGCCGGCGACGGAGGATGGCGAGCCCGTCGAGCAGGCGATGGTCAAGACACGAATCCAGTTTCAGCTGGAGGACAAAGCGCGCGGCGCATCCCCGGCCTTTACGAGCAAGTATCGGAAGATCGCCGCGCTCATCAGCGAGCGTGATTTCGCGGCCGCGGAGCCGCTGATCGCGGAGCTCGAGTTCGGCGAGCGCAATAACCTCTACGAGGACGCGTGGTTCTGGTGGACGAAGTACGTGTATCTCGCGGAGTCGGGTTCGACCGATACGGAGGAGATGCGGCGCTGCCTCCAGCGCGCGATCGGCTACGAGGAGGAGTACCTGGCGCCCGAGCAGTTCGTCGCGGCTGCGGAGCGACTCGTCGTGCTGGAGGCTCGCGCGCCTCGACATTTCAGCCGCGATCTCGACCTTCGAGCGGCTGCGCGACGCGAAGACGGCGCGCCGCGCGGATGTGTACGAGAAGGTCATCGCGAACCTCCAACCGAGCTACGAAAAAATGCTGGAGCTCGTCCGCGGCGAGCAGTTGCTCATCTTGGACGGCAAGATCGGCGAATACGACTACTGGGTGCACGACCTCTTGCGCCGCTCGTTCTCGATTGCCGACGTCGTGGGCCGCCTCGATGCGCTCGACGTTCGCTGCGAGCGTGGAACCCGGCGTTACTCCGCCGTGCCCGTCGACACCGTGTGGACCGTTCCCGAGAGCTGGGAAGACTGCGGCATCTACGTGAAGGGCGAGCCGGGCGCCACGTTCGCGTTTCACGAGTATCCCCGCAGCTACACCCCGACCAACGGCGTCACCATCGAAACGAGATGAACCGCCGCTTCACCTTGACCGCGGTCAACTTGATCGAGCCGGCCTTTACATAACAGCTACTTAGCTGTTCTAAGTTCCAAGAAAACCGGCCGGCGATTCCAAAAATTGCGTTCGTTTTGGGCCGCGACGTTCGACGCCGGGGCCATTCGGCCTTTGCTTGCCAAGCAACTCGCGCGACCGCGCGCCGATGAGGCATGGATGTTGCAGATTGCGAAGCAACCGGTACGGGAGATTCAGCATTGTTAAATCGGCCGCTCGTCATGGACGGCGCGCGCCAGGCCACGGCCCTCGGGCTGATGGTCGTTGAACCTACGTGGCGAGCGCGACGAGCGCCGCCGGGAGAATGATCGATGAGCTCGCAGATCGCGCTCGAAAACAAGGACGTGTCGAAGAGGGGGCTTGTGAGCCTACCTCGCACCTTGTCCCACGGCCACAGAGTCGACGTGCTTGCAGAGCGTATCGCGCTGCATATCGAGTCGCTGGTCCCGCAGGGCCGCGCGCGCTGCCTCGACATCGGCTGCGGCGACATGCAGCTGGCCGAAGCGGTTCGGGCCCGAGCGCCGCGCACGGACTGGCGCTGCATCGACATGCACCGGCCGCCGGCCGGTTTCCGCGAGGACGGGCGCTGGAGCAAGTACCGCCAGTTCGACGGCCGGAGGATTCCTCATGCCGACCGCGAGTTCGACGTCGCATTGCTATGCGACGTGCTGCAGCATCATGCGCCCGAAGACGCCGCGCAGCTGCTAGCAGAGGCCGGGCGCGTCGCGGAGCACGTGCTCGTCAAGGACCACTTCGAGTTCGGTGCGTACTCCCGCACGATGCTGCGGCTCATGGACTTCGTCGGCAGCTTGGGCGACGGCCTCGGCGTCCCGGAACGCTACTTCACTCGCGAGGGGTTCGTGCGCCTCGCGAAGGAGCAACGCTTCGTCATCACCGCGCTAGACTCGGGGCTCGACCTCTACGATCACCTACCGGGCCTGGGCACGCTGCTTCGACGGGACTGGCAGTTCATCGCCGTGCTGCACCACTAGGCGCCCGCCGTATCGCGGCTCGAGAACACACCGTAAACTCGGCGGCAGTCGAGACGGCGTGGAGATACGGGCGCGATGGCGAAGGGTAGGACCGCTGGCAAGGCAGCGGCCACGAAAGACACAGCTGACCCGGGGATTCTGACGACGACGGAGCTCGTGGCGCTCGCGAAGAAGCGCCTGCCGGAGGCGGCCTGGGAGTTCATCGTCGGCGGCGCGGAGACCGAGACGACGGCGATCCGCAACCGCAGTGCGCTCGATTCGATTGCGTTCAGGCCGCGCGTGCTGCGCAACGTCGAGGGCGCGAGCGCGGCGACGACGTTTCTCGGAATGAAGCACCGTCTGCCGGTGCTGCTCGCGCCGCTCGCGAGCATGACGGACATCGATCCCGAGGGTGCGTTGCCCGTCGCGCGCGCGGCGGCGAAGTTCGGTTGCTTGCTGCTCGTCAGCAGCGTGACGGAGCCTAAGTTCGAGGACGTGGCACGCGCCGCCGGCGAGCAGTTCGCGCTGCAGCTCTACGCCGACGGTGACGAGAAGTGGCTCGTCGATACAGCGAAGCGCGCCGCGCAAGCGGGCGCCAAGGCACTCTGCCTAACCGTCGACGTGCCGACTTTCGGCCGCCGCGAGCGGCATCTGCACCGGCGGCATGCGATGGCGGGTCGACCGTTCGGCGCGCAGCGGAGCGGCGAAGCGCACCGCGGCCGCGCCGAGTGGCCGCTCGTCGAGAAGCTCAAGCGTGCCGTGAAGTTGCCGTTGATGCTGAAAGGCATCCAAACCGCCGAGGACGCCGACCTCGCCGTCAAGAACGGCGTCGACATCATCTACGTCTCGAATCACGGCGGGCGGCAGCTCGATCATTGCCGCGGCGGCATCGAGCTCTTGCCCGAGGTCATCAGCGTTGCGCGCGGCAAGGCCGAGTTCATCGTCGACGGCGGTTTCTTGCGCGGCACGGACATTGTGAAGGCCGTCGCGCGCGGCGCCGCGATGGTCGGCCTCGGCAAGCTGCAAGCGCTGGCGCTCGGCGCCGCGGGCGAGCAGGGCGTCGTGCGCATGCTCGAGATCTTGGAGACGGAGATCACGACGACAATGAAGCTGCTCGGCGTCAACGAGCTGCGCGAGCTCGACGGCACCTATCTGCAGCCCGCGACACCCGTGACGGTGCCGGGAACGCTGAGCGCGTTGCCGCTGTTATGAGGCGCGCGGCGGCGTGCTGACGCCCGCAGAGCAACTCGGCTTGGCCGGGGCCGCGCTCGACGCGCGGGTGCGTCAAGCCGTCAACTTCATCCCCGATTCCACGCTCGTGCACGTCGCGCGCCGGCTCGCCGAGGACGCGCGCTCGAGCGACGTCGTCTACGTGCACGAAGGCATGGTCGAGACCGTGCGCGTCATGCTGCGGCCGCTGCTCGTCATGCCCGAGCAGCTCGGTTATCTGCACCACGTCTGCACGCGCATCATGAGCGCGCTCGCGCGCTTCCCCGAGCTCTACGCGCGCGACGCGGACGTGCGCAAGGTTTTGCCGCTGGCTGACGACGAGCGCGCCTGGTTCGACGAAGTGTGGCCGAAGGTTGCGCACGCCGAGCAGCCGCTCTACGGCCGGCTCGACGCCGTCTGCGACTTCACGAGCGCGCGTTGGCAGGATTCGCTGAAGTTCATGGAGCCGAACTTGTCGGGCGTCGGCGGCATTCACTTGGGGCCGCTCGCGGAGACGCTCGTGATGCGCGACGTCGTGCCGACGCTGTCGGGCTACGACCCGCTGCTCGCCCTCGACGCGCCGCGCGACCAACGCGATCTGTTCTTGCAGGTGCTGCTCGATCATGCGCGTGCGATCGGCAGTCGCGGCCGCAGCCTCGCGCTCGTCGAGCCGAAGTACGTCGCGGAAGGCCCCGAGGAGCAGTCGCACCTCGTCGAGTACTACCGCACGCGGCGCGGCATCGAGCTGTCGCACGCCGATCCGCGCGAGCTGCGCCTCGCCGGCGACGACGTCTATTACGAGGACACGCGCATCGACGTCGCGTATCGCGACTACGAGATTCGCGATCTCTTGGCGCTCGAGCACGAGCATGGCCAACGGCTCGAGGGCATTCGCGCGCTGTTCCTGCAGAACCGCATGGTTTCTGCGATCGGCGGCGACCTCGATCACAAGAGCTGCTGGGAATTGCTGACGAGCGAGGAGCTCGCGAGCCGCTACTTCAGCATCGCCGAGCGCCAGCTGTTCCGCCGTCACGTGCTCTGGACGCGCATCGTCAGCGAGCGGCGCACCGACACGCCGGACGGCCCGATGGATCTCGTCGACTATGTGCGCGACTACCGCGAGGAGCTCGTGCTGAAGCCGAACCGCGGCTACGGCGGCGCGGGCGTGGTATTGGGCGCGGCGTTGTCGCAGGCCGAGTGGGAAACGCTGCTCGGGCAGGCGCTCGCGGTGCAAGACGATCCGCACCAGAACTGGGTCGTGCAGGCCGCGACGTCGCTGCCCGTGCACCTTTTCCCTTTGCTCGACGAGCAGGGACGCACGCACGAGGAGCCGTTTTACACCGTCATGGGCTTCGCGCCGACGGATCATGGCCTCGGCATCATCGCGCGCGTGTCGCAGAAGCAAGTCGTCAACGTCGCGCAGCGTGGCGGCCTCGCTGCCGTGCTCGTCGGCTACCGCCCCGAGGACTTGAAGAGCTCGACGCGCTCGCCGGTGCAGGCCGACGTCGCGACGCAGGAGCTGCGCGCGCTCGTGCAGCGCCTGCGCGATCTCGACGGCGTCATTCATCTACTCGAATGGGACGAGGAGACGTACCGGCCGCGCGACGCGGCCGAAGACCGCGCCTCGCAGCTCGCCGTCCTCGGCGCGCTACGGCACGACCTCTTGGCCGGCGATCGGCTCGGCGACTTGCTCGCGGTGCTCGCAACGCGCGAAGACGCGAGCGAGCGCGAGCGCGTCGAGATCGAACGGGTCGGGCGCTTGCGGCGCACGGCCGTTGCGCTGCCACAGAGCCTCGTCGCCGCGTTCGCCGAGACGCGCTCGCATTGCCTCGCGGCCTGGGAGAAGGCGCGCCGCACCGACGACTACGCCACGTTCTTGGCTCCGTTCGCGCAGTTGCTGAAGCTGATGCGCGAGCGTGCCGAAGCGCTGAAGATTTCCGACATGCTGTACGACGGCCTGCTCGACGAGCACGAGCCCGGCATGCGGCGCTCACGCCTCGATCCGCTGCTCGAGAAGACCGGTGCGCGGTTGCGTGCGCTCGTGCCCGAGCTCGCGGAACGCACGCGCCGCTACGCGGGCTTGATGCCGCGCGGCGGCTACCACCAGGTGCGGCAGCGGAGTTTCTGCGCCGATCTCCTGCGCGACATGGGCTTCGACTTCGGGCGCGGCCGCCTCGATCGCTCGACGCATCCGTTCACCATGATGGCCAGCGACGACGACGTCCGGCTCACGATTCGCTCGTTCGCGGACGACCCGATGCGCGCGATCTTCGCGACGCTGCACGAGGGCGGTCACGCGCTCTACGACCAGGGGCTGCCGCGCGAGCTGCACGGCACGCTGCTCGCCGACGCGCCGAGCATGGGCATGCACGAATCGCAGGCACGGCTCTGGGAGAATCACGTCGGGCGCAACGCGGCGTTCTGGCGCCACTACTTCGCGAAGCTGCAAGCCGCGTTCCCAATGCAACTCGGCGCTCTCGACGCGCGCGGCTTTCAGCGCGCGATTAATGTCATTGCGCCCGGCGTCAATCGCGTCTCGGCCGACGAAGCCACGTACAACTTGCACGTGCTCGTGCGCTACGAGCTCGAGATCGCGCTGCTCGACGGCGAGCTCGCCGTCACCGACCTACCGGGTGCATGGGACGAGCGCTATCGGCATTATCTCGGCGTTTCAGCTGCGACGCCGCGCGACGGCTGCTTGCAGGACGTCCATTGGGCGCTCGGCGAGTTCGGCTATTTCCCGACCTACACGATCGGCAACCTGTACGCGGCGCAGCTCATCGACGCGTACGGCGCGAGCCACGATTTCGATGCCGAGCTCGCGCGCGGCGACTTGAGCTCGTTGCGGGCGTGGCTAGCGGACAACGTGTACGCGATGGGCGCTGAGTTGCCGGCGGAGGCGCTCATCGAGCGCATCACGGGTCACACGCTCGACGTCGAGCCGTTCTTTCGCCGCCTCGAACGGCGCGTCGCCGAGCTCGAGTAGCCTAGTTTTCAGTTAGACCCGCACGAGCTGCGGCAAATGGTCGAAGTGTTTGTCGCGCGCATGGAGGCCGAGATTGTGTTGAAGCACCAGCGCCGCGAGCCACATATCGTTCGTCGGGATTGGGGTGCCCTGCTTGCGAAGTTGCCGGAACACACCCGCGTAGTGGTGCGTGGTCTGCTCATCGGGGAAAAGCACATGGACGCCGTCTTTGAGCAGCAACAGACGCAGCACGCGTTCGTTCTCTGCCTGCTTCCGGCCATGCGCGAAGCCCGCGCGCAGCTCCCCAAGGACTACGAACGGAACGACGAGCGCATCCGCCGTCTCGAGAACTTCGACGGTTTCGGCGACACCTCGGCACAGATCAACGTAGCGATTGGTGTCGATCGCGACTCTCATCGCCAGAGGTTCTCGTCAACGAGATCCTGGTCCGCCAGCGCGGCATCGACCGCCTTGTCGCTCCTCCACGTGCCGGCGATATCGCTGAGGTCTCGGCGCCTGACAGCCTCGCCTTTCACGCCTGCACCTTGAGCCAACGCGTCGACGGCTGCTTCGTTCAGGCTCTTCCCCTCCGAACGGGCTCGCTCGCGGATCGCGTCGTCGACCACTCGGGGAATGCCACGGATCGTGTACTGCATGCACGAAGCATAGGCCGTGCATGCAAAGTCTGCAAGCAGCTATCCTTTTTTCGCGGCGTTCTGAGTCAGTCGAGCGTGTGCGAAAGCACGCCGTCACCGAGCTTCGGCTCGAGGGTCGGGCGATGACTCGGCGACGGTCTGGTAGAGTACGGCCGTCTCCCGTGGAGCCCTCGCGCTTGCAGGCCGCGCGTGACCAACAGATTCGGGCGCTGTTTCGCGCCGCGCTGGCGAGGCCCAGCCTCAGTAACCTCAGCGATTAGCTCGTTACGCCCGGTGCGGCGCAGACCGAACGCGCGCCAGTCAGTCGAGCACGTGTGACAGCAATCCGTCGGCGAGCTTCGGCTCGAACCAGGTCGACTTCGGCGGCATCAGCTTGCTCGCGTCGGCGACGGCCATCAGTTGCTCCATGCGCGTCGGATGCAGCGCGAACGCGGCGGCCGCGCGGCCCGATTGCACGCGCCGCTCGAGCTCGGCCAAGCCGCGCACGCCGCCGACGAAGTCGATGCGCGGATCGGTGCGCGGATCGCCAATCTTCAAGAGCGGCGCGAGCAGGTGGTCCTGCAGCAGGCTCACGTCGAGGCTCGCGACGGGATCGTGGCGCGGCACGAGCTTCGGAAGAATCTTCAGCGCGTACCACTGGCCGGCGAGATACATCGCGAACGTCTCCGGCTGCGCCGGTGACTTCGCCGCGGGCACAGACTCGACGGTGAACGACTCGCGAATGCGCGCGAGCAGCGCGTCCGGGGCGAGGCCGTTCAGGTCGCGCACGACGCGGTTGTAGTCGAGGATGCGCATCTCGTCGTGCGGAAACGCGACGCAGAGGAAGAACTCGTGGCTCGCATCGCTCGCGCCGCGGCGTGCAGCGGCGACGCGCGCGGCGGCGGCCGAGCGGTGATGGCCGTCGGCGATGTAGAGCGCATCGTGCGCGTCGAACGCGGTCTGGAACGCGGCAACAGATGCTGCCGCGACGCGCCAAACCGTATGCTCGACGTCGTTCGGTCCCACGACCGAGAACAGCGGCGCTGACTTCGCAGCCGCACCGACGAGCTCGCGCAGAGCTCCGTCGGCCTTATACGCGCACAGCACGGGCCCCGTCTGCGCGTTCAACGTTGCGATGTTGCGCACGCGATCGTTCTCCTTGTCGGGACGCGTGAGCTCATGCCGGCGGATGCGGTTCTGCTCGTACGCGCGCACCGAGCCGACGAACGCGACGCCCGTCTGCGCGCGGCCGTTCATGACCATGCGATAGACGTAGAACGACGGCGCGTCATCGCGGACGAGCACGCGCTCTTCAACGAGGCGTGCGAGGCTGCGCGCGCCTTGCGCGTACGCTTCGTCCGAGTACGGAGAGCTGCCTTCGGGCAGATCGATCTCGGGCCGTGAGATGTGCAGGAAGCTCGACGGCCGGCCGGCCGCGAGCGCGCGCGCCTCGTCGGTGCTGACGACGTCGTACGGCGGCGCGACGACGGCCGCCGCGCTCTCGCGCGTCGGCCGCAGCGCGGCGAAGGGGCGAACGAAAGAGGGCACGTCTATCTCGCCGGTTTGCGGAACACGAGCACGGCCTGATCTGTTTTGCCGCGAATGCCTGCTGCGCGCATGTTCTGCTTGTGGTCGTCGGCCGGATTCGCGAGCAGCGGGCTGTCTTGCACGAGCTCGAAGCCGGCCGCCGTCACTTCGCTCTTGATCGCGGCGGGATCGATGCGGTGCAGCGTCATGGCGTCGCGCCAACCCGAGCCGGCCTCGGCTTTGTGATCGACGACGAGGTAAATGCCGCCCGGCTTCAAGGCCGCGAAGATCTTCTTGTTCATGTCGGCCGTGTCGACGCTCTCGGCCGCGTCCATGCGCTTCAAGTCGTGATAGAACTGCACGAAGACCACCGCGTCGACGTTCTGCGGCAGCTGCATCTGGTTGTAGTGCGCTTGCGTGTAGGTCGAGTTGGCATGCGCCGCAGCGAACCCCCGCGCGGCTTCACCGCCGAAGCGATCCGTCCACGGCATGTCGACCATGTAGACGTGGCCCGACGGCCCGACGGCGTCGACGAGCATGTTCGTCCAGTAGTGGCCGAACGCCGCGAGCTCGACGACGCGCTGACCTTCGGCGACGTTCGCGAGCATCAGCGTCTCGGCCGGCTTGCGATCGGCGTCACGCGCGCGTTGGTCCGCGGGACGGGCTTGCGACTCGACGGCGCGCTTGATGTTCGCGGGCGCGCTGGCCGGAGCGCGGTAGGCGGCAGGCGCCTGTGCGGCAGCTTGGACCAAGACGAGCAAAGCGAGCGCGCTAGCAATGAAACGCAGCGGACGCATGGGTATCTCCTTGCGAAAAAACGTACTGCCTTCTACCAGTTACTACGAGACCGCGTCTAGCGCCGCTTGAGGGCCTTCTCGACCGCCTCGAGCAGATTGTGAAGCCCGAACGACACGTCGACGACCCGCCCGTTCAGGAAGAAGCCCGGCGTGCCGCGCACGCCGCTGCGCTGGCCGCTTTCGAGGTGCTCGAGCACGCGCTGCCGGTAGACCTCGTCATCGAGCTCCGCGCTGAAGCGCGCCACGTCGAGCCCGAGCTCGTCGGCGTAGCGCACGAGATGCTTGCGGTCGAGGTGAGCCTGATGCTCGAACAGTTTCTCGTGCATCTCCCAGAACTTGCCTTGCGCGCCGGCGCACTCGGCGGCCTCGGCCGCGGCGAACGCATGCGGATGCACGTCGGTAAGCGGGAAGTGGCGAAACGCGAAGCGCACCTGCCCGTCGAAGCGGCTCAGGACGATCTCCACGGCCGGGACGGCTTGCTTGCAGTTCGGGCACTCGAAGTCGCCGTACTCGACGAGCACGGCGGGCGCGTGCTCGGGCCCGAGCAAGTGATCCGTGTGATCGACGGTCTCGGCCAGATCGACGGGGTCATGGCGATAGCTCATTGGATGCTCTCCTAGAGTGTGCCGGGTGGGGTGCGCCGCACCGCTCACGGGTATTATCCGCTCCGTGATGCTTCGATGTTGTCGCCTGAGCTCGTGCGCCGTGGTCGCGGCGCTGTTGACGGCGCTGCCGGCGCCCGGCCAGGCGCCCAAGCCCGGCTTCGCCGACGCGCTGCTCGGCCGCTGGGACCTGACGATCGAGGCGCCCGAAGGCGCCTATCCGTCGTGGCTCGAGGTGCGGTTGCGGACGGAGGCCGACCTCATGGGGCGCTTCGTGGGCCGCGTCGGCAGCGCGCGCTACGCGAGTGACCTAGTCTTCAGCGACGGCCGCCTCGCCCTGCGAGTGCCCGTGCAGTACGAGACCGACATCGACGCGCTGCGCTTCGAAGGCACCCTGCGCGGCAGCAGCCTCGAAGGCACGACGCTTGCGGCCGATGGCGCCGCCGTGAAGTTCACGGCGACTCGCGCACCTAAGCTACAGCCCGAGTCGCGACCGAAGTGGCGGATGGCCGCGCCGCTCACCAACGGCCAGGATCTCGCGGGTTGGACGCCGCGCAGCGCCGAGCATGCGGGTTGCTGGCGCGTCCAAGGCGGCGCGCTGGGCGGCGTGCTCGCGGCGACGCCGCCGTGCGTCGATCTCATCACCAACGAGCTGTTCCGCGATTTTCGCCTGCACGCAGAGTTCAAGTATCCGGCCGGCAGCAACAGCGGCATCTATCTGCGCGGCCGCTACGAGGTGCAGATCCAGGACGACGCCGGTAAGGCGCTCGACTCGCTGCGCATGGGCGGCGTCTACGGCTTCATCGCGCCGAGCGTCGATGCCGCACGCGCGCCCGGCACTTGGCAAACGCTCGACGTGGAGCTCGCCGGGCGCTTCGTGACCGTCGTCTTGAACGGCACGACGATCATCGACAATCAAGAGATTCCCGGGATCACGGGCGGCGCGATCGACAGCAACGAGGGAGCCGCGGGCCCGATCATGCTGCAGGGCGACCACGGCGCAATCGAGTTTCGCAACCTCACGATCGCGCCGGCGCGCTGAGGGGCCTCCAAGGCTCGACTGGCGGGGCCCACGCTCCCGGCCTAATACCATCGTCCAATGGCCCGGCCTTTCGTAGCCGGTTAAACCCTGTTTCGGACTACATGTTCATGGAGTACGCGCCACGCTGAACGCCAGACAAGGAGGATGACAATGGCCATGATCGCTACCAAGGACGGTGTCGAGATCTTCTACAAGGACTGGGGTCCACGAAACGCGCAGCCGCTGGTCTTTCACCACGGCTGGCCGTTGAGTGCCGACGACTGGGACACGCAGCTCCTCTATTTTCTGAGCAAGGGTTATCGCGTCGTCGCTCACGACCGACGCGGCCATGGTCGGTCGAGTCAGGTCGGCGAGGGACACGACATGGACCACTACGCGGCCGATATCGCGGCCGTCGTCGAGCATCTGAACCTGCGCAACGCAGTGCATGTCGGCCACTCGACTGGTGGCGGCGAAGCGCTGCACTACGTCGCCCGCCACGGCCAGAAGCAGAAACGCGTCGCTAAGCTCGTGCTGATCAGCGCCGTGCCGCCGATCATGGTGAAGACCGAGCGCAATCCGGGCGGCTTAGCGCTAGAAGTGTTCGACGGGTTGCGCGCGACGCTTGCCGCGAACCGCGCGCAGTTCTATCTCGACTTTGCTGGCGGGCCCTTCTACGGCTTCAACCGGCCGGGCGCGCGCGTCTCGCAAGGAGTGGTCCAAAACTGGTGGCGACAGGCGATGGCTGGCGGCGCCAATGCGCATTACGACGGCA
>Ga0111539_10010139_pt1 | contig 11872 bp, 15 predicted proteins | sample RhiMethybrSRZTD1_FD_79667 | JGI IMG/M metagenome (GOLD analysis project Ga0111539, IMG submission 79667) | Populus rhizosphere microbial communities from Tennessee, USA - Rhizosphere MetaG P. TD hybrid SRZTD1 (version 2) (version 2) | ecosystem: Host-associated > Plants > Roots > Rhizosphere >...
CGTGGCCGCCGAGGAACTTGGTCGCCGAGTGGTACAGCAGGTCCGCGCCGTGGGCGAACGGCTTGAGCAGGTACGGCGTGGTGAAAGTCGCGTCGACGAGCAGCGGCGCCTTCGCCTCGTGCGCGATCGCCGCGACCGACGGAATGTCGAGCACGTCCAGCCCGGGATTGCCGAGCGTTTCGCTGAAGAAGAGCTTGGTGTTCGGCCGGATGGCCTTCTTCCACGCCTGCAGATCGCGTGGCGTCACAAACGTGGTTTCAATGCCGAAGCGCTTGAGCGTATAGCCGAGGAGGTTGTGCGAGCCGCCGTAGAGCGCGGTCGAGGCGACGATGTGGTCGCCCGCGCCCATGAGCGTGGCGACGGCGAGATGCAGCGCCGCCTGTCCCGAAGCAGTGGCGATGGCGCCGACCCCGCCCTCTAGCGCGGCGACCCTCTCCTCGAGGACCGCCACCGTCGGATTGGAGATGCGCGAGTAGACGTGGCCAGCGCGCTCCATGTTGAAGAGCGACGCCGCGTGCTCCGTATCGCGGAACACGTAGGACGTCGTCTGGTAGATCGGGACTGCGCGGCTGCCGGTAGCAGGGTCAGGAGACTGCCCGGCGTGCAACGCCAGGGTATCGAACCCCGGGTACTTCGGCTTGCTCAATGCAGGTTTTTACGCGAGGGCTTGGTGTAGCTCTCGAAGGCGCGCTCGGGTTTCTTCGGCTGCGCGGCCTTCTCTTTCCAGTCGCGGTCGAAGAGCTCGTTGACCCGCGCGGTGATCTCCGCGACCTGCTCTTTCTCGAACTGGCGGCCGAGGATGACGGCGACGTCCTCGAGCATGCAGCGGCGCTGCGCCTCGTGGATCGCCTGCGCCGTCGGGCCGACGAAGAGCAGCCTGGAATCCTGCTCGCCGTTCTCGTGATAGACGGTGAGATCCACCTCGACCGCTTCGTAGCACAGCGGGCCGAGCGCGCCGAGCGCGGCCTCGAGCGCGCCGTCGAAGCTGCGGCCGATCTCGCCGGTCCAGCAGACGGTGAGGATCAGTTCCTTGTCGTCGTACTTGAAGCCCGGCTCGTCGGGCTCGAGGCTCTTCACGTCGCCGAGGCCGTCGGCATCGAGATAGTCGAGCAGCGGCATGCAGGCCTGCTCGATCTGGCGGCGCGAAACGCCTTCGAGAATGGGAATGTCGGCGTGGAGGTGAACTTCGTGGCGCATGGTGGAATTCTACCCCCTAAAATCGCCCGGATGCGCCCGGACTACGACGGCGGAAGCCTTGTGAATCTGATGGCGTCCATCGCGCTTTCCCGAGGAGGCAAAGCACTTCACGCGCCGTTGAGAAATTTCGATTCCGGCGATGCAGGGAACGTGGTGCTGCTGATCATCGACGGCCTCGGCGACCGGTTGCTCATGCAGCGCGGCGCTGGCGGCGAGCTGGCGCGGCGGCGGCGCGGCACGATGACTTCGGTATTCCCCTCCACCACCGCGTCGGCGATCACCACGTCGTACACCGGGCAAACGCCGCTCGAGCACGGCCTCACCGGCTGGTTCACGTACTTCTCCGACGCCGGCTGCGTGGCCTCCGCCCTGCCCTTCAGAAGCCGCGGCGACAACCTGCCTCTTCAGTCAAGAGTTTCTCCGGAAAAAATCTACACTGCGCCTTCGCTGTTCGAGTCGCTTCCGGCGCGCTCCATCGTCGTCACCGACGAGCGGATCGCCCAGTCGGCGTACAACGTGCGTCATTGCCGCGGGGCGCAGGTCTGCGCGTACCGGAATGTCGACGAGCTGGTGTCGCTGGTCGAAACTGCGGTCAAGTCGAGCAACGAGCCGAAGCTCGTCTATGCCTACTGGCCCGACTACGACACCGCCTCGCATCAATACGGCTGCGAAAGCCCCGAAGCCCTCGCCGCGCTGGCGCAGATCGACGGCGCGTTCGGCAGGCTGGTCGACTCCCTTGCAAACACCGATTCGCTGCTGATCGCCACGGCGGACCACGGCTTCGTCGACTGTCCGCGCGAGGATTGCCTCGAGTTGCCGGCCGCCCTCGCCTCGCAACTGCGGTTTCCCCTGTGCGGTGAGCGGCGCGTGGTCTACTGCCACGTACACTCCGAGAAAGACTTTGTTTCGAGAGCACGCGACTGGCTGGGCGAGCGGGCCGACGTCCGTCCGAGCCGCGAATTGCAGGCGGAAGGCTGGTTCGGCGGCGGCGCGCCGCATCCGCTCTTCGCCGAGCGCATCGGCGATGTGACGATCCTCATGAACGACGGCTACACGCTCAAGGACTGGCTGCCGGGCGAGCCGCGCCATCTGCATATCGGCAACCACGGCGGTACCAGTGAAGACGAAATGACGACCCCCCTCATCACGGAGAAGACATGAAAGCGAGCGTCAACGGCATCGAGATCAACTACGAGGTGAGCGGCAAGGATGGCGCGCCCTGGCTGGTGCTCTCCCACTCCCTCGCGTGCAGCGTGCGCATGTGGGACCCGCAGGTGGAAGCTTTCAGGGACCGCTTCCGGATCCTGAACTACGACATGCGCGGCCACGGCGCGACGACCGCGCCGCAGGGTCCTTACACGCTGGACATGCTTGCAGATGACGTGCTGGCGCTCATGAAGCATCTCAAGATCGAGAAGGCGATCTGGTGCGGGCTGTCGATCGGCGGCATGATCGGCCAGACCCTGGCGCTCAAGTCTCCCGGCTCGTTCACGAAGATGGTGCTCGCCGATACCACGCATACGCAGCCGCCCGAGGCGCTGAAGCAGTGGGAGGACCGCATCAACATCGCCAGGAGCAAGGGCATGGCGGGACTGGTCGACGGCACGATGGAGCGCTGGTTCACCGAGCCCTACCGGAAAAAGAATTCTCCTGAATTCCAGAAGATTCGGGACCTGGTGCTGAAGACTCCGGTTGCGGGCTTCGTCGGCTGCGGACAGGCGATCATGAAGCTCAACACCACCGCGCGGCTCAAGGACATCAAGCTGCCGGTGCTGGCGATCACCGGCGAGCAGGACGGTGCGGCGCCGGGAACGAAGTACATCGGCGAGCACGTTCCGGGGGCGAAGTACGTCGGCATCCCGAACGCGGCGCACATCGCCAACGTCGAGCAGGCCGAGGCGTTCAATCGCGGTCTGCGGGAGTTCCTTTAAGCCCTTGCCAGCGCTTCAGCTTGGCCGTGTGCACGCCGAACAGGTCGAGCACGCGCGCCACGCTGTGGGCGACGAGATCATCAAGGGACTTGGGCGCCGCGTAGAACGCCGGCACCGGCGGGAAGATGATCCCGCCCATCTCGGTGACCTGCACCATGTTGCGCAGGTGGGCGAGGTTGAGCGGCGTCTCGCGCGGCATCATCACCAGGCGGCGACGCTCCTTCAGCACCACGTCGGCGGCGCGCGAGACGAGGTCGTCCGCGTGCGCGTGCGCGACCGCGGCCAGGGTCTTCATCGAGCAGGGCGCGATCACCATGCCTTCGGTGACGTACGAGCCGCTGGCGATGGTCGCGGCGATGTCCTTCGGGTGGTAGGCGACGGTGGCGAGCCGCTCGACGTCCTTGCGCTTCAGCTTGAGCTCGTGCCAGACGTTGAGCACGCCGGCGTCGGTCAGCACGAGGTGGCTCTCCCACCCCGCAACGGCCTTCAGCGCCTTCAGCAGCCCGATCCCGTAGACAGCCCCGGTGGCCCCGGTGATGCCTACGATGAGCCGCTTCTTCACCCCTTCTTGTAGACGATCTTCTTCGCGCCGGCCTCGCAGGTGCCGACCACCTTGCCGTCGGCCTGCGCGTCCTTGTCGACGATGTCGAGCGTGAACTTGTCGACGCCGTTCTTCTTGATCTTCGCCTCGATCTCACTCTTCAGCTCGGCGCAATCCTTCGCCGCCCAGGCGGTTCCCGAGAGTCCCAGGACCAGCGCCGCTGCCAGGATCTTCAGCATGTCTTTCCCCCCTTTAGAGAAGAAACCAGTATAGCGCCGCCGACCCCCCCAGCAGCGTGCCCATCAGCGCGGCGCGGCCGTAGCGGCGGAACGTGCCGTTCGGCCGGAAATAGAGGTTGCGGATGACGTCGTCGCGGCCCCCGCCCCACAGCCAGTCGGGCCCGGCCTTGTTGACGACGTACGGATTGAACAGCCCAAAGACAAAGGACGAAAACGTCCCAACGAAAACCCCCAGCACCGAGAATCCCTCCCAACGTGTAGTGGGCGATTATAGTTAGCCATCGCGATTTCGTCGCTGTCCGACCTTCACGACAGCTCATTTAGGAGAGTGTAAAAAATGCTCGACACCACCATCGCCGGCAGCCTGCCCAAGCCCGCCTGGCTCGCCGAAACCGACAAGCTCTGGCCCGCGTGGCGCGCGAGCGGCGCCGAGCTCGCCCAGGCGAAGCGCGACGCGACACTGCTCTGGCTGAAGGAGCAGGAAGACGCCGGCATCGACATCGTCAGCGACGGCGAGCAGTCGCGGCAGCACTTCGTGCACGGCTTCCTCGAGCAGGTCGAGGGCATCGACTTCGAGCACAAGGTGAAGATGGGCATCCGCGACAACCGCTACGACGCCATGGTCCCCCAGGTCGTCGGGCCGCTGCGGCTGAAGGGGCGTGTGCACGGAACAGAAGCCAAGGTGATGAGGAGTCATTCAAAGGGCAGGATCAAGATGACCATGCCCGGCCCGATGACCATCGTCGACACCATCGCCGACCGGCACTACGGCGACAAGGTGAAGCTCGCCATGGCATTCGCCGAGCTCCTCAACCAGGAGGCGCGCGCGCTGCAGAAGGACGGCGTCGACGTCATCCAGTTCGACGAGCCGGCCTTCAATGTCTACATGAAGGACGTGACGCGCTGGGGCATCGACGCGCTGGAGGCCGCGGCGAAGGGACTCAAGTGCACGACCTGCGTGCACATCTGCTACGGCTACGGCATCCAGGCGAACATCGACTGGAAGAAGACCCTCGGCGAGTCGTGGCGGCAGTACGCCGAGATCTTCCCGGCGCTGGCGAAGAGCAAGATCGACCAGGTGTCCCTGGAATGCATCCATTCCAAGGTCCCGGTCGAATTCCTGAAGCTGTTGAAGGGCAAGGATGTGCTGCTGGGCGTGATCGACGTCGCGAGCGACAAGGTCGAGACGCCCGCAGAAGTCGCGGAAGTGATCCGCACCGCGTCGAAGTACGTGCCGCTGAAGCACATCTTCCCCTGCACGAATTGCGGCATGGCGCCGATGCACCGCGACGTCGCCGCAGCGAAGCTGCGTGCTCTGGGCGCGGGGGCCGCGCTGGCGAGGAAAAAGCTTAAGCGGGGATAGCTTCGAATTCCTGGAGCGCTTCGGCCAGCCTGACCAGCCGCGAGCGCTCTTCCAGCATTCCCGCGAGCTGCGCGTCGCAGTGCGCGATCGGGCCGGGATAGCGGCTGATCTCGGCGTTCAGCTCGTCGATGCGCCGCTGCAACTCGCGCTCCAGTCTCGAAGAAAGTACTCTCAGCTCGTCCATGCCTAAATCCTACTCCATGGTGGCCAGCCCGCACGCCGCGGCTTCCCAGTCGGGCGCGGATGTGCTGCGCGCGGGCGGCTCGGCGGTGGACGCCGCCCTCGCCACCGCGTCGTCGCTGGGCGTCCTCTACCCGCACATGTGCGGCATCGGCGGCGACGCGTTCTGGCTCATCTACGAGGCCGCGACGCGCAAGGTTTCCTATCTAGACGGCGGCGGCCGCGCCGCCCAGAGCGCGACGCTCGAGCGATTCTCGGGCCAGGCGGAAATCCCCTTCCGCGGCCTCGTCCCCGCTACGCTGACTACGCCGGGCGCCGTCGCCAGCTTCTGCGCCGCGCACGAGCGCTACGGAAAACTGCCGCTCGCGCGATGCCTCCGGGATGCGATCCAGTTCGCCCGCGAAGGCCATGAGCCGACCGCGCGCGTCGCGCGCTGGATTTCCGAAACAGCCGCCGAGCTGGCGAAAGATCCCGCGTCCGCCGGATTGTTTCTTTCCCAGAAAAACAAGATCAAGAATCCGCGGCTTGCTGACACACTGGAGGCGATCGCCGCCAAGGGACGCGCCGGGTTCTACGAGGGCAAGGTGGCGAAAGGGCTCGCGGCGCTGGGCGGGTTCTTCACCGAGCGCGATCTCGCGGCCCAGCAGGCGCATTGGGGCGAGCCGATCCGCGGCACCTATCGCGACGTGACGATCTGCGAGACGCCGGCGCCGACGCAGGGCTTCACCGTGCTCGAGATGCTCAATCTCCTCGAGCCCTTCGAGCTCGGCAAGCGCGAGTTCCTCGGTCCCGACCATGTTCACCTTCTCGTGCAGGCGAAGCAGGTCGCCTACAACGATCGCGACCGCTGGCTCGGCGATCCGCGCTTCACCAAAGTCCCCATGGAGAAATTGCTGTCGAAGTCGTACGCCGACGAACGCCGGCGCCTGATCGATCCGGCGCGCGCCCTGGCGTGGGACAAGGTCCCTTCCTACGGCAGCCTTGCCGGCGACACGGTCTACGTCGCGGCGGTCGACGGCGACGGCAACGCCGCGTCGCTGATCTTCAGCCTGTACGGCGTGTTCGGCTCGTGCGTAACGTCGGGAGAGACCGGCGTGGTGATGCAGAACCGCAGCGCCTACTTCTCGCTTGACCCGAAGCATCCGAATCGTCTCGAGCCGGGCAAGGTGCCGCTGCATACGCTGATCGCGTCCCTCGCGTTCAAGGATGATCGGCTTTGTACGGTGCTCGGCTGCATGGGCGCCGACGGCCAGCCGCAGATCCACGTGCAGGCCTACGTCGCCATGATCGATTTCGGCCTCGACATCCAGAGCGCGCTGGCGATGCCGCGCTGGCTCTCGGGCCGCTTCGCGCTCGGGGAGGCGCGCGACACGCTGCACATCGAGGCGCGCTATCCGCGCGCCACGATCGACGAGCTCGAGCGCCGCGGCCACCAGGTCGATCGCTGGGGCGACTGGAACGAGCTCGCCGGCCACTGCAACGGCATCACCATCGACCCGCGCAGCGGCGCGCTCGCGGGCGGCGCCGATCCGCGCAGCGATGGCGCGGCAGTGAGCGCCTAGGACGGCTGTGCCATGTCGGCTGGTCCGTAGACCAGCGATACCTTGGCGTCGTCGGGGATCGGTGGCATGCCGGCGTGCCACGCGGCGTAGCGCTCGCGCAGCCGGCTGAAGACCTCGGGAAACCGCTTGCGTAGATTCGCGCGCTCGCGCGAGTCGTTCGCGAGATCGTAGAGAAATTCGTTGCCCTCGATCGACAGCCACTTCCACTTGCCCGCGCGCACCGCGCGCTGCTCGCGGAATTTCATGCGCCAGAAAAGCTCGCGTTCGAAGATCTTCCCGGGCTGCCGAAGCACCTCGAGCAGGCTCGCGCCATCGAGCGGATAGTCCGGATGCGGCGCGACGCCGGCCGCTTCGAGGAAGGTCGGCACCCAGTCCATCGTCATCGTGAGCTGCGCGCTTCTCGTGCCTGCCGGCACCTTGCCCGGCCAGCGCGCGATGTAGGGCACGCGGATCCCGCCCTCGAGCAGATCCATTTTCTTGCCGACCAGCGGCCAGGTGTCGGAGAAGCGCTCGCCACCGTTGTCGCTGGTGAAGACCGCGAGCGTGTTCTCCGGCAGCGCCGCAAGCAGCGCGCCGATGCCCTCGTCCATGTGGCGGATCATCTCGAGGTAGGTCGCGACCGAGCCGCCGTCGACGTGGCTGATGCTCTCGATGCGCTTCGCCTCGGCTTCGTCGCCGCGCGTCTCCCACGGCCAGTGCGGCGCGGTGTAGTGCAGCGAAAGCAGGAAGGGCTGCTTCGCGCGCTTGACGAACGCGAGCGCCCGCTCGCTGATCAGGTCGGTGAGGTAGCCCTTGAGCTCGACCTCTTTCTCGCCGTCGAAAAGATCGTGCTTGCCGCCCGAGTCGCGATGGCTGAAATAGTCGACGCCGCCGCTCATCGGCCCGAAGAACTCGTCGTAGCCGCTCTTGAGCGGCCCGAAGTTCGGCGCGAAGCCGAGGTGCCACTTGCCGATCAACGCGGTCACGTAGCCTGCATCGCGCAGCAACGACGCGAGGGTCGGATGGCTCGGCGGCAGGCCGAGCACCGGGCTCTCGCGCGCAGTGCGGCTGGCGATCGGCTCGTCTGCGCCGCCGCGCAGCCGGTACTGCCAGCGGCCGGTGGCGAGCGCGAAGCGCGTCGGCGAGCAGACCGGCGAGTTGGAGTAGCCGTCGGAAAAGCGCAGTCCCTGCGCCGCCATGCGATCCAGCGCGGGCGAGCAATCGCCGCGACCGCCGTAGCAACCCAGGTCGGCGTAGCCGAGATCGTCGGCGAGGATGAAGACGAAGTTCGGCTTCAGGGCTACTCGCCTTTGACGCCCGTCTCGCGGATCACGCGGCCCCACGCGGCATGGTCGGCGCGCATCATCGCCGCGAATTGCTCGGGCGTATTGCCGATGACGAAGATGCGGCCGGCGCGAAGCTTCGGCTCGACCTGCGGATCACGGATCGCCTTGACCGTCTCGGCGTTGAGGCGATCGATCACCGGCCTGGGCGTGCCCGCGGGCGCGAGCAGGCCGTACCAGAAGGGCAGCGTCTTCTGGTCGAGTCCGGGAATCGGCGGTACGCCAGGCAACTCGTCGATGCGCTCGGTGAGATAGACGCCGATCGCCTTCAGCTTGCCGGCGTTGATCTGCGGCAACGCGCCGGTGGTCGGCGTAAACATCAGGTGAGTCTCGCCGCCGAGCACCCCGCGGATGGCTTCGGCATTGCCCTTGTAGGGAACGTGCGTGAGCGTCACGCCGTGACGGCGCGCGAAATACTCCGCGGTGAGATGTCCGGGCGACGCCTTGCCCGCCGACGAATAGTTGAGCTTGCCGGGATTCGCTTTCGCGTAGGCGACGAACTCGGCCAGCGAATTCGCCGGTACCGAGGGATGCACGATCAGCGCGCCGTCGGACGTGGCGAGCGCCGTGATCGGCGCGAAGTCCTTCAGCGGATCGAACGGCAGCCGCTCGTAGAGATGCGGGTTGCTGGTGACGATGCTGAACAGCGTGAGGAGGAGCGTGTGGCCGTCGGGCGCGGCCTTCGCGACTTCCGCGGCGCCGACGTTGCCGGCCGCGCCGGGCTTGTTCTCGACGATGACCGGCTTGCCCAGCGCCGTCCCGAGCCGCTCGGAGAGGAGCCTGCCCATGACGTCGAGCGGCCCGCCCACCGGGAACGGATTGACGAGCCGGACGGTCTTCGACGGATAGTCCTGCGCGCCCGCCTGGAAGGCGACAAGCGCAAGACAGAGAACGAAAAGGCGTCTCATCTCCCTCCCCGGCGTGGAGAGGGAGATTCTATCGCCTACTGCTTGACGGCGACCTTCGCCTCGTACGCGCCGATCGCCTTCTTCAGGTCGCTGAACTCGCTGCAGCCGAAGAAGCAGAGCTTGTCGAGCTGCGCGAGGTGCTCCTTCGCCTTCGGCAGGTTGCCCACCATGAGATAGGCCTCGCCGAGATACTCGTGCGCCTGCTTGTGCTTGGGATCGATGCGCAGCGCCTCGTTGTAGTGCTGGAACACCTTGCTCATGTCCGGATCCGGACCCTTGCGGATCGAGTAGGCGAGCAGGTTGTGGTAGTCGGCGTTGTTCGGGCTCTTCTGCAGCCCTTCCTCGAGGACCGCGGCGGCGGCCTTCCAGTCCTGCTTGTCGCTCGCCAGGCTGTAGCGCTCGATCACCGCGTCCTTCTTCTTCTCTGGCGGCGGCGGATCGCCCGCGGCAAGCGCCGCGCCGGCGATCGAAAACGTTAAGATGGCGAGCAAGAATTTCAATTTCATGACATTGATCTCCCGTTCCGGTTTGCGCAGTCTACTCCTTGCCTGTGCGCTAACAGCGGCAGTAATGCCGGCATTCCCGGAGCAGCCGAAATCTCGCGACGAAGCGCTGAAAGCGCTGGCGAGCCCGGATACGACGACGCGCGCCGAGGCTGTGGTGTGGATCGCCAATCGCGGCGCGATGAGCGACGCGCCGCTCTTGCACCAGCGGCTGCGCGACGAAAGCGGCCTGGTCCGCAGCTACGCCGAGCAAGGCCTGTGGCTGCTCTGGAGCCGCTCGGGCGACAAGGCGATCGACGCGCTGATGGCGAGGGGCAGCGAGGAAATGTCGGCCGAGCGCCTTCCCGAGGCGATCCAGACCTTCTCCGAGGTGATCCGCCTCAAACCCGACTTCGCCGAAGGGTGGAACAAGCGCGCCACCGCCTACTACCTCGCCGCCGACTATCGCCGCTCGCTCGCCGACTGTGACGAAGTTCTCAAGCGCAACCCGCAGCACTTCGGCGCGCTCTCCGGCGCCGGGCAGATCCACTACGCGATGGAGAACTACGAGCTCGCGCTGGTCTGGTTCCGCCGCGCGCTGGAAGTGAATCCCAACATGATCGGCGTCGAATTCAACATCCACCGCTCGCAGGAGCGGCTGCAGGAAAAGAAGCGCAACCGCACCTGACATTCGGCCTAGCGCAGCGCGATCCCGACCAGGATTAATCCCATCGCCGCGGTCCAGCTTCCCAGCACCCGCACCGCGATCAGGCCCCAGGGCGCCTTGAGAAGCGCGGTAAGTCCGTACCCCGCAATCGCGATCAGGGCTGCAGCCGGTACCGCGCCGGCAACCGCGAGCAGCGTGGCCGCGGCAAGGCCATTGGCGAACCCATGAACCACGCCCGTTGCCAACGCGACCGCCATGGCGAGCGGCGCCGGTGACAGGCGTGGCACCGCCACCAGCAGCCCTGCTGCGATGAGCGTCGCGGCGGCGGCAAAAGCGTCGAGAGATTCGAACGCGTCGCCGAATTGACCGACGGCGGCGACACAGAAAGCAACGAGGAAAGCGCCGACGAAGGCGGCGAGCAGCGACAGCGTCTCACGTCGCGCAGCGCGCTGGCCGGCGAGCAGGCCGATCGCGAAGCACGCGACGAGGTGGTCGGGCTCGGTGAGGATGTGAAGCGCGGGTGCCAGCACCTAGATCGTGTCCATCAGCCAGGCGGCGAACGCCCAGGCGCCGGCGAGCGCGATCGCGACGCCGCCGCCGCGCACCACCAGCGCGCCGCGCGGCCAGCGCAGGAGCAGCCCGATCAGGATGCCCGCGAGGTGCAGCAGGCCGGTGGCGGCGACGAAGCCGGCGCCGAAGGAGAGCGGCGAGCCTTCGAGCGGGATCGCCGTGCCGTGCGCATGGCCGTGCAGGAAACCGAACACGGCGACGATGCCGAGCGCGAGCCAGAGCGGCGGACGCAGCGCGAGCGCGACGCACGCGCCGAGCACCACGCCGGAGAGAGCGACCCCCGCCTCCACCGCCGGCAGCGGCATCCCGAGCAGGCCGAGGAAGGCGCCGAGCGCCATGATCATGGGAAAGGCCACCGGCAGCAGCCACAGCGCCGGCGCGCGCAGCTGCGCGCCCCAGAGGCCGACCGCCACCATCGCCGCGAGGTGATCGATGCCGGTGATCGGATGCAGGAAGCCGCCCGGGAAACCCGAGCCGCCGCTGCCGTGACCGACGTGCGCTGAAGCGCCAGAGGCGGCGGCGAGCAGCAGGGCGAGAAGAAGCGTGCGCCTCAAAAGAGCACCGACGCGCTGAAAATAAACCGGTAGCGCTCGCGGCCCTCCGAGCCCTGCTGGTCGGCCTCCTCGTTGAGGTCGGTCCAGACCGGCTTCTTCACGCCGATGGCGACGCTGACTTTGTCGAGGTAGAGCCGCACGCCGGGCAGCACGTAGAACACCTTGCCGCCGCTCGCCGCGTCGTATTCGCCGTTGGTGCGGTCGCGGCCGATGCGCAGGTACTGGCCTTCGAGGCAGAGGTCGAGCCGGAACTTGCGGTCCGCGTCGGTCAGGGTGCGGTACGCGAGCGCAGCGTTGGCGCGGTATTCCGGCCCGAACTTGGTGCGGTTGCCGTCGGCGTAGGTGTATTCCTGGAA
>Ga0111539_10010141_pt1 | contig 11871 bp, 10 predicted proteins | sample RhiMethybrSRZTD1_FD_79667 | JGI IMG/M metagenome (GOLD analysis project Ga0111539, IMG submission 79667) | Populus rhizosphere microbial communities from Tennessee, USA - Rhizosphere MetaG P. TD hybrid SRZTD1 (version 2) (version 2) | ecosystem: Host-associated > Plants > Roots > Rhizosphere >...
CAACCTCGCGGAGCGCGGCATCCTCGGGATCGCCTTCTGGCTGGTGGGGATGGCGGCGCTGATCGTCCTTGCGCTGCGGCTCGGCGGCGGGCATCTCTTCCCGGCAGCCGCGCTCGTGAGCGCGCTCGCGGTCGCTCCCGTCTCGCCCTCGCTGAAGGCCACCAACGAGACCTTCCTCTACCTGCTGCCGACGACCTTCGCGATGCTCGCCCTGCCGACGGCGCGCAGCGCCGAGCGGGAGCCGGAGCGGGCGCCATGAGCGAGTGCGACGTCCTGCACGTGCTGTGGAGCGGCGGCCTCGGCGGCACCGAGCGCCACGTCTCCGGCCTGGTCGCCGGCGGCGCCGGGCAGAGCCGGTTCGCTCAGCGCGCTTTGTTTCTCCAGGGCGAAGGGCCGATCGGTGACGACCTGACGGCGCGCGGGCTGGCGGACCGCGTCGGGTTCCGGAACGGCGTCGACCCGAAGGCGCTGCTGCGCCTGGCCCGCGTGACTCGCAGGCTTCGCCCCAAAGTCGTCCACCTCCACACGCGTGCGCTGGCCGCGCGGCTCGTGCTCCTGATGGCCGCGCCGCGCGCTCGCCACGTCTACACCGAGCATGCCCCGGGAGCGGTGGCGGGGGAGTTCCGCTTCGTGCTCTTCTACCGGCTGTTCGGGAAGACGATCAGCCGGTTCGTGGCGATCGCTCCGGAGATGGCGCGGTGCATGCGCGAACGCGGCGCGGACCCTGAGCGCGTGGTCTCGGTTCCTCACGGCGTGACGATCCCGCCGGCCGTCAACGGCCACGGGCAGGACCGGGGCGGTGCGACGATCGGGACGGTGTGCCGGCTCGAGGCGCCCAAGCGCGTCGATGTCTTCCTCGACGTCGTCGCCGAGCTCCATAGCCGCGGTGTCCCGTGCTCCGCGATCGTCGTCGGCGACGGGTCTGAGCGCGACGCGCTCGATGCGGCCGTCCACGAGAAGGGCATCGCTAACGTGCTTACCTTCGTCGGCCGGCAGGAGGATGTTTCGACATGGCTCGATCGCTTCGACGTGTTTCTCATCACCTCGGAGGTGGAGACGTTTGGGATCGCCGCTCTTGAGGCGATGGCGCGCGGCGTGCCAGTCGTCGCGATGCCGAGCGCGGGTGGACTGCCCTCGCTCGCCGAGCGCGGCGGCGTCCTGCTGGGAACCCGCGATCCCGCGGCAGCGGCCACGGTCGTCGCTGACCTGCTCGACTCGCCCGAGCGGCGCGCGGAGGTCCGCCGCAGGGGCACGAGCGTCGCGCGGGAACACCAACTCGAGCACGTCGTCGCCGCACTCGACAACATGTACGGCGAGCTGATCGCGTGAAGGAATCTGCAGTCACAGTCCTCGCTCGGGTGTTGCGGCGTCGCATCGGCGTCGCGCTCGCGTGCGCCCTGCTCGTGCCGGCGTCGGCGCTCGCGTACTCGTACGCCCAGGAGAAGGAATATTCCGCGTCGGCATCGCTCCTGTTCCGTGATCCCGGCTTCACTCAGAAGCTCTTCGGCACGCCGTTCTTCACGCCGTCGAGCGATCCGGACCGCGAGGCGGCCACCAACCTTAGGCTCGTCTCGCTCGGGGTGGTCGCGGGACGCACCGCGGACAAGCTGGGTGGAGGCCTGACGCGCAAGGAAGTTGCGGAGAAGGTCGATGCGAGCTCCGAAGGGCAGTCGAACGTCGTCGCGATCACGGCGACCGCCGACAGCCCGCGGTTGGCCGCGCGCCTCGCCAACACCTTCGCCGAGGAGTACATCGCGTTCCGACGCGACGCCGACCGGTCGAAGATCGAGGAGACGCTGGGGATCATCCGCGGCCAGCTGGCCGGCCTGGCGCCGGCGGACGTCGGGGGCACACGGGGACGCGAGCTCAGACGTCAGAAGGCGCAGCTCGAGCTGCTCAGGTCACTGCAGACGGGCAACGCGGAGGTGGTCCAGCCGGCGGACCTGCCGACGAGTCCGTCGTCGCCGCGGACGCTCCGCAACCTGATCGTCGGAATCATCGTCGGGATCATGCTCGGCATCGGCATGGCGTTCCTCGTCGACCGGTTCGACAGGCGGCTGCGCGACGTGGACGAGGTCAAGGACATCTTCGATCGTCCCATCCTTGCCCAGGTGCCGAGGGACAAGTCGCTCGCGCGCCGCGAATGGAATGCCGACAACCGTTCGCCCGCGATAGCCGAGACGTTCCACATGCTGCGGGCGAACCTTCGCCACGTGCACTCGCGCGAGCGCATCGACTCGGTCGTCGTCTGCTCGGCCGCCGCGGGCGACGGCAAGACCACGGTGGCGTGGAACCTCGCCGTCGCCGAGGCGGAGACCGGCCGCAGCGTGCTCCTGATCGAGGCCGATCTGCGGCAGCCCGACCTGTCGACGCGCCTGGACATAACCCGTACCCCCGGCCTGAGCGAATTGCTGGCGGGAGTCGTCGACTTCGACGCCGCCGTGCGCCGCGTCCCCGTCGCGCCCGCGTCGTCCCCAACCCAGGGGGACTACGGGGTCGACGTCATAACGGCGGGCAGGCGGCCGCCCAACCCGACCGACCTGATCGAGTCCGAGCAGATGGAGGACCTGCTCTGGCGGGTGGGCGACATGTACGACCTCGTGGTGGTCGACACGCCGCCCACGACCGTCGTCTCGGATTCCCTCGCGCTCCTGAGGCAGGTCAGCGGCGTCGTGATCGCGGTCCGGCTCGGCAAGAGCACTCGGGAGGGCGCCGAGTCGCTCCAGCAGCAACTCAGCTACCTCGACGCGCAGACGTTCGGAGTCGTCGTCGTCAACTCGACCAGCAAGACCCCGGAGCTATACGGATACGGCTATCTGGCCGACCTGCCGCGGCGCCGCGAGAAGCGCGAGGACGGCGAGCCGAAGAAGCTGCCCGCGAAGGGGTCGTCCGACCAGGCCGTGCCGGACTGGGTCTACAACAGGTTGACGGTCGTGGGCGACGAGGCCCCGCTGGCGGAGTTCGTCGAACGCGCGGAGGGGAAGAAGGACGCCGAGACCGGCAAGCCGGTCCCGCTCGACTTCGAGCGGCACGTCCCGGAGCCCGCCGGCCCGACTGCGAATGGCGACGGCTGGTGGCACTGGAACGCGATGTGGCCCGACCGCAAGGGCGAGGCGGGCAGCGGCGAGGTCATCTACCTGTTCGCATCCGCCCGGTCGATGCCTCAGGAGTGGCTCGTTCGGGCCTCACAGGGGCATCCCGATCTCTCGTTCGCCCTCGAGTTCGTGCAGGAGGAAGGCAAGACGGCGGGTGGCGTTCGCTGGAAGGCCGGGGCGCTCGTCGAGACCTGGAGCGTGGATCCGGAGACCGCGGACTGGGTCGAGTACGACGAGAGCGACGACGAGCGCTCGCTGACGTAGCGCTACTCGAGCTCGTCGCGGAGCTTGCGCATCGCGCCGTACACGCGTCCCCGCGCGGTCGATTCGCGAACCTTGATCAGCTTGGCGATCTCCGGGACGCTGAGCTCGGCTCCGTAGCGCAGAGCCAGCGCGTCCTGCTCCTCGGGGCTCAGGTTCTCGAGTGCGCGCGACACCGCATCGCGGGCCTCGATCGCCGGGGCCGGATCGGGCGCGGCGTCGCTCGCCCCGGACGCGACGCGCTCGAGCGCGCGCTTCTCGGCACCGGTGCGGCGGGTGTGATCGCGCAGGCAGTTCAGCGCGATCGAGTACAGCCACGTCTTCTCGCTCGCCTTGCGGCGGTCGAATCGGCGGCGCCCGCGAATGGCGCGTTCGAACGTGTCGGCGAGCAGGTCCTCGGCGAGCGGTCTATCCGCCGTGCGATAGATCAGAAAGCCGAGCAGGCCCTCGGCATGCTCGGCATACAGCCCCTCGAACGCTTCCCGCCGCACCGCGACATGATGGCCGATTGCCTCCCATTGACGAATTCGGCCTCTCGTTCGTATTAGGCACCGAATGATCGAGAACGACCCTGATCGCCTGCCCGACGACCTCCGCGAGGTGGACGCCCGGCTGCAGGCGCATAAACCACAGGTGACAGCCCTGGAGCTCGACCAGCTCAAGCTCCGGACCGCGGCCCGGGCGTTCCGTGCCCCGACCTATGGGAGACAGCAACTGATGCGATCGAAGTTGGTAAGCATGCTGCTCGTGCTCGGGCTCGCCGTGAGCGGCGGTGCCGCCGGTGTCATCGCGAGCCACGACAGCGGCAAGGGCAAGAGCGCCGACAGCAGCCAGTACAAGCCTGGCAAGGGCTGTGGCGACAAGAACCACGTGCACCAGCGCGAGGACGAGTGCAAGAAGCCGCCTAAGTAGCGGGAGCTACATAGCGGAGTCCGAAGAGGGGGCCGGGAGACCGGCCTCCTCTTTTTTGTTCACTCGATGGCCGGCGACCTGAGGCAACAGCCGGTGGCCGTTGCCGCGTCCCCGACGTAGTCGGCCACGTACGACCCGTCGCCGTTGATCGTCACGACGTAACGCTGGACGCTGCCCGAGGGATAGGTCACTGTGCACTCCCACGGGTTCCCGAGCTCGCGCTCGCCCTGCGACTCGCAGCGCGACCGCGTTGCGTTCTTCTCATGTGGCACCTGGGGGTCCGGGGCGGTGAGCATCAGCTGCTCGACCGCATCTGCGGTCACTCGCAGCGGGTGCTCCTGCCGCGCCAGCAGTGCGTCATCTGCGCCGCCGCCTCCCAGTGCCGCCACGACCGCGGCGGCGCACGCGACGACGAGCGCCGTCACCACGAGAACTTCGCGCATGGTTTTGTCGGCGATCAATCGACCACCGAGAGCCGCTCGTTCTTCGCGATCGGGCGCATCCTGGCGACCCACTTGCGCGGGTCCGACGTGTCCGCGTACTGGACGAGCGACCGCGTCAGCTCGTCTCTGGGATTGAGCCGCAGCGCGGCGTCAGCGGCCGGACGAGGGTCGAGCCCGGCTGAGCCGCGGACGATCGCAAGGCCGTACCTGAACTCCCAGTTGTCGGGGTCGCGCTCGACAGCGTGTTCGAGCGCCGGCACGGCGAGCTGGTCGAAGCCCCGCCTCACGTCGCAGAAGCCCAGGACCTCGTAGGGCTCCGGGCGGATCTCGAGTGTTCGTATGGATGCGGCCGCCCGCTCGCTCGCCTCCACGCAGTCGCCTCGCTGGAAGGCGGCAACCGCGTCGTCGAGCTGACGCTGTGAGACGAAGAGAAGGACGGGCGCGAGCGCGCCGATCAGTACGACCGTGCCGAGAACGAGCCGCGCTCCGCTCGTGGGCCGGGGGCCGCGTCCTGTCGAACGTGCGCCCCGGGCCATCGCAGCTCCCCCGACACAGAACAGCCACGCCATCACGGCGGGCATCTCCCAGTCCCAGTCGATGCCCGCGTGAAGCGCGAGTGCGAGGAAGGCGGCGAAGAGGACGGCTTCCAGGGAACGGTCGCGCGCTCGCCACGGAGCGGTGCTGGCGAGGAGAGTGAGCACGACGATCGCCACGAGTGCAAGCCCGACCAGTCCCAGTTCCTCCAGGCTCTCGAGATACAGCGAATGCGCGTCATCGATGACGAGCGTGTTCGGGCGCTCGCGCATCCACTCGAGCCCGTAGGTGCCCGCGCCGGTGCCGTGCAGCGCCTCGCCTCGGAAGCCGTCGAGCGCGACGTCCCACTGCTCGATCCGGCCGGTGTTGGCGGCGTCGCGGAGCCGGTCGCGCGCCTCCTCGGGCCGGCCGGATGTCGAGGCGTTCACGAACTTGTCGTACTGCGTGTCCACCCGACCGCGAACGTCGAACGCGACGGCGGCGACGAGCACGAGCACGATCCCGGCAGCCCAGGCGGCCCGGGTGACCGGTACGCGCGAGCGCTCCGGCAGGGTGAAGCGGCGCAGGCGCGAGTCCAGCGGCCGTAATGCGAATCGCAGTACGGCCGCGCCGAGGCAGCACGCCGCCACGAGCAGGGCGACGTCGTGCCCCTGGTCGGCGCCGGCGGGGCTCGTCGCCCTGTCGGTCCCCAGCAGGTTCGCGTCGTACGCCGCGTGCACCGCGAGCGCGCTCAGCGGCACCGCCGCGATCACCGCGGAGGCGAGACCGCGCGGCCGCCCCACGATCGCGTAGACGACGAGCCCGACGAATCCGGCGAGGATCGCCCCGCGCGAGAACGTGAGCAGCACCGTCGCACACAGGACCGGGAGGGACGCCGCAGCCAGCACGCGCACGACCATCCGCTCGCGCAGGCTCGCCGTGAGATGAAGGCAGAGGATCGACCCGGTCGCAGCGAGCATGCCGACCGCGTTCCAGTACGTCAGCGGATAGCCCAGCCGCCCCTCGTAGAGGCGCCGGTCGGTGGGGAAGACGTCGGGCAGCGTGCGCGTGAGGAAGCCGGCTACCGCGACGGCCACGATCCCCAGAGCGACGCCGCGAACCATCCAGCGCAGCGACCGCGAGCTGCGCGGCAGCGACCCGAACAGGACCAGTGCCACGAGGTACATGAACGCGCGGTCGAACTCGATGAAGGCGCGGCCCGGGGCGTCCGACCAGCTACCCGAGACGAGCACCCACACGCAGTAGAGAGCGAGCGCGCCCGCGGCGACCGCGAGCGGCCAGCTGAAGCCGGCGAAGGGATCCTCCGCCGTCATGATGCGGACGACGAGCACGAGGATCAGCACGATCGCAACGAACGCCGGCGTCTCGGGGAAGAAGCCGCCCGCGTTGAATGCGAAGTAGACCGTGAGCGCGCCTGGCAGCGCGAGCAGCGCCGCATTCGCCGCCCGGCCCGCGAGCTCCGCGTCGAACGTGCCCGGCGCCGCGCGCAGCATGAGCGCGGTGAGACAGCCCACCGCGATCACGGCGAGTACGGCCGCCGCCGGACCGCCGTTGCGGTACGCGAGATAGACCGCAGCCGCCGCGGGCAGGAGCAGCAGCAGCACGCTTCGCAAGCGATCTGAATCCAGCCGGCGCCTCATCCGGCGCACGACGGTAGCCGACGCGGCTAGCCGAGTACGTTCAGCGTGCGCGGGCCGACGCGGTACTCGACCTCGTCGAACTCGCCGATGAAGTCGCCGTCCACCTGGAGCGGGAAGGGCCGGTCGTCCAAGCTGGTCACGCGCGCGGCATCCACGCCCTCGATGCCCTCGATCTGCCGGTGACCCTGGACGGTTTCGGCACGGGCCGAGAACACGCGCGCGATCACGGTCGGGATCTCGCCGGGGGTCGACTTCTTCAGCACCGACAGCCCGAGCTGGCCGTCGTCGAGCTCACGGCCGGCGCATACGCGAATCGGCCGGTTGCGGAAGTACGTGAACGGATCGCCGTTCTGCAGGATCACCGTGACGCCGTCGATCGTCCGCTCGTCGGTCTCGACTCGAACGCGAACCGGCTTGACGAGGTACTTCGTGTTGAACGTGGCGACGGCGGCGTAGGTGAAGTACCAGGGCCCGAGCCGTGCCTTGAGCCGCGGGTGCGCGTCGACGCGCTCGACGACGCTCGCGTCGAGGCCGATGCCCGAGGCGAACACGAAGTGACGCCCGTTGACGATGCCGGTGTCGATTCGCCGCGGCTCGAAGTCGTCGGCGATGCGGAGCAGGTGCTCGGTCGCGTCGACCACGTCGTTCGGGATCCCGAGCATCCTGCAGAAGACGTTCGTGGCCCCGCCGGGCAGGCAGGTCAGCGGCGTGTCCGACCCGATCAGGCCGTTGGCGGCCTCGTTGACGGTCCCGTCGCCTCCGAACGCGACGACCGCGTCGTATCCCTCCGCTGCGGCTTCGCGGCAGAGGTCCGTCGCGTGGTTGCGCGACTGGGTGTCGATGGCCTCGACGGCGTACCGGCCCTGGAGCGCGTAGACGACGAGGTTCTTCAGGCGGTCCGACACCGTCGTCGCGTAGGGGTTCACGATGACGAGCATCCGCTTCTTCGGGCGGCGCTCTGGGAGGACCCGCTCGGCCAGCTCCTCGGCGCGTTCGAGCGCGGTGTCAGGGCTGCGCGGCAACACATGGACCCTACCCGGGTCCGCGGCCGCGGTTACCTTGCGCGTCCGAAGCGCGCGGCGCGGGGGCGGTGACCCCGCTTGTGGGCGCGGTGGCGGGCGGAACGTCCGTGCGCGCGCCCGCGCCTCTTTGCACCGGCACGCATGTGGCCCGCGCTTCGGTCGCGGGCGCGGCGGTCGCCGACGCCCTTCAGCGTCCGCCCGCTTTCCGCCTGCTCGCCGGCGGCGGCCGGCACGCGGCGCGCGGACGGCGGCCGGTTGCAGTTCGCGTCCTGGCAGAGGAAGCGGCTCAGGTTGAGCGTCCACCAGCCGAGCGGCGCGCCCTGCGGCGGATCCCAGTAGTCGTCGTTGCCGTAGTCGAAGTAGAGGCCGTTGAACGGGCCTCCGGCCACCTTGGGCGACTCCAATCCGCACATCGTGTCCTCGAACGCGTCGTTGCAGTGGACGCCGTCGGTCGTGTTCGGCGCATCCGGCTGGAGCGCGCCGAGGTTGTGCCCGATCTCGTGGCGCACGACGTCCGCGCCGCAGAAGTCGCGGCCGTTGCGGAAGATCAGCGCCAGCTTGCCGCCGAAGTTGTTCAGGTTGGTCTCGCTACGGGTCGGGTCGAGCAGCGCCGTGCCCTGCCCGCACGATCGTGCCGGCGCCGGTCCGTCCAGCCAGACGACGTAGTTGTCCGTCAGGCTCGTGAGCTGCTCGAGGCCGGCGTCGTTCGGCGCGACCTGGAACCCCTGCTGGCGAAGCGCTTCGGACACCGCGTCGAAGGTGCCCGTGTGCGTGGCGGTGGCGAGCGCCGCGAGCTGCGCCTCCGTGAAAGGGAGCCGGACATCCGAGATGTCGAGCTGGCCCGGGCCGCACGGGGTCCCCACGTCGAATCGGATTGCACGGCCGTATTCGCCCTCGATCAGCGACGAGGCGTCGAACGCCGCCGCCTCGAGCTCGCCCCCGAGGGCGCCGAGCCGGCTTGCCCGGTCCGACGGGTGCGCGTAGATCGCGTGGTACCGGTATTCGCCGTTGTCGAACTGGTTCGCGCCCGGTGCGGTGTTCGCGCACCAGTCGGACACGGCGGCAGCGCTCGCAGACGGCGGGGCGCTCACGATGGGCGCCGGATCGGGGCCGTGCGTGCGCGCAGCGGAATGTGCCGCTGCGCCAGGAGCGCTCGACAGGAGGAGCGCCGCGACGAGGGTCGCGGCTGCGACGGTGGGGCGGCAGGCCATGCGTCCGCATCGGCCCCCGCGGCGCTCGCGCGCGCGTGGAGCCTCAGCTCCTGGACAAATGGCCTATGGGCGGGCGGCGGATCCGCTCCCATAGTCGAGGGCGTACCCCACATGGGAGTAGACACGACAAAAAGCGGCAACGCGCCAACTGAAAGCGGCAACGCGCCAACCGAGGCGATGTCCTCGGTCAACCTGCTGACCGGGATCCGCGGCTCCGAGCTCGTCCTGCCGAAGCTGCGCGTCGACCCGTTCGTGGCGGTGAGCCCGAAGCCGGGCGAGCGTGGCGCGCGGCTGCGGCGGCTGTTGCTGCGCACCGACGCGCTGGTCGTCCTGCTGGCGATCCTTCTCGTGGGCCTCATCCGGTGGTCGGGCTGGGGGGACTCGACCCCGATCGGCCACCTGCTCGCGTTCGCGGTCGTCAGCACGCCGGCGTGGCTGGTCCTTGCACACGCGAGCGGGCTCTACCACGCCGGGGGCTACCGCGTGGAGCACGACACGGCCGAGGAGGCCGCGCCGATCATTCGCGTTACGACCATGTGGGCCTGGAGCATGGTCATCGGGATCCTCGTGACGCGCGGCGCCGCGAGCTGGATCGAGCAGCTGGCGCTCCTGTGGGGAGCGGTCTGCATCCTCTCCATCGTCGGCCGCTCCCTCGCGCGCGCCTACGGACGCCGCCAGCCCTGGTACCTCCAGAACGCGCTCGTGTTGGGGACCTCGGCGCAGGCGGCTTCCGTCGTCCGGAAGATCCTGCGGCACCCCGAGTCGGGAGTGAACGTGGTCGCGGTCGTGGACCTCGACGCCGAGGACGACGCTGTACAGCGAATCGCAGACTTCTCGTTCATCCCGGTCCTGAGCGGCCTTGCGAGCATCAGCGAGCTCGTCGTGAGCCACGAGATCCACCGCGTGATCATCGGCTCGTCACCGTCGACGGGCGACCGGGACGAGCTGCTGCATTCGCTCGCAGCGGAAGGGGTGCAGATCGACATCATCCCGACGCCGTTCCAGGCGCTCGGCGCGCGCGTCGACGTGCACCATCTGGAGGGCGCGCCGGTGATGACGCTGCCGCGGGCCCGGCTGACGCGCTCGGCGCGCTTCCTCAAGCGTGCGCTCGACGTCGCAGTCAGCGCGGTCGCCCTCGTCGTGCTGCTCCCGCTGCTCGTCGCCTGCGCGGTCGCGATCAAACTCGACTCTCGCGGCCCGCTCTTCTTCCGCCAGACGAGGGTCGGCCGGGACGGGCATCGCTTCACCCTGTGGAAGCTGCGCTCGATGCATGCCGACGCCGATGCGCATAAGAGCGAGTTCGCTGAGCTGAACCTGCACGGAACCACCCCGGGCGAGGGCATGTTCAAGATCCGCGACGATCCGCGCGTCACGCGCGTGGGGCGGATGATCAGGCGCTATTCGCTCGACGAGCTGCCGCAGCTGTACAACGTCCTGATCGGCGACATGAGCCTCGTCGGCCCGCGGCCCTTGATCGAGGAGGAGGCCGGCCAGGTCGAAGGCCGGTTCCGCCATCGCCTCGCACTGACTCCTGGGATCACCGGCCTGTGGCAGGTGTACGGCCGCTCCGACATCCCGTTCGCCGAGATGGTGAGCCTCGACTACCTCTACGTGACGAACTGGACGCTGTGGGGAGACATGAAGCTCTTGATGAAGACGCTGCCTGCCGTCGCCCGCGGCAACGGGGCGTACTGAGCGCCGTCAGCCCGTCGCTTCGAACGTCACGACGCCGTCCCGCTCCTGCTCTCGCACGCGCCCGGCGTTCAGCAGCAGGTCGGTATGGCCCAGGACTTCGGACAGCGTCAGGTACGCCTGGGTGACCGCGATGTTCCCCCAGAGCGCCTGCGCAATCTCGTATGCGCTGCGCGGCCGCTCGGCGATCAGGCCGTGGATCTTCTCGGCGCGGCGGTCGTGCAGCTTGAAGCGCTCGTCGATCAGCGTGCGGTGGTCGTCGATCGGATCGCCGTGACCCGGGAGGACGAGGTCGATGTCCATGTCGCGCGTCTTGCGCAGCGACTCCAGGTACATCACGAGCGACTGCGGCCGCTTGGCCGGGTCGCCCTCGTCGTCGGGGCCGCGTGTGATCAGCGGATTGGACGAGATGTGCCTGATCAGGTGGTCGGCCGCGATCAGCTGCCGGCGCCGGCCGTCGTAGAAGACCGTGTCGGACGGGCTGTGCCCCGGCCGGAAATGAACCTCGAGCGTCCGGTCGCGCATCTCGATCGTGTCGCCCTCGTGCAGCTCACGGGTGACCGTCACCTTCGCGCCCCAGGCGCGGAAGGCGCTCGACACCGACTGGAGCGCCTGCACGACGTCCGGCGAGATCCCGTGGCGCAGCATGATCTGCCCCGAGAACTCGTCGTCGGCGGCGGCGCGCTCCGAGTAGTCGGAGATGAACGGCACCGCGGCGTCGATCGCGGCGACTTCCGCGCCCGACCGCGATGCGACGATCTCGACGAGCCCGATGTGGTCGATGTGCTGGTGCGTGACGATCACGAGCTCGATGTCGTCGATCGCCTTGCCGTGGGCCTCGACCGCGTGCTCGAGCTCGTCGAGCGCGCGGCCCGAGTTCGGCCCCGCGTCGACAAGCGTCAGGGGCTCGTCGTCGATCAGGTAGCAGTTGACCCTCCCGACCGCGAACGGCGTCGGAATCGCGAGGCGGTGGATGCCGGCCTCGGCGGCGGGGGCGAAGGGATCGTCGCTCACGCGCGGATGAGCGCGAGCACCTCGTCGCGCTTCTCGACCATGTGATC
>Ga0111539_10010143_pt1 | contig 11870 bp, 10 predicted proteins | sample RhiMethybrSRZTD1_FD_79667 | JGI IMG/M metagenome (GOLD analysis project Ga0111539, IMG submission 79667) | Populus rhizosphere microbial communities from Tennessee, USA - Rhizosphere MetaG P. TD hybrid SRZTD1 (version 2) (version 2) | ecosystem: Host-associated > Plants > Roots > Rhizosphere >...
CGCGCCAGCGCTGGGGGGATCGACAGGAACTCCACGCCGACGAGGTAGCGAATCGGTTCATCTGGACCGGAGACGCGACGCACATGTCGTACGCGCGCATCGACGGTGACCTCATGGCCCTCGAGCTTCAGATGCAGTGGCTGTACGGACTCGGGAGGCATTGCCACCGGTGACGTCAGCAACGCACCGTCTTTGCTGATGTTCACTACACGGGCGGGCTCAGTGAGTTCGAGCGTGGCCCACAGGGCGCCAACGACCTCCAGGCGGACGCGCGCGCGCCGATCGCCGAGTGCCATTAGCGGCGGCCCTCACGCGCGATCACCGCGTTTCGGTCCGGGTTGCGGCCGTTGAGCGCATCTGTCCGCGCCTCGCGAACAATGCCGTCGTGGATGGGGAGACCAGGAACTCTTGTGGCGACTCCAATCAGAATCGGCTCTGTTCCAGGTAGCCCATCAACAACCGCGCGCAATCTCGACGCAATAGTCTTCGCATGCTGCGTCGTCGTGTCGTGCATCAGGAGTCCGATTTCACCTTCTGCCAGCATGCCCGCAAGATCCGACGGCCTCATCTGTCCCCGCATCCCAGCGACCCATCGTTGGGTCGAACCGGGCGATACCATCGCATCACGAATCAACAGCACGACTGCGGTCACCGGCGCTCCACGCTCGACAGCCTCACGCGCGGAGCGCTCCATGACTTCGTAAAACGCCGGTGCACCGGTGCGTCGGTCGCGTCTCGATGTCGCGACGCGGGAAGACGCGGCCCACGCGTTCAGGACGTCTGCCGCCGCTGTGGCAACGGTGTGATCGCGCGGCGTGAACTGCGGTCCCTCGCTGCGACCAATCGAAACGGTCGTAGTGTACTGCCGATCTGATCGATTGACTACCGTAAGCCGCGAGCTTTTTGCGGTCTCGGCATTGCCGACGACCGGACTCGATGCGCGCAGCACGACATCGCCGTTGGCGGATTCGATACTTAGCGTCGCCGACGATGCGCTCAGGACGACGCGCAATTCTTCGAGCGCGAGAGTCGCACGCGTCTCCGCAGTGTCCTCGACATCAGCCAGTCGTCTGGCGAGCGTGATCGTGACACGCGCCGCGGCCTCCGCGGACGCAAACGCCAGCGCGACATCCAGCAGTGCTATGTACGCGACCAGCCGCTGCAGATCGTACGCGTCAATCGCACCAGTGAAGACGAGCAGCCAGGCACGCCCGCGCGCGCGCCGCAGCTGACACACGTACGCATCGTTGTTCACAGGTAAGCCGAAGCGATCGACGTGACCTTGTGGCAGACGCGCCAGTTCGGCGGAGTCGGGTAATCCCATCGCCGGAATCGTCGGCGGCCGATCGCCTCTGCGCGCACCGGGCAGGCTGACGTCTCGAGCGAAATTGCCATCCGACATCTCGATGTATCCCGACACCTCGATGTCGTGCCACACCGCGACGGCCTCGCCGAACAGGCGAACCAGTTCCCGGTCGCCTTCGGTTTCTGCCGCGGTGGCAAGTAACTTCGCGAGCGGCGCGATGCGGTTCACCCCACTGGCGTGCAGTGCCGGAGGACTGAGCAGATGCGCCTCGACGGCGGTGGACAACCACGAGCCGACCAGCTCGAGTTGCGCACGCGACGCCTCGGAATCCTGCCCTGGCGGCAACATCCGCCCGAGCACCAGCACGCCCGACGTGCCGCGTTCGACCGTCAACGCCATGCAGACAATCTGCAGACCGTGCCAGGCGACTGCCTGCGGAACACGTGTCTGAAGCGCGCTCGTGACTGCGGATACAACGACAGGGTCCCGCTGCTCCCATAACCCGGACAAACTTGGAGCCGGGCCCGCGGAGGCAAAGGGCAAGAGCGGGCTGTGCCGGTCGTCCACGAGCTGAATATCCACTTTCAACCGCCGGCGCAATTCGAGAAGCCAATCCCACGACCGCGCGCGTACGGCAACTTCGAAACCAGAGGGCTCCTGGGCCACGGGGGAGGAGTGGTCAGTAACGGCCATCAAGGCAGAGTCTGCTTCGAAGTGGATCTGCGGCGCAGTTCCTGTTTTGTTGCAAGCTGTCAGCCAGCGTGCCGGCTGTGTGAGAGCACTCACCATCGTCAACAAATCCGGTCCGAAATCGCATCCGGACCGTGATCGGAAGGCATCGCCACGGCAGACAAAAGCACGAGAGAAAGCGACATCCTGAATGTGTCTCCTAGCCTGCTGAGACGAGTGGTTTCGACTCCGTTGACAGCGTCGCCTTTGCGGGCAAGGGCGGAAGGATCAGACGCGGCGGCCGCTCGGGCTCGGCGGTTCCATGTCGGAAGGCCCGGAAGTCTGCACCGCAGTCATGCGCGGCCAGGAAGTTGAGGAATCGTTTGTAGTCCGGGTTCGCCATGCCGAACAGTTTCAGCAACTGACGGTAGTTGCCACGGGTTGTCGACAGGCCCTTGCGCACGAGCTCCCGCATGTCATGTCGCGTAATGTCGCGCGACAGGAACAACGGGTAGATATGGTCCCAGAACGAATAACCGCCGTTCACCAACGCCGCGTACAGCTCGTCGGCGACTTGCACCCGTCGCTCACGTGTCGGACGAACCGGCTGCGCCGGGACTCGAAGAATCTCGGGTAGCTGCGCGACGTCGACGAGGTCGCCATGCGACAACCACATCGCCTGCTCGACGACGTTCTGGAGTTCGCGCACGTTGCCGGGCCAGCGATATCGACAGAGCGCCGCCATGGCATCCGCTGTGAAGCTGGCTCGCCGATGGGTTCGCGTGATGAAGTGATTCACCAGCACCGGAATCTCGTCCCTGCGTAACCGCAGCGGCGGCACTTCGAAGTGAATCACTCTCAATCGGTAAAGCAGGTCCTCGCGGAACTGTCCCGCCGCGATGAGATCCGGAAGGTTGCGATTGGTTGCTGCGATGACCCTCACATCCACGGTTGACTGACGCGTGTCGGAGCCAACCGCCTGGGTCTCGCCATTCTCGAGGAACCGCAGCAGCATGGCCTGCATGCGCAGGCTCATCTCGCCCACTTCGTCGAGAAAGATCGTCCCGCGATGCGCGGACTGCAGCTTTCCGAGCTTGTCTCGATAAGCGCCCGTGAAACTTCCCTTTACGTGGCCAAACAGCTCTGACTCGAGCAGCGATTCGGTCAGGCCAGCGCAGTTCACCGGGACGAACGGGTGATTCGTTCGTCGCGAGCGTGAATGGATTCGACGCGCGATCAGATCCTTGCCGACACCGCTCTCACCGGTGATCAGCACCTTGCCATCGGAGAGCGCCGCACGGTCGGCGGCTTCGATCAGCGCCGCCATAAGGGCGTTTGCCACAATGAATGGCGCGGTCGCGCCTGAACCGGACATTGCCTGTGAGTCACTCGACATCGCATTGCACTCCGCGGACCCGTCGTCTGAGCCAATCGTGACGCTAAACTGTGCAGATCTGGTGACTTACACAGCAGGGTCCGCTATGGCTCAGCAATTATCACTCCAGCAAGCGGTTTCGCGTTTTAGCTGAACTGTTCCCAATTCGTCCACTTAATCCGTAAAAAGGCAGACTAGTCAACGGTTCCGTCTAGGCGAAATTAGTAATTCTCGGGCGGCGCCCCTCAGAAATCGATTGTCGCGGCAAATTCGCCTCGCGAGGCACGGAGCGCGCTCCGTAGCGACTGCCGGACGAGCGGCTGCGTCCACAAAAACTGTGCACCCACGTGGTAGGTATCTCCTGCGCCTGCGATCGGCTGACACCTCACGATCTGCACCTCGTCGGTGAGTTCGCGACCTTCGATCGTGACGCGAATCGACGCGATCGCTCCCACCGGCACTCGAGAGTTCGTTTCCAGCAGACACCCAGAGACACTGCAATTGAGCAGGCGCACGTGACGCTCGCGCGTCAAGACGCCCAACTGATCGCTCGCGCGGGTAGCCTCCGGCAAAGCGCCTGGGCGTTTCATTCGTGTCGCCCGTCCGCGCGATCCGATGAGACGACATCGCGACCGGAGCAGCGCATCAGAAGACGATGGCGAACCGCACCGTCGCAGATGACGGGTTTGCTTTCGATGACCTCAGCGACGACGGTGACCTCGTCGTCGGCGAGCAGCACCCGAACGCGTTCGCCGATCGCAGCGGCGTCACGACTGATCGCGACAAGGTGTCCGTCACCGCTCGTACGGACTGAAATGTCACGAGCGAGACTCAACACGCCTTCTGCACCTGATTCGAGTGATATCCGAGCATGACTGCGCCGACCGAGCATCGATACCTCGAGACGAAACGGGGTCGCGATGATCGCGCCGCCGATGCCGCCGTGTGATGGCAAGGAAGGTACCGCGGCTCCGGGAAGCCCCGCGGTGCGATTTCAATCAGGATTTCTGCGATGACTTCGAGTCGCGACGACACGCGTTGCCAAAACGCGTGAGCTTTATCTGCCGGGAAACAGAATCGCGGGACGCGCGCCGCTAGTGCGCCGTAGGTCGAACGGTCTTCAGTTTCTCGTTCACCAATGCGACAAGTGCGGATGGAGAGATGGGCTTGACGACGTAATCCGCGCCGGCCCGCCGAGCCTCGGCTTCGAGGACCTGATCGGGGAAGCCAGTGATGATGATCGTGGGAATCGGACGAGGGCTGAGCAGCAGCAGTTGGAGACCGTTGAATCCCCCGAGCCTGAGATCGGCAATCACCAAGTCAGGGCTCTCGACCTGGACGGCATGCCGACCTTCCTGATAGGTGCTCGTCGCGATCACCTCATGCCCGGCCAGATTCAACAATTCCCGGTATCCTGCTCGAGTCGCGTCGTCGTCTTCAACGATCACGATCTTTGCCATGAACGCCTCCCCGCTGTTTGGGTTACGAACAAACCCGTCGCGGATCCTACGTACGCACCGATGATAGGCCGATTATCTCTTTGGGGAACGGCGTAGTACAGCTTACGCGTGTAATTTCGAATCCGAAAGCCGTTTCCAGGGGCTGCACGGCGTGAGCGCGTCTACTTAGCTCAGCCAATTGCACGGTATTTATGCGAACCTTTGTGAAACCGCGCTTGAACGGCTTCGTGCGACGCCCTTCCGCCGGCTCGGCAATGCTGTTAAGGATGCACCTGTTATGAGCGATCCGCGACCCGACGACGACCCTGAATTGATCGTGTCGCTGCCGGAGGGCTCGCTCGACGACTTGTTCGCTGGCCTCGAAGCCTCGCTGCAACAAACGCCGTCCTCCACGACTCCGGAGCCTGTGAAGGAGCCGGAGCCAGCTTACGCCGCTCTGCCTTCAGCGCCCGAGCAAGAGGCGCCCGCGGCTCCTCAACGCGTTGAACGGCGAGGAGCTGTGCGAAAGGAGCCGCACGAGTTCAAGTCCGAGCTGCGCCTGGCCGTCGCGGGATTCCCGATGCGCCTGGTGAATCTATCGTCCACGGGGCTACTGGCCGAAACAAATCAACGGTTGTGCCCTGGTCGGACCGTTGACGTCTTCCTGCGGTACGGGGGCATTCGCCGCGTGCTGCGTGCGACCGTGATCCGGTCGACCATGCACGCAGTAGCGCCGACCCCCGTGTTCAGAGCGGCGCTTCAATTCGAAGACGTTCTCACGCTGCAGGACGCTGAATTATGAGTCTGATGCCGTCGCTTTGTGCGGCGCTTGAACGTGTCGGTGGAGAACGGCTCGTGATGCGAGCTGGTGAACGACCACACGTCCTCGCTGGAGACCGTCGTCACGATGTGGCGTCGGCGATTTTGTCGGTCAATGCAGTAGAGGCGCTCGCCGAGCAGATTTTGTCGAGCGACGGCCGGCGCGAACTTCGCGAGAAAGGTACCGCCTCTGAGACGATTCAGGCGGCCTCGTTCCCGCATCCGTTGATGGCGAAGGCGGAGCGCGTCGGCGACGAATTCTCGATCGAGCTCGTGGTCCAGAAGTCCGTTGCGGCACCTGCGCCTTCCGAGCCCGAGCCTGTTGTCACTGAGGTTGCGCCGGTCGAACCCGAACCAGAACCAGAGCCGGTCGCGGTTGTACCGCCGCCACCTCCGGTTGTCGAGCATTCCTATTCAGAGCCTGCGCCGGTGCACGTTGAGGCTCCACCCCCCGTCGCGCACACCGAACCCGTGTCGCATCCTCCAGTGACCGTCGTCACACGCGTCGAAGATCATCGTCCAGTAGTGCATGCAATGCGGACGTTGTCGTCGCCGGCGTCCGGAGAGCGGTTCGATCTTCAGGGCTGGATCGCGTACGCGATCGGTCGCGGCGCCACGACGCTCTACCTTCGCGCCGGCGCGCCGGCTTCAGCACGCATCGACGATCGCATTGAGGCCCTCAGCGAAGATGTCGTCGATGCGTCGGTGCTCGACGAAGCATCCACTGCGTTCTCCCGCGGCGGTGACGGCCAGTGGCAATCGCGTTCGGACGGCGAATGGGTGCGCGAGTACCACGACCTTGGAAGCGTCAGCTGCCGGATGTTCTCCGATCATCATGGGTTCGGACTCGTTCTGCAGATGCGGCCGCATGCATCACCGCGAATGCTGCACAAGCACATTCCGCGACAGGTGCGCACCGCATGTGAAGGCGACGGGCTCATTGTCGTGTCGGCACCGACCGAAGCGGCCGTGGAATCGCTTGCCGTAGCGCTCGCCGACTGGACCGGCCGCAATCGCGGCGGCTACTTGATCTCGCTGCAGCGCCGCAGTCTTCGCGGAGACATCTCCGGGGCGTTCGTCAGCCTGCGGACGATCACCGGGCCCGATGCTGAATTCGCGGCCGCAATCCGCCGCGCGTCACACGAAGGCCCGGACATCCTCCTCGTCACCGGCCCCCAGACCGAGCTTCCGCTGCATGAAGCGATTCTCGCGTCGACCGGCGGGCGCTTGGTGATTGTCGCGGTCGTCGCGCCCACGACTGTCGACGCGCTGCGTATCCTCGTTGGCCAAAGCGGTCTCGATCGCGACGCGCATTTGCGGCGCGCCTTGGCGGCGTCGTTCCGTGCCGCTGTCGGCTATCGAAGCCTGCGGCGAATCGGCGGGGGACGAATGCTGATTCAGGACATCATCCTCGGCTCGAACGACGTTCGGCCGCTGCTCGAGTCCGCGGACTTCGACGGTCTCGTGAGCTCGCAGCGTCAGGGCTCAGGCGGCATGCGCTCGGTGGACGAGGCGCTGGCGCGCGCGATTCGTCGCGGCCAGGTGTCGCTCCGCGAAGCGGCCGCGCACGCGGTTGACCGACGTCACATGGTGGCGCAGGTACGAATGCTGGCGCGCGCACGCCTCACCCGAAACGCCTCCGGACGCGCGGAACGCGAGATCCACATGCCGATTGCGGTGGGTGAAGATCGCGGTCGACGGTGGTAGCTGGACGGCCAGAGTAGTACGAACACGGTCCCCGACGTCTCAGGGGACCGTGGCTGCTTCCTCGAGAAAGAACTCCTGAACAATCTGCCGCAGCTGTGACACGCGCTCCGCGCTGTTGACGCGAACGCGCAGCTGCGATCCGCCGTCGAGTCCCTTCGAGTACCACGAACAAAGCGCTCGCAGTTTGTTGATCACCCAGCGCTCGTGTCCGCGCGCCGGGCGTCCATCATCGATAGGCTCGGCGAGGTTGGCGCCTGGAGCCATGTGGCGGAAGCCGTCGGCCTCGTTGAGGCGCTCGTTGAGCAGCAACTGAATGTAGTCCAGCAGGAATTGCCCTCGTTCCGGCAGGCTCACAGTTCGCGCGAAACCGCCCGACGCAACGTCCGCCGCTTGCGCCAGAATCCAGGGATTGCGCAAGACACCGCGTCCAACGAGCACGCCGCTGACGCCAGTGGCAAGACGGTCGATGATCTGTTCGGGCTCAACGCAATCACCGCTGCCAAGGACGGGAATGTCGAGGCTTCCCGCGACGTGAGAGACGAGATCCCAGTCTGCGAGTCCCTTGTACGACTGCTCCGCCGTACGGCCATGAATCGTCACCGCCGCGGCGCCGGCGTCCTGCACCATTCGCGCCAGGAGCGGAGCATTGCGATCGCGATCGCTCCAGCCCGCACGCATTTTTACCGTGACGGGAATCTTGACAGCCTTCGCCATCGAACCGATGACTCGCGCGGCGTGGCCTGGATCGCGCATGAGACTGCACCCGGCGTTGTGCTTCGAGATCTTGGGCACCGGGCAACCCATGTTCACATCGACGATGTCGGCGCCCATTCCTTCGACGATTTGCGCCGCGTCAGCCATCTTGACGGGATCGCCACCGAAGATCTGGATTGAGACCGGCCGCTCTTCTTCGGTGTATTCCGCATACTCCAGCGTGCGGTCGATACCGCGGACCAGACCTTCGGACGAGACCATCTCGGTCACGACCAGCCCGCAGCCGCCTTGTCGTTTTACCAGGCGGCGGAACGCCGTGTCGGTCATACCCGCCATCGGGGCGACGACAAATGGCGAGGTCAGCTCGACAGAGCCAATTTTCATAACTGATTAGTAGGGGCGGACATCCGCCGCGTCAACTTCTACGCTGACTGCCTGCCCAATCAGATCGACGGAAAGGACCAGGCGCGCTTTGTCGCTCTTCCGCACGAGACGGCCGATCACACCGATCAACGGACCGTGGACGACTTCGACGACCATGCCTTCGCGAATCAACGGACAGGGATCGTACGCGAGATCGCTCTCGACGAGTCGCCTGATGCTGTCAATCTCGAGCTCGGGAATCGGCGCTGGCTCGCCCTCGAACGAAATGATGTTCACGACGCCGGTGCATTTCAGGACCGGCAACCGCTCTCGAGGATTGAAGCGCGCGAAACAGTAGCCGGGAAAGAGCGGCCAGTCGATCTTCTTCTTGCGATCCTTCCAGCGGCTCCAGCGGGTAACGGTCGGCAGGAATGCTTCGATGTGCTTTTGTTCGAGCTGTTCCCGCACCACCTGCTCGTGGCGCGAACGTATCCACAACGCAAACCAGCTCTCAGCCATCGAGCCATCCGCGCACGCCCTCGTGCCTCAATTCGCCGATGACGCCTGAGAGTCCGCTGGCGCGGCCTGACGGCGACGCTGCAGCGCGGTCTCGTACGCTTTCTTGAGTTCGTCGTTGCGCCACGTGATCGTGGCCTGCTCACGCAGCTTCTCGAGATACTTCTCACGCTCGCCGCGCATCTTCTGGTCGCCGATCTTGTTGCCGATGTCCCCGCGGGCTTCCTCGAAGCTTTTCACTTTCGAATCCGTTCGCGCCTCGAGCTTGAGAATCTGATAGCCGCGCTGTGTGCGAAGGACGCCTGTGATGTCACCAACGTTCAGCGCTGCCAGCATGTCGCGCAGCTGCGGCGCCAGCTCGTCGGAGTGAATCGGTCCGATCAATCCGCCATTGGCTTTCGATGAAGCCGCCGAGACCTCACCCGCGAGGCGTGGGAACGGCTCGCCTGCCACTAGACGCTTGCGAACGTCTTCAGCCGTGGCCCGCGCCGCGTCGTCCTGTGCGACGTTGACACCGCGATCCGAAGTGGGCACTTCGATCAGGATTTCGCGCAACGTGACCTCGGTGGGCGACGTGAAGTCGGTGCGGTGCTGATCGTAGTAGGCACGCGCTTCTTCGTCGTTGATGCTGATCTTGTCCAGGATCTCGACGCGGGTGACCTGCTGGACAAGCATCGACCGTTCGAGGTTTCGGCGCAGGTCGTCCATGGACAGGCCTTCCTGCTTCAGTGCTTCCTTGAAGCGGGCCTCGTCTTCGAGGTTGTTGGACTTCCTGATGCTCTCGACGATGGTGGCAAACTGCTGATCGCCGAGCGCATAACCCGACTCTCGACCGCGCTGGACCATCAGCAGTTCGTCGACGGCGTTCAGGATGAGGTCAGGGACGATCTGCGCGATCGCACGCTGTAACTCAGCATTTCCAGCCGCGGCTTTCGCGAGCTCCGGGCGGTTACGAAGCTCGGCCACTTGCCGGGCCTCGAACTCCGTTTTGGTAATGATTTCGCCGTTTACCTTGACCACCACCTGTTCCACGATTTCCGCACGGAGCGGAATCGTGGCAACCATGGCTGCCATCGATGCGGCGACGAGCAACTGCTTCAACATAACAATTCCTTAGAGATCAGTATTTTACTTGACGCTCGGGCGAGCTAAAAGGACTGCCCGTCGGACCCCAGGGCCTGAAGCAGCCCGAGAACCCGCGAGAACATCCCACCTTCGGCGCGGGGGTCGCTTTCGGGGCGGCGCAGGATTTCTTCCTTCGAGAAGCCCGGCCGCACCTCGCCCGTGGTCGCTCGAGCGGTCCACCAGCTCCCGGCGCTATCCGATCGCGACGGGGCCCGGCCGGTCTCTTTACTGCCGGCTCGCGATGTCGGCGCAGCGCGCGGTGGCGGCGGCGCAGTCGCCGCGAGCGGTGCTTCCACGTCCAACTTCACTGAGACCGGTGGCACCAGCGTCGCCCCCGGCCATCCAGCGACGACTTTCACGAGTCGCATCGGATCCAGCCTGGCGTTAGGCCTGAACCGAATGACAACCATCCGCCCCTCACGGTCGATGCTCTCGATGTCGATCGCATCGGCCAGAATTCGGACCTGGCCATATTCGGCGAGGTTCAAGACGGAGCTTGACGGCGGACCATACCGATCGCGGACGCCTTCCATGGTGGCCTCGAGCTCCTGGCGCGTGCGGGCGGACGCGACCTTGCGATAGACCATCAATCGCTGGTTCATGTCCTGGATGTAGTCCTCGTCGATCTTCAAATCGACGCGCAGATTCACCGTCGCTCGTGTATCGTCTTCGATTTCCTCCCCGCGCAGCTCGCGGATGGTCTCCTCGAGCAGCTTGGTGTACATCTCGAAGCCGACCGCGTCGATCTGGCCACTCTGTTCACCGCCGAGCAGATTGCCCGCACCTCGAATTTCGAGGTCGAGGGCGGCAACGCGGAAGCCACTGCCCAGGTCGCTGAACTCCTTGATCGCCGCCAGCCGTTTGCGAGCGACCGGGGCGAGCGCTTCTTGTGGAGGAATCAACAGATAGGCATACGCCGGTCGATCGGAGCGGCCGACACGGCCGCGCAACTGATACAGCTGCGAGAGGCCGTACCGATCGGCGCGGTTGATGATGATCGTGTTCGCATTCGGAATGTCGAGACCATTCTCGACGATCGTCGTCGAGAGCAGCACGTCGAACTTGCGATCGACGAAGCCCAGCATCGCCCGTTCGAGTTCCTCTTCGCCCATTTGTCCGTGGCCGACGACAATCTTCGCTTCAGGCACCAGCCGTTGCAGAAGACTGCCAATCGAGAAAATCGACTCCACGCGGTTATGGACGAAGTACACCTGGCCGCTGCGAGCGAGTTCGTTCCGGATCGCCCGCTCGATGACTGGTGCGTCGAACTTGACGACGTTGGTCTGAATCGACAACCGATCTTTGGGAGGGGTCTCAATCACCGACATGTCGCGGATGCCGACGAGCGACATGTTCAGCGTCCTCGGAATGGGCGTCGCGGTCATCGTCAGGACATCGACGCGCTTGCGCATCTGCTTGATGCGCTCCTTGTGCGCAACGCCGAACCGCTGCTCCTCGTCAACGACGAGCAACCCGAGATCCTTGAAGTGCACGTCCTTCGAGAGCAGTCGGTGCGTGCCGACGATGATGTCGACCTTGCCAACGGTCAGGTTGTCGAGAATCGCTTTCGTCTCCTGTTTCGTCCGGAAGCGGCTGACCATGTCGACGGTCACCGGGAATCCCGCAAAACGATCGCGCAGCGTCTTCAAGTGCTGAAAGGCGAGGACCGTTGTCGGGGCAAGGAAGGCGACCTGCTTGCCGTCCATCACCGCCTTGAACGCCGCACGCATCGCGACTTCGGTCTTACCGTAGCCGACGTCCCCGCACAGCAGGCGATCCATTGGCGTCAGCACTTCCATGTCGCGCTTGATGTCGGCGATTGCTGTGGCCTGATCCA
>Ga0111539_10010145_pt1 | contig 11869 bp, 10 predicted proteins | sample RhiMethybrSRZTD1_FD_79667 | JGI IMG/M metagenome (GOLD analysis project Ga0111539, IMG submission 79667) | Populus rhizosphere microbial communities from Tennessee, USA - Rhizosphere MetaG P. TD hybrid SRZTD1 (version 2) (version 2) | ecosystem: Host-associated > Plants > Roots > Rhizosphere >...
GCGCCCGAGCATCCGCACAACGTCGCCTGGAGCTCGATGTCGGCCGACGACCAGGCCGCGGTCGACCGCGCCTTCGCGAACGTGGGCAAGGCCATCGCGGCCTTCGAGCGGCGGCTCGTCTCGGGCCGTTCGCCGTTCGACCGATTCGTCGAGGGGCTGCGCACGCAGGACGCGGAGGCGGTCGTGGCGCTGGACGAAAGCGCGCTGCGCGGCTTCCAGCTCTTCATCGGCAAGGGACGCTGCGTGTTCTGCCACGACGGGCCGAACTTCACGGACCTCGAGTTCCACGACAACCGCATCCCGGTCGGCGAGGAAGGTGCCGACCCCGGACGCAAGCTCGGCCTCCGCCGCCTGCTCGCGGACCCCTTCAACTCGCGCGGCGCGTTCGCGGACGACGGCGGGCGCTCGGGGCGCGACAAGCTGGGGCTCCTGATGGACGACAGCCACGGCGGCAAGAGCTTCAAGACGCCCACGCTGCGCAACGTCGCGCGCACCGCGCCCTACATGCACGAGGGCCAGTTCGCGACGCTGGCCGACGTCGTGCACTTCTACGACACGCTCGAGCACGCCTCGCCCGAGGGCAACGAGCGTCTGGTCGCACCCATCGGGCTCTCCGAGCAGGAGCGCGCCGACCTCGTCGCCTTCCTGGAGAGCCTGACGGACGAGGGCCTACCGCCGGAGCTGATGGCGCCGCCGCCCACGCCCTATCTCGAGAAGTGAGCGAGCGCTGCCGTCCGCGCCCGCTGTGCTACCCTCCCGCCGTGACCGTCGTGCGGACCTCGCTCCTCGCGTGCGCGCTGTTCCTCGCGGTCCACGCGCTCGCGCCGTCGGCTCGACCGGCGAACGGAGCCGCGTCCGCAGCGCCAGAGGCGACGACGCTCGACGAATCGTCCTGCCGCGAGCACGGCTGCGGCTGTCCCCACGAGCGCGCTCTCGAGGCGTGCTGCTGCACGGGTGAAGACGCGAGCGTGGTGCGTGAGCCGGTTTCGATCGCGCGCACGCCGTCTTCGCGAGTGTCGATGGAGGCGCTCCGCTCGAGCGTCCACCGCGACCTCCCGCACGCGACGCTCGTGCCCTCGCGCTGCGCCGGGAACCCGCGCTCGAGCGGCGGCGTTCCCCCGGCGCCCGTGACGATCGTCGCGCTGCCGTCCGCTTCGACGATCGCGGCCGTACCCACGGGCCCGGTCGCATGGATCTCGGAGCCGCCTCCGCGCGAGCACGCTCCGGAACCGGCGATCCCGCCGCCGCGTTCCTTCCCGCGAGCCTGATCGGTGCGTGAGCGCGCGGCGCGGCCGTCGAGGCCGAGCGCCGCGCGCGGACCGGTGCGTCCGGTCCTCGCTCCCGTCCCTCCCGACGGCGAGCCGCCTTCCGTCTCGGCGCTCCCTGCGCCTCACCCGACCGCTCACGAGGATCCTGCATGCCTTCCACGAACGTTCCGCTCCCCTCGCGCACCGCGAGCTGGCTCCCGGCGCTCGCGCTGCTGCCCACGGGAAGCGGCGATCCGCCGCCTCCCGTGCCGCTCCCGCCGCTCTTCGCACCGCTCAATCACGGGCCGGGAACGAGCGGTGGCGGCAGCACGGTGACCTCGGGCGAGACGCTGCGTCGCGGCCAGTTCGCGATCGGACTGCGCACCGACTACACGACGTTCGACGACGCGAGCCGCGCGGAGGCCGAGGCGATCGCCGAACAGATCGGCGAGTTCGACTCGATCGAGAGCACGTTCGTCGAGAGCCTGTCCATTGCCTGGGGCGCGACCGACGATCTCGAGCTCGGCGCCGAGATCGGCTACTACCGCGGCTCGAACTTCATCGACGCCGAGGACGAGGACGGGCCGGGCGGTGAGCCGGCCGAGTCCGCCACCGCCGATCCCGCGGGCGCCACCGACCTGTGGCTCACGGCGAAGTACCGGTTGATGCACGGTCCGAGCGGTCACCTGTCCGTCATCGCGGGCCTGAAGCTGCCCACGGGCGACGACGACGACACGCTCGACAACTTCGAGGAGCTCGAGCCGTCGAGCCAGGCCGGTACGGGCGCGGTGGACTACCGCGCGGGCCTCGCGTACTCGCGCTACCTCACGGCGCGCACGACGATCGATGGCAGCGCGCTCTACACGCTGCGCGGCGAGGCGCACGACTTCGAGGTCGGCGACCGCGTCGACGTGGCCTTGGCCCTGGCCTACCGGTTGACCGAAGACGTACGCGCGTTCCACGCCTGGAGCATCTTCGGCGAGCTCTCGGGCGGTTGGCTCGACGAGGACGTCGACGACGGCGTCACGAACGAGAACTCGGGCGGCGAGATCCTGTACCTTGCCCTGGGCGTGCGCGACCGCATCGACCAGCGCTGGGCCATCAGCCTCGCGCCTTCGCTGCCCGTCTACCAGGACGAGAACGGCGAGCAGGTCGAAGTCGACGCGCGCATCGCCCTCGCCCTCACCGCGACGCTATGAAGAACTCGAGACGTCCGATCCCGCTCGCGGGGTTGCTGTTCCTCCTCGTCACTCTCGTGCCCGCCGGCTGTCGAGCCGGCGGGCCGCCGCGCGAGCGCGGGCCGACCGCCGAGTGCCCGGTGTGCGCCCACGAGGGCGACCTGGCCTGCGTGTGCGTCGAGATCGGGGCCGACACGCCGCACTGCCAGTGCAGCGGCAAGACCTATTACTTCTGCAGCGACGAGTGTCGCGCGGACTTCGAGAAGCACCCCGAGCGCTACCTGTCGCACCAGTGATCAAGCGGCGCCACAGGTAGAGGTACACGATGAAGGCGAAAGGGTGGTGGGCTGTTACAGCCCACCAGGTTCTCGAGTCTTCGCAGGACGCGACGATTCCCAACCGACCGCGGAGTCGCGGTGAGCGCGGAGGAGCGCGGAGAAACGAAGGATGTGGAAGAGGGGCCTCCGGGGCTTCAGCTCACGGGGACTCGAAGACCCGGAGGCCCCTTCTCTTTTTCTCTCCGCGCTGCTCCGCGACCTCCGCGACTCCGCGGTCGGTTGGCTTGCGGCGAGCCCGCGTAGCTACCCGACCTCCGCGCGCCCGGCGCTGGGCAGCGCGGGCGGCGTTCCCTCGCCGATGAGAAGACGCCGGCAGGTCGCGAGCAGCCGCTCGCGCTGCACGGGCTTCGTCTCGTAGTCCGTGCAGCCCGCAGCGAGGCACTTCTCGCGATCGGTGGTCATCGCGTGGGCCGTCAGCGCGAGGATCGGACGCGTGTAGCCGCAGTCGCGCAGGTGGTGCACGGCCTCGTAGCCGTCCATCACCGGCATCTGCATGTCCATGAGCACGAGGTCGTAGGGCTCGCCGCGTGACTCGGCCGCGAGCGCCTGATCGACGCCCTCCTGGCCGTTGGACGCGAGGTCCACCGTGACGCCCGCGCGGCGCAGGAGCGCAGCGAGCAGGCGCTGGTTGATCTCCACGTCCTCCACCACCAGCATCCGGCCCGTGAGCTCGGTCTGCCCCTCGGGCACGTACGGCGCGTGCGCCGGGTCCTCGAGCCGACACTCGTCCCCCGTGTACTTGCGCAGCGCCGCGCGACGCAGCTCGCCTGCGTAGAGCCGCAGCGTGAAGGTGCTGCCCTTGCCGGGCTCGCTGCGCACCTCCACGTCGCCGCCGAGGAGCAGCGCCAGGCGCTTCGAGATGGTCAGACCCAGGCCCGTGCCGCCGTAGCGGCGCGTGCTGGAGCCGTCCACCTGGCTGAAGGGCTCGAAGATGTGGCGCAGCTTGTCGCGCGGGATCCCGATGCCCGTGTCGACGACGTCGACGCACAGGTAGCGGTGGTCCGAGGACTCGTTCTCGTCGAGGTGCAGGACCAGGCGCACGCTCCCGGAGGGCGTGAACTTGATCGCGTTGCCGACGAGGTTGATGAGGATCTGGCGCGTGCGCACCAGGTCGGTCTCGATCACCTCCGGGATCGGCCGCGGCACCTCGAGCGACAGCGTGATGTCGCGCGCGCTGGCGTCGCCCACGAGGAGCGAGAGTACCTCCCTGCACAGCGCGAAGGGCGAGACGTCGGTCTTGTTGATGACCAGGCGCGAGGCCTCGATGCGCGAGATGTCGAGGATGTCGTTGAGGATCGTGAGCAGGTGGTCGCTGGACTTGCGCACGGTCTCGCCGTAGCGCGCGCGCTCGTCGCCCGTCGCCGTCGGGTCGCACAGGAGCTCCACGTAGCCCAGCAGCGCGTTCATGGGCGTGCGGATCTCGTGGCTCATGTTGGCCAGGAACTCGGACTTGGCGCGGTTGGCGGACTGCGCGCGCTCGTTGGCCGCCTGCAGCTCCTCGAGCTGCTCGCGCTCGCGCTGCTGGACGTTCCACTTCTCCGTGAGCGCGCCGGCCAGCTGGCGCACTTCCACCGGGTCGAAGGGCTTCTTCAGGATCAGGAGCTGGTCCGTGCTCCCGAGCTCCTCGATGATCTGCTCGAAGGAGTAGTCCGCGTACGCGGTGCAGATGACCACCTGGACGTGGCGGTCGTGCTCCCACAGGCGCTTGATCGTCTTGAGCCCGTCGATCCCCGGCGGCATGCGCACGTCGACGAACGCCACGGCGAAGGGCCGGCGCTGGGCGCGGGCCTGGGCGGCGAGCTCGACACCCTCCTCACCCTGCGAGGCGGTCGCGAGCTCGAAGGCCGGTGTCGCGGAGGACGCGCTCGGCGCGGAGTCGCCGAAGAACGCCTGGCGCGCGCTGGCGAGCGCCTGGGTCGGGGCCGTGGGCGGCGAGAGGATCTTGCGGAAGTCCTCGCGGATCGCATCCTGGTCGTCGACGACCAGGATGCGCTGGTTCTTCTCTTCTTGGCGCATGGCGTTGTCAGGCGGCGAGGGCCGGTTCCTCCTCCATGGGGATGTCGATCCAGAACGTGGCTCCTCTTCCCGGACCGTCGCTCCGGGCCTGCAACTTGGCCCCCATCTCGGTGGCGGCGTTGGCCGAGGCGTGGAGCCCGAAGCCGTGGCCGCTCTTCTTGGTCGTGAAGCCGTGGTGGAAGATGCGGGTGAGGTTCTCGGCGGGGATCCCGACGCCGTTGTCGGTGACCTCGATGCGCGCGGTGTGCGGGTCGGGGCGCGAGATGCACAGCGCGATGCGCTTCCCGTCGCCGCCGCGCTCGGCCAGCGACTGGCGCGCGTTCTGCAGCACGTTGACGAGGATCTCCATCAGCTTGTGGCGGTCCACCTTCACCGCGGGGATCTTCGCGTAGTCGCGCTGCACCTCGACGTCCGCCGTCGAGCCCAGGATCTGGCCCGAGATGGCCAGCGCGGCCTCGACCTGCTCCTCGAGCGCCGTGCGCTCCAACACGCCCTTCTGGCCCGCGTAGCTCTGCTGCGCGCGCACGAGCTCGGCGATGTGCTCGATGCCCTGGTTCAGCGAGCGCAGCTCGTCCTGCAGCGATGTCTTCTGCGTGCCCAGCGCGCGGGACAGCTCGGACAGGAACGGCACGAGGTGCTTGCCGCGCGGATCGCGGTCCACGAAGGCCGCCAGGTCGGCCTGGTGCTGCTCCAGCACCCTCACCAGCATCTCGAGGTCGCCGAGCGAGAGCTCCTGGGCGCGCGTCGAGGCCAGGTTGGCGGCCACGTTGACGCTGTTCAGCACGTTGCCGACGTTGTGCAGGACGCCCGTGGCGATCTCCGACATGCCGGCCAGGCGCGCGGTCTCGATCACCTGCTCGCGCGAGTGCGCGAGCTTCTCGAGCATGCGGTCGAACTCGCCGGCCAGCTGTCCGATCTCGTCCTTGCGCTGCATGCCCACGCGGATGGTCGTGTCGTCGCGCCGGCCGATCTCGACCGCCTTGCTGGTCAGCGCCGAGAGCGGCTCGATGACCACGCTGCGCAGGAGGCGCAGGAGGACGAACAGGATCAGGAGCGAGCTCGCGAGCGTGGAGAGCAGGGCGTAGTCGACGCTGGCCCGGCCGCGCTCGGCGATGACGCGCGTGAGCGCCACGTGCAGGATCAGCGGCGCGCCCGTGCGCAGCGCGTCGATCGTGGCGTAGGCGTGCAAGAGGCCGTCCTGGCCCGGCAGGAACAGCTCGCGCCGCGTGCCCTTGCGCACCTCCTCGGGCACGTCCGCGTCCTCGGGCTCGAGCACCTGGACGCGCGCCAGGGCACCGCCGCCCTCGTCGCTCGAGTTCTCGAGCTCCTCGGCCACGATCGCGCGCTCGAGGTCCTTCGCGAGGAAGCGCCCGAGCACGACGGTGCCGTGGCGCAGGACGCGCGGATCGCCGCCGGCGACCGCGAAGGCCTGCCCGTCGCGGCCGCGGATCGGCACGGAGCTGAAGAGCAGCGGATGGCTACGCGTCATCAGGATCCCCGCCACCTGCTCGGCCGGCGCGCGGAAGTGCAGCGCGACGTGATTCCGCGCCAGCGCTTCGCGCGGGAACTCCGTCAAGCGCATGGGCTCGCGCGTCTCGGGATCCAGCACGAGCCCCCACGCCACGCGGCCCGTCGGGTCGCACAGGTAGAAGAGGTCCACGCCCGCGAGGTCGAGCACCTCGCGTCCGAGGTTCTCCTCGGCGAAGCCGGGCTCCTCGCCGGCGACGAAGCGCTCGACGTCCGAGAGCCCGGAGTAGACGCGCGCGCGGCCCTCGAGCTCGCCCAGCTCGGCCGCGATGCGGCGCTCGATGCGCGCGAGGTCCTCGCTCGCCTCCTCGCGCTCCCACGTGCCGAAGACGCGGCCCGCGAACAGCCGCAGCGTGCCGTTGTCCACCAGGGCCCAGGAGAGGACGATCCCCACCAGGATGAGGACGATCCGTGAGCGCAGGGACATCGCGTGATCCCTGCCGTCAGCCGGCCTTGCGCAGCTCCTTGCGCTCTTCTCCGTCTTCCTTGTCTTCCTTGTCTTCCTTCGGCGCGGCGGTCTTGGCCAGGTCGTCCGCGTGCTGCTCGCGCAGCGGTGCCGTGGCCTGGTTGATCAGCTCGCACAGCTCCTGGAACTCGTCGCCGCGGCGGATGCGGCACGGGCCGACCTCCTCGCCGCGGATGACCGCCTTCAGGTACTTCTCGAAGCGGTACACCGGGCCCGCGATGCGGAACGTGACCAGGATCCCGACCGCGATCGTCAGCGGCAGCAGCATGCCGAACGACACGAGCAGGATCTCGAGCGGCAGCTCGGGCATCACCGCCATGAGATAGGTGCCGCCCTCCGGGATGCTGGCCGCGAGCTCCGACAGACGCAGGCCGACGTGCAGCGACTGCAGCAGGAATCCGAGGGCCGAGAGCCCCACGAAGACGCCCACCAGCTTGAGCTGGAGCTTGGGCTTGATGAGCTTGATGCGCCGCCGGTACGGGGCGCCCTGGGGAGGCTGGGCGTTCATGGGAGACGATGGAGGGGCCGAACGACTTTCGCCCAGCCGGGGGCCTTCCCTTTAGGAGGAAGGCAGCGCGCGCACGGCTCGGGCTCTCAACCCAGCCGATTCAAAAAAACCTCCGGCCACGACGGCGCGACGGCCCTCGTCGGCAGCCTCAGCCGTTGAGCCGCGTCCAGGAATCCGATTCCGGCGGCAGGTCGCTGCCGGTGATCGACTGCAGCGCCTTCCACGCGGCTTCGCGGACCGACGGATCGCTGGCCTGCATGCATTCCAGGAGGCCGCGCACCGCCGTCGTCGAGCCCAGCTGCCCGAGCGCGCGACACGAGAGCCGCACTTCCTCGAGGTTGTTGCGGCGCAGGGCCTGCGCGAACGCCTCCGCGATGCGGTCGCGGAACAGGCGGTGCTCCATCGCCTGGCGAGCGGCGCGCGCGAACTCGGCGCCGTGCCCGCGCTCGATGCGCACGAGCAGCGCGTCCGCCTCCTCGTCCCACCAGCGCATCTCGGCGTGGTACCAGCTGGTCCAGCGCGCGCCGTCGGAGCCGTACGCGAGGCCGCTGATGCTCGCGAGCGCGGCGAAGACGCTGCTGCGCACGCGCTCCTCGGGATGGTCGACGAGCTGGACGAGCACCTCCACGGCCTCGCAGTCGCGCAGCTCGCCGGCGGTGTGCGCGGCGGCGCACAGGATCGCCGGGTCGGCGCTGCCGAGGTAGCGCCGCACCGCCTCTTGCGTGTTCTCGTCGATGTGTACGCCCGCTCGACCGCGCTCCGCGAGACGCGCGAGGATCAGCGGATCGAGGCCGGTGGAGCGTCCGAGGAGGCTCGCCAGGCAGCGCGTCGCCTCGTCGCTCGGGACCGTCGCGAGCGCGTCCACGATCGAGCCCGAGAGCCGCGGCGGGAGGTCGGCGACGAGCTCGCGCATGCGCGAGACCGCGGCGCCGTCGCGCGCGAGCATGGCGCTCAGCGCCTCGGTGAATCCGGCGCGCAGCTCGGGGACGATCGGCGCGCTCGGGTCCGCCTCGAGGGTCAGGCGCGCGAGCAAGCGCGCGTGATCGCCGGAGCCCAAGCGGCCGACGACGCACTGAGCCTAGAGGCTTTCTGATGTCGACGGCGGCAGCGCGGCCAGCTCCTCGAGGAAGCTCGTCAGCTCGCGGCGCGGACGCTCGCACAGGACGTCGAAGACCACCGCGCGCACCTCCGGCGTCAGCGCGGCCCGCTCGCCGCCGCCGGCGGGCGGGTAGTGGTCGTCGACGAGGCAGCGGAAGAGGATCGGCACGGCCTCCGGTCCGGCGGTCGACAGGCGGCGGCGCAGCTCCTGCGGCGTGCGCGCCTCGTCGAACAGCCGCGCGATCGCGGCCGGCGTCTGCGCCGAAGCGCTCGCGCGGCCGCCCTGTGCCACGAGCGGCGCGGCGAGACCGGCGGCCATGCCGATGACGAGCACCGCGAGCGCGGCGCGCCTCCCCGTTCCCTTCCCCGAACGCATGCGCCCTATACCATCGGCCCGTCGACCACGGGAAGGACACCTGGACTCTTCTTCAATCCCGTCTTCAGCGGCGAACGCGGGAAGAAGACGTCCTCGGCGTCGCGCGTGGCCTCGATCACGTCCTTGACCACCGTCCAGTCGAACTGGCTCTCGAGGCCGTCGTACGTGTGATAGACGTTCGAGTAGTCGTAGTAGTCGATCACGAGCACCTGGTCCTTGTGGCTCTCGGCGGGCGGCAGGAGCGCGGTCTTGTCGAGGCCCAGCACGTCGAAGGGATCGGACGAGGCCTCGCCGATCGAGCCCATGTCGATGATGCGCCAGGCGAGCTGGCGCGGCATGCGCTCCTCCGCCGCCACCGCGGCGAGGTTCTTGTCGAAGTGCAGCTGCGCCGCACCCTCGAGCGTGACCTTGTCCGCGACGAGCGCGCCGAAGACCTTCAGGGGCGAACCGAGGATGACCTGAGCCTGCGGCACGAAGACCAGACCGTACAGGTTGCCCGAGGCTCGCAGGGTCACGGGGCTCGTCGGAGTCCCTGACACCTGGACGAGCACGTCGGCGGGTTCGGTCCCGGACGTGGAGACCAGCGAGCCGGTCGCGAGGTTGCAGTTGCCCGAGACGAAGAGCTCGATGGGACCGTTGGTCGTGTCGAAGGTGACGTCGGCACTGCTCTCGACGCTCAGCGCGCCGAGCACGACCGTGGAGGGTCCCTGGATCAGGAGCTGCGAGCCGCTCTTGATCGTCAGCGACTGGTAGCCGCACTGTCCGGCCGGGATCACGAGCGGATAGGCCGAGTTGTGCACCGTCGCCGGTCCGAGCACCACCGCCGGCACGTCCACGCCCGGCAGCACGGTCGGAGCGTGCGCGGGCTGGGTCGAGCCGGAGATCTGCACGTTCCCCATCACGGTGACGGTCTTCCCCGGACCCGGCGTGACATCGCCCGAGATCACGGTGGGCAGCGCGGCCGTGCCCGTGATCACGACGCCCGCGTTGGAGCCCAGGGCCGCACCGGTCTTGTCGCTCTGCGAGGCGTAGCTGCCCTGGCTCGAGTCGTAGGCGTCGACGCGCGAGCCGGCGGGCACGGTGACGGCCTTGTTGCCGAACACGCCCAGCGTGAACACGCTCTCGAGGCCGCGGCGCGCGACGACGGAGAGCTTCGCCCGCCCGGAGCCGACCATGCCCGTGCACTCGAGCTGGATCACGCCCTCGGAGAGCTCGGTGGCGTGCGTCCAGAACACGCCTTCGCCGAGCAGCGCGGGCGCTTCCTGGCTGCCCACCTCGCCCGACTTGCCGCAGGTCAGCCCCACGTAGGCCTCGGCCAGCCCCGCTTCCGCGACGTAGAACGCACGCTTGCGGTCCACGGCCTGCGCCTGGCGGCTCGAGACGATCGACGCGTACTGCGTGAAGCTGGCCGCCAGCACCACCACCGTCGAGACCGCCACGAGCGAGAAGACCAGCGCGGAACCCCGCCGTCCCGCGCGCTCTTCGCTGCTCCGTACCCGCATCTTCATCGTGTCCCCCTAGTTGCGGCAGGTGATCGTCGTCTCGCGCGTCACCTGGACCGTCTTCTCGTCGTCCTTCGACCGCTCCAGCGTCAGCCGGATGGTGATGCTCTTGCCGTCCATGACGAACGACAGCCCCAGCTCGTCCGCCAGGTCGTTGCCGTTGTCGTCCACGCCGTTGAGCACCTCGTCCTGGAGGAGCTCGCTCACGGTGTTGGCCCACACGACCATGCGCTCGTCGGCCTCGCCCACGTTCTGTCCCCAGTAAACGGAGTCGCCCTGCTCGCTGAGCCCGATCACCTCGGGCTCGCCCCACACCGCCTCGCCGTTCTCGACGCCCAGCGTGACCTGGAAGTGGATCTCGGAGGCCGGCAGCGGGGTCTGCATGAAGGGCGTGATGCGCTGCGGATCCGAGCCGTAGAGCGCATAGGAGATGCGGTCGATCAGCTCGAGCGCTTGGTCGTCGAGCGCCATGCACACGCTCTCCTCCTCGTGCGCGCGGCGAGCCTGGTCGACGACCAGGGTCAGCTTGGTGAGCACCAGCCCGACGATCACGAGCGCGATCATGGCCTCGATCACGGTGAAGCCGGCTCGCCCGCGCTGGCTCATGAGCCTTCCTCGAGGAGGAAGTCGGCGAGCTGCGTGACCACCTCGACCTTGCGCGGCCCCGTCGCGCTCTTCCACTGGATCTGGATGCGCACGGGCAGGATCAGGTAGTCGCTCGAATGGTTGGCCGTGTCGACCACGTTGTTGCCGTTGAGGTCGCGCGGCATCCCGAGCTTCTCGTCCACGTAGGTCTCGCGCAGCTGCCACTGCGTCACGACCGTGGTGGTGCCCGTGCCGATCGCCTTCTTGCCGCCCGTGCCGCTCGAGGTCGTGACCTGCACCTGCATCGACGGCAGCACGATGCGTCCGGGCTTGCCCTGCGGCGCGCCGTCGAGCGGCGTCAGGCCGTCGACGCGGAAGAGATAGCCCGGCCCCGTCCCCTGGCCGCCGGGATCGTCCTTCGGATCCTCGTTGTAGGCGCGGTAGATGTCGAGGAACGGGCGGTTGCGCATCTCCTCCAGCACCACGCGCGCGGCGTCGGCCGCGAGCGCGTTCTCGCGGTTCATCTGCCGCAGGCGCGAGGTCGAGAGCAACATCTGGGAGAAGATGCTGGCCGCGACGACCAGGACGCTGAGCGCGACGACCACCTCCACGATCGCGACGCCCCTCCTCCGGGGGGGCCGGCGCGCGGCGCTCCGTGCGATCGTTGCGGGACGGGGTTCGCTGGAGCTCATGGCCGACGGTCGAGAGAGCGCGGGTTGTCGCACGTTTCGGTGTCCAGCTCCCGAGGACCGTGACGCACGAGGCCTTAAGATTCGGTCATCACCGAGGACGCTCCTTAGCTCGTACGTGGATTCCCGACTTCAGGATTCAGTCGCGCCGCGCAGGCCTTTCCGCTCGTGGAAGGGTCGGGCTCCGCGCGTTCGTCACTCGACGGAGCGGCCATGAAGAATCGCGGTCCGATGCGAGCGCTGGAGGAGCTGGAGCGACTGCGAACGGAATTCGCTGCCGGGATCGCGGAGCGGAAGCGCGCCAGCCTCTCGGAGCTCGAGCACGCACGTCTCGGCTCC
>Ga0111539_10010146_pt1 | contig 11868 bp, 13 predicted proteins | sample RhiMethybrSRZTD1_FD_79667 | JGI IMG/M metagenome (GOLD analysis project Ga0111539, IMG submission 79667) | Populus rhizosphere microbial communities from Tennessee, USA - Rhizosphere MetaG P. TD hybrid SRZTD1 (version 2) (version 2) | ecosystem: Host-associated > Plants > Roots > Rhizosphere >...
ACGATGGAGGGCGAGGCGGTCCAGGGCGAGATGCTCGCGATGGCCATGGCCGCGCGCAACAGCGGCGGCATCGTCATCGCCCAGGTCCGGCAGCTGGCGACCCGCGGCAGCCTGCCGTTGCGCGACGTCAAGGTGCCTGGCGCGCTGGTGGAAGCCAACCTGCTCGAGGCCTACTCGTTCCCGCAGGGCGTGCTCTCGCAGCTGATGCGCGAGATCGCCGCTGGGCGGCCGGGTCTGGTCACGGCCGTGGGTCTTGGCACGTACGTGGACCCGCGCCAGACCGGTGGCAAGCAGAACCCGCGGACGACCGAGGACCTCGTGGAGGTCGTGACGTTGCGCGGACGGGAATGGCTGCTGTTCCACGCCTTCCCGATCGACGTCGCTGTCATCCGCGGCACGACCGCCGACGAGGACGGGAACCTCACCATGGAGGGAGAGGCTGTCCAGGGCGAGATGCTCGCGATGGCCATGGCGGCACGTAATAGTGGTGGCGTCGTCATCGCCCAGGTCCGCCAGCTGGCACGTCGAGGCACGCTGCCGCTACGCGACGTGAAGGTCCCGGGCGCGTTGGTCGATCATGTCTACGTCGACCCGGATCAGTGGCAGACCTACATCACCCAGGACTCGCCGTACTACGCGGGACGGCTCCGCAAGCCGGTGACCGACGAGCCGCCGCTCCCGCTCGACGTGCGCAAGATCATCGCCCGCCGCTCGTTGCTCGAATTCCCGCGTGGCGCCATCTGCAACCTCGGGTTCGGGATCAGCCAGCTCATCGGCCGGGTGGCCTGGGAAGAGGGCGTGACCGATCAGCTCGTGCTCACCGTGGAGCAGGGCATCTTCGGCGGCGTGCCGGTCGCCGGCAACGAGGGCGGTGCCGGTTTCAACTACCAGGCCATGATCGACCAGCCCTACATGTTCGACTTCTATGACGGCGGCGGGCTCGACATCGCGAGTCTGTCCTTCGCCGAGGTCGATGCCGAGGGCAACGTCAACGTCCACGCGTTCGAGGGGCGTGTCCGCGGCCCGGGTGGATTCCCGAACATCAGCGCCCGAACGCCGCGGATCAACTTCGTCGGGACGCTCACCGCCCAAGGGCTTGAGCTCGACATCTCGAGCGACGGCGTGCGCGTCGTGCACGAGGGGTCGCTGCCGAAGTTCGTGCCGGAGGTCCGCCAGATCTCGTTCAGCGGCCGACTGGCGCGCGAGCGCGGCCAGCAGGTCCGCTACGTCACGGACCGCGCGGTCTTGGCGCTCGAGGACGACGGGCTGGTGCTGATCGAAGTCGCTCCCGGCATCGACGTCGAACGCGATGTCCTCGGGCAGATGGGCTTCCGGCCGCGGGTCGCCGACGACCTGCGCGAGATGGACCGGCGCATCTACGCCTCGGGAGCGATGGGTCTCGCTGCGGACTTCGCAGGGACGGAAGCGCGATGAGCCTCATCCGCCTCGACCTCGGGACGGTCGCCCACCTCACGCTCGACAACCCGCCGCTCAACCTCGTGACCCGCGAGCTCCTGACCGAGATGGGGGCCGCGCTCGACATCCTCGAGGGCTCGTTCCCGGGCGACGTCCGGGCGGTCGTCGTGACGGGCGCCGGCGACCGGGCGTTCTCAGCCGGTTCACACGTCAAGGAGTTCGAGTCGCAGCGCGGCCCGAAGGGTCGCGAACGGCACGCGCTCGAGTCCGGTGTCGCCGACCGGCTTGCCCGGTTGCCGATGCCGACGATCGCCGCGATCGAGGGAAATGCACTCGGCGGTGGTCTGGAGCTAGCGCTCTGCTGAGACATCCGCGTCGCGTCGGAGACGAGCCGGCTCGGACTGCCCGAGGTCCGCTTGGCGGTGACTCCCGGCGCGGGTGGGACGCAACGTCTGCCACGGGTCGTGGGGGCGGCACGCGCCAAGGAGCTGATCCTGACCGGCCGCGTCCTGACCGCCGACGAGGCCGAGCGGATCGGGCTCGTCTCCCGGGTGGTGCCCGCAGGCCAGGCGCGTGCCGCGGCCGACGAGATCGCCACGCAGATCGCCGCTCGCGGACCCGTCGCTGTCCGCGAGGCGAAGCGACTCGTCGACCTGGCGACCGACACCGACCTGGCCACCGGCCTTGCAGCTGAGCTCGACGCCTCGGATCGCGTCTTCGCGACCGACGACATGCTCGAGGGCGCCGAGGCCTTCTTCGCCAAGCGAGAGCCCCAGTACCGCGGTCGATGACCGCTTGTTCAGATCCACTGCAGTGAGGACATCTGCCACATGAGTGACGTCAGCCGGTTCGGGGTCTTCCTGCCCTCCTACGTGTGGGAGGGCGATGGAGCCGAACGTGCCCGCGGCATCAAGGAGTTCGCTCGGACGGTCGAGGACCTGGGTTTCGACTCGCTCTTCATCACCGACCACCTGCTGGTCGGCAAGCGGTTCTACTCGGTGAACTGGCTCGAGCCGATCCTGTCGCTGGCGGTCGCGGCGGGTGTCACGGAGCGTGTGCGGCTCGGGACGTCGATCCTGATCATGCCGCTGCGCAACCCGGTGCTCCTCGCGAAGGAGCTCGCGACGCTCCAGTTCCTCTCGAACGACCGGGTCGTGCTTGGGGCGGGTGTCGGTTGGAACGACGCGGAGTACGAGGCGGTGGGCGTCCACAAGTCCGAGCGCGGCAAGCGCACTGACGAGATGCTCGACATCATGCTGCCGCTGCTCGAGGGCGAGACCGTTACGTACCACGGCAAGTTCTTCTCGGTCGACGACGTCTTCATCGAGCCGCGGACCGGCGAGCGGCCGGCACTCTGGGTCGGTGGCGGCTCACAGCTCGCCAACCCGAAATCGCCGGACGTGCCGAAGTTCGTCGAGTCGGTGAAGGCGCGAACACTCCGGGCCGACGGATGGATCCCGCGTCCGACCTGCCCGCCGCCCGACATCCGACGCGACTGGGACGAGCTCCAGAGGTACTTCGAGGAGAACGACGCCGACCCGGCCGGATTGTCGGTCGCCCACGAGAACTTCCTCCACCTCGTGCTCACGAACGACCCGAAGAAGGCGCGCGAGGAGCAGCACCGCGCGTTCCTCAAGGTGATGAGCGCTGAGCGCGGTCCTGACTACCTTGAGACGGTCTATCTGTTCGGGACGCCGGATGAGATCGTGGCGTCGCTGCAGTCGCGAGTCGATGCGGGCGTGGAGCAGTTCATCCTCCACACGATGACCCCGGACCCGAAGCAGCTCCACGCATGGGTCGACGAGATCATCCCGAACGTGCAGTTCCCGGCCTCCGCCGGCCCGGTCCGGAAGCCGAACCGTAACCGGGTCGCCGTCGCCTCGTGACCCGCCAGGTCGCCCTGATCGGCAAGCCACTCAAGCGGCGGCACTCGCAGGTCATGCACGACGCCGCCTTCGATGCGTGCGGGATCGACGGCCGATACGTCCTTCGCGAGGCGGAGCCTGACGAGGTGGCCGGCATCGTCACGGGCGCGCGCGCCGAAGATTGGCTCGGGCTCGGCGTCACCGCCCCGTACAAGCAGGTCGTTGCGGGGCTCGTCGATGAGGTCGAAGGCGACGCCCAGGTGATCGGCGCCGTCAACAATGTCGTCCGCACCGACGACGGACGGCTGATCGGGTTCAACAGCGACGCGCCAGGTTTCCGGGCCGGTGTGGAACTGGCGATGGGTCGATCGCTCGATGGCGCCAACGTCGTGGTCGCAGGGGCGGGTGGTGCCGCGCATGCCGTCGTCTTCGCACTGCTAACGGGCGGTGCGAAGCGGGTCACCGTCGGTGCTCGCTCCGTCTATGCGGCGCGAGCGCTTGTCGACCGGTTCGGCGGAGTGGGGAAGGCGGACCGGCTCGTGGCGGGCCTCGGGTCCGACGCGTTCCGCGACGCTGTCGCGACTGTCGACCTCGCGGTCAACGCGACGACGGTCGGGATGGTCGACGCCGGGATGACGATCCCGGTCGAACTCCTTCCGAGCGATGCGACGGTGTTCGACGTCGTCTACGTCCCGCCCGAGACACCGCTGCTCGCGGCGGCCCGTGCGCGCGGGCTCAAGGCCGGGAACGGCTCCGAGATGCTGATCCAGCAGGCGGCCATCGCGTTCGAGCGATGGACCGGCGTGGGCGGCATGGCCGACGTGATGCGCACGGCGGTCTCGCCGCTCCTTGCCGACCCGACCGTGACCGCCTGACTGATGCGCATCGCCGTCGAGAAGCCCGGCGCCATCTACACCGTCGGGCTCAACTACGACGGGCCGGGCGCCGCTCCTCGACCGGATCGCCCGCTGATCTTCGGTAAGGCGGCGTCGTCGATCGCCGGTCCGGGCGATGTCCTCACATGGGATCGCGAACTGACGCCCAACGTCGATGCAGAGTGCGAGCTGGGTGTCGTCGTGGGCCCCGACTCGACCGCCTTCGGCTACACGATCATCAACGACGTCTCGTCGCGCGACCCGTGGCTCGACGGTGACCAGTGGCTGCTCGGCAAGTCGATGCCCGGGTTCTGTCCGGTCGGGCCGTGGGTCGTCACGGCCGACGAGTTCGACCCCACCGACGTCCGCCTCGGCTGCACGATCAACGGCGAGGCGATCCAGGACGGCCGGACCGGCGACATGCGCTACTCGATCACCGAGATCCTTGCCTACATCGGCAAGCACGTCCGGCTCGAGCAGGGCGACCTGATCGCCACCGGGACACCGGCCCGGCTTCCGACGCCGCCCGGTCCGGACCGGCATCTCGAACGTGGCGACGTCGTGACGTGCTGGATCGAGGGCATCGGCGAACTGACCACGACCGTCGCCTGAGCGCGACCCCCTGACCGCGACCCAACGAGGAGGCATGCCATGAAGCCAGCGACGGTGTTCCTGGGCGAGATGACCAACCCGGAGGTCGAGGCCTTCCTGCGCCAGTCGCAGACGGTCATCGTGCCGGTCGGCTCGACGGAGCAGCACGGTCCGCATGGCCCGCTGCTGACCGACGTCCTCGTGCCGAACGAAGTCGCTCGCCGCGCCGCGCCGCAGGTCAACGCCGTCGTCGCGCCGGTCATCAACTACGGGCTGTCGTACCCGCACAAGGGCTTCACCGGCGTCGTCTACCTGCGCATCCCGACGTTCATGTCCCTCATCGAGGACGTCGCGGTCGGGCTGGCGGACATCGGTTTCCGGCGGATCGTGTTCCTCAATGGCCACTACGACAACACGCTGGCGATCGCATATGCCTGTGCCAACGCGTCCGATCGACTGGCGGACGGCACCGACGCCTTCCCGGTCAACTATTGGGACGGGATGACCGCCGACGAGGCGTCGGAGTTCTTCGGGCCGACGACCGGGCTGCACGCCAACCGCGGCGAGATGTCGGCCGTGATGGCGATCGACCCCGGCCTCTTCGACAAGGACGCCGCGAACGCAGAGATGCCGCCGTTCCCCGATGCGTCGAATCCGGCCGCGGTCCACACGGCGTTCTTCTTCTCGAATCCCGGCTCCGTCTACCGGGCGACCCATTCCGGCACCTGGGGAGATGCGACCGACGCGAGCCCGGAATTCGGCGAGCGCTACCTGCAGGTGGTGACGGCCGCGACGGTCCGCCTGCTGGGCGAGATCGAGCGGACGTTCGAGGCGATGCCGCGGCGCTGACGGTCGATGCGCATCGGGGTCGTCTCGGATACGCACCTCCCGCGGTTCGGGCGATCCCTTCCCCGGGCGCTGACCCGCGGCCTCCAGGACGCCGGCGTCGAGCGGCTGATCCACTGCGGGGACTGGACCGAGCCGTTCGTGGTCGAGCTTCTCGAGGCGATCGCGCCGCTCCACGGGGTGGCGGGCAACAACGACCCACCCGAGCTCGTGGCCCGCTTCGGGTACGCGCCAATCGTCGAGCTCGACGCGGTGCGGATCGGGATCACGCACGGGCACATGGGCCCGACCCGCATCTCGACGTCGGAGCGCGCCCGGCTCACGTTCGCCACACAGCCGGATCTGGCGGCGATCTGCTTCGGGCATTCGCACATCCCGTCGGTCACTCGGGTGGCGGGCGGGATCCTCCTCGTGAACCCGGGCTCACCGACGGACAAGCGTCGCCAGGCGCGCTATTCGTGGGCGCTTCTGACGATCGAGGACGGGCGCGTCGAGGCGGAGCTCCAGTCGTTCGAACGTTGAGGTCCCCCGCGAACGCCTCATTTGTATGGTTCGGCTCCTGAAGCCTCGTTTGATCGCCTGCCTGTGGTTCGCACTCGCCCTGACAGCCTGCGGTCTTTCGCCGAGCCCATCGTCGCCGGCCCCCAGCTCATCGGCGAGCGCATCGCCATCGCAGGCCGAAGCCGCAACGTGTAGCGAGCCCTGCCCATCGGCGTCCGCGACAAGCGGAGCATTCAAGCTCGAGCTCGCGTTGCCCAAGGTCGAGTGGAAGAGCGATCAGCCTGTGACCGGCACAGCCACCCTCTCGTACGGCGGGCCTGACCCGACCACGATCTCCGGCTCCGGCACCCTCATCGGCTTCCGGTATACGCAGATCGATGGGTCCCACAAGGTCGAGCCCGTATCGACCGCGGATTGCCGCCGGTATGAGATCGACCCGGCGACGCCGATGAACGCCCCGCTGTCGAAGTCCGGTGCGTTCTCCCCGGAGGACCCCGATTTCGATTTCCTCCGGTCCTTCCTGACGGCCCCGGACGTGCGCCTCCCGGCCGGAATGTGGGATGTGAGTGCACTGGCCCAGTTCACCGAGGGCGACTGCGGACCGGGTGGACATTCGATGGCGGCGACCATGCGGGTGACCGTCACCGACTGAACGCCGTCAGGCGTCGATCGACATACCCCTACGCATCACGCGATGAACCACGAAGCCATCGTCGAGCTCCACGAGATCCGCTCGTTGGCCCACGGCTATACGGCCTCGATCCGTGATCCCGAGCAGGGCGAGGGGATTGCGACTGGCGGCGGCGACTGCGGCCGGTAGCTGGACCCCGGTGGCGACCACGTTGCGGACCGCGGTATCGAGGGCGATGACCGAGCCGGCGAGCGTGTCGGTCCCGACGACCGTGCATCGCCACCCATCGACATCGACGGACAGCGAACCGATGCGGCCGCGTCCGTCGCCCGTCCCCGCGAGTGGGACCGCGTCGCTGACGAGCAGCAACCGATCGACGGGCTTGAGCCGGGTGATGAGCTCCCAGAGCGCGGGATTCACGTGGATCCCGTCCGCGATCAGCTCGACGTAGGCATCGTCCTCCAGGAGCGCGGCGACGGCCAAGCCTGGCGAGCGGTGCTCGAAGCCGCTCATCGCGTTGAAGAGATGCGTCGTCGACGAGGCACCGGCGGCGAACGCCTTGCGCGCCTCGTCGACCAGTGCCGCCGAATGCCCGAGCGACACCGCGACGCCCGCACGACTGAGCGCCCCGATCAGGTCGGTCGCGCCGGCGAGCTCGGGTGCCACTGTAAGGAGCCGCAAACCATCTGTCAGCGTCTCGATCGTCTCGGGCGAGACATCTGCCGGGGCTCGGAGCTGCGTCTGATCATGGGCGCCGCGCCTGGCGTCCGCCAGGAACGGTCCCTCGAGGTTGAACCCGAGCGGTTCGGCGCCGTCGCCGGGCGCGCTCGGCATCCACGCACGCACGCGCTCGGCGAAGGCGGTCAGGTCGTCGAGCGGCGCCGTGACGGCGGTGGGCAGGAACGAGGTCACGCCGCGACGGAGCAGGGCCCGCGCCATCCCATCGAGGGCGTCCCTGTCGCCCATCGCGTCGTGGCCGCCCCAGCCATGGACATGCACATCGACGAAGCCCGGTGCGATGTAGGCGGCATCCTCCGGGACGCCGGTTGCGTCGACTTCCACGGCCGTGATGAGCCCGTCATCGATCGACACGCGCCCCGGAGCGACGCGGTCATCGAGGACCAGCCGCCCCGTGACCGTATGCGTCGTCAACCGGGGAAGGGGGCGGTGTCGTCGTCCGGCAGCTCGACGTCGAACTGGACGTCGAGACCGTATCGACCCGCTACGTAGCGCGACTCAGTCGCCTCGATCCGTCGGCCGTATCCGTCGTTGATGACACGCCGCTCGACCAGCAGCGGATCGCCGACTTCGATGCCCAGGAGTGCGGCGTCCTCGGCCGTCGCGGCTGCCGCGGAGATCGTCCCGGTCCCCCGGTAGAGCACGAACCCTGCGCGCCCGAGCGTCTCGTGCAGGGAGCCTGACTCGAGGTCGGCGCCGAGGACGGCGTCCGCCGTCGTCCCGACGAGGACGGTCGATTCAAGCGCGATGGGCTCGTCGTCGCCGAGGCGCAGGCGACGGAGGGAGACGACTGTCTGCCCCTGGCGGATGCCGAGCGTCGCGCCCTCGACGGCGGTCGCCGGTCGAACCGACCTCATCAAGACGCGTGAGCTGGGAACGCGACCCGTCCGCCGCATCTCCTGGGAGAACGTCATGAGCCGGTTCGCCCGTCGATGCGGTGGCGGAGCGGTCACGAAGCTGCCGCGACCCGGCTCGCGGCGGATCAGCCCGTCGGCCGCGAGGCGCTCCATGGCGTTGCGAGCCGTCATCCGGCTGACGCCGAATTCGGCACAGAGGTCCGTGTCGGATGGCAGCTTGGCGCCGGGTGGCAATGCCGCGATCCGCTCGCGGAGCGCCTGCTCGATCTGGCGGTACTGCGGCTGGTAGGCGACGTCGGTCATGCGGGCACCGCGGGCGTCCGCCCCTGGCGCGCCCCCGCGCCCGCCGCTTCTGCCCCCTCCGCACCATGGATCGCCGCGCCGATCGCGCCGGCCCAGGTCCCGAGCTCGGCGGTGACGATCTCGACGCCCTCGAGACTCGTGGTGAAGACGTGCCGCCGAACTTCGTCGCGGATCGTGTCGAGCAACAGGTCCGCGGACGCCGCCACACCGCCGCCCAGGACCACCCGATGTGGCGTGATCGTCGTGATCATGTTGGCGATGCCGACCCCGAGATAACGACCGACCCGTTCGAGTCCGGCGCGAGCGCGCGGGTCACCGGCGCGGGCGCGCTCGATTGCCTCCTCGACGCTCTTCGTCCCGCATGCCTCGGCGATCCGGTCCGCTCGGGCGTAGGCCTCGAGACAACCGCGGTTGCCGCAGCCGCACGTCGGGCCCTCGGGATCGAGCGTCTGGTGACCCATCTCGCCGCCCGTGCCGTCGCGACCCTGATAGATGCGACCATCGATTGCGATGACCCCGCCGACGCCGGTCCCGAGCGTGAAGCCGATCATGGCGCGGGCTCCGCGGCCTGCCCCGAGTCGAAGCTCGGCCAGCCCGAACGCCCGGGCGTCGTTGATCATCGCGGCCGGCAGGCCCAGCGCGTCACCGACGGGACCCGCCACCGGCTTTCCCGCCCAGGCCCCCGGGATGTTCACGAGGAAGCGGGTCGTGCCGGCCGCCGGGTCGTACAGCCCCGGGATGCCGATGCCGACGCTGCTCACCCCCGGGCAGCGGCCGATCGCCTCCGCACCGACCTCGGCGAGCCGTGCCACCACACGATCCGGACCCTGGGCCGCCGGTGTCCCGACCTGGTCTCGGTCGAGCACCCGCCAGTCGTCTCCGTCGTGCTCCACGACGACAGCCTTGATATTCGTCCCGCCGAGATCGAGACCGAGGTGGCGGCTCGGGGCCTCGCGGCCGCTCTCGGCCATCAGGTCTCGCCAGTCACCCGCGCGTAACCGGCCGCCACGAGGACGATCAACAGCCCGAAGAGGATCTGCCGAACGGCCTCGGGGAACCCAAGGGAGAAGAGCAAGGAGGTCGCGACCGTCAGGATCAGCGCGCCGACGATCGTGCCGGTGTAGCCACCTCTGCCGCCGAAGATCGACGTCCCACCGATGACCGCCGCCGCGACCGACGGCAGCAGGTAGGAGTCGGCGAGCGTGACGCTGGCCACATTCGTGAAGCCGGAGATCAAGTAACCGGCGATCGCCGCGAGGACCGCGGAGATCGCGTACAGGACGACCAGCACCTGCCAGGACCGCGCACCCGACAGCCGCGCCGCGATCGGGTTGTCGCCGATCGCGTAGAGCAGCCGGCCGTACCCCGTCCGGCGGAGGCCGATCACGATGATCAACGCCAGCGGAACGAAGACGACGAGACTGACGGGGACGAAGCCGAGCACCGTCGCGGATCCGATCTGGCGGATCTCGGGTGGCACCCCAGACGAGGTCTTGACGGTCAGCAGTTGCCAGGCATTCGATGCCCCGAAGACGACGAGGCCCATGCCCAGGGTCATGATCAGCGGGTGCACGCGGAAGACGCCGCTGCCGATGCCGTTGATGACCCCGATGATCACGGCGATGACGAGCGGCACGATGATCGCGACGGCCAGCCCCTGTTGCTCGAGGAGCGAAGCCGCGACGAAGGCGGACATCGACGCGGTCGCCGCGACGGACAGGTCGATGCCGCCGGTCAGCATCACGATCGTCTGACAGCCGGCCAGGATCGCCAGCGGGATCGCGGCTCGGAGCGTCGATGCGACCCATTCCGTGATGTTCGTCCTCGGATTCAGGCCGATGAAGGCGAGGGCCAGGATTCCCAGGAGGACGAGCAGTGGCACCACGGGCCGGTCGCGGAACGTGCGCATGACGGTCTGCGCGGCACTGGTCCGCGGCTCGCTGACTGCTGCCGGTGCGCTGCTCATGCACGCCTCCGTCGCAGCGCCGCGAGGCTACCGAACATGACCACGACGATGAGGATGACGCCCTGCGTCACGGTCGCGAGGTTCGAATTGAGGTTCAGGAAGGTCATGTCCGTGCGGATGAGGGACAGGATCATCACGGCGATGATCGGGCCGACGACGCCGCCCCGACCGCCGGCCAGGCTCACACCCCCGAGCACGACGGCGGCGACGCTGGTCAGCGTGTAGCCGCCCGGGAGCGGCGTCCCGATGCCGGTGTTCGCGGTGACGGCCAGTCCGGCCAGCGCCGAGAACAGCCCGGCGAGCGCGTACGAGATGATCTTCGTGCGCCCGACCGATACGCCGCTTCGGAAGGCCGCGAGCTGGTTGCTGCCGATCGCATACAGCGACAGACCCAGGCGGGAGCGACGCAATGGGATCCAGATGATCGCGATGACGAGCAGGACCAGGACCGCCGGCTTCGGCAGCCATTCCGTAAGGACCGACCCGCTCGCGAGACTCGTCAACCATGTGTCGGCCTGACCACCCGGGACGCTGAGGACGAGCAGCGCACAGCCGGCCCACACGAATGACATGGCGAGCGTGACGATGATGTCTGCCACGCGGGTCACGACGATGAGTGCACCGTTGACCGCGCCGATCAGCAGGCCCAGCAGCAGCACGCCGATCGCGATCGCGACACCGGTCTGGTCGTCGGCCTTGAGCATCGCTGCGGCGGCGACGACGTTCGTGAACGCGATCATCGCCCCGATCGAGAGATCGATCCCACCGGAGATCACGACGATCGCCTGGGCGACAGCGGCGAGGACGAGGGCGGCCGCGGAGACGGCAAGTCCCTGGATCCCGGTCGGACCGTAGTTCGGCTGGATGAGTTTGGTGAACACGAGCAGGGCGACGAGGAAGACCAGCAGCCCGAGGATCCACGTATTACGACGAACGGCGCGGCCTGCGGCCTCCATCGCGTCTGGGCTGCCCGAGGTCACCGGCTGCGCGGCCGCGGTCATCGATCGGTCTCGGGGTCAGACCCGGCGCCGGCCTCGACGGGAGGGGGCGGTGGGGGCGAAGACGCAGCCGCCCCCTCGTCCGCCGCATCTTCCTGGTCGCCCTCGCTCGACGCCTCGGCGATGGTCTCCTCGGGAAGTTCCGCGTCGGCCTTCAAGTTGTAGGCGGCGCGCAGGAGGCGCGGCTCATCCGCGTTGCGCGCGTCGAGCTCGGCGACGACCTTCCCGCCGAAGATCACGATGACCCGGTCACAGACGAGCTGGATCTCCTTCAGCTCCGA
>Ga0111539_10010147_pt1 | contig 11868 bp, 11 predicted proteins | sample RhiMethybrSRZTD1_FD_79667 | JGI IMG/M metagenome (GOLD analysis project Ga0111539, IMG submission 79667) | Populus rhizosphere microbial communities from Tennessee, USA - Rhizosphere MetaG P. TD hybrid SRZTD1 (version 2) (version 2) | ecosystem: Host-associated > Plants > Roots > Rhizosphere >...
GATCGCCTGCCACACTCGCGCCGGGGTGGCGGGCATGTCGATGTGCGTCACGCCGAGCGGCGCGAGCGCATCCAGGATGGCGTGGATGACGGCGCCCGGGGCGCCGACGGTGGCGCCCTCGCCGGCGCCCTTGACGCCGAGCGGGTTGGTCGGGCTCGGCACGTCACGGCTGGTGACGGAGATCGCCGGCAGATCGCCGGCGCGCGGGATGGCGTAGTCCAGGAAGGACCCTGACAGCAGCTGGCCGCTCGCCGGGTCGTAGACGCAGTGTTCGGTCAGCGCCTGGCCAATGCCCTGTGCCGCGGCGCCGTGCATCTGCCCATGGACGATCATCGGGTTCACCGAGCGGCCGGAGTCGTCGACCACGGTCCACGCGACGATCGTGACGGCCCCGGTCTCGGGATCGACCTCGAGCTCGCAGATCTCGCACCCATTCGCGAATGCGAACGCTCGATTCTCGTGCATCGTGGCGGCCGCGAGCGCGGTGCCGAGGGCGTCCGGTAACCCGCCCGAGGCCGCCGCGCGCGCGACGTCGAAGAGCCCGATCGATCGGTCGGTGCCGACGACCGTGAACGCGCCTTTGCGATACTCGACGTCGGCCGCCGCGGCCTCGAGGAGATGCGCCGCCATCCGCGTTCCGGCGGCGACGACCAGATCCGATGCCTCGACGGCCGCGCTGCCGCCCCGGACCATCGAGCGCGAGGCAAATGTGCCGACACCGTCCGCCACCCGATCGGTGTCGCCCTGGACGATGCGCACCGTCTCGAAGGCAACGCCGAGACGTTCGGCGACCACCTGGGCGAAGACGGTTTCGTGCCCCTGGCCCTGTGACACGCTGCCGATCGGCACCTCGACGAGTCCCGTGGGCAGCACCCGCACCTCGGCGTACTCGCGCGGCACACCGCCGGTCCCTTCGAGATACGGCCCGATGCCGATACCGCGCAGCTTGCCGCGCCGGGCGGCTTCGTCGCGCCGCCCCGGGAATCGGGCGACGTCGGCGATCTCGAGAGCCTCGTCAAGGCGGGCGACGTAGTCACCGGAATCGTAGATCGCGCCGGTGGCCGTCCGATACGGGAACGTCCGGACCATGTTGAGGCGTCGGATGACGGCCCGATCGCGACCGGTCTCGCGCGCGGCTCGCTCGATCAGCCGCTCGACCGTATAGACGCACTCGAGGCGACCAACGCCGCGATACACGTTGATCGGCACGGTGTTGGTGAAGGCGCCCTCGAGCCTCAGATGAATCGCGGGAATGGTGTAGAGCCCGGAGACCATGCGCTCCATGTTCAGGATGATCGAGATCGGCATCCCCGTGGCGACGTAGGCCCCGAGGTTCTGCGTCGAGTGCACGCGAAGGGCGGTGATGTGCCCCGCGGCGTCGAGGGCCAGCTCACCCTCGAGCACATGGTCGCGCGACTGCGCATCCGCGAGGAAACCCTCCGTGCGGCTCGAGACCCACTTGACCGGCCGGCGGAGGTGACGCGCCGCCCACGCGAGGGCGACGTATTCGGGATAGGGCTGGATCTTCGAGCCGAAGCCGCCACCGACGTCGGGCGTCACGCAGCGCACCTGCGCGGTGGGGACGCGGAGGATGCGCGCGAGGTTGAGCGCCAGGGCGTGGACGCTCTGCAGTGAGGCGTGCAGCGTGTAGCGCTCGGCGGCGGCATCCCACTCGGCGAGGGCCGCGCGTGGCTCGAGGAAGCAGGTGACGAGGCGGTTGTCGAGGAGCGTCAGGCGCGTGACGTGGGCGGCGTCGTCGATGGCGCGCGCGGTGGCCGCGGCATCCCCACATTCCCAGTCGTAGCAGCGATTGAGGGTGACGCCGGCGTGCAGGTCCGGCGCGCCCTCGGCGAGAGCCGCGACCGCGTCGACCACGAGGGGCCGCGCCGCGTAGTCCACCGCTACCGTTTCGGCGCCATCCTGCGCAGCCGCCGGCGTCGTCGCGACGACGATGGCGACGGGCTCGCCGACGTGACGCACGCGGTCCGTCGCCAGGGGATACCACGGTGGCTCCGCGAAGGGCGAGCCGTCGCGGCTCCGGATGCCGCCGCCCCGCTCGGCGATCAGCGTCGGGATCGTTCCGACGCCATCGGCCACGAGATCGCGCCCGGTGAACACGCCGAGCACGCCCGCCACCTTGAGCGCCGGCGCCGCATCGATCGCCACGACGTCGGCGTGCGCGTGGGGCGAGCGCACGAACGCCGCGTAGGCCTGATCCGGCGCATTGAGGTCGTCGGCGTAGCGTCCCTGACCCGTCAGGAGACGATAATCCTCGCGTCTCCTGACCGGCGCGCCGATACCGAACGTGGTCACGGGCTGCAGAATAGCAGGCACCGTGAGCGGGAATGGTCCGCCGTCCGGGCGTTACTCCGGCGGCTATCCACGCCGAGGACGTGAGGACCCTGCATCCTCACCCTTGTGGCGGGCCTGCTCGACGCAGTTTCACCCGGGACGCGTGTCCCGCGGCGGATGTCCGTCATTTTACGCACTTGAGGGCGCAATGGTCCCGATCACACCTAGCCGCCCGGCAGCGGCGATGGGAGCGCGTCGTCATCGCGAGGTCCAGGGCGAAGGATAGTGCGGAGACGGACCGGCGACCAGCGCCGAAGATCAGCCTGTCGGATTTTCGACGGGTCACACTAGCACTCGCACTCTAAATATCGATAAATCATGATGCAGGCCCCTCGCGCGGGGCTGGCAGCCGTTATGCACCTCTCCCGATCTGAAGAATCATCCCCAGGAGGCCCGCCCAATGCGCGTTCTCGGACTGGCAGCAGTCGTTGCTCTGATGACCGTCAGTTCCGCAGCCGCGGACGGCGTCAAGATTGGAGTCAATATTGGCGTGCCTGCGCCGCCGCCGGTCGTGGTTGCGCCGCCACCGCCGGCGGTCGTCGTTACAGCGCCACCGCCGCCGATCATCGTCACGACTCCACCCCAGCTCGTGGTCGTGCCGGGGACGACGGTTTACTACGCGCCCAGCTCGAGTATCAATTTCTTCTCCTACGGAGGGCGGTACTACAGTTTCCACGAAGGAGCCTGGTTCGTCGCCACCACGCGTGGCGACTCTTGGTCTACGATTTCGCGGGATCGGGTACCTCAACCCGTTCTGGGGGTTCCAGTGACGTATTACAGGATTCCTCCAGGCCACGCGAAGAAAATGGGCCGAGATGAAGGGCCGGGACGCGGCTGTCCGCCCGGGCTCGCCAAGCAGGGCCGCTGCTAGACGGTAAGGAGGCGTGTCATGACGGCGAAGCATCGCCGGTTCTTGATCACTCCGGTATTCGTTGCGGTCGTGGCGATGTATTCGGGTGCGGCCGGTGCCGCCGACAAGAGCAAGGTAGACGGCGCGACCAGTCAGGTCGAGAAGGGCGCCAAGCAGATCGGCCAGAGTCAGGTCGGCCCGGGGTTCAAGGAGATGTTTACAGGCGTCGGCCGTACCATCGTCGAAGGCGCCAAATTCAGCGGCGAGAATATCAAGGAGTTCTTCGCGGGTAAGAAGTAGCGACTAGACATTCGCGCAAGGCTGCTCCGCCAGCCAACTGTTACAGCGTCGGTGGTCCCCCGATCACACCCTCGTCTCGGAGAGCCGCCACGGCCTCCGGACTCATGCCGAGCAGCTCGCGCAGCACCTCCGTCGTGTGCTCGCCGAGCATGGGGGACGGTGTCCGTACCGAGCCCGGTGTCTCGGACAGGCGCACCGGGGCGCCCACCATCTTCACCTTGCCCGCGCGCGGGTGCTGCATCTCCACGAGGGTGCCGCGGGCCGCGACTTGAGGATGCGCGACGACCTGCGCGATGTTGTTGATGGCGCCGAAGGGGATGCCCTTGGGCAGGAAGATCGCCTCCCACTCCTCGTAGGTCTTGGTCAGGAAGACGTCCTGCAGCAGCGGGATGAGTGTGGCGCGGTTCTTCGCGCGGTCGGCGTTCCGGCGATAGCGCGGATCGTTCGCCAGCTCCGGGCGGCCGATCGCGGGACAGAAGATCTGCCAGAGCTTCTCGCTACCGACCGCAAGAGCGAGGTCGCGGGTCTTGGTCCGGAACGTCTGATAGGGAAGCAAGGCCTTGTAGGCGGTGCCCATGGGCGCGGGCAGCTCACCGTCGGCGAGAAAGCCGCCGATCATGGTGCCCAGGAGCGACATCTGGCCCTCGAGCATCGAGACGTCGATGGCCTGGCCCTGCCCCGTGCGCTCCTTCACGCGCAGCGCCAGCATGATCCCGAACGCCGCGTACATGCCGGCCGTCATGTCGGCGATCGAGGTTCCTGCGCGCACGCCGCGACCGCCTTCTTCCCCGGTCACCGAGATCATCCCGCTCTCCGCCTGGAGGATGAGGTCGAGCGCGGCGCGGTCGCGATAGGGGCCGTCCTGGCCGAAGCCGGAGACGGAGCAGTAGATGATGCCGGGATTGCGCTTGCGGGCTTCCGCATAGGCCAGGCCCAGGCGCTCCAGCGCGCCCGTGCGGTAGTTCTCGAGGACGACGTCGGCGCGGCCGACGAGCTCGAAGAAGATCTCCTTGCCCCGCGGATGCTTGAGATCCACCTCGATCCCCTGCTTGTTGCGGTGCAGGCTCACGAAGTACGCGGTCTCGCCGCCCGGCAGCGGCGTCCCCCACGCGCGCGCGATGTCGCCCGCGCCCTTGGGCTCGAGCTTGATCACTCGCGCACCGAAGTCGGCGAGCATGGTGGAGCAGAAGGGGCCGGCGAGAGCGTGGCTCAGATCGATGACGGTGACGTCTTCGAGCGGCAGGCGCATGCGGGTTGTCTCCTCGCGGCCCATGGTAGCCCAGCGGCCGCGGAAGTGGCTGCCGGGGCCCGGCAAGGCATCAAAGCGCGCGGCGGCCGAACGGCCTGCATCCCGCTGATACTGGCGTTACGAAGCCGGTACCGGCACCCACGTGTCCGGGCAGCTCGTCACGTTCGGGTAGTACGCCCCATAGCTGGGGCAGTAGTACCAGTAGACCGGCACATCAGGCGCTGGTGGGTAGTACCCGTAGTACGGGAAGTAGCCGTAGTACGGAAAGACGCCGCCGGACCTGAAGCGACCGCGGTCATGGTCGAAGTGGTGCCCGACGAACCCGTGGTGCCCGTCGAAGCCCTGGCGTCCGTCAAAGCCCTGGCGTCCGTCAAAGCCCTGGTGTCCGTCGAAGCCCTGGCGGGTGGCGGTCCCACCTGGATGGCCGCCCCCAAACCCGCGGCTGCCCCCACCCTGACCGCCAACGGCCGCCAGGCTGGGCCCAGTGACGGCAAGCACGATCGCCAGAGCGGCGAACGCCACGAACGTCAGTTTTGGATGTGTGAACTTCTTCACGGTGATGCCTCGCTTTCTACCTCCACACATTTGGACGGGTGCCCATCGCGAACGATTCACCCGCCGGTCAGCATCATCGCCACGCCCTTGCGATAGTGTTTCAGAACGACACACGCTGAGGTCGTTCGTCTCCTTACAGGTGAAGGGTGTCAGCCCCTCGGCTTTCACCGGTCTCGTCGTCACTCGGCATGTTCGACTCGTCGGCGCTCGAGGGATCCGCCCCTAAGCCCTCGAGGACCGCCTCACCCTCCGGCGTGAACGCAATCGCATGGGCCTGGGCCACGTACGCCGCGGCAACCTGGGCCAAGAGGGCGATCGCCAGCCCAACGACTGCTGCGCCGAGTGTCTTCATGGGCTCGGTCTCCTGGTCGTTAGTGGGCGACGCATCCGGTGGGCGCGGGCCTGCGACAAAAAGTGGTGTGTCTCCGGGCGGTGTAACCCCGGCTCGTTCGCGACCATCTCAAGGCCACAGGACGGTAGCCGAGTGAGCCATGCGGTTCCTCAGACCGGGCATCCAGCGGATTATCAACCTGGTGGTGGCCGGCGCCGCTGTCTGCGCCCTCGTACTGCCCGTCACGTGGGCATATCGGCAAGCTCGAGAGGCACACCTCTGGCGCGAGACGGCGTGTGCCTATCGGCTACGTATGGGACTGTTGGTCGCGGCGGCAGGGGCAGGGACTCGCGCGATGCAGGTGCGGAGCGCGGCGGCGGCTAATCCACCGGCGTCGAGCTACCTTTCGGTCAATGAAGACGACTTTCGCACGGTCCTCGCCCGCATGCACGGGCGGCTGCTGACCCTCGACGATACGGTGGAATTCTTCAACCTGGTCCTGGGCACGCAGATGACGGCCGATGAGAAGCAGGACCTCGTCGCATTCCTGCGGACGCTGTAACGTGAGGCAATCGGCGCCATGACGAGAGCACTCCCAGCCGTGTGCGAGACGATGGCGTGCGCCGTCGACGATCTGACGCGTCGGGGTTTCACCGCCGACTTGCGCGCCGTCGACGGCACCCTGCGGGCTGCAACCGGGGAGATCCTACGGCCGCCGGATCTGGTCATCCGCGAGATCCATCGATTCGAGGGCGTCTCTGACCCCGACGACACGGAAGTGCTCTACGCGATCGAAAGCACCGGCGGGGTGCGCGGAACGTTGGCCGACGCCTTCGGCGTCTACGCGGATCCCGCGACGGCGGTGGCGCTGCGTGACGTTCCGATCCGGCGCTGAGTGTGCTGGCTGAGCAGTGTCGGGCTCGTGCTCACGCCCAGATGTCCTCACGCACTTCCGGAGCGCCGGGCGCGGACCCGCTCGAGTGCAGCGGGGCTTTGCGGCTTGATCAGCAGCAATACGACCTCGGGGTGGACTTTCTTGACGCGGTCCTCGATGTCAGCGACGACCGCGAGCTGTCGGTGAGGCTGCTCGCCATGAACTTCGTCACCGCGACGAGGATGTTGCCCAACAGGGCCGCGTGGAGGACGCGTTGAGAGGCGCGGCTGGCCATATACCGGCTAGATCGCGTACAGGCGCTCGGCGTTCTCCCTCGCGATGAGCGTGGCCACGCGGAGCGCGCTCGTCAGGCTCCAATCACCCGATCGGATCCAGCGACCGATGACGGTCGAGAAAGCCCGCCGCCACAACAGCGCCCCGAGATAGTGCAGCTCGGCCGGTCCCCAGGCGTCGGAGGAGAACAGCTGCTTGGCGAACGGACCGACCTCGAGGGATTCCGCGACGATCTGCGCCGACTGCGTTCCCACGTAGTTGACGGCGACCCCGATGTCGAACGACACGTTCGGGTAGATGTGCGCGAGGTATCCCGCTTCTCGGTGGTACGGATAGCAGTGCAGCAACAGGATCGGCGTACCCGACGGTTCACTGTGCCGGATGAACTCTGTCAGCAGCAGCGGGTTCGCGCGCGCCAGGTGCAGGTCGGAGTCTCCGAACCCGACGTGGATCTGTAGAGGTCGGTGCGCATCGATACCCGACCACAAACCGAAACGCAACAGCGTGGGATCGGTGAGGCGAACGCGTTGCCCCGCGTCGATTGCCGCGAGCCACGCTGATGCGGCACGGGTCACTGCGCCTGGCTCGGGTCGGGCAGGATCGAGCTCGAACCCGTGCCGGTATGCGACCACGCTCTTCGTTCCAACCGCCCCGGCTTCCAGCCGGCCGTGAAGCCGGTCGAGGAATGCCTTGGCGAACCCGTCCGCGCTCGCCCCGACGGCAACCTCCTCGGCCACCGACTCGAGGCGAACGATCTCCCGCGCTTGACCGCTGGAGTATGCGGCCATGCCCGGCAGGTCGAGCAGATCGCCCGTGGCGAAGCCCGTATCGACCAGGTAATGGGAGACACCCGAGGATCCAAGGAGGCGACGATTCGTCTCCTCGGGCCCGAGCTCAGTACGGCGCGCGAGGTACTCTTCGGGCGACGCGTGCGGTGGGAGCCCCAGCACCGGGGCGCACCAGCGCAGGATCGCAAACCCCAGTTGCGAGTCGAACGAGGTCGTCCCCGCGGCGATCGCCCGATCCGACTCCGTGATGGACCGCTCGAACGCGACCCGGTTCAGCGGTACGCGGAACGCGCCGTGGACGTGATGGTCGATCAGCGACAGCGCGTTGACGGCCTCCTCGAACGTGCGCGCATCCCGCTCGGGACCCTTCACGTCTCAGACCGACCAGGCGAAACGGAACCGCTCGACCAGGTCTTCGATCGACACCCCTCGCGCGATGGCCACCTCGTGCCGCCGGACCGCCACGAGTGCCTCGAGCAGCGCTCCGCCAAGGATCTCACCGGCGACCTTCGAGTGCTCGAGCGCGTCAAGCATCGCCGCCTGGTCTGACTGCAGGCGGACGATTCCCGCCTGGGCGCGTTGTTCGTCTGACATCGCGCCCGGGTTGCTCGTCGTCTCGGCGGGCAGCGACACGCCTTCCTGTCGTCCCCTCCGCGCGAGGCCGACCAGCATGGTGTTGACGACGTACGGATTCGCCGACGGGTCGATACACTTCACCTCGACATTCGCTCCGCGAGGATTGCCGGCCGTGCCGGCGCACAGGCGAACGGCGGCCTCGCGGTTCTCGAGCCCCCAACACGCGAAGGCCCCCGACCAGTGGCCCGGCTGCAGGCGCAGGCCCGAGAGCATCGACGGCGCGAGCGCGCCGATCACCTCGGGAATCCACCGGACGAAGCCCCCGACGATCGCGGCCCCCCCGTCCGTGAGTCCGTGCGGACCCTGACCGCCCGAGAGCAGTGGCGCGCCAGCGTGCGCGAACGACAGGTGGACGTGCGCGCCGTTGCCGACGCCTGCGGCGAGCGAACGGGGAGAAAACGACAGCCGCAGTCCGTGGCGCCGAGCGGCCTGGCACAGGAGGATCCTCGCCAGGACGTTCCGGTCGGCCGCCTGCAACGGCGCCGCGGGCGCGACCGATAGCTCGATCTGACCGGATCCGTATTCGGCATGAAGCTGCTCGATCGACAGCCCAGCGTGGTCGAAGCCCCGGTGGACGTCATCCACGAAGGCGGCATGCTCGAGCAGCGGGGCGAGGCCATAGGCGGGACCGCCGTGCCCGGCAATGCGTCCGGTCGTGGCGTCGAAGGCGACGAACTCGATCTCCGTGGCCGCGAGAATCTCGAGCCCCTCGGCCTCGGCGGCCGCCTGCTGTCGACGTAACGTTCCCCGCGGGCAGAACGCGAGCGCTCGTCCGTCCTGATCGGTCAGCTCCGTCGGCGCCCACGCCGATCCGTCCGCGATCGACACGGCGGCGTCCAGATCTGCGCGCAGCCGCATGTCCCCGACGACACCGAAGTTCGGCGTGAACGCGATGCCGTCGTCGGCGCAGAAGATCACCCAGACCGGCGAGGCGCCGAGCCCGGGCGAATGGAAGACCGAGGCACGCTCGATCGGGACCTGCTTGGCGCGCAGCACGCCGGCGGAGTCCACGAACGTGCCGCGGAGAATTCGCGCGCCGGCCTTGCTGAGCCCACGCGTTCGTGCGTCGACGGCGGATGCGGACAGCGTGCCGAGATGCTCGCGCGTCGTCACCGCGGATCGAGCTCGGGTCGAATCAGTACGGGGCGTCACTGGGTTTGTCCTCCCCTTGGCCAGTCTCGCGATGTTGCGGCAAAGTCCGGGGCGGCAGCCGCCATCTGTCGATCCTACTCCGTCCGCGCCGCACTCGAGATCGCTTCGGCGCCGCCCTCACGGCCGGCGCCACGGCCCCCGACGTTACGCCTTCCGGGACGGAGGTGAAGCCTGGAGGGCGGCGGTGGCCGCCGACCTCAGCGGATCAGTACGGCGCCGGGGATGTTGCGCAGATTGGAGCGCGCCAGCTCCAGCATTCTCCCGACCCCTCCGCTCAGCACCACTTTGGTGGCCGCGAGGGCGAAGCCCGTGAGCTGGGCGCCGCTGATGTGCGGCGGGAGCGAGAGAGCGTTGGGGTCGGTGACGAGGTCCACGAGCGCCGGGCCGGGGTGGGCGAGCGCATCCTTCAGTCCCGCCCGGACGTCCGCCGGCTGCTCGATCCGGATCGCATGGATGCCGACCGCGTGGGCAATGGCCGCGTAGTCCACGGGGGCGACGTCGGTCCCGAAATCAGGAACGCCGGCGACGAGCATCTCCAGCTTGACCATGCCGAGCGAGGAGTTGTTGAAGGTGATGATCTTCACCGGCAGCCGGTGGAGCGCGACGGTGAGCAGCTCGCCGAGCAGCATCCCGAGACCACCATCGCCCGACATCGAGACGACCTGCCGTTTCGGGTACGCGAACTGCGCGCCGATCGCGTGCGGCAGCGCGTTGGCCATCGTGCCGTGCACGAACGAGCCGATGACGCGCCGCCGACCGTTCGGCGTGATGTAGCGCGCGGCCCACACGTTGCACATGCCGGTGTCGACGGTGAAGACGGCGTCGTCGGCGGCCAGCTCGTCGAGGAGGCTCGCCGCGTACTCAGGATGGAGGGGAACGTGCTGCTCGATATCACGGGTGTAGGCGTTGACCACGTGCTCGAGCGCGCGCGTGTGCTGGTGCAGCATGTCGTCGAGGAACGCACGGTCGGTCTTCTGCGCCACCAGCGGCAGCACGGCGTGCAGGGTGGCGGCGACGTCGCCGTGGACGGCGAGGTCGAGCGGCGTGCGCCGGCCGAGACGGGTGAGATCGTGATCGACCTGCACGGTGCGACGCTGGGGAAGGAACGCGTCGTAGGGAAAGTCGGTGCCGAGCAGGAGCAGCAGATCGGCCTGATGGGTCGCGTCATAGCAGGCTCCGTACCCCAGCAGGCCGCTCATGCCGACGTCGTAGGGGTTGTCGTACTGGATCCACTCCTTCCCGCGCAGCGAGTGTCCGACGGGGCTGTGCAGCTTCCCCGCCAGCGCCATCACGGCGTCGTGGGCTCCCTGGACGCCCGCCCCGCAGAAGAGCGTCACCGTGCGCGCGGCATTGAGCCGATCGGCCAGTTCGCGCACCTGGGGGTCGGCCGGTACGACCGCCCCTCGCACGGTCACGGGCGCGCTCGGGCCGGTCGGATGCTCCGCCGCCCGGTGAAGGACGTCGCCCGGCATGACGAGCACGGAGACGCCGCCGCGTCCGATCGCGTGCTGGATTGCGATGCGCGCCAGTCTGGGCATCTGCGACGTCTGGCTGATTAACTCACAGTAGTGGCTGCATTCGACGAACAGCCGCTCGGGGTGGGTCTCCTGAAAGAACGATGTACCGATCTGCTCCGATGTGATGTGCGAAGCGATGGCGAGGACCGGCACGCCGCTTCGGTGAGCGTCGTACAGGCCCTGGATCAGGTGCGTGTTCCCCGGCCCGCAGCTGCCCGCGCAGACCGCGAGCCGGCCGGTAAGGTGCGCCTCGGCCGCAGCCGCGAAGGCGCCCGCCTCCTCATTGCGGACGTGGATCCATTCGATCCCTTCCGTCCGTCGGATCGCGTCCACGAAGGGGTTCAGGCTGTCACCGACCACGCCGTACACACGGGTGACGCCAGCCTGGACGAGGACGTCGACAAGCTGCTCAGCAATGGTGCTCAAGGCGGACTCCTCACGTCGAAGACCGTGACGAGGCGGACATGGGCTCATCGTCGTCGCGGTTCGTCCCAAATGCAAGGCACGCGAGCTGACCGCCGCCCCTTCTTCAACCTTGCTACCCTTCGAGTCCTGGAGGTGCTGCATGCAACGCCATTCCGTCTATCCAGGGGGCGACCATGGCGGCATCTGAACGCCCGATCATCGAGACTCGGCACGACCAGATGTTTCCGGTGCTGGAGCCGGCAGAGATCGATCGGGTACGCCGGTTCGGCGAGACGCGGTTCTACCGCGCGGGCGAGCGCCTGGCGACGACCGGCGAGGTCGGTCCGGGTATGTTTGTCATTCTGGTCGGCAACGTCGTCGTCACCCAGCGGGACGAGCTGGCGGACCACCCACCGATTGTCACCTACGGTCCGGGCTCGTTTTTCGGCGAGCTTGCCCAACTCTCTGGCCGCCCGGCCCTGGTTGACGGACAGGCTCAGAGCAGGGTCGAAGCGCTGGTCATTCCGCCGCAAAGGCTTCGGGACGTTCTGGTGGAGGAGGCCGA